>TARA_B110000483_G_scaffold141911_1_pt1 | contig 184367 bp, 174 predicted proteins | sample TARA_B110000483 | Tara Oceans TARA_B110000483 (sample SAMEA4398176) | marine metagenome | biome: Polar Biome; feature: [SRF] surface water layer (ENVO:00010504); material: water (ENVO:00002006), including particulate matter (ENVO:01000060) such as... | depth 5 m
GCTGGAGCTTCTTCGGCTGGCGCTTCTTCCGCTTCTTCAACAACTTCCGGCTCTGGAGCAGGCTCTGGTTTGGGTTCAGGCGCTGTAATTAGACCTTCTCCTGCTAAAACCGCTATTTTTTCGTCAGCATTAACCGGGCGACCTTTACTGGTCTTAACCGCATATCGTCCATCATTGCGTTTAAAAATCTTAAATTCTTTTAGTGCTTTAAATAATTTCATTGCTACTCACCTTTGTTTTCACGAGTTTTTTGTTGGGCGCACCTTACTTTAAGCGCGCTTTTTGGACAAGGTTTTCAGAATAGTCATTACTTCTGCAAGAATTGAAATTCAGCCTTATTAGCGAAAGCCGCACTCTGGTAAGATGCGCGCCCTTAAACACCAAGCTGCCCACCCCAATCAATGACCCTCGTCCGCTGCGACCAGATTTCTATCGAATTTGGCGATAATCCAATTTTGATCGAAGCTGATTTAACCATCGAGAATAAGGAGCGTATCGCTCTAATCGGTCGAAATGGCGCGGGCAAGTCTACTTTGCTAAAAATCATTATGGGTTGGGTTGTGCCTGATCGCGGCGATATAACCTATAAACGCAGTTTGCGTATCAGCAAACTCGAACAGCAATTGCCCGGCGATCTGCATCGCACCACCTTCGAAGTAGTAAAGGAGGGTTTGGCACACCAGCAGGAACTAATAGATAAATACCAAAGCATTAGCATCAATTCCCCTAATGAAAACCAGTTTCGCGAGATGGAACTGATCCAAGCGGACATTGAGGCCGGAGGCGGCTGGCAGCCAGACAAGCAAGTAGACCGAATTATTACCCAACTTGAATTGCCAGCCACAACTCGTCTTGAAAATCTTTCGGGTGGTTGGCGTCGTCGAGTTGCCTTGGGCAAGGCGTTGGTCTCTAATCCCGAATTACTACTGCTGGATGAGCCAACTAACCATCTTGATATCGCCACTATCGAATGGCTGGAAAACCGCATACGAAGTTATCCCGGCAGCGTGGTATTCATCACCCATGACCGAAATTTTTTACAGCGGCTTTGCACTCGAATAGTAGAAATAGATCGAGGAAAATTGGTTAGCTGGCCTGGTAATTACCACCAGTATTTGGACCTTAAGGAACAAGCCGATAAGGACGAAGATACCGCCAACGCGCTCTTTGACAAAAGGCTAGCCGAAGAAGAAGCTTGGATCCGCCAAGGCGTTAAGGCGCGGCGCACTCGCAACGAAGGCCGTGTGCGCGCACTGCAAGGCATGCGATCGGAATCGGCTAAACGCATTAAACGCAGTGGTAAAGCTAAAGTTCAAATTGAAACTGCGGAGTCTGCCGGCAGACGTGTGATCGATGCTCGCAGTATTACCCACGGCTATGACGGCCGCACTTTGATTCAAGATTTTCGCCTGCGCATTATGCGTGGCGATCGCATCGGCCTAATCGGCAATAACGGCGTGGGCAAAAGTACGTTACTGAAAATCCTACTGGGGCAAATAACTCCAGATACGGGCTCAGTTAAAACCGGCAACCATTTGGAAATAGGCTATTTCGATCAAATACGCCGTGAACTCGAGATGGAGAAAACCGTTGCGGAAAACGTGGGTAACGGCAAAGAGTACATCAAGCTAAACGGCAAAGATCGCCATATAGTTGGCTACCTTCGCAATTTTCTATTTACCGCCAAGCGCGCTATGACGCCTGTGAAGTATCTATCCGGTGGCGAGTGCAACCGGGTTTTATTGGCAAAGCTTTTTACCAAGTCTAATAACCTGTTGGTATTGGATGAGCCAACTAACGATCTCGACGTTGAGATGTTAGAAGCGCTTGAAGAGCAGCTGGTCGAATATCAGGGAACCTTGATTATTGTTAGTCACGACCGTACCTTTTTGGACAACGTCGTTTCTAGCGTTCTGGTATTTGAGGAAGACGGCAAGGTGGTGCAATATGCTGGTGGCTACAGCGACTGGGCAAAGCGCGGATTTAAGTTGATGGAGACCGAAAAGCCGGACGTTAAAAACAAGGCAGCAGCTATAGCCGCCCTTAGCGAGAAAGAAGCCCTGAGCCAAAAAGAAGCCGCTAGCAAGACAAACAGCCCTAAGAAAACAGCGCCCAGTAAACTAAGCTACAAATATCAACGTGAGTTGGAGATGCTTCCAGCAAGTATAGAAAAGCTGGAAGCCGAAATTACAGAACTTAGCAAAACGACTTTGGCCGAAGGATTTTATGATCAAGCCTTTGAAGTTAGCCAGCCATTACTAGAAAAGCTTGGAAACCTGCAATCTGAGTTGGCCCAAAAAGAGGAACGCTGGGTAGAGCTAGAAGAAATGAAGGGCTGAGCATTTTGGTAAACAATCGGGCGCAGGTTTATTGCGCCTGCAAAACCTGCATTCCCGCCGTCCTTGGCGGGCAAAAAAACGACATTCGAAAATGCCGTAAGAGAAAGATCATCCAGGGGGATGCAGAATCTCTTCAGGGGAGGCTCAACTTTAGGCCTCTTAATGGAAGGTTTTCGGAGCTAGATCACATTCAGATACCACTAATACCTCATTAAGTTGACCTATACCCCCAGAACCATGAGTGACATCAGGCTTTTGTCAAATCGGGGGTTTATGACCGTTCTGCACAGTGTTGATCAACTGTTAACTTGCGTTTACCCTATCGAAAGGTCGGTTAAGCATCTAGTAGACTGCGCGTCGTCAAGGTTAACTGACATCAATTAGCTTCAAGAGTACTGAAATGAAAAGTTTAATAGCACTGGCCGCCTTATTGTTAAGCCTTTCCGCAGCAGCCCATTCTCCACTATTCGATTGTTTCGATAACGGTGATGGCTCGGCTACCTGTGAAGGTGCTTTTTCTGATGGTGGGCCAGCAGCTGGTGTTGGCGTTCGGGTTCAACTAGCTAGTGGCCGGGTTCTAGTGCAAGGCCAGTTAGATGAAGCCAGTAGTTATACCTTTGGCATTCCCGATGAGGAATATTCTGTTTATTTCGAAGCCGGTGAAGGACATGAGCTTGTTCTTTTCGGTGATGAAATCTACTAGAAATACTTAAGAAGCCCTTAATTCAGTTTTTAAGGCTCAAACTACCGAAGGTATTTGGAGAACACATGAGTTTGGTTAGAACACTTTTGTCCGCGGCCGTTTTGCTAACCGTATCAGTAACTGCATCAGCGCATTTTTTGGTGGTACATACGCCAGAAATGCTACTGGGACGAAGTGCCAATATAGATATGTCTATCGTTTTCACGCACGCATTTGACGGCGGTCCCACCATGGACCTGCCGGGCATTGAGAACTTTTATGCTATGCAAAAAAAAGCAGGCGATGAGGAACTAACTCGCATTGACTTAATGGACTATCTTGAGCCAATTCAATGGGACAATGAAGACAGTAAAAGCGCCTTTATCGCAGCCATTCCAAGAAACGCAATGCGTTCTTTAGGCGACTATCAGGTAGTGGTTGAGCCTCAGCCCTACTATGAAGCTGAAGAAGATATCTATATTCAACAGATCACCAAGGTGATTATGAATGTTGGCGGCGCGCCAACAAACTGGGATGAAACACTCGGCCTGCCCACAGAGATTCAGCCATTGAACAAGCCCTACGCTAACTGGGTCGGCGGTGTATTTCGCGGCGTAGTGCTTTCTGCAGGAGAGCCTGTCCCCTTCGCAGAAATCGAAGTGGAATACCTCAATTACAATCCGAATTTTGAAGACCGCAAATTTGATGCAGAAGCCAGCATTGAGGCGCCGCTTCCTGGCTATGAGTATGTAAGTGTTCGCACAGATGCAAACGGCAACTTCTCAATTGGCCTGCCCAAAGCGGGCTGGTGGGGCATTGCGGCCCTTGGCGTTGGTCCGGTTACCGAGCATGAGGGCAAAGAGCTTTCTCAGGATGCTCTACTCTGGGTTCAAGCAAAAGATATTAACTGAGGCCTTTGAATGAGAGCTATTCGACTACTAACTGCTTTTTCAATCTGCTTAGGCTCCACAAGCCTATTTGCGCACACTACGGTTATGTATACAGAAAATATGGCCTTGGATCGTGCGGCGGATGTAGACATGTCCATTGTCTTTACCCATGCAACGGATGGCGGCCCGACTATGCCGATGCAAATACAGTCTTTTACACAACATTCGGGTCGAAGTATCCGTATGGAAGAAACCGACCTGATGGACAGCCTTGCGCCCATTCAATGGTTGAACCGAATCGATGAAAACGGCGAAGAAATTCGTGTTGATGCTTTTTCGGCAAGCATCGCCCGAGACCAAATAAGATCTCTGGGCGATCATCAGCTTGTAGTGATCACAGAGCCCTACTACGACGTTAACGATGAAATTTACATTCAACAGTTTGTTAAGGTGATTCTTAATGCGGGCGGCGGCCAGACCAACTGGTTTTCAACTCTAGGCTTGCCCACTGAAATCCAGGCGCTTAAAACTCCTTATGCAAACTGGGTTGGCGAAACCTTTAGCGGCATTGTTTATTCCGAGGGCTATCCCGTTCCATTCGCAAGGTTGGAAATCGATTACCTTAACTACGCAGTAGATGCCGAAAATGCGCGCTTCTCGGAGGTGCCTTACATAGCCGCTCCGCACCCGAGCTACAAATACATATCCATGATTGCCAACGAGAACGGCGAATTCCACTTTGGCATTCCTGCCGCCGGCTGGTGGGCCATAGCTGCTCTGGGAACCGGCCCGGAAATTCGGTATGAGGATATTTATATGTCTCAGGACGCAATTCTTTGGATCTATGCTGAAAATGTGCCGCTGACAGCCGCAGGCAAATCGCTGTGAGCACATCCGATAAGATCGTTAGCGCGTCCATAGTCAAACCCTCGTCGAGCCGATGGGAGCTTTTTATTCTTATTGCGGGAATAATAGGTCTTCTGTTGGCGACAGGCTCATATGTCTTGAAATACGGACAGCAAAGCCAGTCTCAAGAACTTCAATCCTGGCAGATAAGTGCCTTTAGCGGCCTCAGCGAAGTCGACCAAGCTATATACAGCTCCCTTTATACCGCCCAAGAAGATATTGGCTGGATTCAGTATGAGATTGGCCCCTGGCCGGATATAGCGGTATTGGAGGAATATCTGATACCTCCCTTTGTTAAGGATATCTCCTGGACTAATACCGGATCAGTGGAATGGAACTATCGAGACGTAGTTCAAGAAGGTGAGATGCAGGGCTACACGCTGTATCACGGGAGCAATGGCACAGCAGAGAACCAAAGCGCCTATATCGTGGTTATCGGGCATCTGCATGCCGGTAATACCATGTCGAATCACAATACCATTTGGATACATGAAAATCCGACCCAGAGCATGCCTGCCACTTCTAAAATCCAGTCTCTAGTATTAGATGGCTGGCTCAACGTTGTGCCCTACTCGGGTCGCGATGAACTTGAGCGCCTTAAAGGTGTAGAACTTTAATTTGGAACTCTGAATCGGAACTATGAACCCATGTTTATAACGCGGTTTTCACCAGCGCTAGCCCTAGCAAGCCTATTTTTGCTTCCTCTTAGCGCCCATGCGCGCCTTAATATAGGCGTTACTTTGCACCCTTACTACAGTTTTGTAGCCAATATCGTGCAGGACAGAGCCGATGTCGTGCCTCTGATTGCAGCGAGCTATAACCCCCACGGTTACAAGCCTCAAGCTGCAGATATGAGGCGCGCAATAGAGCTGGACGTCGTTGTGGTAAATGGCATTGGCCATGACGAATGGGCTTTTGAAATTCTTCAGGCTGCCGGCCGCGGAGATGACCTTCCAAAAATATATGCAAACAACGCTGTGGCCTTGATGCCCGTTTCCGGAAAAGATCAATCCGTAAATGCCCATACCTTTATATCTACCACTGCAGCTATCGCCCAAGTTTATGAAATTGCCAAAGGCTTAGGCGCTCTAGATCCGGAAAATACCGAATTTTATCGCTCCAATGCACGCCAGTACGCAACCCATCTTCGCCGTATTAAGGCGGAATATATGCCGGATATCGCTGCGCTTGACTCAAGCAACTTTAAGGCCGCAACTATGCACGGTGCCTACGGCTACCTAATGCAGGAGTTTGGCTTACAGATATCTGCAGTAGTTGAACCTCGCCACGGCGTTGAACCTACGGCTAGACAGCTAGTAGGGACCATAAATGAAATCAATGCTACCGGTGTAACCGTGCTCTTTGCAGAGCAATTTTTTGCTAGTAAATTGGCCGACACCATAGAAGGAGAAACCGGAATAAAGATCTTCTCTTTTTCCCATATCTCGGATGGCGCATATTCGGCGGATCACTTTGAGATTGACATGCGACGCAATATCGAAGAACTACGACGAGCGTTGGAATTCAGCGCTTCACTTAATGCCTCAGAGGAGACCGACCGTTAATGGGTCCTAAAATTAGCGTTACGAACCTTGGGTTGTCCCTCGGCAATAGCATCATCTTAGGCAATGTGGATATGCTCGCCGAGCCGGGCGAAGTGCATTGCATTGTTGGCCCAAATGGCGGCGGGAAAACCTCCACTTTGCGCTGTATCCTTGGGCAAATGCCCCACACCGGCGATATTCAGTTTGAATGGGGCGAAAGCCAGAGCATTGGCTATGTGCCTCAATTTCTGGATTTTGATAAAACCCTACCCGTTACCGTAATCAACTTTATGGCTATGGTTTGTCAGAGGACTCCCGCCTTTTTGGGGCTGAGAAAAAAATATACAGCGGCCGTTGAATCAGCCTTGGATATGGTCCAACTTAAGGGCAAAGAGAAAACCATGATAGGCAACCTGTCTGGTGGTGAACGGCAGCGATTACTATTTGCTCAAGCACTAATACCTGAACCCTCTCTATTGGTTCTCGATGAACCTATGACCAGTCTGGATGAAGCCGGTATAGCTCTCTTTGAGGGACTGATTCAAGACTTGGCTGCAAAGAACAAAACGTTGCTTTGGGTAAATCACGATATGTCGCAGGTGAAACGCATAGCTACACGCGTCACGGTAATTGACCGTGGGGTCATCGCCAGCGGCCCGACACGAGAGGTTCTTACTGAACCCATGATGCTCGGTAACTTCCACGGAATTAAACCGGTTATCTCGGGAGAAGCCGCATGATGGGTCTAGAAGGTCTCCAGCAAGAAATAATGATGATGGCTGGCCGCGGGATAGTGCCTTGGTCTCTCTACTATGAATTTGTATTTAACGCCGTTATTTGTGCGCTAATAATTGGCCCGGTTCTGGGTGCGCTTGGCACCATGGTGGTGGCGAAACGCATGGCATTTTTCTCTCAGGCCGTGGGTAATGCAGCTTTGACAGGCGTTGCCATTGGAGTGCTAATAGGTGAGTCCTATACCTCGCCTTATGTATCAATGTTCGCCTTTTGTATCTTGTTTGCGCTGCTGCTAAATTTCACCAAAAACCACACAAAAATGGCTTCGGATACCCTAATCGGTGTATTCCTTTCTATCTCGCTGGCGCTTGGCGCCTCTTTGCTGCTGTTTATATCAGCGAAAGTAAACACTCACATACTAGAAAGCATTCTGTTTGGTTCAATCCTTACCGTTAACCAACTGGATATTAGTATTTTGTTCTTTGTATCTGTCTTAATACTGGCCACTGGCATTCCACTTTTTAACCGCATGCTGCTATCCAGTTTGAACCCGGCACTGGCCCATGTTCGCGGCGTTAGGGTTCAGCTAATGGAGTACATCTTTGTACTGATGATCACCGTAGTTACCGTGGCTTGCGTGAAGATTATTGGCGCGGTTTTGGTTGAGGCTTTGCTACTGATTCCCGCCGCAGCCGCGCGAAACTTAAACCGCTCTTTGGGCGGATTTATGCTCTGGAGTGTAATTTTCTCGGTTTCGAGCTGTTTGATGGGCATAGTTATTCCTATGCAGTGGGATATCCCCATTCCATCCGGTGGTGCAATTATTCTTTCCGCGGCCTGCTTCTTCCTTATCACAAGCCTGATGCGCGGCTTTATGCCTAGGTTTAAAGAGGCAAAAATATAATGCTGCCGAAGCGATTACAGCTTTGCACCTTATTGGCATTGGTCGTCTTTCTTACGTCCTGCATCAATGTGCAAATCGATGGCAGAGAAGACCTTGCGACTACTGAGACTACTACCCAAGAAGATCTCGTATTAACCTCTGTAGGACCTATTTATAGTATTACCAGCGCCCTAGTAGAACGAACTGGAATCGTCGTGCTAAATATGCCAGAACGGGCGCGCTCTTTGGCCGCGCAACCAACCTGGATGGCAAAGCAATCTGAGCCTTTTTACGAAACTTTTGCCCAGGCCGATGCGGTAGTCAGTATGGGTAATCTCTGGAAGTACGACTTTTTCTACCTAACGGTTCGTGAACAAAATATCCATGTGGTAAATATTGACGCCACACTGCCCTACTCGTCGCAACTTACGGGCGTCTCGGTGGTTAATTCGCCTTCAAATGGCGAAGCATCACCCTACTTTTGGCTAAGCCCTGCCAATATCATTCGTTCGGTGAAAATCATCTCAAATGACCTCGCCCGGATATTTCCAGAGTCGGCGGCAGTAATAAGAGCAAATGAACAAAAAATTTCTGCTGAATTATTGGCGCAAAAAAAAGATTTTGAGGTCGCGCTGGTTGATACAGATCCCTATATTTACGCTTTGACGGACGAGTTTTCTTATCTCACCACCGAATACGGCATTTACGTGGAAGACTACTTCGTTAAGCAGGACATTAACTGGACAGAAGAAGACCTGGCCCAGTTAACAGCGACCTTAAAAGATGGCGGTATTCCGATCGTAATTCATAAATGGGAACCCTCCGATGCCATTCAGGCCGCAATTGAAACAGGCGGTAGTACCTTGATGGTATTGAATACCTTTGAAACTTCAACTGCAGATTTAAATACTATCGCAACAGAAAATTTGACCAAGCTTATTTCTGCTCTTCTCACTTTGTAACTCGCCAGCGTTATGGTTAAGCCTAGACAACTGCCAATCTGAGTGTGGTTTTTAACTCTGCTTTTAGACGCTGACAGATAGGTTGAACATCAGCAAAAATCTTTTCGGCTCTATGAAAATCCGTCATCTCTACACCGTCAAAATCTGGGCGAAGAAAAATATCTGGCGGATATGCAGCCCGACGATTGTCTCCAAGTTGTCGCCCCATAATTTCGACAGCGTCCATTAGTCCATCGATCATGCTCGGCATCTGCCCGTTGGTCTGAGGTAAAACACTGACATCCACCGCAATCACAAAATCGGTATCCAGTAGCAGGCCGTGAGGCACCGGGTTTACCGTGCCGCCATCAATCAACATCCGACCTTCGTGTTTGACGGGCTCAAATAGGCCGGGTAAAGACATGCTAGCTCGAATAGCGGGCATCAGTGATGCCTGCATCAAAGACTATCTCTTCGCCAGTGTGCAAATCGGTGGCGACGATACTAAGAGGTATCTGAAGTTCTTCGAAGGTATCAACGCCAATAATCTCGCGCAGAAATTTGACGATTTTGTAGCCTTTGATCACACCGCCCTTCTTAAAGAAATTTGGATCAATTAATTCAAACCATTTGCGCAGCCCGCGCTTCTGAAGGATCTCTTTGAAGCTCTCTCCCTTTTAGATAATCATGCTATCGACAATTTCGCGAATTGCTTGTGGACTAGCGCCAGAGGCATATATAGCACCAATAATGGCACCCATGCTGGTGCCGGAAGTGTGAGCAGGTTTCACTCCCAGATCATCCAGTGTTTGTAGTACTGGGATATGAACGAACCCACCGCCACCGCCACCGCCAAGAGTTAAGCCAATCTTGGTTTTGTTAGCCTTGGGTAGTTATTTTGAGAATAGTGATCTCATTTTTTTATTCTAGACCAAGCACGGCTAAGCTCGTAATTCCAGTTCAAAGCTCTAAAATGGCTCGACACCATCTTAGGTATTCAGCACGTGGCAAAAACTTCAGAACAACAGATTGAACAACTGCAATCTCAACTAGCCTTTCAGGAAGATGAGTTGGAGAAGATGCACGATGCGCTATATCAGCAGCAGCAGCGTATGGACGCAATGGATGTTCAGTTAAAGAGACTTACCGAGCAGTACAAAACTATTGCAGATAATCAGACTGATGGTGCTGAGCCTACCGAAGAGAAGCCGCCTCACTACTAATTTTCGCTAGGCCTTCAGAATTTAAACTGGGCTTAGGCGCCCTTCTCATCTTCAACCATTTTCCGCTCTGCTTCCATGTCCTCTTCGGACATTTTTTCTTCCGCCTCTCCGGCAAACATGCGACTAAATAGCAGTCCCATTTCAAACAGCGCGTACATGGGAATCGCCAACAAGGTTTGTGAAAATATATCCGGCGGCGTCATAAACATGCCGATCAAAAAACAAAAAATTATGACGTAAGGTCGCTTGGACCCTAGGGTTTCGGCACTAACTATTCCAGCCTTAATCAGCAGAAAAGTAGCTACAGGAATTTCAAAAGCCAAGCCGAAAGCAAAAAACAGCTTAATCACAAAATTTAGATAACTGTTGATGTCCGTCATTACGGTAACTGTATCTGGCGCGACGCGGGTAAAAAATCCAAATACCAAAGGAAAAACCACAAAATAGGCAAAGGCTATGCCGGTATAGAAAAGCACCACGCTGCTAACAAATATTGGCATGGCCACGGCTTTTTCGTTCTTGTACAAACCTGGCGCTACAAAGGCCCAGAGCTGATAAAGCAAAAAAGGCATAGCCAAAAATACCGCCAAAAATAAGGCCAGTTTTAATGGCGCCAGAAAAGGCGAGGCTACGTCCGTAGCTATCATGGAAGTACCCTCTGGCATGATGGATACAAGAGGTTCAGAGAGGATTTCATAGAGTGGGTTGGCAACTGCAAAAAGCACCAAAAATACTGCTGCCACAAAGATTAGAGACCGCACTATGCGGGTCCGCAATTCGAGCAAATGCTCTATTAGAGTTAGCTGCTCGTCACTCATTTAGGCTTTCGTCTCTGCTGCGGAACCTGCTGCGGAATCCAAATCGGAAGCTGTGAAAAGCTTGCCTGTAGCCGGTAGTTTTGAATCATCGAGAATACTGTTTTGTGCTTCCAGGCTTTCTTTAGCCTTTTCGATTGGCGTACTCGAAGTTTCGGACAGAGGCAATATGCCGGTTTTTTCTTGTTCGGGATCGGCTGTTAAAGACTTGTTCAGAGCTTTCTTAGTTTCCTTTAGATGCTCCATAACTTCAGCGTTGTGAATCTCGCGACGCAAATCGTCAAGCCCCAATTCCTTTTCTATATCACGGCGAGCGCCCTGCCAGTAGCGCCGAAACTTTGCCAGGTGCAGACTAATAAACCGGATTGTTTCGGGCAGCCTTTCTGGGCCAACCACCAAGAGGGTGATGACCGCAATAACCAGCAGCTCAGCAAAACCAATTGAAAACATTTAACGGCTCAGGATGATGGCGTTTCTTCTTTGTTGACACCTTCGCCATTAGAAGCTTGCTCCGCAGAAGCCGAGTCAACTGCTGAGGAAGGCTCTTCTGCCACTTGTTCCTGATTATTAGATTCAGCCGCTTTTTTATCTTCGTCGCTCATCGAATCCTTGAAGCCCTTAACGGCACCACCAAGATCTGTTCCAATTCCACGCAATTTTTTTGTTCCAAACAACAACAAAACGATCACCAAGACAATCAACAATTGCCAAATACTTATTCCACCTAGTCCCATTTCTAATTACCTCATGATGTGCGAGAAGCTTTTTCGTCCAGACCGGACAAGCCAAAGCGATTCGCTAATTCGTCAATGATATCTGCCACGGACAACCCCTGGTCAGCCAGCATTACCATGGTGTGAAACCATAGATCCGCTGTCTCTCCTATAAGCGCTTGCTTATCGCTATCTTTGGCAGCCAAAATAGTTTCTGTTGCCTCTTCTCCTACCTTCTCCAGTATTTTATTCAGCCCTTCAGCGTACAAACTGGCAACATAGGATTCTGATGCATCGGCGCCCTTGCGCTGTTCAAGCACTTGCTGCAATTCTAGCAAAATATCTTGTTTAGATTTATCAGTCATTGCTGTACATCTCTTGGGGCGACTTAAGAACTGGTTCAGTTTCCGTCCATTCTTTATCGCCCTGATCATTTGTTTTCGCTGCTCGGTAAAAACAGGAATTGCGACCAGTGTGACAGGCTATACCACCCTCCTGATCAACTTTTAATAAAACTGCATCACCGTCACAGTCCAACTCCATTGTCTGAACTTTTTGGCGATTACCAGAGCTCTCACCCTTGCGCCAAAGCTGCTGCCGTGATCTGGACCAATAAGTGGCATAACCTTGCTGTAGCGTCTCTAATAGGGCGTCAGCATTCATCCAGGCCATCATAAGCACACGTCCAGTCCCCGCATCTTGCGCTATGGCGGCAACAAGGCCCTGCTCGTTCCATGTTATTTGGTTAAGTATAGATTCAGACATAGGGCGGCATTATCGAACTCTCAGGACGCACGGACAAGCAAATAAAGACCTGTTATACCAAGAATAGCGGGCGCAACCGACGCAATACCCGCTAGCGGCTCGGAATTACCAAGAAACATACCCAGCGCCACGCCAAGACAGGCAGCGCCAAAAATGGCTACAGGTATACGTTTTGAGCCCTTTTTGGCCGGAACTTCTTGTTGCGCCCTTTGCTCCAGAAGCTCTCTAGTGAGTGCCGGCAAGGCGGCTATATCATCCAGATAATCTGGTGCCTTTTCTTTGAATTTTTTCATCAGGTTTCGTGGGGCATGCTGTTCTTTCCACCATTTTTCCAAAAACGGAGCCGCTGTGTCCCACAAATCTAACTCCGGATACAGCTGGCGGCCAAGTCCTTCAATATTAATAATGGTTTTTTCAAGTAATACCAATGAAGGCATTACCTGCATATCGAATTTGCGCGCTGTGCTAAACAGGCCAACCAACATATCCGCAAACGAAAGCTCGCTCAGCGGCCGAGCAAAGATCGGCTCGCATACTTTACGGATCTCAGCAGAAAACTCGTGAACTGAAGTATCCGGCGCCACCCAGCCGTGGCGAATTTGCACCTCGGCAACTCGACGATAGTCGCGTCTAAATACTCCGAGCAAAATGGCGGCAAGTGAATTTCTCTCGGCATCAGTCAAGGTCCCCACAATGGCGCAATCAACCGAAATATATTGTGGGTGGCCGATGTTTTCCGAGGCAATAAAAATATTGCCTGGGTGCATATCTGCATGGAAAAAATTGTGCTCAAACACCTGGGTAAAAAATATCTCTACTCCAGTTTCCGCTAACCGCTTTAAATCCGTTCCCTGAGCCACTACTGCTGCGCGGTCATTGACTGGTATGCCTTTGATTCGTTCGCATACCAGAATATTAGGTCGCACATAATCCCAATGCACCGCTGGCGTGTAGTTAACGGCATTAGAGTCAGTATTACAGTTGAAATTATCGCGAAGAATCTGAGTATTTGCGGCCTCGTGTTCGAGATCTAGCTCACGCAATATGGTCGCAGCATAATCTGCAACAACTTCCGGGGCGCGTAGTCTTTTGCCATCGGTTCCCGTCTTATCGACAAGGCGCGCAAGGGTGTACATTAGCCGCAGATCCCGATGCACCTGTTTATGCACTTCTGGGCGCAGCACCTTTATGATTACGCGCTCGTCGGTCTTCAGAACTGCACCATGCACCTGAGCAAGGGACGCGGAGGCCATTGGCTCCGGCTCAAACTCGGCAAAAAGATCTTCTACGGTTGCTCCCAATCCCTCTTCAACCAGCTGCTTGAACAGTTCAGAGTCGAAAGCGGGCACCTGGTCTTGTAATTTTTGTAGCTCGGAAGCGATATCGGCTGGAAGCAAATCTGGCCGAGTCGACATAAGTTGTCCGAACTTCACAAATATAGGGCCTTGGCTTTGCAAAAATGATCGGAGCCTCTTAGCTCGATCCTGATTTTTATTACCTATAAGGAAGGAAGGCCAAAATAATAGCTTCAGTAATACGGGTGCAGAGCTGGGCACCAGTTCATCGAGGCGATATCTACATATCTGCCACCAAATTGAGGTCAATCGAAGTATGGATCGCATTCTATGCCCCAGCCTTTAGTCCAGACTCATTCTCGGCCGATGTATTTTCGAACCCCTGAACCTTAACTATCCGCGCCTGAAGTCGATCCAAACGGTATTGCAGCTGCCGCAATTGGTTTCGCACTTCAGTTGCCTGGCCCGCCTTTGCAAGGCCAGCGGGTCCAGTCAAAAAATTAGCACTAACTTCCAATACTTTTTCTTTAATTATAGGTTTCTTTTCTTGAATCCGTTCCAGACCGAGAAATAAAAGCCGCGATGGAATCTCGCCAATAAAGCTTCCGACAATATCTTCCCAATCAATATCCAATCGCGACATGGCACGGCTTAGCTGCAGAAGCGCGCCAACATCACCGCGAATCTCTACCGCGGAGGATGAAAAATCAGATTCGTCTCTGGCTATAGAACTAGCCAAAGTCATCAAAGTCGGTAATGTGCCCACTAAAATTACGGAAGCCTCTTCACAAATACCATTGCTCAGGACAACACCCTCGGCATCAGCAGATAGACTTATAGACATTGGAGGGCTCTGACACTCGATGGCAAAGGTTTTACCTTGGAGCGATGCCAGTTCAGAAGCCGCTAGAGAATCGGTTTTTAAAGCCTTATTAATTGTGGATTCGGCAAGTCGAAGTAGTTGGTCAGGAATCAAAGCGAAACCCTTTATGCAGAGCGACTACACCACCAGTTAGATTGGTATAGCTCACATCAGAGAACCGGGCAACTTCCATCATTGACCGTAAACTGTCCTGATCGGGGTGCTTCCGAATGGATTCCGCCAAATATTGATAACTTTCCGCGTCGCCCGTCACCCACTTGCCCATTTTAGGCAGAAAATCGAAGGAATACCTGTCGTAGATCTGCCCAAGAGTCGGACTAAGTGGTTTGGAAAACTCTAAAACAAGCAGGCGACCACCTGGTTTTAGCACCCTGTAAATGGATTCGAGAGCTTTGTCCTTGCGAGTAACATTGCGCAATCCAAAGGCCATAGTCACACAATCAAAGCTATTGTCTTCAAAAGGTAGTGCCTCTGCATCTGCCTGGACCCAGCGAATGCGATTGTAGTTGCCATTGTCTACCAGCTTGTCGCGACCTACAGATAACATGTCGGCATTAATATCCGCTAGTACAACTCGCCCGTCATCGCCCACACGTTTGGCGAAGGCCGCGGCCAGGTCACCTGTTCCACCGGCCAAATCCAGTACCGAGGCACCGGGACGAACACCGGACGATTCAATGGTTATTTGTTTCCAAATACGGTGAACGCCAAAAGACATTAAGTCGTTCATTAGATCGTAGCGCTCCGCCACAGAGTGAAAAACACCCGCTACATGGCTGGCTTTTTCGCTCTCGGGAACTTCGGTAAAACCAAAGTGCGTTGTCTTTTCTTGTTTCATGGGATCGGATTGTAGGGGTGGCGGGGCTTGGGAGAAAGGATAACTGACCTCAAATAGCGAATCGGGATGCTTTTTTCCCTTCGGGAGCTAGTTTTAGGTCCATATTGGGTCTAAATCGTAAATGCCAGCATACGACTAAGCATGCTCATGGAAAATCCGGATTGTTGCTGCAAATTCAGAAAAGCCTTTTCCGCTTTGCGTTGGCCGCCCTTGCTGGTTGGGCTGAGGTCATTTACCAGACCATGTCGGAGTAGGGCGGTACAAACATCCTGAGTAAGCAGAAAAGTATCTTTGCCAACCAATCTAAGCACCCTCGGCCCCGTGTTTCCGCCAAGTCGGGATCCTTGTTTCTTGAGTTCCTGCCAAAGTCCGACAATATCTTCAGATGGCCAATCGGCAATCCAATTACCAAAACCTTCCGATTTCTGGCTCTGAAGAAATACAAAAGCTGCGTTTTCTCGAGTGGCAATAATTTTCTGTCGATTTCTAATAATACTGGTGTCCTGCATTAGCTCTTCAATTTGCTCGTCAGACAAATAGGCAACTGCCGCTGGTTTAAAACTTCTAAAAGCGGTTTCGAATCCATCCCATTTATTTACCACTACACGCCATACAAAACCGGCTTGGAATATACAAAGGGCCATCTGCGATAAATATCGATCATCGCTGATTGCGCGCAGAGCTTTGTCTCCCATAGCGGTTGGCAGAGAGGCCAGAGCAGCGGGTTCATCATTGGCGTGACGGTGAAGAAATAATTCGTAGAGCTGTCGGAAATCTTTCAAGAGCTTTGCTCAGAATAAGGGATTTGAGGAAATTTGAGGCAGATCGAAGATTAGTGATTCATTCAAGGTTATTGCTGTCAATCGATTCTGTAAAATTAGTGTCAAAAGAGTGCCATACTATCTCTAACCATTGCAACGCAATGGCAAGACCACGAAAACTTTATTGATGAAAGAACCGAAAAGCGCAGCCATGAAACTACTCGCCGAGATTGATGCCCGGCTGTATGTCTTTATGGGACTAATGGAAGAGCGCCTCCACTTATACAAGATTGCGCGAGCAGTCTCCTTCACTGGCGACGGCTACGCCTACCTATTGGTCGCAGCGGTTCTATTGATGGTATCGCCGGAAGCGGGCTTAGCCGTTACTCTATGTGGTTTTCTGGCATTTGCCTTTGAACTGCCGACCTACGCTGTCCTGAAAAAGACTTTTAAACGCCGTCGCCCTTATTTGGTTGTTGAGCGATTAGAGCGAATTCACGACCCCTCGGACGAATTCAGTTTTCCTTCAGGGCACACGGCTGGCGGATTTTTAATGGCCTATATCGTAAGCCATTTTTTCCCGGGCGCGACTCTACCCATGTATATATGGGCTTCATCTATAGGTATTTCTCGGGTATTTCTGCGAGTCCACTTTGTATCTGACATATTAGCTGGCGCAGCACTGGGCACAGGATTCGCCATATTTGCGATTAGTTTTTTGGGATATTAACTCGCAGGTTGGCTCGCCTTTATTTAGGCGGATCCATTAAACGAATTATCTGCACATCTGGCTCTCTCCCGCTGCCTTGCTCACGTAGCTTTTTCTCGTAGTCCGCCCACAGCCTTTTTTCTTGGCGTATCAAATGCCGCAGATGTTGCCAGGTATAAATACCGGAATCGTGGCCGTCATCAAAGTGAATCGCTACGGCGTAATGGCCCACGGGCTCTACCGCAGATATTTTTACGTAGCGTTTGCCTGTGGGTAAGGTTCCACCTACACCCGCATGGCCTTTTACTTCAGCACTTGGGCTTTCTATTCGCAGGTACTCAGCCCTAAGGGTTGCCGATAACCCATCGCCGTATTCCAGATGCATAGTTCTGCCTTGATCTCGCACAGCTATTTTGCTCGGGACTTTTAATTGTGGACCTTGGATTTTTGGGTCCAGAGTTTCTGGGCCAGAAACCTTGGGTGAATCCGAATTAGTTTGCTCTATCATCGAAAAATATCAGGGTTTGTCGTCGTGTTACTCAAAAGGATCTTGGCTAAGGGCAATAGGGTGCATGCCAGCCTGTAGCAGGTTTTCCTTGGCTGTATTCATTACAGTTTTGGTTTGAAATGGCCCGACTATCACCCTGTGCCAGATGACTCCATCATGACTGAAGGGCTTAATCTCGGCCTCCATATTCTTTAGTAAAAGGCTTACACGCAGGTTTTCTGCATCATTTGGATCTCGAAATGAGCTAGCCTGTAGCCAGTAAATCAGATCATCATCTTCTGCGCTAATTAGGCTTACTTTGGGAACCTCAACTTCCATATTTCCCAGTAGTGTGTAGAACTCGAATTCGTCTGCCGACTCTACTGCCGCAGTGATTTGGTCTGGCAGTCCATTCCCGGTAAAGCCTGACCGCAGTATCCACTGACCTCCAAAGGTCGCCAGAATTCCCAGCACAAAACCAGTTGCCAATAATCCAGAGCCCTGACTATGCTGATTTTCTGAGGTTTTTTTTGAGGCACCGCGCGATGCAGACTTTGCCATAGGTATCACTGTTAAATTGGTAGCATCATTCTAGCGCTTCGCTGACAATATCCGAAACAAAAGCTTCAATCCAAGCTTATTGGGTCAATATCTAGGTGCCAGCGTAGTTTTTTATTGTGTCGCCTGCTATTTAAGTCAGCTACCACCAGACCCAAGAGCTTATGCAGATTAGAGCGTGCATCCGCCATAATCTGAGTCTGAAAACGATAACGTCGGGCCCGCCTTTCCGTCGGCGACGGACTAGGCCCTATAATTTGACACTCAAATAGTCCTGACCGCTGAATAGCTTTTAGATTGTCCTGCAGCAACCCTAACGCGAGCCGATAGTCTTCAGATTCAGCCCGCAATATCGCCATATAACAATGTGGCGGTAGAGATAATTCCTGCCTATGCTGCAAAAGCTGTGCGGCAAAATTCGCATAGTTGTTTGCAACCAAATCAACCAGCATGGGATGGCTGGCGTATTCGGTTTGCAGCAATACTTCACCGCCGCCTTTCTCCCGGCCCGTGCGCCCTGCAACCTGCGTGACTAGCTGCATACCTTGCTCTGTCGCGCGAAAATCTGCACTCATCATCGCGTAATCAATATCCAATATAAGCGCCATAGACAGATTGGGGAAATGATGCCCCTTGGCTAACATCTGAGTACCAACCAATAGCGCAGCGCCAGACGCGTGAATTTCGTCCAACTTGTGCTGCATACCCTGCTTGCCTTTAGTCGCATCTCGATCTATTCGAATTACCGGCACGTCGGGAAAGAATTCGGATAGCTTCTGGGCGATGCGCTCTGTTCCCTGTCCCAAAAATACAAGCTGCTGACTAGCACAGACCGGGCACTGAGTTGGCACGGCACGACGTAGATCACACCTATGGCATCTGAGCTCGTTAAAGCCTTTGTGATATGTATATCTAGAATCACAACTATCGCAGCTAGCCTGCCAGCCACACTGGCTACAACGCTGGCAAGGCGCGTAACCACGCCTGTTTATAAAGACCAGAACCTGTTGCTTCGCCCTCAAATGATCCCGAATCGAATTTAGCGATTCCGGCAATAAACCGGCATTTTCTATAGGTGCTCGGCCCTCTAACAACTTCCACTTAGGGAGTTCGCCACCGGCCACACGATGGCTCAATCGCAGATGTTTAAAAGCTCCTCGTTTTGCGTTATAGAGACTTTCCAGAGACGGCGTTGCACTTCCTAATAGAACTGGAATACTCATTTGCGAAGCCCGAATTACCGCTATATCTCGGGCGTGGTAGCGCATGCCTTCCTGCTGCTTATAAGAGGAGTCATGCTCCTCATCAACAACTATTAGCCCCGGAGCCGTAAATGGAAGAAACAAGGCAGAGCGAGTCCCAATCACGATCTGAGCCCGCCCCTGCAAACATGCAATCCAGGTTTCTGCCCGCTGGGAATCTGTCATACCGCTGTGATAGCAGTGGGGTTGTTCTACTAGCTGCCGGCAGTGCTCCAGCATTTGGGGTACAAGGCCAATTTCCGGAACCAAAATCAGAACCTGCTTGTGCTGCTCTAGCTGCTGTCGAGCGATATGTTGATATACCAGTGTTTTGCCACTGCCGGTAATCCCCTCAAGCAAATAGGTATTACTGCCTTCTCGATTAATCTGGTCAATCACAGCCGCTTGATCTGAAGTCGGCTGCAAAAGGCTTGTATTTTTGGGAGCTGATTTGCGGTCAACTTTTTTAGCGGTAGGCTCGATGGCGCCTGCTTGCTCTAGCTGCCGAATCAATGCCTGCGAATATCCCCCGGTAACAATAGTTGCGCTATCACAAGGACCGCTTTGCTTTAGCCATTCAAATAATTCCTTTTGTCTGCGCGCGCGTGGAGAAATCTTTGCGAAACCAGCTTGATGAACTGCCCAGATCGGCTCTGACTTGGGCATTTTTCCTTGAAGTATATGTCCCGGTAAAAAGGTAGAGACTATGTCCCAGGGAGCGGCATGGTAATAACGCATGCTCCATAAAATTAGCTCAATTATGGACCCGGGTAAGCGCAGCTCTTCGCGCAGAACTTCTGTGATTTCTTTTATTTGATAATCGACCGAGGGTTTTGCAGTAGCCCCAAGTACTAGGCCCACTAGTTTTCTGTTGTTAAAGGGTACCTGCACCCAATCACCAACTTCCGGCGTCGTATTTTTTGTCGCAGAATAGGTGAACAGTTGCCGAAGCGGGCAGGGCAGGGCAATGCGCCAGTGCGAGTTACTTGTCATCGGCATTTATTCTGATAGTATGCGCGCTCTTTTCCGCACGCTACTGTGCCGTACCCAGAAATTGGGACGGCGGCACGACAACATTGAAGGCGCAAACTATGCAAGCAGATATCCATCCTAAATACCAAGAATTAAAAGCCACCTGTAGTTGTGGCAACGTCATTGTGACCCAATCCACTCGTGGTGGTGACATTCATATTGATGTTTGTTCAAAATGCCATCCTTTCTACACCGGTAAGCAGAAAGTAATGGATACTGGCGGTCGGATCGATAAGTTCAACAAACGCTTTGGCGGTCGAGTTAGCAGTAAATCCTGATTTCGGGCGAGGCGCCCTTTTTTATCCTGAGCTTTAGTCTCAACTCTAACTTCGGCGTCTCTTCTAACTTTCCAGCTCTAAATATTTCTCAGGCGTTATTCTGATCAGAATAATCCGTCCGTAACTCTGCCCGTTTCCTCACCACCGGACTCAAACGGATCGAGGGCTAGAAGTCCAGGCGCACTCTCCTCTAGAAACAACTCAAACTGTGCATTTGCGGCTCCGGGAGCCGCTCTTTGGCCTGTCTCTGGATCAATTAACACCGCAACCAAGCCTTCAGGTTGTGGCAGTAACTCGTCTGCCTTTCCTTCCAGAGCAATCTGCATAAAGTCGATCCAAATAGGCAAAGCGGCCGATCCACCAAACTCGCCAACACCCAATAACCCATTGTTATCAAAACCCACCCATGCCGTAGCGACAAGATGAGGGCTATAGCCCGAGAACCATGCATCTCGTGGTCCATTTGTTGTGCCGGTTTTACCTGCAATATCAGAGCGCCCAAGTTCCTGTGCCCGGGTTGCTGTGCCCTTTGCCACCACATCCCGAAGAATTGAATCCATAATAAAAGCAACACGAGGATCCATAACCTGCTCAGCGATATTTTGAGCCTTTTCGGTAACTTCAGGCCTATAGAGGTTGATCTGCTCCTGCAAAATAGAGGCCTCAACCAGAGAAGATCCCTCCGCATTATTATTGTCCTCTGAATCACAATGCCGACATACTCTAGGAGGATCGGCCAAATAAAGCGTTTCACCGTCGCGATCACGAATTTCAGCAATCAGGTGTGGTTCGACAAGATGGCCACCATTAGCAAAAATTGAGTATCCCGCAGCAAGTTTGATTGCTTCGAGGCCTTGACTGCCTAAAGCTAAAGTTAAATTGTAGGGTAAATCTGACTCTTCAAAGCCATAGCCAATAATGGCTTCGCGGGCGGTATCTAAACCCAATCCACGTAAAACCCGAATGGAGACTAAATTTCGCGATAAATATAGCGCCTTACGCAATCGAGTGGGGCCATAAAAGACCCCGGAATCATTCTCGGGCCGCCAAAAATCCTCTAGCGCGGCATCTTCAAACACAATAGGTGCGTCGTTCACCAGAGTAGAGGCCGTATAGCCATTTTCTAGAGCGGCTGAATACAAAAACGGCTTCATATTCGAGCCGGGCTGACGATTTGCATCAGTTATGCGATTAAATCGGCTCTGATAGAAGTCAAATCCGCCCGTCAGAGCCTTTATGGAGCCGTTGAGCGGATCTAAGGCGACCAATCCCGCCTGCACATCGGGAATCTGGGAAAGTACCCAGCGACCATCCTTTTCGCGCAATCGAATAAGATCTCCAACTGCAAGCAAGTCCTCGGCTGTATCTGGCAGCTCCCCTTGCCAGCTCTCAGTGAGGTACTTTCTAGTCCCCGCTAGGCCGTCGTTCCATTCCAAACTAAATATAGCTCCGCCACTCCCCATCAGAGTTGCGGATTTCTCAAATAATTCTAATACCACGGCAGGAACTAGGGCAGACCGGTTGGGAACCTGGTCGATATACTCCTGAAGCGCTGCAGAATCAGACATTAGCTGATCTGGCAAACGTTTTTCAGGCCCTCTGTAGCCATGCCGAACATCATAGGTAAAGACACCAAAGGCGACTGACTGATCTGCAGCACGCTGCAATTGGGTATCTATAGTAGTAGTCACCTCATAACCGGCCTCATAGGCCTCCTGCCCATATAGTTCAAGCATTTCTGCTCTAACCATCTCAGCAACGAAGGTAGCATCCAAAGCGAGGGTAGAACCGTGATAAGAGGCGGTAATCGGCTGTTTTACCGCAAAATCGTGCTCTGATTGATCGATATATTCCAACAATAGCATTCGACCCAATATCCAATCTCTGCGAATTAGGGCTCTTTCCGGGTTATTTATGGGGTTTGAGCCGGTTGGAGCCTTTGGTAAACCCGCAATCATAGCTAGCTGCGCCAAATTGAGCTCGCCGATATCTTTGCCATAGTAGACATTTGCCGCTGCTTGCACGCCATATGCGCGCTTACCGAGGTAAATCTTATTGGCATAAAGCTCTAGTATTTCTTCTTTGGATAGTTCATGCTCTATCTCAAGAGCGAGCAGAATCTCATTGAATTTTCTGGTAAAAGTCTGCTCAAGGCTTAAGAAAAAATTGCGGGCGACCTGCATGGTTATAGTACTGCCGCCAGATTGTATTCCGCCTGTTGCCACAATCTGTGACGCAGCGCGCAACAATCCCATTAAGTCCACCCCTCCGTGGGAGAAGAAGCTATCATCTTCTGCAGAAATAATGGCATTGATAAAATGGTCGGGAATTTGCTCAAAATCAACTGGGGAACGACGTTGTTCGCCGAATTCTCCAATCAGCTCGCCTTCACTGGAGTATACTTTCAGCGGAGTTTGCAGATGCACATCTCGCAACTGGTCGACAGACGGCAGTCCCGGGACCAAGTACATCAGGACCGCGGCTACGGTGAGAACACCAGCAGCAGCTCCAGCTATAGCGAGTTTTATCAAGAAAGAGAATGTTTGTTTAGGAGACAACATCAAATTACTTGGGGGTTTGAACACCAGATGACAAAATTGACCTCATATTATATCGGACAGTTGGCAAAGGTTGGTGTTCATTCGCCAGCCTTTTGTTAAGAGATAACGGCAGAACTGATGCGAATACCTCTGTTCCGCAAAAACAGTGAACCGCTGCTTGGCGCAGATATTGGCACAACGAGTCTCAAAATCTTTGAACTATCTCGCTCTGGGCTAACTATTTCTTTACAAAATGCAGGCGTATATCCACTAGCTCCCAATACCATAGTTGAAGGTAAAAGCGCCGATATTCCTGCGCTAGCGCAAGCCCTGCGCAAAGCCCTCGCATTAAAGCGATCCAAAGCAAAAAATGTAGCTTCAGCGGTTCCTGGCTCTTCAGTAATCACAAACGTGCTCGAAATGCACTCGGATCTCACTGAAGACGAGATGAAAACCCAGCTCCTTATGGAGGCAGCGCAATACATTCCATACTCTCTCGATCAAGTAGCCGCTGATTTTACGGTTATCGAACAGGGAGAGGAAGGTTCAGAGCAGGTGGAAGTTTTGCTGGCTGCCTGCCGCAAAGAGTCCATCGATGCTTTGCTATGACAGCCGTTACTAATTTGGTACTTGTTGGTCCAATGGGGGCCGGTAAGACCTCTGTCGGAAAATTGCTAGCTAAAAAGCTAAGTCTAAACTTTCTAGATTCTGATAAAGAACTCGAATCCCGCTGTGGAGCTGATATTCCCTGGATATTTGATATAGAGGGGGAGAGTGGCTTCCGCGCACGAGAAACCGAAATCCTTGCAGAGCTATCTACCAATTCAGGCATTCTGCTAGCTACCGGAGGAGGCGCGGTAACTTCGGAGAAAAACCGCCAGCTGATTAGAGGAGCGGGTATCGTTGTGTATTTGTCCGCAACGGCCGATCAAATTTATCAGCGGGTTCGTCACGATTTCGGGCGACCTCTCTTACAGGTAGACAATCCTAAAGTCGCCATTGAGGACATTCTGAAAAAGCGCGAACCACTTTATCGCGAAGTCGCAGATCTAGTGATACCCTCTTCAGAGCGAGAAACAGCTAGTTCAATGGCCGTAGCAGTTTGCGCAAAAATTGAAGAACATTTTCCAAATAAATTTTTGTTTTTTGAGGAACCCCGGATTGAAAAAGCTGACCCTTGAACTCGGCGCCAGATCCTACCCAATAGTTATTAGCCCAGAGGCTTGGAATGATCCCAGCCTAACCGAGCAAGTGCGCGGACGTCGCACACTAATAATCAGCAATGAAACTGTCGCCCCGCTCTATTTAGACCGGCTCAAAGCTTGTCTATCTAGTGCTGCTGAATTGGATCAGCTGATTCTTCCTGATGGCGAGCGCTACAAAACCTTGAGAACGCTCGAAAAAATATACGACAGACTTCTTGAAGACCAATACGACCGGTCCTGTATATTAGTAGCACTAGGCGGCGGCGTTATTGGAGATACCGTAGGTTTTGCGGCGGCAACCTATCAGCGTGGTATAGATTTCATTCAAATTCCCACCACACTGCTTTCCCAGGTGGATTCTTCAGTAGGAGGCAAAACCGCTGTAAATCATCCGCTCGGTAAAAATATGATTGGCGCTTTTTATCAACCAAAAGGCGTATATATAGATTTAACTACACTTGAAACACTTCCTGACCGAGAATTTTCCGCTGGCATGGCAGAAGTTATCAAATACGGCCTTATTCGAGACAACGCCTTTTTCGATTGGCTTGAAAAAAATATTGAGGCTATTATGGCCAGAGACTCTGAATGTCTTGCTGAAACAATATTAGTTTCCTGCAGCACTAAAGCCGAAGTGGTTTCCGCCGACGAAACTGAACAGGGACTCAGGGCAATCCTAAATCTGGGTCATACCTTCGGCCACGCTATAGAAGCTGCGCAGGAGTATAAAGAGTGGTTACATGGTGAGGCCGTGGGAGCCGGAATGGCTATGGCAGCTCGCATGTCAGAAAATATGGGTTGGTTGGTTTCCACCGATATTGCACGTATTGAATCGCTTTTATTTGCCGCAGGTTTGCCGCTGGAAGCGCCACCAGATATTACTAGTGGGAAAATGCGCGGCCTTATGTCCCATGATAAGAAAGTTTCCCGTAGACAGCTTCGCTTGGTACTTTTAAAGCAGATTGGTCAAGCTGAAGTGATAAGTGACTTTACTGAAGAGCAGCTTCTCGAGGTACTCTAAAATCAGCTCTGCTAGCCTAAGCTTTCTTTAACTGACTCTATCGCATTGATTCTGGCGATCTGTATCTGCTCACCCACTTCAGCACCCTTATATCCAGCATCGATAATGTCTTTGGAGCTAACTGCCATCGCTGCCTGAAAGCAGTTTTGTAAATACTCCACTTGGGGATATTCCGAATTCTCCAACCCTGTTCTTCCGCGCACATCTGCGGTGCAGCAAAGTAAAAAGGCGTTCAAATTATCGGGGTTGCGCCAAAGATCTAGCCCGCTAAACACCTTTTCTACTGTACTGGCTTTTAGCTCCAAGGCCCTATGGCAATGCAGATGCCATCGAGAGACCTTAATGGCTAAATCGCGACAAGCATTGGGCACTCGAAAGCGTTGACTGAGCAACTCAATTTGTTTGACCCCGCGCTCCTCATGACCACGATGGCTTGGCCACCACTCCTTGGGCGTACTTCCCTTACCTAAATCATGAGTCAAAGCAGCAAACCTGAGACTAAGCTCTTTGGACATTGAGCAAATCTGATCCAGAGCCATCATTGTATGTAGACCAGTATCAATTTCCGGATGATATTTGGCGGCTTGTGGTACACCAAATAGACGAGAAATTTCAGGGAAAAGCACCTCTAAAGCGCCTACTTCATGAAGCACTTCAAAATATCGCCGAGGCCGCGAAGATAAAAGGGCTTTTTCCGTTTCTATCCATACGCGCTCCGGTGTAAGGTCGTCGAGTTCTCCAGAATCTACAATTTGCCTCATCAGCTCCAGCGTTTCAGGCGCTATATGAAAATCGAAGTCCGCTAACTTGGCCATAAATCTGGCCAATCGCAATACTCGCAAAGGATCTTCCGAGAAAGCTTCAGATACATGTCGAAGCACTCGACTATCAAGATCTTTCTGCCCTTGGAAAGGATCAATTAAAGTACCATCCTTATCTTTTGCGATGGCATTTATGGTCAAGTCCCGCCGCACCAAGTCTTGCTCCAAAGTGACATCAGGAGCGGTAAAAAAGTTAAAGCCCTTATAGCCTCGGCCAGACTTACGCTCAGTGCGGGCAAGTGCGTGTTCCTCGTTAGTATCCGGATGAAGAAATACCGGGAAAGACTGGCCTACCGGACGAAAACCACGACCGGCCATCCACTCGGGTGTGGCACCCACAACTACCCAGTCCTGTTCAGATACGGCCATGCCGAGCAGCTCGTCCCGCACCGCTCCACCAACTAGATATGTACTAACGATTTGTTCTACCATCTGGGCTAAGTTCAACGTCCGATATTTTAATTTCAACCTAAGTTTACAGCAGAGCTGATTACACTGAATGATAGATTTACCCAATTCCTCATCATGCGAACGTAACAAGGAAGTAATTCTCCAAGAGCTTCAAAACCATTTTCTATTAGTAAAAATATACTCGAGATTGGCGGAGGTACCGGACAACATGCGCCTCATTTTTAGTCATCGATGCCACACCTTCGCTGGTAAAATAACGACAGAAGCAGCTATTTGAAAAATGTAGCTGCAAGAGTCCAATACGCAGCATTAGACTGGTCTGCGACCCCATAGCATCTTCATTATGGTCGCGCTTTTGACCACTATCAGTGCTGCAAACCAATTCAATGCTGTCAGTTAAGCCCATTGGCTAACCCTACCCCTAGCCTTTCTGCCGTTGCTTAATTTTTCGGATGGTATCTTTCAAGCCCTGTGCCATTTCAGTGCCATTTTGAAATGGCACATCAAGATACTTTTACAACGCCTTTTCAAAATAGCTTTCAAATTCAATGGGCAAGTTAGCATTGGCTTCACGAACTTTCGGATGTGGGTCATTGCCAATTTTGTACATCAAAGCCGCCATAGATTCGGTCTAAAAAGGTAATTTCCCGGTTAACAGCTGGTAAAGCATTACGGCTAATGAGAATAGATCTGATCGCCCATTCACTTTCTTATCCGCTAACTGTTTAGGTGGCCTGTAGCTTGGCGTAACTAAAACCATGCTGGTTTTAGTCTTGCTGGAATCCGTAATTCGCGCAATACCAAAATCGGTGATTTTTATTTATTTAGATTCGGGGTCTTACATAACGTTGGCGAGTTTTAATACCGATGTACGATATTTCGCGTATGCGCATAGTTAAGCGCTGAAGCGCATTTAAGGGTGATTTCAATTACCTTGCCTATCGGAGGGCAATAAAGCGTCTTTTTTCGTCGCAGGAGCCAAATCAGAACCCTTCAGGAACTCCATAGCGATATAAGCCAGGTCATGCTCTTTGCTCGCATCATAAATGGTAAAGATATTAGGATGATTGCGTCGGCAAGCGGTCTCGGCTTCGCGGAAAAATCTCGATAATAACTTCTAAATTACATGCGCTGCAGATTTTGAATACCTAACAGGGACAACCCTGCTTCAAGGGTCTTTGAAGTAAGCGCAGAAAGAGCAAGGCGGCTTTCGCGCACCTCAGGTGCAATATCAGGTTTAAGTATCGGGCAGGCTTCATAAAAGGTGGCAAATTTACCTGACAGATCATAGAGGTAAGTACATAGCTCGTGCGGCATGGTGGAATCTATCATTTGGTCAACCACTTCTGAGAACCGCTGAAGGGTCAGAGCCAAAGACCTCTCTGCGGCTTGATTTATATGCATGTTGCCTTTAAAACTGGAAAGGTCTTCACCAGCCTTCTCGAACAGGCTATGAATTCGGGTGCCTGCGTACTGTAAATAGGGCGCAGTATTGCCGTCAAAACTAAGCATGGCCTCCCAACTAAATCGGTAGTCGTTAGTCCGTACTTTACTCAGATCTGCGTACTTAACAGCACCCACACCTATCGCTTCACCAATTTTTAAACGAGTTTCTTTATCTAAATGGGGATTTTTTTCGGCGACTACGACCTGAGCTCGTTCGATCGCTTCGTCCAATAGATCAGCTAGCTTTATGGTTGCGCCGCTACGGGTTTTGAAAGGTTTACCGTCTTCGCCCATCATGGTGCCAAAAGCGCAGTGTTCAAACTCTACCTCGGCGGGTGCCCAACCGATTTTGCGACCGATGGCAAAAATTTGCTTCATATGAAGAGATTGGCGTGCATCAATAAAGTAAAGGCAGCGAGTGGCATGAAGCTGATTTACCCTATAGCGAATAGCCGCCAAATCTGTAGTGGCATAGAGAAAGCCGCCATCAGCCTTTTGCACAATGACTACCGAGGGGTTGCCTTCTTTATCGGCCAGCTCTTCGAGATATACAACTAAAGCGCCCTGATCTTCAACAGCAATGCCCGCTTCCACTAAAGCTGAAATCACTGGCTTTAGATCTTCGTTGTATGCGCTTTCACCATGCACATCAGCTTTCGTTAATGACACGCCCAGTTTTTGATAAATGTCTTCTGCATGAGAGAGGGATTCATCAATAAATTGCTTCCAAAGCTTTCTGCATTCGGGGTCGCCAGATTGCAGGCGTACAACGTTGTTACGCGCTAGATCGGCAAACTTGGGGTCGGAATCAAAGTGCTGCTTGGATTTACGATAGAAGCCTTCTAGATCGCTTAAAGAAATTCTAGCATCTAGCTCTTCTTGTCCATCCGATTGTTCTTGGGAGCGGCTCTGCTGAAGTTCAGTAATTAGCATACCGAACTGGGTTCCCCAGTCGCCGATATGATTTTGGCGCACAACTTTGTGGCCCTTGAACTCCAGAGCGCGACATACCGCATCGCCAATAATGGTGCTGCGCAAATGCCCCACATGCATCTCTTTCGCCAGATTCGGAGCCGAATAATCAACTACTACGCACTCCTTTATTTCAGGGTGCTCTACGCCCAAGCGATCGTCCTCTAGCAGCTTTGCAGACTCTTCTATAATTGCCGAGGTTTCGATATATAGATTAATAAACCCCGGGCCGGCTATTTCAGCTTTGCTGATAAGACCTTTCAACTCAAAGTTATCCAGTATTTTCTGAGCTAGTTCGCGCGGATTTTGCTTCAGCTGCTTTGCGGCGCCCATTACGCCATTAATCTGCATATCGCCAAACTCCGGGCGCGCGGTCCATTGCAATCTTGTTGGGGTGTCTTCCGGCAAACCGGCAGCTACGAAAGCTGCGGCTGCAGCTTCGCTAATTTGTTTTTTCAGGGACATTAATTTATTGCTGTGCGGCTCTTTCGCGCTCGATTAATTCGGCTGCAACTACAAGCATTTGATCGGCAGTGCCGGTCTGGGCACTGGAAATTCTATATTTGCCATTTACTACCAATTCCGGCGTTCCTCGAACTCCATAAGCTGTTGCTTTTGATTTTGCTAGCGCGACCTGGTTGTTTACACCAAAAGAATTAAATGCTCTTTGAAAAGCTATTCGATTATGGCCAAGGTCTTCAATAAAGTTCAAAACGGCAGATTCACTGGCCAGAATTTTGCGTTGATCATTTAGAGCCCTAAAAACATCCATATGGATATCTTCATTAATGCCCAATGCTTCAGACGCATAAAATATCTTGGCGTGCAACTCAGCGGTGGCATTCCATACAACAGGAACCCTCACAACATTCACATCTTCTGGAAGTTCCGTTGCAAATTCCTCAAGAAGCGGCTCAAACCTGTAACAGTGAATACAGCCGTACCAAAAAACTTCGGCAAGCTCAATTTTGCTAGGGTCATCAGTCGCCACCGGGCGAGCAAGGATTTGATAATCTACGCCATTGGTAAATTGATCGCCACCCGCGGCGTGATCGTCCTGTGCACTGCAGGCTGCTAAAACCAGCATCAGAAAAAAAAACACTGCTTTTGATGGACCAGCCATTGTTGAACTAGCCTTCTTTATACCCAGCATAAATTTGCTCCTTTGTTCCTAGTTACTGCCCTTGCAGCATTGCCCTTTCGCGGTCAATTAGCGCTTCAGCAACAACCAACATTTGCTGTTGCGTACCCGTCATACTGGTGGATATTCTGTACTTACCGTTAACTATAAGTTCCGGCGTACCCCGAATTCCGTAAGCAGCAGTTTTTGATTTAGCCTGAGTAACCTGACTATTAACCCCAAAAGAATTAAAAGCGCGTTGGAAAGCGGCTTCATCCTGCCCCAAGTCTTCCACCAATTTTAGAATAGCTTGCTCGTTGGCAAGGGTATTGCTCTGCTCGTTCATCGCCGAAAACACAACATCATGAATCTGGTCGGTAATGCCCAGCGCTTGTGAGGCAAAATAGATTTTAGCGTGCAACTCCATAGTCTCGTGCCACATGGCCGGTACTTTTACCAAATTCACATCTGCTGGCAGAATTGCTGCGAATTCTTTCAACATTGGTTCTAATCGAAAACAGTGGATGCAGCCGTACCAAAAAACCTCGGTCAGCTCGATTTTGCTTGAGTCTTCAACTGCAACAGGGCGGGCCAAAGTCTCAAAATCAACGCCGTTCTGAAAAGCAAAACTGTTGGTATTGGATTGTGCGTTGCAAAGGGCTGCTAGCAATAGCAGCGCCAAAATTGATAGTTTCAAGAAGTTATGCATTGGTTGTCTCCATATAGTTCGAGATTTTTCTGTTCATTGATAGCCATGATATCCCTAGATGGGCACAAAAAAGGCGGCATAGGCCGCCTTTTACTTAAATTTACCTGAATTCTAGTTTAAACCGGAAATAAAGTTGGCCACGGCCTCAATTTCCAATGCTGACATACGCGCAACAACGCCGCGCATTATTTGGGTTTCGCCATCGTTAGTGCGCAGGTTGTTTTGGAAATTATTAAGCTGCTTAACAAGGTATTCGGTTTTTTGACCACTCAATGCAGGATAACCCGCTGGAAAGTTACCCATTCCGGATGGAGAGTGACAGCCTGTGCAGGCCGGAACACCATTTTCTAAATTGCCAGAGCGAAAAATCACTTCCCCAAGATCCAGAAAATCTTCTGGGTTCAAAGCGAAGGGAATGCTTTCCAAAGGCTGTGCTCCTTCGAGCTGCTTAGGCTGTGAAGCGAAGTAGGCGGCGAGATCCATCATATCTTGATCGCTTAGGATCGCAGTAAATGGAGCCATTTCTGGCACTACGCGAGCACCACTCTTGATTTCTGATATCTGCTTATAAAGATAAGCTTCGCCCTGACCGCCGATGTTCGGATAGAGCGGCAATATGCCTTTGCCATCAAACCCGTGACAAGCTGAACAGATCGTTGCTTTGCCTTGTCCGGCTGCGGCATCACCTGATTGCGCCAAAATAGGGGCGGCTGCCGTAAGGGCAAGAATAAATAGGCTGTATAGACTTAATTTCATTTGAATGGGCTACCAAAACTATTCCAAAAACTCTGTGTTTCTCTGCGAGACCTAATTGACGTAAAAGCCAGCTCAGATAATTGATATCTTGTCTGCCCCTCAGAGCCCGCGGATTATATACTACGGCACCTACCTCGTCACCTGAGCAAGCCATTGAATTCGCCCGACCAACAAATACCGCCAATGCCTTCGTTCGACAGGGCTACGTTTATGCTCAGTGCGCCGAGATTGGCTCAATGTCCGCCAGATGAGGGCGCAGAGGTTGCTTTTGTCGGCAGATCTAATGCGGGCAAGTCTAGCGCCATAAACGCCCTAACCCGCAATGGCAAACTGGCACGAACCAGTAAGACGCCCGGTCGGACTCAGCTACTTAATTTCTTTGAACTGGATGCCTATCGCCGATTGGTAGATTTACCCGGCTACGGTTACGCCAAGGTTTCCGAACGAGTGAAATTGGAGTGGCAAGAACATCTCACTCAATATCTTGAAGAACGCACCAGCTTGAGAGGGCTTGTCCTTCTTGCAGACGCACGCCTGCCGCTACAGCCATACGATCTAAACCTAATCGATTGGGCTAGTGTCAGCCAGAAACCTTTTCACCTGGTACTAACCAAGGCAGATAAATTAAAGCGCGGCGCGGCATCCGCTAACCTGCTAAAGATTATGGCTGAGTTAAAAAAGAGGGGGCTGGCCGACGGCCTTACATCCCAACTCTTCTCGGCCACAAAAAAAACCGGCTTAGACGAACTAAAGTTACAACTCAATTCCTGGCTAGACCTAAACCAATCCGACCAAGAATAAAGATCGAAGTTTTTTGCTCTTCAGTAACGCGGATGGACGCACAGAGAAGAAGCGTAAATTCAGTACGCGACTGACCGAGCAAGTATCCAACGCAGCTGAGGGACAAAATAAAGAGGTCGGAAAAAACACAAAAAAAAGCCCGCGTTGCGGGCTTATAAGGCGGTTATAATTTTCTATACCGCAGGGAGTTCAAATAGTTTAAGAAAAGGGGGAGCTTAAACTATCTATTAATAAGAGAGGTATCGATTAAAAAAGTTCAAAAAAAATCCCGTCGGAAAAACGGGGTTTAGCACATTGCTTAGGTAAAACATAAGGAGGGGAAAACTTTTACCTACTATTAGTCATGCATAGGTGCAAATAGTTCACAAATAATCAAAATTAATTCATCAGAGGCCTTTCCACGAAAGAGTATTTAACTTTCAGGCACCAACAGTAGGCTCACTATGAGAGGCAAAAAACGCGCAAAGAGGAAATTTATATTTATAACCGACCGATAGAGCATGTTTTTAACGCCGCATGGGAGTGCAATAGCTTTCGTGCAAACGTCTCTAATGGGCCTCTTGCCAATTATCCCCACTACCAGCCTCTACCACTAAAGGCACTGACAGCTCGGCAGCAGACTCCATTAATTGAATAACTTTTTTGCTGGCGGTCTCCAAATAGCTTTCTTCCACTTCAAATACGAGTTCATCATGCACCTGCATAATCATTTTTACCGGAGGTTTTTCCTCTAATAACCATGCATCAACCGAAAGCATCGCGCGTTTAATAATATCCGCAGCGGTTCCCTGCATTGGGGCATTAATAGCTGTGCGTTCTGCGGCTGCGCGATGCTGACCGTTACGGGCGTTTATCTGCGGCAAATAGAGGCGGCGGCCAAACAGCGTTTCTACATACCCTTTCTCGCGCGCGTCTTCTCGAATCTGCTCCATAAAATCGGCAACAAGGGGATAACGCTCAAAATAGAGATCCATATATTGCTGTGCTTCTTTGCGGCCTATATGCAATTGCTTGGCTAAGCCAAATGCGCTCATGCCGTATATCAATCCAAAGTTGATAGCCTTGGCATTGCGGCGGTGATCTGCAGTTACCTGGCCTAATTCGACGCCAAATACTTCTGCAGCAGTAGCAGAGTGCACATCTAAGTTGTCGGCAAACGCTTTTTGCAGCATTACGTCTTTGGATAAATGCGCCATGATGCGTAATTCAATCTGGGAATAATCCGCCGCCAACATCTTACTGCCCTTCTCAGCGATAAAAGCTTTACGGATGCGCCTTCCTTCTTCGGTTCGAATAGGAATATTTTGTAAATTTGGCTCAGTGGAAGACAATCGCCCAGTAGCCGCAACCGCTTGGTGATAGGAGGTATGCAGCCGACCTGTTTTTTCATCTACCATTAAAGGAAGCTTATCTGTGTATGTGGATTTAAGCTTCGCCAAGCCTCGGTATTGAACAATTAGCGCCGGCAATGCATGTTCTGCGGCTAAATCCTGCAATATTTCTTCCGCTGTACTGGGTTGTCCTTTAGGTGTTTTTTTCAAAACTGGCAGTTGCATTTTTTCGTAGAGAATATGTTGCAATTGTTTGGGCGAGGCCAGATTAAAAGGCTGCCCTGCGAGTTCGTGCACCTCTGCTTCGAGCTCAAGAAGCCGTATCGCAATTTCGCCGCTCTGCTTCTGCATAGCCTTACTGTCGATGAAAGCGCCGGTTCGCTCGATGCGCGAAAGCACCCGAATTAGGGGAGCCTCAATTTCCTCATAGACTTTTAATAAGAACGGGTGCTTGCTCAGTTTCGGATGCAGGGTCTGATGCAGCTGGATGGTCACATCAGCATCTTCCGCCGCATAGGGGCCGGCTTGCTCTAAATCTATCTGGTTGAACGTTATCTGCTTTGCGCCCTTTCCGGCGATGTCCTCAAAATGTATGGTTTCCCGATCAAGATTACGCAGGGCTAACGAATCCATATCGTGGCGTCCCGCCACTGAATCAAGCACATAAGATTCAAGCATGGTGTCCTGCAGCTTACAGCCGATCTCAACACCAGCCTGAGCCAGAACGCTGATATCGTATTTGATATTTTGCCCTACTAAGGTTTTGCCAAAATCCATCAATACCGGTTTTAACTTTTCAAATACCAAGTCGGCACTTAGTTGAGTTGGCGCTCCCGGGTAGTCATGCTCTAGGGGAACATAAGCCGCTTTGTAGGGCTCAATAGCAAAAGACAAACCTACCACTCGAGCCTGCATATAATTAAGGCTGGTGGTCTCTGTATCAAAGGCAAAGACTTCGGCGATTTTAAGTTTTTCAATCCAGGCATCAAGACTAGTTTCATCAAGTACTGTTTCGTAATCTACTTCTTGAGCTGGAGCCGCTGGTGCCGCCTGGACCTGAGCCGAATCCTCAGCGACGGCAGTGGTGGCCGATCCTGAAATAGACTCAGCTCCCTGGGACAGGCTAAATTCATTGCTTGGTGCCGCTAACTCGGTGACCCAGCCTCTAAACTCCAGCTCGGTATATAGCTGCCGTAGTGCCGCAATATCCGGCTCGGAATTTTTCAATTCAGATGCTTGAATATCAAGCCCAACATCCAATTTAATGGTGGCTAACGTATAGGAAAGGTAAGCGGCCTCTTTATGCTCGATCAGCTTCTCGGCCACTTTTTTGGCACCACGAAATTCCAAGTCAGCAATGGCTTCCAGATTGGCATAAATATCATCGAGCCCGCCTAGGGCTTGCAATATCGGTGTCGCGCTTTTTGGACCCAAGCCTGGAATTCCTGGGATGTTATCGCTCTTATCTCCAATAATGGCCAAGTAATCGATTATTAGGCTGGGCGGAACACCAAATTTTTCTTCAACGCCTGCCGCATCGTATTGGCTGCCAGACATGGTATTGATCAGGCCGACATTATCATCCACCAACTGCGCCATATCTTTGTCGCCGGTGGATATAAGCACGGGCTTGCCTCGACTTGAGGCCTCACAAGCCAGAGTGCCGATAACGTCATCTGCTTCAACTCCCGGATGAACCAGCATAGGGAAACCCATGGCCAACACACAGGCATGCAAAGGTTCGATCTGTTCACGCAGATCGTCCGGCATAGGCGGTCGTTGCGCTTTGTATTCGCCGTAGAGCTCGTCTCTAAAGGTTTTACCCTTAGCATCAAATACCACTACTATGGTGCTATCTGGATATTTCTTCTTCTCCTTTTTAAGCATGGCCACCACGCCACGAACCGCGCCTGTGGGTTGGCCTTTTGAGGTGGTTAGGGGAGGTAAGGCGTGAAAGGCTCTATATAGATAGGAAGAACCATCAACAAGAATTAGCGGAGCGTCGGGCATATTAGTACTGCCCCCAAGCGGACTGGTAAGTTAGCTTAATGCGGCCTGCATCAAAGGGCGGTTTAAAGTAGCCCGCGTAATGGCCCCGTGGATTGATCAGAACAATATTGCCGCTGTGGCTGATGCTATAAAAATCGCCGGCGGTATCCGGGTTAACTACGGTCATAGCAATATTAAACTGCTTGGCAACCCAAAGGGTTTTACCAATATCTGCAGTAATACCAACAAAGTTTTCATTGAAGTAGGGGACATACTGAGCCAGCCGCTCGGGTGTATCCCGGTAGGGATCCACTGTCATCATCACTACCTGCAGATCTTCCTTAGGTTTGTCGTCAATCAGATCCCAAGCTTGGCCCAAGATCGACATAGTCACAGGGCAGATATCCGGACAGAAGGTAAAACCTGGAAAAATCATTGTCCATTTGCCGCTCAGATTGTCCTGATCAAAAATCTTGCCGTTGTGGTCAATAAAGCTGAAGTCTTCGAAGGCCCGAGGTTGCTCGAACATCGATAGGCCATTAATCAACATTTGACTATTGCTCAGAGCCCGGGGCTGCATCATTCGATTAAAAAACAGTATAAGAAAGACCACCACTATCACGCCAATAATGGCGAAAGTTAAGCGAATCCGATTTTGCGTTTCAGGGTCTGAGCTAGAATACATTTTAGATTTATCCGGCGGCGCTAGCGGCTGGCAGAATATAGTGATCGGCCAGCATCACCACAAACAAAATCATTAGATACCAAATTGAATATTTGAAAGTTTTCATGCCCGAGGCTTTGTCTTTGCCTCGCATCATCACAATTGCCCAATATAAAAATCGAACGCCTAGAGCCAGCGCGCCAATTAGATATATCCAGCCAAACATACCAAAAACAAACGGCAGCAACGACACCGCTATAAGTAGCAACGTGTATAAAAAGATATTCAACACCGTATACCTTTCACCATGGGTAAACGGCAACATAGGAATTTTTGCTTTAGCATAGTCTTCTTGGCGGTGAACTGCCAAGGCCCAAAAATGCGGCGGCGTCCAAGCAAAAATGATGAGCACTAATAGCAGCGCATGGGGGCTCGCTTCGCCGGTTACAGCAACCCAGCCTAATAGCGGCGGAGTTGCTCCTGCCAATCCACCAATCACAATATTTTGTGGCGTAGCGCGCTTTAGGTAGAGGGTATAAACAATGGAGTAACCAACTAAGGTTATCAAAGTCAGAACCACCGTAAGTATATTTGTGAAAACCATTAATATGGCCGTACCGAGGGAGCCCAATATCCCGGCAAAAATCAGTGCCTGCGTGGGACTCAATCGGCCTGTGGCAACCGGTCGATTCTGTGTACGTGCCATATGCATATCGATTTGCCGGTCTACTACATGATTAATTGTCGCTGCAGCCCCTCCAACCAAAGCTATACCAAGATTACCAAAAACCAGGACATCGATGCGGACCATACCGGGCACCGCCAGAACCATTCCAATCACCGAGGTGAGAATCATCAGAGCTATAACGTTGGGCTTGGTAAGCTCCAGATAATCTCGCCATATCGGCCGCGCTTCTTGCGCAACCTTTTCGAGAGGCATGCTCACAATTTACCTTTGTCGTCCTGATTGACCAACTTATCGTGGGTCTGTAACCAAATTACGGCCATCACTGCCACCAACAGCGCACCCATGAAATTGTGGGCAACCGCTACCGAAAGCGGGATAGACATAAGCACATTACTTATACCCAAACCAATCTGAATAACTAGCAGCCCAGCCACTAGGCCTGCCATGCCAGATATAACTTTTTGCTTTTTCTTGAGCATCAGAACAACCAGGCCGAATAGGTACAAGGCCGTTACCAGGGCTCCGATTCGGTGTGCAAAATGAATTGCGGTTCGCGCATCTCCATCTAGTCTGCCGCCCAAATAATTGGGGCCAACACCCTGAGTAAAATTAAAGCCCTCCGCAAAATTCATTGGCGGAATCCAAGAAAGCTGGCAGGTAGGAAAATCAGGACAGGCTACGGCTGCATAGTTTGAAGCGACCCAGCCACCCAGAAACACCTGCACAATTACTACCAGCAGTCCGATAAGAATTAGAGGTCTAAGAGGTCGCAAAGCCGACAGTGGCTGCTTGGAAATTCGCCAGTTATCGTTTAAACGAAAAGCCAACAAAGCCAGTAGCGAAAAAGTCGCTACTCCTCCCATCAAGTGTATTGTTACCACCTGAGGCCATAACTTAAGGGTTACAGTCCACATTCCAAACATGGCCTGCCAAACCACCAAAACAAACATAATCATCGGCAGTCGAAAAGGATAGCACTCCTCTTTTCTATTCCGAAAAGCGATAACTGCCAACGCCAATACAAACAGTCCCAGAGTCCCGGCAACATAACGATGCACCATCTCTGGCCAGGTCTTGTCTTGCAGCACCGGGGCGTCTGGATAAGCCTGATTCGCTGCCACAATTTCATCCGCTTCGTCTGGCCAAGTGAGGTGCCCATAGCAGCCCGGCCAGTCCGGGCAACCAAGCCCGGCATCTACTAAGCGCGTAAAGGATCCCAGCATAATCACAACCACCGCCAGCAATAGCGCAGCGACGGCTAAATAAAATCCCTTTTTTATTCCGGTATTGGCTTGTTTAGCTTGATTCAACTTTCATTCCCTCTCACCACAGCTCTCAACCTCATTGGGCCAATTTAACAACGTGCTCTATATCTTCAAGCATTCCAATACCCTCGTGTTCTGCGGTGTAGTATAGAAAAAATACTTCTAACGGGTTCATTACAAAGACCAAAGGGCCTGCAGATAGACTCGGTACACCAGCGCCATCTAGTAATGCTTCCATATCCAGGTTCTCAGTGTGCAGGAAATCGTATCCGATTGCCTCGAGACTTTCTTGGCCAAAGACAGACTGAATTCCGACCTGAAGATACCCGCGCTTAATATCCGGCGACAACCTATTCATTCTCATATGCACCCGGGCAACAACGTCAGCCAATTCCTGACATGTCTGTTCGCAGATGCCTTGGTTTACCAGCACTAGCTTCCAGGGTACTTCTTCATCCGCGGACCAGGTATTTCCCTGGGTATCTAACAGCTTGCCAGTTAGTGCAACCGGGGGGTTCATTAGCTCACCATAGTTGTTAGTGCCGAGAATGGACAGCCATCTCAACTTGTCTTCTTCAGTTTTTGGCACCAAAAAGAAGCCCGCAGCAATAACAGAAAAAACCATCCCCAGCATAATAATCAACGGCCAGGGCTCTTCTCCTTTAAATTCAGCTTGATCGTTCAGTGGTTCCTTATTCATAGTTCATAGTTCATTTATAGACTATCCGGTATGGGAAGTTCCGCTGTCTTTTTTTCTGAAAAAAACAGCCAGATTGGAATTGGAAAAAAGGGCGAGAATCATGAGCGCAAAGGCCATCGAGAACCACTGCACCGCATAACCTATATGCTTTTCAACAGTCTGATTTAGAATGTCCCACCCGGCCAAAAGCGCCAATGGAGAGGCTCTATCAATGCGTACTTGACAGGGCAGTGGTCGTTGAGCTGACTCAAAAATCTGCTCGACAGCCTCTTGATTCAAATCGAATACCACCGCTGGCCAATCGCCCGTATATTCTGTCGCCTGACTGATCATCGAGTTTGGTTGCGAGCAGTAGTAATACCCGCTCACCTGATTAATCCCCAGAGGCTGCACAACTTCTGGAAGAATATTGCGATCCAAAGATGCCTGCACCCAACCGCGATTTACCAATACCGGAATGTCGCCTTCGTCGGGCAAAAAGGCAACACCCAACACCTCGTAACCGACCTGCCCATTGCGCAGACGATTAGCTAAAAGCAGATAGCGTTCCTGATCAAATACTAAATTAAGCTCAACCGAGCGCAGGTGATTTTCCGTATCTTGCCGCCAATTATGATTTCCCATTGTCGCTAGTTTTTGTTGCGCTTCTTGCGAGGCCAATATGCTGCGTTTTTCGTCAGCCCTATCTAACTGCCAAAATCCTAGAGCACAGGTCAAAGGCAAAAATACCGCTACAAAAAGTAGTATTTTCCAGTTTGCCAACCATTGAAATTTAGTAAAAAAATTCAAACTTAAAAAGGCCTAGATGTTTAAATAGCGGCTTAAGTTTATCTGAGCCACCCGTTCGATGTTAAAACTAGTCATTGTTGTACTCCTAATCGCGGTATTTGCCAGCCTGACTGCGGGGTTTTACTTCCTGGTAAAAGACCAGGGCAATTCTAAAAAGCGTCTATATCTCGCTTTAGGCATTCGCATAAGTCTTGCTGTACTTTTATTGGGAACAGTGATCTACGGAATAGGTACTGGTCAGCTGGGGAGCCAAGCCCCGTGGGATCAGCAACTGCATCCTGAACGAACCGTTCCGGCTCAAGCTCAATAATCGCACAAATTTTCGACAAAAAAGGCCGGTTATCCCGACCTTTTTTGTTCTTCTTTCTCACCGATTTCAAGGCTAAAACCGAGAAGTTCCCGGCTTACAAGATGTAGACGAAGAAAAAGAGCATCACCCATACCACATCCACAAAATGCCAATACCAAGAAGCCATTTCAAAACCGAAGTGATCGTTAGAAGTAAACTGGCCCTTAAAGGACCGCACCAGCTGAATGCCCAACATCAAGGTACCCATAGCCACGTGAAAGCCATGAAACCCAGTGAGCATAAAGAATGTAGTGCCGTAAATTCCGGAGGTTAATGTTATGCCATAGTGTCCATAGGCCTCTCGATATTCCATTACCTGCAAACACAAAAAGATACTACCTAGAACTACTGTAACGCCTAACCAAAGGTTAAACTTTTTGCGATTGTCGCCGTGCTTTAGCGCATGGTGAGCGATATGCACAGTGAAGCTGGAAGACAGAAGAATAATGGTATTGTAAAGCGGCAACCAATGCAGCAGATTGCTCCAACCCGGAAAAGACAAAGATTCATGGGCGCCAACAAAACGAGCATTTTCACCATTTAGGGCTTGGTCAGGTGTATGCAATAGCGGCCATTCAGCTTCAAATCCGTTCCACAATAATTCAGGGTTGTGCACGCCTACACCTTCGCCGCCCAACCAAGGCATTGCGATATTTCGAAGGTAAAACAGTGCGCCAAAAAACGCAGCAAAGAACATTACTTCAGAAAAGATAAACCAGCTCATGCCCCAAACATACGAACGTTTTAGCTGAGCATTCGGCAAGCCGCGAATATTCTCATCAATAACGGTGCTGAACCAAGCGAACATCATCACTCCAATTGCAGCTATGCCAATAAAACACATTAAGGATTCGCCGGTAATCATCCATTGCGCGGCTCCATAGGCAGCTATCGCCATCGACAGAGCCATCAAGATGGGCATCTTGCTCTGTTCGGGAACGTAATATTCAGCTTTTGATGACATTTCTATCTCCAATAAATTTCGGGGCAGAGAAATTACTTTAATCTCTGCAAATTATATTAATTCGAAGCGGTTTCAATACCTGAATCGCTGTTCAAACTGGTGCCAAAAGAGCCACTAATTCTGCTGGTTATATCAAACACCGAGTAGGACAAAGTGATAGTACCTATGCTTTCCGGAAGCTCCGGATCAACAAAAAAAACCAACTTCATATCCACTTCTTCACCAGCAGCCAAAGGCTGCTGCTCAAAACAAAAACATTCAATCTTGTGCAAATAATCAACTGCATTTATGGGCACAACACTGGGTACTGCCTGGGCAACCATATCCACCGCCGCAGTGTTCTTAGCGTAGTAGGCCACTTCTGCCCTTTCGCCCGGATGCACTACTACTTCAAACTGGGCTGGCTTAAAAATCCAGGGCATATTTGCCTGGTTGGTTGCCATAAATTGCACTTTTACTGTTCTAGATTCATCTACCACTGCGGCAGCTTCTTCATAGGCGCTGTATTGCTGCGGCCCAATTCCGAGCACGTCGCATGCCAGTCTATAAAGCGGTGGCATTGCAAAAACTGCGAAGACGAACATGAAAACCACTCCCACCAACATTTTTGCTACCAAAGCCTTATGCATCTAGTGAGTCGCGCTCCCTGGATGGTCTTCCAGTTGATCATCTGTTAACTGATGATCGTGCAAATCGTGAAGATCTGGTGGCGTAGTAAAGGTGTGGTATGGCGGAGGCGTAGGTAATGTCCACTCCAATCCGTTTGCTCCTTCCCAGGTTTTAGGCTCACTCACTTTTTTGCCCGCAACAATGGTCGCAACCACGTTGTATAGGAACAAGATTTGTGAGGCGCCATAAATAAATGCGCCAATACTGGAAACCATATTCCAATCGGCAAATTGCAATGCGTAATCCGCATAGCGCCGAGGCATACCAGCCAATCCCAAGAAGTGCTGTGGGAAGAAGGTGATGTTAAAGCCGATAAAACTTATCCAGAAATGTAGCTTACCCATGGCTTCGCTATACATGCGGCCAGACCACTTAGGCAACCAGTAATAAACCGCTGCAGACATACTAAATACCGCACCGGCGACCATTACATAGTGAAAATGGGCTACTACAAAGTAGGTATCGTGATACTGAATGTCACTTGGCGCGATCGCCAGCATCAAGCCGGTAAAGCCGCCTAGGGTAAATAGGATAATAAAGGCAATGGCAAACAGCATTGGCGTTTCGTAGCTGATAGAACCACGGAACATGGTGCTTACCCAGTTGAAGACCTTCACGCCTGTCGGAACCGCAATCAGCATAGTGGCGTACATAAAGTACAGCTCACCAGAAACTGGCATGCCTACCAGGAACATATGGTGGGCCCAAACGATAAAGGACAGGAAGGCAATTGCTGAGGTCGCATAAACCATGGAGGCGTAGCCAAATAATGGCTTGCGACTAAAGGTGGGGATAATCTCCGAGATCACACCAAATGCCGGAAGGATAATGATGTATACCTCAGGGTGACCGAAGAACCAGAATATGTGCTGGAACAATACGGGGTCACCACCACCGGCGGCATCAAAGAAAGCCGTACCGAAGTTGATATCCATTAGCATCATGGTTACTGCGCCGGCCAATACCGGCATAACAGCTATCAGCAGGAATGCAGTGATAAGCCATGTCCAAACAAATAGCGGCATTTTCATCATAGTCATGCCCGGAGCGCGCATATTCAGCACCGTCGCGACAATATTAATAGAACCCATGATCGAAGACGCACCCATTATATGGATGGCAAAGATAAAGAAATTAACAGAATCCGGCGCGTAAGTCGTAGACAGCGGCGCGTAGAAAGTCCAACCGAAGTTTGGAGCTCCACCTTCCATAAAAAGGGTAGAGGCCAGCATTAAGAAGGCTGGCGGCAAAATCCAAAAACTCAAATTGTTCATGCGCGGCAGGGCCATATCCGGCGCCCCGATCATCATCGGAATCATCCAGTTAGCCAGCCCGACAAAGGAAGGCATGATGGCACCAAAGACCATTATTAAGCCGTGCATGGTGGTCATTTGGTTAAAGAATTCTGGACGAATCAGCTGCATTCCGGGTTCAAATAACTCGGCGCGAATCACCATGGCGAAGAAACCGCCAAGAATAAACATGGCAAAGCTAAACCAAAGGTATAGCGTGCCGATATCTTTATGGTTGGTGCTAAATAACCACCGTGTTATTCCTTTTGCAGGACCATGTGCCATTACGTAATCCTCCTATTGACCTTGAATATAGTTGTAAACATCGATTGGCTGAACTAAGTCACCCATATCATTACCCCAAGCATTACGCTGATAGGTAAGTATTGCGGCGAGATCTACTTCGCTAAGAAGCCCGCCGAATGCCGCCATAACTGTTCCTGGCCGGCCATTAACTCCGATATTCAAATGCTCGTCGATCGGTCCAGTAGAAACTGGGCTACCAACGAGTGATGGGAACGCCGGAGGTATGCCTTCACCGTTCGGCTGATGGCAGGCAGAACAGGTTCGCAAATAGGCTTCTTCACCGCGAGCCATCAAGTCCTCCATAGTAAATGTGGTTTCAGTCAAAGCGGCTATTACAGCGCCTTCTTGTTTTTTCTCCGCCAACCAAAATTGGTATTCGTCTTTTTCAACTACATGCACGACCACGGGCATAAAGGCATGGCCTTGGCCGCAAAGCTCGGTACATCGGCCGCGGTAAACCCCAGTTTCCGTAACCTCAACCCAGGTATCGGTTATATAACCCGGAATGGCGTCTTTCTTGATCGCGAAGTCCGGAACCCAGAAAGAATGGATAACGTCAGCTGCACTCAAAAGAAAGCGCACTTTAGTATCAACTGGAATCACAAGAGGGTTATTTACTTCTTGAAGATAGAATTCGCCCTTAGGCTCGATGTTGTAGATCTCATCGAGAGGAGTAGAAAGCTCACTAATGAAATCCACGCCTTCACCTAAATACTCGTACTGCCATCTCCACTGGGACCCGGTTACGCGAATATCAATTTCCGCATCGCTGGTATCGTAGAGGTCTATTAAGGTTTTAGTTGCCGGCCAGGCCATGGCAACCAAGATAAACACAGGAATGATGGTCCAGACCAGCTCAACGCCTAGGTGTTCATGCCAGTTTTCGGCTTCGTGGCCGATAGACTTTCGGTGGAAGTACATTGCCCAAAGCATCGCACCAAAAACGGCAACACCGATCACAACACAAACCCAGAAAATCAACATATGAAGACTGTAAATTTCGTGGCTTATGGTGCTTACGCCGGTTGACATATTCAGAAGCATTGCACTGGTGAAATCACTATCTTCTTGTGCCTGAATATATACACCAGACAAAGCTAGCGAGGCCATACTGAAAAGCCTGAGCGCTTTTCTCAACATCAACTGTTTCTCCGTATTAGTAGTAAGTAAATTAATGAGCCCGACACGATAACCAGATTTGAAAACTAGCTGATTAAACCATCGCTATGGTTGGTTTGCCCTACCTGATAAAAAGCCCAAAAAAGCCCTCATGGAGGAAAACGCGAGCTATTATAGCGGACGCCTTAACAAAACTCTACATTCAAAATCACCCTTTATTGGCCCTAGACCAAGATTTGGTTTTATTGCAAAAGCTTTCACCAAAAATACAAGAAAACGAGACCCGACTGATAGACTTATATATCTATCGAAAAAAGATCCGATTTTCTTGAAGCGCACCAAACCAGTCCTGCAAATTGCCGGCCCCATGGCTCTCGCAAACCTTAGCGTGCCGATGCTGGGATTGGTCGACACGGCCATTCTGGGCCACCTCGAAAACGCGTCGATACTAGCCGCAGCCGCTTTAGGCGCCCATATCATTACCCTAGTATTTTGGTCCTTTGGCTTCCTACGTATGTCTACAACGGGACTAACGGGTCGGCTTTATGGTGCGGAGAAGTATTCAGAACTTAAAACCGCGCTCGTCAGAGCTCTATTAATAGCCGTCCTGCTGGCGTCCTTTATTTTGCTTATAGGTCAGCTTGGCCTTAGTTGGCTGGCGCATTTACTTGGAGGCGGTTCCGGCGTCGCCGAACTGAGCAGCACCTATATGCAAATTCGGGTCTGGTCTGCTCCGGCAACCTTGGCGACCTATTGTTTTGTTGGCTGTTTTATTGGATTGGGTAAAACGCGCCACGCGCTTGCAGTCTTGTTGGTGGCAAATATTACCAATGGCCTGCTGGATTATCTGCTAATCGTAAAACTACAAATGGATATTCGCGGCGCCGCCTATGCCTCTCTCATTGCAGAATATATTGGGCTAACGACTGCGGCATTACTCTGCGTATCTATTTTCAAAAAGGATCTCTTCGCTCAAGCAAAAATATCGGATACTTTTAATCCCGTCAAGTTAAGGGAAATACTCCAGGCACATCTCGATCTGTTTTTGCGAACTATTAGCTTGCTGCTGGTATTCCTGATTGTTACCACCGCGGGCGTGCGCATTAGCCCGGAGGTGGCGGCGGCAAACGCCATTTTGCTAAACCTACTTTCTTTTTCCGCCCACGCAATAGACGGCTTTGCCTATGCCGCCGAAGCGCTTTGCGGCAGAGCCTGGGGAAAACGCGACTTTGAAGAGTTCTGGTTAGTGGCCAAAGAAAGTACGCTTTACTCGCTCTTACTAGGTATAGCATTTGTGTTAGCCTTCCTATTGCTGCAACAACCCATCTTGTCGCTCTATACCAATCTTCCAGAAGTAATTCTGGAGGCTAATAAGGTTTATCTCTGGCTTGCACTGCTGCCCATGGTTGCTCTCTGGTGCTACCAGCTGGACGGAATTTTTATTGGCATTGGGCATACCCAAAGCATGCGCAATTCGATGCTTTTTTCGTTTTTGCTGATCTTTTTACCCCTGTTCTTCTTTACCCAGGACTTAGGTAATGCCGGAGTTTGGCTGGCTCTTTCGATATTCTATTTGGCGAGAGTAATTAGTTTGGGAGTTCCTTTAGTGGCTATTTATCAGACACAAAAAAAGGAGGCCTAAACCTCCTTTTTCTATTCTTTTCGCTGGTTAAATACATCACAACCAGCAAGGCTAAAAACTGCCGGCAGTGCGATTTTTTTAAACAGTATTACCACTTCATAACTGCTCTCCAGTGTCTTTTAAAAAATCCCATGCCCAAACCAAATGTAGATAGAATACGTAGCAATTTCTGCCTAAAACCATAAGTTTGCGCAATTTAGTGCATGTTATTTCACTGAATGAGCTGAATTTCGGAGTCTTTACCTTGATTGAGCCATCAGCAATGGTTTAAATGGCGCCCTAAATTTGGGAGACAAAAATGAAATTCAAAATCGCGCTGGTTATTGCAGTACTTATGGGCACTGCATCTGCTTGGTCACAATGGGCTGGCGAAGGCAACTTGGCTTATAGCAACGCCAACGGAAACTCTAATACCAGTGCTTTGGCAGCATCCCTCGCTTTGTCGAAAGAGACTGGCCTATGGAAGCATAGTGTTGGGTTAGATGCTGCAGGTTCAACTCAGGACGATGCCACTACCGCCGAGTCATATACCTTAGACGGTCAGACGGATTATTCTTACAGTGTCGGCTATTATGGTTTCGGTGCAGCAAGATATCAGACCGACAGATTTAGCGGCTACGATAGCCAAGCATCGGTTGCGGCTGGTGCCGGCTGGCATGTAATAGCCAGCGAAGCGGCAACCTTCGACGCCGAGCTTGGCGCCGGTTTTAGAAAATCAGAACTTCAGGGCGGTATTGGTGAAGAAAGCGAAGGCGTTGTAAGCCTTAGTTTGATCTATAAGCGGTCTATCACGGAAACCACTGATATAGATGTGAGCTATTTTACTGAGTCCGGGGGTAGCAACCGTTATTCAGAAGCCAGCGCTAGTGCTCGAGTGGCGATGTCCGATGCACTAGGGTTAAGAGTGGGATACTTAATTAGGCAAAATTCCGATGCGCCGCTTGGCTCCAAATCGACAGATACCCTTACTACTCTGGGAATCAGCTATAAATTCTAGGGGAACCTTTAAGGTATGAATTTGATCTGAACGGGCTGTTCTTCCGCTTCTCGTTCAGATCGACTTTTATTTACTCGGGTAGCGGGTTCATTAGGCGAAGATGCAAATGTCTGAATATCTTTGTAATCACAGCGCACACATTCGCGAACATCCACACCCTTCTCTTGATAGATCACAATTTTGTCCACTTCTTTGCACTGGGGACAAATTGCCCCGGCTATAAATCTGCGCTTGTTCACTTACACCGCCTCAGCTAACCTAAACTTTCAACTTCATCTACGAATAAGTATCTCATATGCCAACCAACCTTCGAGCCTTTAACGGTATCCAGCCTAAACTTGGCAACAACACCTATATCGACCCAGCCGCCACGGTGATTGGTGAAGTAGAGCTTGGCGATGATGTCTCAATATGGCCAGGCGCGGTTTTGCGTGGCGATATGCATTGGATACGCATTGGCGATCGATCAAATGTGCAAGACAACGCCGTTATCCACACCACTCACGCGAGTGAGCAATTTAACCCGGCAGGGTTTCCAACATCTATTGGAAAAGACGTGACTATTGGTCATTCTTCAGTATTGCATGGCTGCACTATTGAAGACAAAGTGTTGGTAGGAATTGGTGCGATCATAAATGATGGTGTAACCATTAAATCCGGTGCGATGGTTGGGGCCGGCGCGTTGGTCCCACCTGGAAAGACTCTGGAAGGCGGATTTATTTACGTAGGCAATCCGGCCAGACAATTAAGGCCTCTTAGCGATTCAGAAAAAACCTTCTTGGGCTATTCGCCGCAAAACTATATAAAGCTGAAAAACCAATATATAGCCGATCAGGAATAAAGCTCCGCGACTAGCGCCCGTCTATTCTATGCGGGCACAAAAAAAAGGCACCGACTTTCGGCAGTGCCTTTTCTATCTAGATCCCGCTATTTAACACTCAAATAGCTATCAACTGCTATTCGACAGTAATAGTAATTTGCTCAGATACAACCGCTGGATCGTGGGGTATATGCAATGAATCACCCAGAATTAGCTGCAAAGTGTGTTCACCTGGTGCCAGATTCAAAGTCGTTTCAGTCGCACCAGTGCCAAAATGCACATAGGTTTCATTGGCTGGCACCGGGCTGCCCATTGGCGGCAAATCTCCATCAATAATGATGTGGTGATGCCCAGTATTTGGAAACTGCGTTAAGGTTGAGGGATCTTGGAAAGAGCCCGCTGGCGCAACACCCATATTCTGAAGGCCGAACTGAACTCGAACTGGTCCGCTAACAATTTCACCATGCGCTGGCGATACAATATATAACTGCGCGTTATCTGGTGCACTCTGTCGAGGCATCTGAGCGTTTGCCGCTGCGGCGCATAACAGGCCTATCGCAAAGGCGATTCCAATCTTCATAACTTCTCTCCGAAATAAAAGCTAAATTTAAGCTTGCTCATTAAGCATTTCAGTTCGAATAGTTGCAATAATCTTTACAAAATTGGGAGAAATACCTCGCCATATACGGAAGGATTCTGCCGCTTGCCCAACCAACATTCCTAATCCGTCTGAAGCAGTAGCGCCCTGAGATATTGCCCAGCTCATAAAAGGTGTAGGCTCGGCTGCATAAACCATATCATAGCAAAAGCTATTGGGCGTGAGAATGTCTGCTGGCAGCTCAAGAGCTGCCCCAGCCAAGGAGGTACTAGTTCCATTAATAATAAGATCGAAGGATTCTGTTCCTAGATTCTGCATCGGGCAGGCTTGAATCGGACCGTATCCGGCAAACCCTTTCGCCAGCTGTTGCGCCTTTTCAAAAGTCCGATTGGCTATGGTTAGCTTACTTGGCGTACCTTGTAATAAGGGTCCCAATACCCCCCGTACCGCACCACCGGCTCCCAAAATTAGAATGCTCTGTCCAGCTATTGTTTTTTCCTGTCGCAGGATATCCGCGATCAAACCCGCTGCGTCAGTGTTATGGCCGATAATTTCCCCGTTCTCCCCCGCGACCAAAGTATTTACCGCACCAGCTATACGCGCTCCCGGAGAAAGCCTGTGGGCAAACCGATAGGCATCTTCTTTAAAGGGCATGGTGATATTCATACCCATGCCGCCGCCATCAAAAAATTCTGCTGCTGCTTTTTCAAAGCCATCTATATCAACAAGCATAGCCTCATAAGAGATATCTTCATCTTTTTGTTCGGCAAACTGCCGCTGAATCTGCGGCGAACGACTCTGAGCAATAGGGTTACCAACCACTAAATACCGGTCAGTCATTCGCTAGCCAATCCCGGGGTGGCAAAAAGTCTGTATATAGCTTCGCCTCTGGAGAGTTGGGTTCAAATTGATAGTCATAGTGCCATTCTACTTTAGGCGGCAAGCTAACCAGAATAGACTCGGCACGGCCACCAGATTGCAATCCAAATAGAGTCCCGCGATCGTAAACCAAATTGAATTCTACATACCTACCTCTTCGATAGGCCTGAAATCTCCGCTCCGCTTGACTATAAGGGGTTGCGCTGCGGCGCTCAACAATCGGGCTATAAGCACTAATAAAGGAATCGCCGACACTTCGCATTAAGGCGAAGCTGTTTTCAAATCCGCCTTCACTGACATCGTCAAAAAATAGTCCGCCTATACCTCTAGCTTCGTCTCGATGCTTCAAATAGAAATAGTCATCGCACCATTTTTTAAACTTGGAATAGGTCTGTTCACCAAACGGAAGACATGCATCCCTAGCCACGGAATGCCAATGCTGAGCATCTTCTTCAAAGCCGTAATAGGGCGTTAGGTCAAAACCGCCGCCAAACCACCATAGGGGTTCTTCACCGGGCTTTTCCGCCACAAAGAAGCGCACATTAGCGTGGGAGGTGGGTACAAAAGGGTTGCGTGGATGCATCACAAGGGACACCCCCATTGCTTGAAAAGTACGGCCTGCCAACTCTGGCCGGCTTGCCGATGCCGAAGGAGGCAATTGATCACCATGCACATGAGAGAAAAGCACACCTCCCTTTTCAAATACCGCGCCTTCTTCTATTATCCGAGTTCGGCCACCGCCGCCCTCCAGGCGCTGCCATTCATCTTCTTTGAAAGCCTCAGCACCATCCAAACGCTCTAACTCTGCGCATATACTGTCCTGCAAATCTTCAAGATATTGTTTTACTACTTCAATATTCATAAGTGCCTTTTGTTTATTGGACCTGTTTTTTGGGTCTAATAGTTCTCCCAGATTGCAAGTCACGAATTTCGGTAGCGCCATTCTGGCCGCCTGTGGCTCCGGGAACAATGGCATCAATCAAATTACCAAAATAGCGCTGTACAGTTAAAAGGTTAGTGGCCGCTCGGAGCCCTGCTGGATTAGCGGAGGTGGAAACAATCGCCCCGCCAAATGCTTCACATATTCCTACCACTCTTGGATGATCGCTAACCCTAATAGCCAAAGTGGATTGACCTCCGGTTATCCATTCTGGAGCACTACCAGAGTTGGATATAAGCCAGGTGATCCCTTTGCCCCGGCTTTCCTCGATTATTTTGAGTTTCTTGGAATCTAGCTCAGCGAAATATGGACCAAAAAAATCGATACTTGGCGCTAGAAGTATAAGCCCTTTGTGCTCGGGCCTAGACTTGAGCGCCAATATTTTGGACACGGCCCTGCCATCTAAGGGATCACACCCTAATCCCCAAACTCCCTCTGTCGGGTAGGCAATTACGCCGCCACTGCACATAGCGCGAGCTGCCAGAATATAGGATGGTGAATAGCGGGGCATCAAAGTTTTAGCTCTAAAATAATTGAAGCAAGATTACCCTCGCAAGCCGCTATATTCTAGGAAGAGACGACAAAAACTGTCTTTATGTATTTTTATTGAAGCCGCTGCATGCCAGCAGGGCTTCGAAGCACCAATCCCTAAAGCTCCAAATCGGTCAATATTTCCACCAATTCCTGAGTAGCTAGCCAGGCGAGTTGCAATAAGTCGTCTACGCAAATGGGGGTCGGCTGCTTGGGAATTAATCTGCCAAATCTCCGGCCATAGCCAAGGATCACACCGGAAGACGGCCGAAATATCCCAGAGAGTATCAGCGAGTTGCACCACATAAACTTCGGGGTGATCTGGATTCACGTCAACCTATGCGACAGTGGCTACGCTGGGAAATGTAAGAACGGCCAAAAGGCACAGCCGTTGAAACATAAGCCACTCTCAGGGAGGGCGATTCATTCATGCATGAGCTATACTAAGGGTCCCTGGAGCTTCATCACATTATTCTCATATCTGACTTAAAATACTGGTTTTTTCGATACAAATGGCTCTTTTGAACATCTTAGAATTTCCCGATCCCCGTCTCCGCAAGGTCGCTGAACCAATCATCGAGGTAGATGAGCGTATTCGTCAGCTTTGCAAAGACATGCTCGAAACTATGTATGAAGCGGCCGGAATAGGGCTCGCCGCAACCCAAGTAAACGTGCATAAACGCTTACTGGTGTGTGATATATCTGAAGATCAAAGCCAGCCATTGGTCTTTATAAACCCGGAAATCCAAGAATCCAGCGAAAAAGTGTCTTCTTATGACGAAGGTTGTTTGTCCGTGCCGGGCTACTTTGAAGAGGTCGAACGCCCCGACAAAGTAATAGTTAGCGCTCTTAATCAGGATGGCACGGCTTTTGAGATGGAGATCGACGGCCTACTTTCTACCTGCATTCAACACGAAATAGACCACCTTAACGGTAAACTGTTTGTGGATTATCTGTCATCGATAAAGCGTCAACGCATTCGATCAAAGCTGGAAAAGCAGCACAAGAAAAGGACCTAAGGGCTGTAAAAGCTGATATGACAACTGACAAGGCTTTACGTATTGGTTTCGCCGGAACTCCCCTGTTTGCCGCTGAACATCTACGAGCACTCCTTGAAGACACTGAAAGTAAGGGCGCTTCAGGCAAAGAGAGTGCACATTGCATAGTCGCAGTTTGGACTCAGCCTGATCGCCCCGCCGGGCGCGGAAAACAGACTCAAGCCAGCCCCGTCAAACAACTGGCTCAGGAGCACCATATCCCGGTACTACAGCCGCAAAAACTCTATGAAGCAGACCGTGCTGAAATGGAAGCGCTAGATTTAGACCTTTTAGTGGTGGTCGCCTACGGCCTCATTTTGCCTCAATCAGTATTGGATACGCCCCGCCATGGCTGCATAAATGTGCATGCGTCGCTTTTACCCCGCTGGCGTGGGGCCGCCCCGATACAACGTGCTGTGCAAGCTGGCGACAAAGAGACCGGTGTATGCATTATGAAAATAGACGCGGGGCTTGATACCGGAGACGTGCTCAATCGGACAAGCTTCCCGATAAGTACGATGGACACCGCTGGAATGGTTCACGACCGCTTAATTGAAATTGGCGCTCCCCTCCTGATCGGCACTATTAACCAGATCGCCGCGGGATCTCTGCTTCCCGAGCCGCAACAAAACGCCGACACCTGCTATGCGGCCAAAATACACAAAACCGAGGCCGAGATTGATTGGACAGAATCTGCCACTGATCTCGATCTCATGGTTCGAGCCTTCAATCCAGTTCCCATTGCCTACACAACTCTTGGAGAAGAGCGCGTACGCATCTGGCAAGCCTATCCCTTAACGGAAGGAGCTGCTGTAGAGCCCGGAGTTATTGCCAGGGCGAGCGAAGAGGGCATTGATATTGGCTGTGGGTCTGGCTTGCTAAGACTAAAAACTCTTCAACTTCCCGGCAAGAAACCCATAGCAGTCGCAGAGCTTTTGCGGGGCAATGCTGACCGATTCAAACAGGGCGTTAAATTTGAGTCCAAACGATCGGGTAATTCCGGATCTTGAAAAATGCCCGCGCTCGTGCCGCCCAACATCTAGCTCCAGTAATCTGCAAACGAGCGGCCCTAAGCCTGGAATCCATTGATGCCGAAGACCCGGATCGCGGTCTTATTTCCGAGCTTTGTTATGGCACTCTTAGATATCTTCCGGCCCTTCAGGTTATCTCTGGCAAGCTGTTGCGCAAAGGGATAAGAGATAAAGATGCCGATGTGCTCGCCCTGTTGTTTATCGGTCTATACCAAATACGCTACCTGCGCGTCGCCGACCACGCAGCTGTTTCAGAAACCGTGCAAGCGGCAAAACAACTCAAAAAACCTTGGGCAACAGGCCTTCTGAATGCGGCCTTGCGCAAATACCTAGCCACCCAGGACGAGCTTGATAAAGAGCTTAGCAACAACCCTGTATACAGCACCGCCCATCCACAATGGCTTGTTAACAGCATCCAACGGCAGTGGCCTGAACAGTGCGAGCAAATATTTGACGCTGCTAACTCCCGTCCACCTATGACCCTTAGGGTGAATTTGCAAAAGCAATCTAGGGAGCTATTAAGATCTGATTTAGCCGAATTGGGTATTGAAGCATCGCCGGGCAAACTCTGTGATTCGGCACTGCAACTAAAAAGCGCCGTAGCGGTGCACCGTATACCAGGATTCGATGAGGGATTTGCTTCCGTACAGGATGAAAGCGCGCAACTCGCCGCCTACTTGCTAGGTCCACACAAAGCACAGCGAGTATTGGACGCCTGCGCTGCACCTGGCGGTAAAACTGGCCACTTGCTAGAACGCAGCCCGGAGATATCCCTAACCGCCCTGGATATTGACGAAACTCGCATAGCTAAAGTTGAACAAAATTTGGGCCGATTGGGATGCGGCGCTGATATTCGCGCTGCGGACGCTAGCGATCTTGACGGCTGGTGGAATGGAGAAACATTTGATCGAATTTTGATCGACGCACCCTGCTCCGGAACCGGCGTTATGCGTCGTCATCCAGATATTAAACAACTGCGAACTCCCGAAGATGTCAGTGGTTTTCGCGAGCGCCAGATCGAACTACTCGAGACACTGTGGTCAACCTTGGTTAGTGGTGGCAAACTGCTTTATGTCACCTGTTCGATATTGAAGTCGGAGAATCAGGATGTTGTTAACCATTTTGCAAAAAACCGCGATGATGTTGAGTTTTTGCCCATCGAAATCGACAGCGCTATTCAATGCAATCCGGGAATTCAACTATTACCCATGGCGGATGGTAACGATGGCTTCTATTATGTGCTTATGGCGAAGCAATCTATGAAGCGAGCCGAAGGAACAATAAAATGAAAATAGTCATATTAGGTGCCGGACAAGTTGGCAGCACATTGGCAACCAACCTTGCCAGCGAAGCAAACGACGTTACCCTTATCGACTCGCGCGAAGATTTGTTGGCAGAACTGCGTGACCGCCTTGATATTCAAACGGTTAGCGGCTGGGGTTCGCATCCTGAAATTCTCGAGCAGGCCGGTATTGAAGACGCCGACATGCTGGTGGCCGTTACCTCCCATGACGAAATCAATATGGTGGCCTGCCAGGTAGCGCACTCGCTATATCGGACACCACACAAAATTGCCCGCATTCGCTCCAGCGGCTATACCGATGACCGCATTCGCGAAAAGCTGTTTGGTTCTGACGACATGCCTGTGGATGTCACCATTACGCCCGAGCAATTGGTTACAGATCATCTAGTTCAGTTAATTCACCAGCCCGGCGCTTTGCAGGTAATGGACTTTGCAGATAACCGCGTACAGCTTGTTGCGGTTAGGGCTCAGCCAGATGCGCCAATGGTCGGTAAACAAATTAGAGATCTTGTTGATCAGCTGGGTAAAGCAAAAACACGGGTCGCCGCTATTTATCGCCACAACCGACCCATTATGGCCGAAGGCGATACGCGCATTGAATCCGGTGACGAGGTGTTTTTCCTCGCCTCCAAAAAGCATATTCGAAATGTAATCGCTGAGCTGGCCAACAAAGAGAAACCCTATCGGCGCATAGTTATAGCCGGTGGCGGCAATATTGGTTTTCGTTTGGCGCAGGCCCTCGAATACGATTATCAGGTAAAACTGATAGAGATGGATCCCAAGCGCTGCGAATTCCTTGCCGAGCGGCTGCACAAAACCATTGTGCTAAACGGAAGTTCTTCAGATCAGGATCTATTGAAAGAAGAGAGCATAGAGTCCGTTGATGTTTTCCTCGCTCTCACTAACAACGACGCGGCTAACATAATTTCATCCATGTTGGCCAAGCGCCTGCAGGCGGGCAAAGTTATTACCTTAATTAACAACCCCGTTTACGCAGACCTTATGCAAAGCAGCGGCGATATAGATATAGCTGTTGCACCCTCACAAATTACCACCAGCGCCCTGCTCTCTTTTGTGCGCAGAGGCGATACGGTCAAGGTTCATTCGTTACGACGGGGTGCCGCAGAGGCGATGGAAATCGTCGCTCATGGAGACTCCAAATCTTCTAAGGTTGTGGGCCGCCGCATCAACGAAGTGAAACTTCCGCAAGGGGCAACCATTGGCGGCATTGTGCGCAATGTGGACAACAAGCCAAAGGTTCTTATGGGCCACGGCGATGTGGTGATTGAAGATGAGGATCACCTGATAATCTTCTTAGCGGACAAAGACCATATACGCAAAATTGAACAACTATTTTCCGTTAGCGTTAGCTTTTTCTAAATAATGAACTACGGAGTTATTCTTAAAGTACTGGGCATCCTGCTGATGCTTTTCAGCACCAGCTACATGATCCCATTGATAGTCTCAATTTTTTATGCGGATGGCTCTTCTGCGGCCTTTGCGTACTCTTTTGTTATAACCATGACGCTAGGCGCCTGCCTATGGATACCCTTTAGCAATGAGCGGGGGGACCTGCGATCAAGAGACGGCTTCCTAATTACGGTGCTGTTTTGGATAGTGCTAGGGGTCATCGGGTCGCTCCCTTTTATTCTAAGCTCAACACTAAACCTTTCTGTAACAGACAGTATTTTTGAATCCGTTTCCGGCCTCACGACCACTGGGGCCACTGCTATAGAGCATATCGAAGAACTTCCGATTTCGATCCTTTTCTACCGACAAATGCTCCAGTGGCTTGGCGGCATTGGTATTGTTGTAATCGCCTTGGCCATTCTGCCAATGCTTGGCATTGGGGGCATGCAGCTCTATCGCGCAGAGGTTCCAGGCCCCGTAAAGAACAGCAAGCTAACACCCCGAATCGGTGAAACCGCCAAAGCTCTGTTTTTTGTCTACCTGATACTCACGCTAGCCTGTGCGGTCGCTTACAAAGTTGCGGGCATGTCGCTCTTTGATGCTGTAAGTCACAGCTTCTCAACAGTTTCTATTGGCGGCTTTTCTACTCACGACGCCAGTATGGGTTTCTTTTTAGATAATCCCGACTACAACGGCAGCTGGATTTTAAGCGTCTGTATTTTCTTTACGGTTATTTCCGGTCTCAACTTCGGACTTCATTACGTCGCACTTTTCCGTCACTCAGTGCGCCACTATCTAAAGGATAGCGAAGCTCGCGTTTATCTTCTTATACTCGGCAGCAGCGCAATTTTTGTAACTATGGGCTTGCTGATCGCAAAACAATTTGAGCACTCAGATACGGTACTTCAGGGACTGTTCCATACCGTTTCCATTATGACCACCTCAGGCTTTACGGCTTCCAACCTAGGCACCTGGCCAGAACACATTGCCTTCTTTTTATTGTTTTTAAGCTTCTTCGGTGCCTGTGCTGCATCTACCGGCGGCGGAATCAAGATTGGTCGAATGATCGTCTTAGCCAAACAGACCCTACGAGAGATTACCCGCTTGATTCACCCCAGCGCAGTTGTGCCTATCAAGGTGGATAACCGCCCGGTTGATGCACGAATTGCGGATGCGATTTGGGGGTTTTTTGGCGCTTACCTTATCGTATTTTACGCGATGGTCTTGGTGCTACTGGCCAGCGGTTTAGATTTTGTAACGGCATGGTCGGCGGTATCCGCGACCCTGAATAATCTGGGGCCCGGACTTGGCGAAGTGGTAAACAACTACGCTTCTATTCCGGATTTTTCGAAGTGGGTACTCTGTTTTTCAATGATATTGGGACGATTAGAACTCTTCACTCTGATAGTGCTTTTTGTTCCAATGTTTTGGCAAAAATAGAAGTTCCTAACCAGGTGTAATTACTGGCTGTCTGCTTGGCTCTCTTCGGCTAGCTCTTGACGAATCCGCTTAAGTAAATCCAGCTGATCCAAAGCGTTTGCCCATCCAGGACGTTGCTCCAGAGCCATTTGGTATTCAGCTTCTGCATCATCCAAGCGGCCCAACCTAACCAGTGCCATACCTCGATTTAAATACAATATTTGCGGATTTTGCTCTAGGCCGCCTAAAGATTCAGCCTGATTGTAATCGGCAATGGCATTGTTAAAGTCCTGCATAAGAAACTGCAGATTGCCGAGATTGAGGTATATCTCTGGAGATTGGTCTGAAATTTCCAAAGCAGTCAGATAATCTTCTTGGGCATCACTGATCTGTCCAAGCTTAGCGCTAATAATGCCTCTATTAATATGGGTTGCCACAAGATCTCTGCGACCTAAACTCCTGCTGCGGATTGCCTGGGTGCATTCGTCCACATCTCTACGTGACCCTGCACCGGTGCTAACTGCATACTCCGCACTTTTAAAGCAATTGTGGGCTATGGAACCGCCCATAACGGTGATTGATTGCGCTTGCACCTGTATATGCACAACAGCAAAAAGCAACCCAAGCAAGACCGGGCAAAATTTAGCCGCTATACCAAAAAGTCTATTCATTTTTGCCCCCCAGAGGTGTTGTCCAAAAAGCGTCGAGCGCTCTATTGAGCCTCTGCCTCTGCCTCTGCCTCTGCAGCAGCGTCCGCTCGCCTCTCTTCCAAGTCTGCCAATTTTTCTTGAGCATTCAGCCAATCCGGCCGTATCTCCAGCGCTTTCCGATATTCAGCCTCAGCGATATCAAACTGTCCCACGCGCATATAGGCCATGCCTCTATTCAAAAACAATACATGCTTCTGTGATAAACCCAAAGATTCAGCATGATCGTAATCTGAAATAGCCGAGGAATAGTCCTGCATTAAAAACTGCAGGTTTCCGAGGTTGAGGAAAGTTTCAGGCGAGCGATCAGAGATATCAAGAGCACTTAAGTAGTCTCGCTGCGCCCGTTCTACGTCACCCATATTTACTCGAATAATACCTCTGTTTATATAAGTAGCCGCCTTATCACGCCGACTCAAGCGACCTTCTCGAAGAGCTTCGTTACACTCTACTAAATCAGACACTGAGCCACTTAGGCTGCGAACTGCATACTCAGCACTTTCATAACACCTATAAGCGTCATTTGTGCCCAGAGTTGTTACAGATTGGGCCTGCGCACTTATAGAAAACAGACTGGCGAACGCAAAAACAGCCGCCGCCGCGATACAAAATAGATTCTTCATGGGAAGCCTCCAAATTAGCCACCTCTGCCCGATTCTATTCCTGTTTTTTTGCGATAACTAGCAGCTTTACAATCCCAAAACCATTTGGGCAATTTCAATATAGCCCGGTGCTGCCCTCAGGTTGTTTGCGAAATCGCTTATATTCCCACTGATATTGCTCTGGAGCCGTAAGTACTAGCTGCTCAATCGACCTGTTCATTGCATCAACGGAGAGCTGCTGATCTTCTTCAAAAATACCCTGGTCAGGCTTCTGAAACCCCACTATATGGCCGTCATCCACCCTTCGAGCATAGGCAATCAACACTTCAGGTTTGGTTTTAACTATTAAACGGTGGATTAGCGTCATTGTTAAAGCTGGAACGCCAAAAAAGGAACTAAATATTCCACCTTCTAACGCGGGCTCTTGGTCTGGCAATACTACGGTCATCTCGCCACGGCCCAAGGCTTTCACCACCGCCATTACGCCTCTGGATGAGGCCGGCACCATATTGGTTGTGCCGATATCTCTAACTCTTCGCAACATGCCGTCTAAAGCGGTCATACGTGGCGTGCGATAAATTGCGGTGGTCGGAGCAAAGATTGAAGCCCACATCCCGGCGAGCTCCCAGTTGCCAAAGTGCGGTATAAGAAGCATAAGACCCGAATCCGAGGCCAGGGCGGCATCAAAAAGCTCCTTATTTTCAACGCTTAGTACCGATTTATTACGCCAGCTTTCACCACGAAACCAAACCGAAGAAGTTTCCAGCCCCCAAGTGGCCGTCGCTTGTAAACTTTCTAGCGCCAGCTTCTCTAGCTCTTCCGCCGACATATCGGGAAAACAAACTGATAAATTGGTCTGGGTGATTCTGAAATCACGACCGCCCTTTTTATAGAGCCGGCGGCCTATCCGATTGCCCATGCTTCGCTGTGCCCCCCGGGGCAAAAACGAAACCCCTCGCAGAAATAACTCAATTAATTTGCTTTTCATGGTGCGAGTTTAGCAACAGAAGGGAAGAGAAATACCGCTTAAAAGCACTTCTATTCAATTTAGCGAGCTGCCCGCTATTTCAACGCAGCGGTAACCGCTATAATCGCTTGCCTTCCCATATAAAAATTGTTGCTGTGACTGACCAAACCGATGTATATACATTCCAGGGACTTATAAGCTCCCTGCAAAAATTTTGGGCCGATCAGGGCTGCGTGATCTTGCAGTCCCTCGACATGGAAGTAGGTGCAGGTACTTTTCACCCGGCCACCTTCCTGCGCGCCATTGGCCCAGAGACCTGGAACGCGGCCTATGTTCAGCCTTGTCGCCGACCCACAGACGGACGATTCGGTGAAAACCCGAACCGGTTGCAGCACTATTATCAGTTTCAGGTAATTCTCAAGCCTTCGCCTGCCGACATTCAAGACAAATACTTAGATTCTCTTAGGTTCTTGGGCATTGACCCGAACGTCCACGATATTCGTTTTGTGGAAGACAACTGGGAATCACCCACTCTTGGCGCCTGGGGTTTGGGCTGGGAAGTCTGGCTGGACGGTATGGAAGTAACTCAGTTCACCTACTTTCAGCAAGTTGGTGGCCTCGAATGCTTTCCCGTATCTGGCGAGATCACTTACGGCCTTGAACGAATCGCCATGTATCTGCAGGGCGTAGAATCTATCTACGACCTCGTTTGGAACGTCTCTCCGGATGGCACCCCGGTTACTTATGGCGACATCTTTCATCAGAACGAGGTAGAGATGTCTGCCTATAACTTCGAACATGCGGATGTGGATTTTCTATTCCAAAGCTTCGATCAATATGAGAAGTCGTGTACAGACCTCTTACAAGCGGAGTTACCTTTACCTGCTTATGAGATGGTTATGAAAGCATCTCATGCGTTCAATCTGCTGGACGCACGTCATGCAATATCCGTTACCGAAAGGCAGCGTTTTATTCTTCGGGTAAGAACTTTGGCGCGTGCGGTAGCGGCTGCATATCTCGACGCCCGCAAAAATCTTGGTTTTCCATTGGCCCCGCCGAAACTAGCGCCCCAAGCGCTAGCCGACCTGGAGAATAAAAAGTGAGTGCTCGCGACCTATTAGTTGAAATTGGTACCGAGGAACTTCCACCAAAATCTTTAAATAAGCTTCGGTTGGCTTTTGAAAAAGAGTTTTGCGCACAACTTAGTGCAAGGTGCCTTAGCTTTTCTGGTAGCAAATCCTATGGGACCCCGCGAAGGTTGGCGGTAATTGTTGAACAACTTAGCGAATCGCAAGCGGACGAAGCTATTGAATTGCTTGGCCCGGCACGCGCTGTAGCATTTGATGCAGAGGGAAGTCCAACTCAGGCAGCACAGGGCTTCGCGAGAAAATGCGGAGTATCCGATGCTAGTGAACTAGGCTTTGTTGAAACCAGCAAAGGCGAGCGCTTGGCCTATAAAGAAAACCGTCTTGGCCAAAAAACTGAAGGTCTGCTGGCAGAATGCATTGAGGCTGCCCTCGGCAAGCTTCCCATAGCCAAACGAATGCGCTGGGGTGCAGGCCGACAGGAGTTTGTCCGTCCTGTGCACTGGATTGTTCTGCTCTTTGGTGACCAGGTGGTTCCCGCTCAAATAATGGGCTTAACCGCTGGCGGTCAAACCAAAGGACACCGCTTCCATTGCGATGGCCCAATAAGTATCGATTCCGCAGCAAGCTATGAACACCAGATGGAAGCAGCCAAAGTGGTTGTTGATATGCATAAGCGCCAGCAGACTATAGTCGATCAAGTAACTAAGCTTGGCCTTGATTCCGGCGGGCAGGCGGTTATTAGCCCCGGCATCCTGCAAGAGGTTACGGCTCTAGTTGAGTGGCCTGTTTCTTTATGCGGCCGCTTCGACGAAAACTTTCTGGAGGTTCCTGAAGAAGCGCTTATTTCTTCCATGGGAGAACACCAGAAATATTTTCACCTGGTGGATAAATCTAACAAGCTTCTGCCGCTCTTTATCACTATTAGTAATATTGAATCCAAAGACCCGGTCAAAGTTATCGACGGCAACCAGCGCGTTATCCGCCCTCGCCTTGCCGATGCAAAATTCTTTTACGATACAGATCTAAAAACTCCTTTAGCGGCCCACCGGCCCAAATTGGAAAAAATTGTTTTCCAGGCAGAGCTCGGAACCCTTGCGGATAAAAGTGTGCGGGTTGGGAAACTTTGTGAAAGCCTAGCTGCGAGCTGCAACGCTGACCCTAAACTGGTTAAACGCGCTGCCGAACTTGCTAAGTGCGACCTGGTAACAGACATGGTCCAAGAGTTTGGCCATTTGCAGGGCACCATGGGCCGCTACTATGCCTTGGAAAATGGCGAGCCCCCTGAGATCGCGCAGGCAATTTATGAACAGTACCTGCCCAAACAAGCGGGCGGGGCTCTGCCACAAACACCAACTGGAGTTTGTTTAGCCCTGGCGGAACGCATAGATACTCTGACCGGCATATTCGGCATCAAGCAGCCACCAACGGGTTCCCGCGATCCCTTTGCTTTAAGAAGAGCAAGCCTTGGGGTATTGAATATTTTGGTAGATCGGGAAATTCAACTCGATTTATCTCAGGTGATTGGTGAAGCCTACGACAATTTTGAGAGTCTTCCAGTACCCCGCGAAGAACTTATTCAGCAGGTTCAAAGCTATCTAATTGATAGGTTTCGCGCCTGGTTTGAATCCGAGGGCACCGCGGTTGAAGTATTTCGTGCCGTACGCAGCGTTGAAAAAGGCTCTCCTTACGAGATATACCGCCGTGTGCAAGCAGTGCGCAGCTTCGCCGAAACAGCCGCAGCAGATAACTTGGCAGCTACCAACAAGCGTGTGGCCAATATCCTGGCCAAAGTAGATGCATCTAGCCTGCCCGATGTAGATTCCTCTCTGTTTGAAACAGAGGCTGAAACCGAGCTTGCTACTGCGCTCTCGCAGATACAATCGAGTATCGCTCCGGCACTGGAATTAGGTGATTTTTCGAGTGCGCTTTCAACAATGGCCGAGCTACAAGGGCCCCTGGAATCTTTCTTCGATTCTGTAATGGTTATGGCCGACCAAGAAAACCTAAAATTAAACCGCTTAGCTCTGCTTGCAGAGGTTCGGCAGCTTGTATTGAAGATAGCCGATCTATCCGAACTGAGTGGATAATAGTATGTGCATGGAATGCGGATAAACCGCAAATGAAGCTCCAAAAAGGCCTCTACTACCTTTTCTATATACCAACTCTGTTTATAGCCTCGGTATTTGTAATTACTCTGGGCCAGCTCATGACTATGCGCATGCGGCTGACCATAGCCACTTTATGGAATCGCTTTGTAAGCCTAAGTCTGCTGCGCATCACCACTGGCATTAAGGTTCAAATTGAAGGTAGGGAAAATATTCCCAAGCAGGCCTTTGTTGCCGTTTCTAACCATCAAAGCGAGTGGGAAACCCTGCTCCTTTGCTACCTATTAAATCCCATTAACTCGGTGCTGAAGAAAGAACTCCTACGAATTCCCTTTTTTGGCTGGGCATTATGGGGATCTGGGCATATAGGCATTGACCGATCAAACGCGCGCGGCTCAATAAAACGTATCGAAACACTGGGTTTGAAACGCCTTCAGAAAGGCGTAAACATTTTAATTTTTCCTGAAGGTACCCGCGTAGAGGCGGATGGGTTTAGGCGCTTTACGCGCATAGGCGCGAAACTGGCGATAGATGCGGGCGTCCCTTTACTACCCATAGCCCATACCGCCAGTAATTGCTGGAGCCCTTCGGGAAGTTTTCAAAAAGGAACTATAAAAGTAATCGTCGGCGATCCAATAGATACCGCCGGCAGAGACCCCAAAAGCTTGACGGACCAAGCAGAAAAATGGATTCGTGCGACCGCCAATCTGACAACCGAAAAGCCGCAATAGAGGCCTAGCTAGTAAGTGCTTACTTTCATTTATATATCTAGGTTTGCTACGGACAATGCGTTCTTCTCGATAAATGCCCGGCGCGGCTCGACCTGATCACCCATCAAACAAGTAAACATCTGATCCGCCGCAATGGCGTCTTCTATCGTTACTTGCAACAATCTCCTGTTGGCTGGATCCATAGTGGTTTCCCAGAGCTGCTCAGGGTTCATCTCACCCAAACCTTTGTAGCGCTGGAATGAATAACCTCTTCTCGATTCCTTCATCATCCAAGTTAGGGCTTCGGCAAAGGTAGATACTTCGTGGATCTTTTCGCCACGACGAATATGCGCACCTTCCTCCATCATGCCGGAAAGCTTTGCCCCCAATTCGGTAATAGCTTGGTATTCTCCAGATTCAAAGAAGTCCTTAGAAAAAATAATGGTGCGATCCGTACCGTGTGCAGTAATCACAACCACTGGGAGATACAAACTGTATTCTTCGTTGTACTTGACCAGCGTTTTGTATTGTTGGCGTCCGTCTGAAAGCTGCTCTAGCCCAGGTTGCCAATTTGCCACCCATTTTTCGGCCGCCTTTTCATCAGACATATGACTTGCGAGATATTTGGGTTGCATCATCATCGATTCACATATGCTCCGAGGATGTACGCGATCCATTCGATCTAATATGGACATCACTGATCGGTACTCTCGCACTAGGGCCTCAAGAGATGGACCCTGAATAGCGGGTGCATCTGCATTTACATGCAATTGAGACTCTTCCAGAGCGCTAGCGGTGAGGAATTCCGTTAGGGATTCATCGTCTTTCAAGTATTGCTCGTTTTTACCCTTCGCCAGCTTATAAAGAGGCGGCTGTGCGATATAAACATGGCCAGCTTCCACCAGTTCGCGCAAATAACGGAACAGAAACGTAAGGAGTAGGGTACGGATATGCGCACCATCCACGTCCGCATCCGTCATAATAATAATGTGGTGATACCGAAGTTTTGCAATATCAAATTCGTCTTTACCAATACCACAGCCCAGAGCCGTAATAAGCGTTCCAACTTCAGCCGAGGAAATCATGCGATCAAAGCGCGCCTTTTCCACATTCAGAATCTTGCCCTTCAAGGGCAAAATGGCTTGAGTTCGTCTGTCTCGGCCCTGTTTGGCAGAACCACCCGCAGAATCACCCTCCACCAGGTATAGCTCGGAAAGTGCTGGGTCTTTTTCCTGACAATCAGACAACTTACCGGGCAATCCGGCAATATCTAGCGCGCCTTTACGGCGGGTCATTTCACGCGCCTTGCGCGCAGCCTCACGGGCGCGAGCTGCATCTACCATCTTGCCAACAATGGCTTTTGCTTCCGCAGGGTTTTCCAGCAAATACTCTTGTATGGCTGCGCCCACTTCTTGCTCTACCGCGGTTTTCACCTCAGAAGAAACGAGCTTATCTTTAGTTTGTGAAGAGAACTTCGGATCTGGAACCTTCACAGAAATGATGGCCGTCAATCCTTCGCGTGCATCATCACCTGTAGTTGGAACCCTATTCTTGGATGCCGCACTATTCTTGGATCCGGCACTCTCCGCTTCAATATACTGATTTAGGCTGCGCGTAAGCGCGCCTCGAAATCCGGCCAGATGAGTACCGCCATCACGCTGCGGGATATTATTGGTATAACAGTAAATATTTTCTTGGTAAGAATCTGACCACTGCATCGCAACTTCAACATTAACGCCATCTTCTTCCCGCATTTTGGTGAAGTGGATTACCTTGTTGAGGGGAACCTTGTTTACATGCAAGTGCTCAACAAAGGCTCTCAGCCCACCTTCATATTCGTAGACCTCTTCGCGACCATCTCGCTCATCTTGCAAGACAATACGTACACCGCTGTTGAGGAAGGAAAGCTCTCGTAAGCGCTTAGCTAGCTGCTCAAAATGAAATTTTATGTGTGTGAAAGTATCTGGAGAAGGTGAAAAATGAACTTCCGTGCCGGAAGTGTCGGTTTTTCCGATTACCTTAAGCGGCGCCTGAGGTACCCCGTGCTTATAGACCTGCTCATGTACTTTGCCGTCCCGGCGAATGGTTAATTTTAGGGTTTCAGAAAGTGCGTTTACAACCGAAACACCCACACCGTGTAAACCACCAGAAACCTTGTAGGCGTTATCGTCAAATTTTCCGCCGGCGTGCAGCACCGTCATAATTACTTCGGCTGCAGAAACTCCTTCTTCATGCATGTCCGTGGGAACGCCTCGACCGTTATCAAATACGGTAATCGATTCATCGGCGTGAATTACAGCGCGAATCTCCGAACAATGACCAGCAAGAGCCTCATCGATTGAGTTGTCCACCAACTCAAATACCATATGGTGTAAACCGGTGCCGTCATCGGTATCGCCGATGTACATACCTGGACGCTTACGAACCGCATCCAACCCTTTAAGTACCTTAATACTGGACGAATCGTAATCCGCTTCATTTTCAATTTCTTCGGTCAAAGTCTTCTCCGACTGTTCTTTAACTATTTACAAACTATTTTCTAGCTTAGAAATTTCGCCCTGTTCCACGTGAAACATTTCGAACTCTCGATCTTCTAATCCCAGGAACTCTTTATTATCTAGCTCGGTATAGGTCTGAAGAGTCTGACAACCCCCTTTATCCAATACCTCCAACACTCTGTGCCATTTATCGGCGTCCAACTCGGAAGCTAGGTCATCCAACAAGAGAACACAGCTATTGCCTCTGGCGGCATTATACAGGCTTGCTTGGGCACACTTGAATGCAATCACTAATATCTTTTTCTGTCCGCGAGAAAGACAGTCTCTGGCAGCAACTCCCTCAACAAAAAACTCCAAATCTGCGGCATGACAGCCTCGCGTGGTTCGCTTCTCAAGCCGGTCTCGACCAAACCGCTGCTCCAACACTTCGGCCAAGTCTTTATCCAAGCTCCATCCCCTCTGATACCCCACTGAAACCGCACCAAGCTCTGGAGCTAGCTCAGTTAACAATTCTGTACACACCGGTAAAAAATCTTCGAAGTATTCTCGTCGAAGCTGGTCTATCTGAGCGGATAAATCCACAAGCCCCTGATTCCAAACGATAAAGTCTTTTTTATCTTCGCTTTTTTTAAGCTGAGCGTTGCGCTGCGCCAATACACGCCTATAAGACTTCCAGATATCGGAAAAGGAGTGTTCCACGTGGAACACTCCCCAATCTAAAGCCTGCCTACGCTCCTTAGGTCCGCCATCCAGAAGATCAAAAGAGCTACTCTCGATAGCAATAACCGGGAAATTCGCTGCCAACTCCGCTGATGAACCTAGGCTTTGGCCGTTTAGCCGAACCTCTGAATCCGCCGAAATGGTTTTACGAATACCCGCCCTGCTCTCTTTCCCGGATGCATCAACAAAACTGCAACTAACAACTAACTCGGCTTCTTTTCGCCGAATAATATCTTTTGGCTGCCGAGAACGAAAACTGCGGCCGTAGCCCAGCAAATGAATAGCTTCTAAAACTGATGTTTTGCCAGCGCCATTATCGCCCACCAGAACATTATGCTGCGGGCATAAGCCCAAAGAAGTGTTTTTGAGATTCCGTAGATTTTGTATTTCTACAGAGAGAATTTTCATACAGGTTTGTTGGTCACTGGGTTGCTTGCTATGCCCCGGCCTTAAAGTCGCATCGGCATAACAACGTACTTGGTGGTTTCATCCTGAGGGTTTTCTACCAAGGCGCTGCTATTGGAATCGCTGAGGGTTACTCGAACATCTTCACCGCTAAGCACATTCATGGCGTCAATTAGATAACTAACGTTAAAGCCGATCTCGAGATCTCCGCCGTCATAGTCTAGACCAACCTCTTCTTCCGCCTGCTCCTGCTCCGGATTATTGGCAGTAATGCGCAATAAATCCTTACTAAGCTGTAAACGCACGCCGCGATATTTTTCATTGGATAGTATCGAAGCACGAGAAAATGCCGCTTTCAGATTTTGTCGATTAGAGAGAATAAATTTGTCGCCGCCCTGGGGAACAACTTTTTGATAATCAGGGAACTTGCCATCTACCAACTTAGAGGTAAATTCCATTTCATCAGAAATTAGCCGGAAATGATTGGCCCCAATAGAGATCTCTACTTCATTGTCAGAATCGTCCAACAGTCTAGACAGCTCCAGTACGCCCTTACGCGGCAATATTGACTGGGAGGTTTCAACAGCACCCCCCGCACTCTCATGGCCGTTAGTAACCATGGCCAATCTATGCCCATCGGTAGCAACCATGCGCAGATGCTCTGCTGTATGCTCTATAAGCATACCATTTAAATAGTACCGAACATCCTGGTGAGCCATAGAGAAAGCCACTTTCTCTATCATGCCCTTTAGATTTCTCCTGCTAACTTTAAAGCCATCCACATTTTGACCGCCTTCAACGTTAGGGAACTCGCTTGCCGGTAAAGTGCTGAGCTTAAAGCGGCTACGGCCACTAACAATCTCAACCTGCTCACCATCCTGCTGGATACTTATATCGCTCCCTTCAGGCAAGGATTTGCAAATATCTAACCACTTACGTGCTGGAATAGTAGAAGAACCGCCCGCATCAACATGTACGCCCTGCACTCTCGCAACGATTTCAACTTCTAGATCAGTACCGGTTAGCTCTAGTTTGCCGTCCTCAGCAACCACTAAAACATTGGACAATACGGGTAAAGTTTGGCGCCTCTCAACAACACCAGCCACTAGCTGTAGTGCACTTAACAAAGACTCTCTATCGGTCGAAAATTTCATGGGTACTTAATTCCTCTTTAGGCGTCTATTTATATGGCCTAACGTTAATTTAGTGGCTCAGCGTTCTGTTCAAATTCTTTAGGTCTTCACGCATATCCGCTGTTGTCTCTTCGAGCTCTTTAATCTTACGACATGCATGCAATACCGTAGTGTGATCTCGACCCCCAAAAGCATTGCCAATTTCAGGCAAGCTATTATTAGTCAGAGACTTGGATAATGCCATAGCTACCTGCCTAGGACGGGCTAAAGAGCGAGTTCTTTTTTTCGACATCAGGTCGCTCAACTTGATCTGATAGTACTCAGCAACCGTGCGCTGAATGTTATCTACAGTTACCAATCGGTCCTGCAAAGCAAGCAAGTCTTTAAGAGATTCCTTGATCAAATCTAGAGATACCGGCTCGCCGGTGAAGTGAGCACTCGCCATCACTCTTTTTAGCGCGCCTTCTAGCTCACGAACATTTGACCGTATTCTTTGCGCGATAAAAAAGGCCGCCTCTGTGGGCAAATCCATATTGGCTTGCAGGGCCTTATTCATCAAAATAGCCACCCGCGTTTCCAGCTCTGGAGGCTCTACTGCCACGGTCAAACCCCAACCGAAACGCGACTTCAGCCGTTCTTCTAATCCGTCAATTTCTCTTGGATAGCGATCGCAACTCATAATCATTTGTTGGCGTGATTCCAACAACGAATTAAAGGTATGAAAAAATTCTTCCTGGCTACGGTCCTTGTTGGCAAAAAATTGAATATCATCAATTAAAAGCGCATCCGCAGAACGATAAAATCTCTTGAAATCATTAATTGCATTCAGCTGCAGCGCTTTAACCATATCCGCTACAAACCGTTCTGAATGTAAATATAAAACCCGGGCATTTGGATTTTGCAGTTTTAGTTGATTGCCAACGGCCTGCATAAGGTGTGTTTTACCCAAGCCAACACCGCCGTATATAAATAACGGGTTGTAGCCTTCGCCAGGGTTCTGGGCCACTTGCTTAGCAGCGGCCAAAGCCAACTGATTCGACTTTCCTTCCACGAAGGTACTGAAGGTAAATTGATTATCCAAATTCGACCGACTAGTGCCCATCAATGAATGTTCTTTTTGATCGGCTCTACCGCCAGTTCCTACGCCCCTTCTCGCGCCTTTTGGCGGCTTTGCCGCTGGCGCTTGTGGCGCTACACCAAGATCTAGATTCTTACCAAAGCTAAGGGCTGGAAGCTCCTGATTAGCGTCCAATAAATCGATAATTACGCGCAGTGGCTCGGCCGACGCCTCGCTCAACAAAGCTTTGATTCGCACCAAAAACTTTTCTGACACCCAATCCAATACAAATCGATTCGGCGCTAACAAACGAAGTTCGCCATTTCCCTCCTGAGACCTCAGTGGGCGAATCCATGTATTAAACTGCTGCTCTGGCAATTCATCCTGTAGTGCGTTGCTGCACTGTTCCCAAAGAAGGGTAGACACCGATTAGACCTCTTTATTATTCTTAATCATACTGGGCCGATTTATTGTTTACCCAGCGATCCATAGCTGGAAAAGTTGTCCACCTTATCGGATGGAGTCTCTCTGTCTTAATGAGCGGTGATTTTATCCACAACCTATAGCCTGGGTAAAGCCCTGTTTTTAGGCAAACTATTTCTTTATTAATCATATAGTTATACTAAGTCAACGAAATAACCCCTAGTTGAAAACTATCCCCAGAATAGGGCGCCGAACAGGACTGCCTGTGGATATGTTGTGAGTTAACAGTGAATTGGCTGTTATCTTTCATACTTTGGCTGAATTACGCATTTAGATTGGCCTACAAAAGAGGTATTAAATACTTTTATTAGGCTGACTCGGCAAATAACTATTTACTACTTTCAAATATAACCACTTCTTTTTTGATGCTTTCATTGATTTATTGGGGAGGGTTGCTTAAAATCGCGCGCCCCGCTCGTTGACAGCAAGTTTAGCTGACCGAGCTACATTATTTAGATTACGGAAGCAGTCCGATGAAAAGAACATTTCAGCCCAGCAATATTCGCCGTAAGCGAACTCACGGCTTTCGTGCGCGCATGGCTTCAGCTAACGGCCGCAAGGTACTAGCTCGTCGTCGTGCAAAAGGCAGAAAAGAACTGAGCGCCTAACTAGGCCGCTCGAGCGCTTGCCGAAGTGCTCCGTTTTAAATTCTGTTCTCAGCACCGTCTGAAAACCCCTAAAGAATTTCAGGCGGTTTTTGATCAGAACAAATTTAAGGTTGGCTCTCCAATCTTGTTAATACTCGCTAAACCCAACGACTTAGAACATGCGCGTCTGGGTTTAGTGATGCGTAAAAAGTTTGTCCGCTTTGCTAAAGATAGAAACCGGGTTAAACGAATAGTTCGCGAATCCTTCCGACACCTACAAACCAATGTATCCGGTTTGGACTGTTTGGTACTTACCAGGCCAGGCGCTGGAGAACTCTCCGCAAATGAATTACGAAAGCTAGTAGACGATATGTTCGACACAATCGCTAAGCGTTATGCCCAAAGCCAATAAAGCCACATCGCTGCTTTGCGGACTGATTGAGCTATACCAAAAGTTCATTAGCCCCATGTTTGGCCCTAAATGCCGCTTTCACCCGAGCTGCTCTCATTACACAAGAACAGCACTAATTCATCACGGATTTGCGAGGGGGGGTTACCTAGCGGCCCGTCGATGCTTAAAATGCCATCCTTTTCATCCCGGCGGTATAGATCCGGTGCCAGAAACCAAAACCACTATACCCCAACAAAATTTAGGTGGAACCTCTTGAAAAAATTTGATTTGATTAGCGCCTGCCTTATAGTCGGCATGGTCGGTGTGCTACTGCTAATTTTTCGACAGTGGGACGGCTTCCAGGAGGAACTTGCTAATCAAGCTGAGGCTGCTCAGCCGGCTATTAGGTCTAGTCGCGATACAGGTATACCTAGCCAAAACACTGGCGTAATTGACCAGGAGATCCCCCAAACTTTTACTGCTGAAGCCTCTTCAGACACGCCATTTATAGATGTTGCACCCGCCAACAATTCATTAATTCAATTCTCCAACGACGTATTGCAGTTACAAATTGATCCACTTGGCGGCGATATTGTTGAAGCGCAGTTATTGCAGCACCTAGAAAGTATAGATGGGCAGGACCCCATCTACCTACTGATCGACAACGGCAACCGAACCTATACCGCTCAAAGCGGCTTAGTTGGAACAAACGGCACAGACACTAACGAAGGCCGGCCTATATTTAGTTCTACTACATCGAACTTGGAGCTTTCTGAAGGACAAGACACTGTTGTTCTTGATCTGCAATATCTTCAGGGCGACGTACTTATTACTAAACGTTTTACTCTCAATCGCGGCGACTATTATTTAGGCGTTGAATACCTTATCGACAACCGCGGTACCGAGGCTTGGTCAGCTGCTTTTTACGCGCAACTAAAACGCGATAACTATATTCCTCCCTCAACCGGTGGTATGGGCGCTAAGCCCTTTGTTGGCCCGGCTATCACCACACCGGATGATCGCTATAAAAAGTTTGATTTTGACGACTTAGAAGACGGCCCTTTTCGCGAGACGGTAGACGCCGGCTGGGCAGCTATTCTGCAAAACTACTTTCTATCCGCTTGGATTCCGGACGCAAACTACTCCCTTGAATATAACTTGCGTCAATCCACAGCCAACAACCTGTACTACGTTGGTTTTACTCAATCATCCATGCAAGTCGCGCCGGGCGCACAAGCTAGCCTAGCCTCTGGCTTTTATGTTGGTCCTAAAGATCAATATCGCCTGAGAACCATTGCCGAACATCTCGACCTAACCGTAGATTACGGTTGGGTGTGGTGGGCAGCACAGCCTCTCTACGCAATTCTCTATTTTCTCCACAACGGCGAGATCCATTCCTTTGGCATTGATGCCAAAGTATTTGGCGGCGTAGCCAACTGGGGTATCTGTATTATTTTGCTCACACTAATTGTGAAGCTGATTTTCTTCAAGCTGTCAGAAGCTAGCTATAAGTCAATGGCCAGAATGCGTAAGTTGCAGCCTAAACTAACGGCTCTTAAAGAACGTTATGGCGACGATAAGCAGCAATTCTCTCAAGAGATGATGCGCCTCTACCAAAAAGAGAAGGTTAATCCGATGGGGGGTTGTTTACCAATATTGGTGCAAATGCCTGTTTTTATTGCTCTTTATTGGGTTCTTCGCGAAAGCGTTGAGTTGCGGCACGAACCTTTCTTTGGTTGGATCTTCGATCTATCTTCCAAAGATCCCTGGTTTATCCTGCCTTTGATTATGGGCGTCAGTATGTGGTTCCAAATGCGCCTAAACCCTGCACCACCTGATCCAACCCAGGCCAAGGTAATGCAGATGATGCCCTTTATGTTTACCTTTATGTTTATGTGGTTCCCATCGGGCCTGGTGCTCTATTGGGTAAGCAACAACATCCTCTCTATTAGCCAACAGTGGGTTATTACCCGCAGCATAGAAAAAGGCGACTAACAGGGCTAACTTATGTCTGGCGACTCCACAGGCCAACATGATGGCAACTACCCAGCCGACACTATAGTTGCTCTAGCCACAGCTCCAGGGAAATCTGGAATTGGCATCATTCGCCTAAGTGGTGCTAATAGCCTAAAAATCGCGGAATCTATCGGGGCAGCGCAGCTGCAACCTAGAACCGCCAAGTTCGGCAACTTTACTAGCGCAGTAAAAAACTCTAACACTTGGGCTGAAAAAATAGCTGAACCTGAAGTTATTGATTCGGGTATTAGCCTCTATTTCCCGCAGCCAAACTCCTTTACTGGCGAAGACGTTGTTGAGATTCAAGCTCACGGCAGCCCAGTTACGTTAAAACGATTAATACGCGAATGCTTGGCGCTTGGCGCGCGTCTCGCCGAACCCGGAGAGTTTTCTCAACGCGCCTTTCTCAATGGCCGCATAGATCTAACTCAAGCCGAAGCTATAGCCGATCTTATTGCCAGCGGCAGTGAATCTGCTGCGCGCGCTGCCACCAAATCCCTGGAAGGTATTTTTTCTAATATTGTTAACGGCATAGCCAACCAAGCCGTTGAACTGCGTAAATATGTTGAAGCTTCAATCGACTTTGCCGAGGAAGAAATCGATTTCTTTAGCGACGGAAAAATTGAAAAAGCGATAATAAGAATCGCTGAAGATGTTGGGGATTGCTTGGAAGAGGGTAGGCGCGGTCAGAAACTATTAGACGGCCTAAGCCTAGTTATTTTAGGTGCACCTAATGCAGGCAAGTCCAGCCTACTAAATTACTTCTCAGGAACCGACAGGGCTATTGTTACTGGTATAGCCGGCACCACCAGAGATACACTTTCTGAAACTATAGATCTGGACGGCCTCGCAGTAACCATTACCGATACCGCTGGCCTTAACGCCCATCCAGACGCGGTAGAAGAGATAGGCATCAAACGCGCTATTCAGTCTGCAACTGCAGCAGACCATCTATTAATAATGTTTGATGCAAGCAAAGACAGCGGCGAGTCTAGTCTAGAGCTATTAGAAAAATACCAGCCAGGCCTGCAGCAAGAAGTAAGCATTAGTTTGATTGCCAACAAAATTGATCTGTCGGGAGACCAAGAAGGTCTCTGGTCAGAACAAGATAAATTAGCCATTTTTGGAACCAGCTTGAAACAGAGCAGGGGGGTTAAAGAACTAACTCAACACCTGAAGGATATCGCTGGGTTGACGGATACCGAGCCGGCTTTCTCCGCAAGAACCCGACATATCCACGCCCTGGAATCCGCACAGGAGCATATTCAATCTTCTCTTAGCCTTCTATTGAATGAACAAGCAGGAGAATTAATAGCAGAAGAACTTAAGGGGGCCCACTTAAAACTGCAAAGCATTACTGGTGTATTCAGCACCGATGATTTGCTTGGAGAAATATTTTCTAGTTTCTGTGTTGGTAAATAGCCAAAAATTTAGTTAGTAGCAAAAAGCCGATTACCCACAGCTGTCTCACAAGAAGCAAAAATCCAGCCAATAAAAAATACTTATTCTTTTTTTCAAGAGATATCTTGTGGATTACTTGTGTGTCTAGCGGGTATAGATTTGGAAGCCCGAATTAGACCCAAAACTAACCACAGGTTCCACTCAAGATTTTCGCTGTTTAGTTACCGGCAACCTCTGCACTTATACTTGCTGTAAGAACATAATATATAAAGAGTTTTAGGTTTTATCCACCGAAAAGTGCTTCAGTAATAGTAATAACAATAAGGCTTCTATCTTTCCATACATATTCATATATATATTATTAATAACTTAGCGAAAACCAAAGATTTGTCCTTTGGGAAAAGCAGCCTATAATCCGAGAGCAGATTAAAAATAGTTTGAAACTGGTTAGTATTTAAATAAATGAACTTGAGTTACGACGTCATCGTTGTTGGAGGAGGGCACGCAGGCACTGAAGCGGCGCTTGCGGCTGCGCGTATGGGCTCAAGCACACTCCTGCTGACCCACAATGTTGAAACTCTAGGTCAAATGTCCTGCAACCCTGCGATTGGCGGTATCGGCAAAAGCCACCTTGTTCGCGAAGTTGATGCTCTCGGTGGTGTTATGGCATTGGCGACGGACCAAGCAGGCATTCAATTTCGGTTACTGAACTCTCGAAAAGGCCCGGCGGTAAGGGCAACCAGAGCGCAAGCAGATCGAGTTTTATATCGACAAGCTATTCGCCAAGTTTTAGAAAACCAACCCAACCTGCAGATCTTTCAGCAAGCGGTTGATGACCTTGCAGTTGAATCCGGACGCGTAACCGGTGTGGTTACCAATATGGGCCAAACTTTTAGCGCGCCAGCCTTGGTACTAACCACTGGCACCTTCCTGGGTGGCAAGGTCCATATCGGCTTAGAAAGCCATTTAGCGGGCAGGGCAGGCGATCCTCCCTCAATTCGTTTGGCCGATCGTTTGCGCGAATTACCATTGCGGGTAGACAGATTAAAAACCGGTACACCTCCACGTATCGACGCGCGTAGCGTCGACTTTTCCCAGATGGAACAGCAATGGGGAGACAAGCCTGAACCTGTAATGAGCTTTTTGGGGTCCGTAGACCAGCACCCAGAGCAAACCTGTTGCTGGATTACTCACACTTCAGAAAAAACCCACGAGATTATTCGCGGCGGACTAGATCGCTCGCCAATGTTTACGGGTGTTATTGAAGGCATTGGCCCGCGGTATTGTCCATCCATTGAAGACAAGATTGTTCGCTTTGCCGACAAAAGCTCACACCAAATTTTTGTTGAGCCAGAAGGTCTGCAAACCCAAGAGTTATACCCAAACGGTATTTCCACAAGTCTGCCTTTTGATGTTCAGCAAGATTTGGTGCGCAGTATTTCCGGGTTTGAAGAAGCGCATATTGTGCGTCCCGGTTATGCGATTGAATACGACTTTTTTGATCCACGAGATTTAAAAAAATCGCTGGAAAGCAAGTATATTCCCGGGCTGTTTTTTGCAGGCCAAATTAACGGAACTACCGGATATGAAGAAGCAGCCGCACAGGGGTTATTGGCCGGTGTAAACGCGGTATTGCTTGCCCGCGAGCAGGAATCTTGGTGTCCAGGTCGAGATCAGGCTTATTTGGGTGTGATGGTTGATGATTTAGTAATCATGGGAACCAAAGAACCCTATCGAATGTTTACCAGCCGTGCCGAACATCGGTTGATGCTGCGCGAAGACAATGCGGACCAACGTCTAACCCAGAAGGGCCGCGAGTTGGGACTAGTTGATGATGCCCGCTGGAAAAATTTCCAAGATAAAAACGAAGCAGTGGTTACCGAAACCCAGCGCCTTAAAGATACCTGGGTTCAGCCCCAATCAGATACGGCAGCGCGTCTGAATAAAATAATTGAACGACCCATAAGCCGCGAATACTCCCTGTTCGATTTACTAAAAAGGCCTGAACTGGATTATCAAAAAATCTGTGAGATTTCAGAAACTAAAAAGGTAGAAGAGGCCGCCGGACAGCAGATAGAAATAACCGCTAAATACGCAGGTTATATCGACCGCCAAACCGATGAAATCGCTAAGGTTAAAAACCAAGAAAAACATAAAATCCCAGCGACCTTTGATTACGCCGCTGTTTCCGGATTATCAAACGAGGTACGGCAAACGCTGGGCGACGTTAAACCAGAAACTATTGGCCAAGCCTCGCGTGTTCCTGGCGTTACACCCGCGGCCGTTTCGTTACTGCTGATCCATTTAAAGCGGCAAAAGTCTTCTAACATACCTAAGCCCCTGAAAAAAACCGCCTAATGACAAGCGATGTGTTGCGCTCAAAGTTGCAGAAGGGCCTGACGGAAATATCTCTGGAGCTCACCTCCGATCAAATAGACCAACTCTTAAAGTATTTGGATTTGATGAATCACTGGAATAAAAAGATAAACCTCACGGCCATCACTGATCTTTCAGAGCAAATAACCAAACACATACTCGACAGCTTCTCGATTTATTCATTAATCGAAGAGAAGAATCTAACCCCAATTTTGGATGTAGGTTCTGGCGCTGGCCTGCCCGGCATACCTTTGGCAGTAGCGCAGCCACAGCGCCAATGGCACCTGTTGGACAACAGCACCAAGCGAATTAGCTTTTTGCGAGTGGTTATAACCCAGCTCAACTTACAGAATGTGGAATTGATAAATAGCAGGGTAGAAGAGCATCAATCAGACCAGCTTTATCCAGCAATTGTGTGCAGAGCTTTTGCGAGTCTTAAAGAGATCACACATAATGCCAGCCACCTATTGACCCCAAATGGATCTATCCTCGCCATGAAGGGCCAATACCCAGAGCAAGAAATAGCAGATATTCCCGATCCGTTTGCGGTTACCGAGAGTCATATTTTGTCTGTGCCCTGCCTTATGGAAGAACGTCATTTGCTAGAAATTAGAAGGCTAGACTTTTGAAAGGTAGTAACTATTGATGCAAATCTTTGCTATCGCCAACCAAAAAGGCGGAGTCGGAAAAACCACCACAGCGGTCAACTTAGCCGCGGGTTTAGCGCGCAGCTATAAAAAGGTGCTGCTGATAGATATGGACCCGCAAGGCAACGCCACTACCGCCAGCGCCTTTGATAAGAGTGAACTGCCCGCCAGCGTACTCGAAGTACTAATGAATGAAGTGTCCATTGAAGACGCCATTCAAAAATGCGAATCGGGCAAATACAACATCTTGCCGGCAAATGGCGAGCTCACTTCGGCTGAGGTAGAGCTTCTAAATGAACTTATGCGGGAACAGCGCCTAAAGCATGCGCTTATGCGGGTCGATGGCGACTACGACTTTGTCATTATTGACTGCCCACCCTCTTTAAATATGCTCACCCTAAACGCCCTAGTTGCGGCGGACGGTGTAATTATTCCGGTGCAATGCGAGTTCTTTGCCCTGGAAGGATTATCGGCCTTGGTTCAAACCATTAAAAAGGTAGAGCAGGTCGCCAATAAAGACCTACATATTGAAGGCATCGTAATGACCATGTACGACAGTCGTACCACGCTCACTACCGATGTCAGCAAGCAGCTAACCCAACATTTTGGCGATATCGTCTATAAGACCGCTATTCCCAGAAATGTTCGATTGGCAGAAGCTCCTAGCCACGGGCAGCCGATTTTCGATTACGATAAAGACTCCAAAGGCGCCATTTCCTATATGGGGCTGGCCGCGGAAGTTATACGAAGAGCTAAAAGCTCAAAGAAGAGTTAGACAAAAATAATGTCAGTAAAAAAACGCGGTTTAGGTAGTGGTCTCGATACACTTTTGGGCGTAAGTCGGGAAATAGAAGAAGCGCAAAAAAGCGCTACTGAAGTTAAAGCAACCGCGGGTAAAACCGAGGCGAAACAATCGAACCTGTTAGAACTACCAATCGATCAGATAGAACGTGGCCAATATCAACCGCGCCGGTACTTTGACGAAGACGCACTGAGTGAGTTGGCCGACTCAATTAAAGAGCAGGGTCTGCTGCAACCCATAGTGGTCCGCAGTCTCAGTAAGAACAAATACGAAATTATTGCCGGTGAACGACGTTGGCGCGCCAGCCAGTTGGCAGGGTTACACAGCATATCTGTAGTAATAAAAGAGCTAGACGATCAGGCGGCAATGGTTGTCGCTCTGATTGAGAACCTGCAGCGTGAAGACCTTAACCCAATGGAAGAGGCTTACGCTCTAAGCCGACTCAAAGACGAATTTGAATTGACTCACGACCAGGTGGCCAAAGCAGTAGGCAAGTCTCGCACTACGGTTACTAATCTTTTGCGGCTAACGAGTTTGACCGAAGCGGTTCGCAAAATGGTGGAAAACACCGATTTAGAAATGGGCCACGCCCGTGCTTTAATAAGCCTGGAAGCGGCGCAGCAAAAAGAAGCCGCTATTCAAATAGTTGAAAAAGCGATGTCCGTACGCCAGGCAGAAGCCCTGGTTCGTAATCTTGGCACGGGTAAATCTAAAGAAGCATCCATAGCAGCAAAACCTGACGCCGATATTCAGCGACTAGAGCAACAACTCAGTGAAAAACTGGGCGCAGCATCAAGCATTCAGCACAAAACCAACGGCAAAGGAAAGCTGGTAATTAGCTACAATTCCGCCGACGAACTCGAAGGAATTTTGTCCCACTTTAAGCTCTAATTAAGTTCAAGACCAGCTCAAAAGCAGAATCAGAGCAGCAGTTACATCCGCCTGAAAAATATTGATATTTTTCCCGCCAGATGCTCCCTTGATCAATACCCTCGCGGTCTCTATAATCGCGTGCCCGGACATAGTGCGGAAGAGTTAAGAGCAGTTGATTAATAGTCAATTTAAACAGACCTTAGGTCTAAACTTTTTAACTCTGTTTGGTATTGGCACTGGGCTTAGTTTAGCCGGTCTGATCATTTCAAAAGATTGGGCAACAGGGTTTGGGTTTGGCGTATTGATTTCGATATTGCCGCAAAGTTATTTTGCTTTGCAGGCATTTAGAGTATCGGCGGCCAAAGATCCACAAAGGGCTTACTTCGCAACGATGCGGGGCGCCTCAGGAAAGTTTTTATTAACCGCAGCATTATTTGTGCTGCTGTTTAAGTTTCTGCCTGACGTTTTGGCCCCTGCGGTATTTTGTGGGTTCCTCGTTATGTTGATTGTGCAAATTGTCGGCAGTGCGCTTTTGGTTAGAGATATAAAGCCCGCTGGAAAAAATCAAGATTGATGCAAGCGTATCAATCATACAGAAGGTCTTGAGAGAGCTTAATGGCATCGGAAACTACAACTGAAACGTTTGATACGTCAGCCTATATTTCCCATCATCTACAAAATCTGGTTTACGGAAAGCTTCCCGAGGGTTACGAGCGGGTTGAAGATGGCCACCACGAAGCATTGGAACACGCCGAGTGGACTTGGGCGCACAGCGCGCAAGAAGCCGCCGACATGGGTTTCAACGCTCTGCACGTAGACAGTCTGGCCTGGTCCTTTGGTTTGGGCGTTATCTTTTGTTTGTTGTTTGCCTCGGTTGCCCGCAAAGCCTCTTCTGGCGTTCCCGCTGGATTACAAAATTTTGTAGAAATGATTGTCGATTTTGTCGATGGCAATGTTAAAGACATGTTTCATGGCAAAAATGCCCTGGTAGCACCACTGGCCTTAACCATCTTTGTTTGGGTCTTTCTAATGAACTTCATGGATCTTATTCCGGTAGATCTAATACCAAAAATAATGGAAGCCTTCGGCATCCACTATCAAAAAATCGTTCCTTCAACCGATCCTAATATCACTCTGGGTATGGCGCTGGGCGTATTTGTTTTGATGATCTATTACTCCTTAAAAGTAAAAGGGCCAATAGCTTTTATTAAAGAACTCTCTTGCCAACCCTTTGCGCCGCCTACTAAAGGCCCCGCAATAATTCTGGCGCCGCTACTTATTGCCGTTAACCTGTTTATGGAAATTGTTGGCCTATTAGCCAAGCCGTTTTCATTGGGTCTGCGGTTGTTCGGCAACATGTACGCCGGCGAAATGATCTTTATTCTGATAGCCACCATGTTTGTGGGCGGCCTCAGTTTTTGGTTTGTATTAGGAGGTCTGCTGCAAATTGGGTGGGCGATCTTTCATATTTTAATCATTACCCTGCAAGCCTTTATTTTCATGGTGCTCACCGTCGTCTACTTAAGTATGTCGCACGAAGAACACTGATTTATTTTTTATACTTTAAACATATCTACGAATTAGGAGAAAAACATGGAACTGGTAATTGTTGCTGCTGCGATCATGCTAGGACTTGGCGCTTTAGGTGCCGCAATCGGTATGGGTCTTTTGGGCGGACGCCTTCTTGAAGGTACTGCTCGTCAGCCAGAATTGGCTGCCATGCTTCAGGGCAAAATGTTCCTGCTAGCTGGTCTGATCGATGCTGTGCCCATCATTGGCGTTGGTATCGCAATGTATTTGATCTTTGTTGTTGCGCCTGGCGTTGCTTAAGGCTTGGCTAGATAGCTAAGCAACCGATTTAAGCGATAACTTACAGAGGTATTCACGCGTGAATATTAATTACACATTGTTCGGCCAAATGATCTTTTTCGTTTTGTTCGTGGTGTTTTGCGTCAAATTTGTTTGGCCGCCCATCACCACCGCTATGAAAGAGCGCATCGAGAAAATAGCCGATGGCTTGGCTGCTGCTGACCGCGCTGAAAAAAGTTTAGAGCTGGCACAAGAAAAAGCCGGTGAAGATCTTAAAGAAGCAAAAGCTCAGGCTGCCGAAATCATTGACGCTGCCAAGAAGCGCGGCGATCAGATGGTTGACGAAGCTAAGCAAAAAGCTGTGGAAGAAGCCGAGCGTATTCGCACGGCGGCTGAAGCAGAAGTAGAGCAGCAAATCGCCAAAGCACGTGAAGAACTTCGCGGCTCGGTTGCAACACTGTCCATCGCCGGCGCTGAGAAAATTCTTGGCGAAACCGTAGATGCAGCGAAGCACAGCGAAATGCTGAACAAACTTTCTGCTGAGCTTTAACAGAATCGATCATGGCAGAACTTAAAACACTAGCTCGACCTTACGCCCGCGCAGCATTTGAACACGCTGACCAAAAAAAGGCGCTCGGCGAATGGGAAGCTCAGCTGGTTCAGTTGACATCAATCTGCTCTGATCAAAAAGTCGCTCAAGCTTTGAATGCTCCAGAGCTAACCAGCGTCCAACGAGCTGAACTACTGCTCGGTTTGGGCGGCGATGATTTTTCTGCTGATTTAGCCAACTTTATCGGCGTGCTTGCCGAACAAAAACGCCTTGATTTGGTATCGGATATTTCCGAACTATTTCAGGCGCTGAAAGCTCAGCGTGAGCAAAGTGTCGACGTACAGGTTGCTTCCGCCTACGAACTTTCAGAACAAGAAGTTACACAACTTTCTACTACCTTGACCAAAACCCTAGATCGCAAAGTAAGTTTGGCCTGCGATGTTGACGCCGATCTTATTGGTGGCGTGCGAATAAACGCGGGCGATACGGTCATTGATGCCAGTGTGCAAGGTCGTTTGACCAAGCTGTCTGATGCAATGAATTCCTGAGGAAATAATAGATGCAACAACTCAACCCCTCCGAAATCAGTGAGATCATCAAAAAGCGGATTGAATCGCTAGAGGTGACTAGCGAGGCCCAGAACGAGGGCACTGTAGTTTCGGTTCAAGATGGTATTGTGCGGATCCATGGCTTGGCCGAGGTTATGTACGGTGAAATGATCGAGTTCGACGGCGGCCTTTTTGGTATGGCCCTGAACTTGGAACGCGATTCAGTTGGTGCCATCGTATTGGGCGACTATCTGTCCCTATCCGAAGGCGCAAAAGCCCGCTGCACAGGCCGTATTTTGGAAGTGCCAGTTGGTCCAGCACTTCAAGGTCGAGTAGTTGATGCCCTAGGTCTGCCTATTGATGGCAAAGGTGCAATCGAAACCACCCAAACCGACGCAATCGAAAAAGTTGCACCTGGTGTAATTGAGCGTCAATCCGTTGATGAGCCACTACAAACTGGTTTGAAAGCAATTGACGCCATGGTGCCAATTGGCCGTGGTCAGCGTGAGCTTATTATTGGTGATCGCCAGATTGGTAAAACAGCCGTTGCCATCGACGCCATTATCAACCAGAAAGGCACCGGTGTTAAGTGTGTATACGTTGCCATCGGACAAAAGAATTCGACCGTTGCCAACATCGTGCGCAAGCTCGAAGAGCACGGCGCCATGGAGCACACCATTGTAGTTTCAGCTGGCGCATCAGACCCAGCATCCATGCAGTTCTTGGCTCCATACGCTGGTGCCACCATGGGCGAGTACTACCGAGATCGCGGCGAAGACGCCCTGATTGTCTATGATGATTTAACCAAGCAAGCTTGGGCCTATCGTCAAATCTCTCTATTGCTTCGTCGCCCACCGGGCCGTGAAGCCTATCCGGGCGATGTGTTCTATTTGCATTCCCGTTTGCTTGAACGTTCAGCACGAGTAAATGCCGCCTACGTTGAAAAATTCACCAAGGGTAAAGTGAAAGGTAAAACCGGTTCGTTGACCGCGCTGCCAATTATCGAAACCCAAGCCGGTGACGTATCAGCATTTGTACCAACCAACGTAATTTCTATTACCGATGGTCAGATATTCCTTGAATCGGATTTGTTTAACTCAGGTATTCGTCCCGCGATGAACGCCGGTCTTTCCGTATCTCGAGTGGGTGGTGCTGCACAAACTAAAATCATTAAAAAGCTTGGCGGTGGTATTCGTCTGGCACTGGCTCAGTACCGTGAACTGGCAGCATTCTCGCAGTTTGCATCTGACCTTGATGACGCAACGCGTGAACAGCTCGAACACGGCCAAGCCGTAACCGAACTGATGAAACAGCTTCAATACAGCCCGCAAAACGTGGCCGAAATGGGCCTCGTGCTTTATGCGGCTAACTCCGGATACCTCAAGGGTATGGAGATTAATAAAATCGGCGATTTCGAAGCGGCGGTTATCAGCTATATGAATACCGACCACTCCGACCTGATGACCCAGGTTAATGAGGGCGGCGCATGGAACGACGACATCGAAGCAGGCTTTAAAGCGGCTCTAGACAAGTTTGTTGAAACCCAGTCTTACTAATAAGAACTACGAACCAGAGAGCTAAAAGGCGATGGCTGTAGGGAAAGAAGTAAAAACAAAGATCCTGAGTATTCAATCTACTCAGAAGATCACCTCCGCCATGGAGATGGTTGCGGCCAGTAAAATGCGCCGTGCCACCGAACGTATGGCGTTGGGTAAACCTTACGCGGACAACATTCGCAAAGTAATCGGCAACGTGGCCAACGCCACTTCCGAATACCGTCATCGATACATGATGGAACGCGAAGTTAAAAACGTTGGTTTTATTGTGGTGTCTTCAGATCGTGGCCTTTGTGGCGGTTTGAACACTAACCTGTTCAAGCAGGTGCTAAAAAACTCAAAGGGTTATGCCGACCAAGAAATCGGTGTGAAGTACTGCAGTGTTGGCGCTAAAGCCATCAGCTTCTTCAACAAATATGGCGGCGATGTGCTGGGCGCAGTGCGCGACCTAGGCGACGCTCCGGCGGCTGCAGACCTGTTGGGCAACGTTAAGGTGATGTTAGAAGCCTTTGATAACGGCGAGATCGATCGTCTTTATCTGGCCGGCAACGGATTTGTAAACACCATGACGCAAGATCCTGGCGTAACGCAGTTGCTGCCATTGCCAAAAATCGAAAAAGACGAGATGTCCCATCACTGGGATTACCTCTACGAGCCCGATGATGCCGGTGTAATTTTAGAAGGCCTGTTGGTTCGTTATGTCGAATCTCAGGTTTATCAGGCAGTAGTAGAAAACAAAGCCTGTGAAATGGCGGCTCGAATGCTGGCCATGAAAAACGCCACAGATAATGCCGGCGATATTATTGACGAGCTGCAGTTGCTATATAACAAGGCGCGTCAGAGTGCTATTACCCAAGAGTTGTCAGAGATTGTGGCAGGCGCCGCAGCTGTCTAGTTAGATAGCGCCAGCTAAAGAATTTAAATATTAACAGGCGATAGACCTAAGTCTGGTCGCCAACATAAAGAGCAAGAGGAATTATCAATGAGTAGCGGACGAATCGTACAAATCATCGGCGCGGTAATCGATGTTGAGTTTAACCGTGAAGATGTGCCAAGCGTATACGACGCACTAACCGTAGACAGCGCAGGCCTAACCCTCGAAGTTCAGCAACAGCTGGGCGACGGAGTAGTTCGAGCCATTGCCATGGGCGCATCCGAAGGCCTAAGCCGCGGATTGGAAGTTTCCAATACCGGCGGACCGATCACAGTGCCCGTAGGTACAGCTACTCTTGGTCGCATCATGGACGTATTGGGTAACCCAATTGATGAAGCGGGCCCAATCGGCACCGAAGAGCGTTCAGAAATTCACCGCGCTCCACCAGCCTACGCTGACCAGTCAGCATCGGTAGAGATTCTGGAAACCGGTATTAAGGTAATCGACCTTATTATGCCTATCGCCAAAGGCGGTAAAGTAGGACTGTTCGGTGGTGCGGGCGTTGGTAAAACCGTAACCCTGATGGAACTGATCAACAATATCGCCGTTCAGCAGCAAGGTTTGTCTGTATTTGCCGGCGTTGGTGAACGAACTCGTGAAGGTAACGATTTCTACTACGAAATGAAGGAATCCAACGTACTCGACAAAGTGGCCATGTTTTACGGCCAAATGAACGAGCCACCCGGAAACAGACTTCGGGTAGCGCTTTCTGGTTTGACCGTTGCCGAGAGCTTCCGGGACGAAGGCCGTGACGTACTTTTATTCGTAGATAACATCTACCGATACACACTTGCCGGTACCGAAGTATCCGCACTGCTTGGCCGTATGCCATCAGCGGTAGGCTACCAACCAACATTGGCGGCCGAGATGGGCGCACTGCAAGAGCGCATTACTTCTACTCGAAGCGGTTCTATCACTTCATTCCAGGCCGTATACGTGCCCGCGGATGATTTGACCGATCCATCGCCAGCAACCACCTTTGCTCACTTGGATGCGACCCTTGTACTAAGCCGACAAATCGCCGAGTTGGGTATCTACCCAGCGGTAGATCCTCTAGACAGTACTTCTCGTCTGCTTGATCCATTGGTTATCGGTGCCGATCACTACAATTGCGCACGTGGCGTTCAGTCAGTTCTTCAGCGTTATAAAGAACTGCGCGACATTATTGCTATTTTGGGTATGGACGAACTATCTGAAGAAGATAAGCAAACCGTTGCCCGCGCACGTAAGATCCAAAGATTCCTTTCACAGCCATTTAGCGTAGCAGAAGTATTCACCGGCGCACCCGGTAAATATGTATCTGTGAAAGATACTATCGATAGCTTCCAAGGTATTTTGAATGGCGACTACGACGATCTTCCAGAACAAGCTTTTTACATGGTTGGCTCAATCGAAGAAGCGGTTGCCAAAGCAAAAGAACTGTAATTAAAAAGCAGCTTTAAGAGAACAGCCATGGCCATAACCGTACATTGCGACATCGTCAGCACCGAAGAGTCAGTCTTCGCCGGCAAGATCGTCAGCCTTACAGCCACCGGTATCGAAGGTGAGTTGGGTATTCAGTACGGCCACGCCGCACTGCTGACCCCACTTAAGCCAGGTCCAGTGCGTTTGTTGCTAGATAACGGCGAAGAAGAAATCATTTTCGTTAAAGGCGGCTATCTCGAAGTTCAACCAAATCTTGTAACTATCCTGGCGGACACAGCTATCAAAGCGAATGACATCGACGAAGCCGCAATGGAAGAGGCCCGCAAGGTAGCCGAGCAGCATATCCAAAACCAATCCGGCGAAATGGATTACGGCCGAGCCAGTGCAGAACTTGCTGAAGTATCAGCCCAGTTACTGACGCTGCAGAAATTTAGGAAGCAGATGAAGGGTGGTTAAAAACTAGCTGGAGTTTGAGAAGAAGAGGGCGCCGATGGCGCCCTTTTTTGTTAATGCGTTAAGAATATAGACTCTCATGAGAGTCACCAGCAATATACTCGAACATCTCATTCTCAACGGGCGTCTCCATTGCGAATAAAACCTTTACGACCGAAACTTCGCGATCCTTTTCTTTATTGACCATGCTGGTTTCTTCAAAGCTATCATCGATTGGGGTCAAATCACACTTAAAGAATCGGGGTCAGAGTAAACTTTCCGAATATCCAGCTACTATCCCCCCCCAACTTCTCTATCAGGCCGGATGGATAGATACTGATCTCAGATTTTCCCATTATCGGGATAAGGATCAACAGGAACTGGATTTGGTAATTGAACGTGGACGCAATATCTGGGCTGTTGAAGTAAAGCGGTCGGCCAGCGTTAAGAGTGGCGACGGCAAAGGATTAGCAAAATTAGCTGCGCAAGCAGGAAGCAACTTTAAAGGCGGAATCTTGCTGTATTCGCGAGCAAATTGTTTGCAGCTAAAACAGGCAAAATGTTTTGCTGTGCCAATGGACAGGTTGTGGCGATGAAAATCGGGAATAAATAGCGACCCTAAATAGGGTCAGAACCCTTTTATTAGATACAAAAAAGGCGACTAAATAGCCGCCTTTTTCAAATCAGAGCTCTGCAACTACATTGCAGGCTTTCTCGCCTTCAATACAAAGCGATCCGTATTTCGCTCTAGCTCACGCTGATGCAAAGTATGGTCATCCGCTGGGTTGTTCAAAAAATAAGCCTGGGCTTCAACTACAAAACCGGCTTCTTCAAGTAATCCCATAGCGGTATCAACGTCGATACGGTGCAGGGCTTGGTTGTCCATTCCTGGAGAACCTTCGTGATCGATAACCGCTATTACGCCGCCTGGTTTTAGTGAGTCATAGATTGCGCCTAAAAAGGCCAATCCATTGTCTCGGTTAGCGTTGGCGTTATCGTGCAGGTTAAGTGCGGTCCAACCGGCGTCCATTTGCCCATCTACACCAAAGCCGTCTGCATTTTCAGCAGTGACAGTCATGATATTAGGGTAGCGTGCTACTTTCAGCGCTTGGGCTGGTGCAACTCGCTCGGCGAAGCGTGAGCTGTTTTGCGCAACTACTTTACCCGTTGGGCCAACGGCTGCTGCCAATACTTCGGCATACCAACCAGAGGCAGAGAATGCGTCTAGCACCGACATGCCGGTTTCTATGCCCATAAAGGCTATTACTTGATCGGCTTTGCGCGAACCATCACGTGCGCTGTCTTCTGCGTCGCGGGCAGGATCTGCCAATGCAGCAGCAATTCTGTCTGATACTTCGTCAGCACTTACTGAAAAAGCGGCGGTAGCCATCAAAACAGATAGCCCGGTTAATAAGGTGAGTTTTAGGTTATTCATATCAATTCCCCTGTGGTGGTGTTTATACCCAAAAATTTAACTGGCGCTGATTCTAGCGCAGTGAAATAGGAAATAGGTTACAGATGGGCAGGAGAAAGAATTCTTAATAATTGGTCGATCTTCTTGATCTGTATGCAGGTATAGAACGACACTGCCCGCATGCCTTTGATCATCCTATTAATCATTCTTCTAATTTGCGGAATTTTGCCGCAGTTCTGGGTGCGGTTTGTAATGCGTAAGCACGGTAAAGATATTGCGGATATGCCGGGCACGGGCGGAGAGCTAGCCGCGCACCTAGTAGAGCGTTATGAATTGGCCGGCGTAAAAGTGGAAGAGGGTTTAGAGGGTCAGGATCACTACAATCCGACCACGCGCTGTGTAAATTTAAGCCCCAGCAACTACGCCGGGCGGTCTATAACCGCCATAGCGGTGGCTGCGCATGAGGTGGGTCATGCTGTCCAGTTTGCTCGGGAAGAACCTCTCAGCAAGCTACGAGGCAAGTATCTGCCAATCTCTGTAATGCTGGGAAAGCTGGGTATTTATATGCTGTTTGCTATACCAATAGTAACTATTCTGTTTAAGGTTCCGGCAGCGATCTTTGCCTTTATTGCCTTAAGTCTGCTATTTCAGCTGGCCGGTGCGGCGATGTATTTGATCGTGTTGCCGGAAGAGTGGGACGCCAGCTTTAACAAGGCCTTGCCGATGCTGCGCGAGGGCAACTATCTACCCGAGCAGATGATGCCCGCCGCGCACCGGGTGCTTAAAGCTGCTGCGCTTACTTACTGTGCTGCGGCCTTAGCGAATGTGGTGAATATTGGCCGATGGTTTATGTTGTTGCGCCGCTAACTAGCCATTGGTTTTGATTAGGGATTTCCATATTTATGGATAAAAAGACCTTCTGGATTGCCTATACCCTTCTGGTAATTGGCCTACTCTTTATTATTGAGCTGTGGGCACCTATTGCCTATATCTACAAGATCTTTCTAAAGATCTTTTTGATGCTGCTGCCGCTTATCTGGGTAAGCCGTTCGTTCTTCGCGCCTGATACTAAGAAGCTGAAGGTTCCTCTGTTATTGGGTGCAGGAGCCATCCTGATCATTCAGGGGGCCTATTTGGTATTGCGCCAGGAGTACAGAAATAGCTAGGCGTAGCTTAGCGGCTGCTGCCCCGCCCAGATCCGCAGATACACCACCACTTTGAAGCTAAGCACGCCGAGGGTGATGCCATAAATCCAAATAAGGCCGCTGGCCATTATTTTGTCGTTGGGCTCTAGCTGAAAACCGAAACAGCCTGCGTAGATAGCAACCACCAGGGCGAAAGCTCCGGCGCCAATAAAGGCTCTTTTGGTGTTTTCTGTATTCAGGGAGAGCAAAAGTAATATGGGAATGCATATGCAAAGGGACCAAAGCAGTACCTCTGCGGCGCGTACTTCATGGAACCAAACTTCGTAGGCTAGCGCCTCTTTTAGCCAAAACAGCAACAGCCCTTGTGACAGTGCAACCAGCACTAACATTGGGTTGTTTAGCGATTCAGTCATGGTCATTCCCTGTCTGAGAGTTTAAATTACATAAGGTTCGTCCAGCTTTACACAGCAATACTATTAATACCGGCGAAGCCGGTGTTTAGCTGGTGATCAAAAGTGGCACTTGTGCCCAAAGCCTAGTTGTTCGAAACTAGCTGACCAAAATACTATTTTGCTTCCTCGGGGGGAAACTATGTGCGATGACCTAACCAATGCAAGTAACGACGAATTTTTAGCCAAAAGTGGCGGCATATCGCGCCGCAGATTTGGCCAGCTGGCTGCTGGCGGTTCACTGGTAGCGGCTTTACCGTCTGTTGCAAACGCCATGGATGTCGCTGAAGACGACGTAATGGTGCCCATGGCAGAGGGCGTTTCCGATTGCTATTTTGTGCGCCCGGTAACCGGAAAGCACGCAGCGATCGTATTGTGGCCAGATATCATGAGTATTCGCCCGGCATTTCGCCAAATGGGCAAACGCCTAGCGCAATCCGGCTATTCCGTTCTGGTTGTGAATCCTTATTACCGAACCTTTGCGGGGCGTATTACGCCAGAAGGCGGCACTTTTGCCGATGAAGCAGTGCGTAATTTGCTGTTTCCTCAGGCAGGTACCTTATCTCCAGAGACCTGCGTTTCCGATGGCCGCGACTATGTGGCTTGGTTGGATCAGCAAGACTCTGTTTCTACCAGTCGTAAAATTGGCAGCGCCGGTTACTGCATGACGGGTTCATACGTTATGCGTATGGCGGCAGATATGCCGGACCGTATTGGTGCAGGCGCTTCCTTTCACGGTGGCGGTTTAGTATCTGATGACGCAAGCAGCCCGCATTTGCTGGCGGATCAAATCAACGCCGGACTGCTAATTGCTATTGCGGTAAACGACGATGAAAGTCAGCCGGGCGCTAAAGATGCCTTGGCTAGCGCCTTTGGTGATAAAGCAGAAGTTGAGGTTTACCAAGCGCAGCACGGTTGGTGCCCACTAGATTCGCATGTGTATGACTACGCGCGGGCTGAAAAGGGCTGGGCGCGCATGCTAGATCTATTTGATCGAGAGCTCGCCTGACTTTGCGCAGGAACTTTTTGTCGCGCGGCTTCGCGCTCTTGTTGTGTCATATTCCCGCGTTGTTCTCTAAGGACCTGCCGCTGTTCGGGCGTCATGGAGTTAAGATGCTTACTAACAACGCGTTTATTTGCGAATAAATAGGCAAAGCCTGGATGCTGACCTGGCTCAAAACCTTCTAGTCTTTGGTGAGAAGGCTCCAGGCTTTGCTGAGCTGCCACACTCAGCGGATCTGCGGCGCTTTTAGCGGGACCAAATGCTAAGCTGGCTAACAAAGTTAAAAATAGAATACTTATTTTTGATTTGTTCACGCTTATATTCCTGTTCGGTTCAAATAAAAGAGTCGTCATTTCTTGTAACGTGGCCGAGGGGAATTGGTTGACCGGCAAATGAAGTTTTTTTCTGCAATATTTTTCAGAAAGCGATTCGCCGAATGAATTACCGACTTTACGGGCCAAATAAGCAATAATGGTGGGCTGGACGATGCAGAGGAAAAGGCCTTGGATAAAGAACAACTCAGGTCACTATTGGGTCAATTGCGTGACGAAATGTCTGCAACGGGCTAGCTTGATTCAGATTTGCAGGGCATTGCGTCGGATCTGGACGCGCAATTGGAAAGGTTAGTGCATGAAGAAGGGCACGAACCCGAAGCCGGACTTGGCGGCTACAAATTTTGCGGTGAACCACCCTCGTGCCTAAGCGATACTTAGAGAGCTCGCAGATATATTAAGAAAGATGGGCATATAGGGCCTACTAATTCCGAAGAGTTAAGACTTTTCGGTTCAATTAATTAAAGAGATATTTAACTGCTGTGGATGTAACCCCAATAATTGACTCGCTGAATGACGCACAACGCCAAGCAGTAACCTCTGACAACAAACATCTGCTAATTCTGGCGGGCGCCGGCAGTGGCAAGACTCGCGTGCTAGTGCATCGTATGGCTTGGCTTATTGATGTTCAGGGGCAATCGCCGCAATCATTGTTGGCCGTAACCTTTACCAATAAGGCCGCGCGGGAAATGCGCGGTCGAATCGAGAATATGTTGGGCATTCCCACCCGTAGCATGTGGGTTGGAACCTTTCACGGTTTAGCTCACCGGTTGTTAAATCAGCACTGGTCAGAAGCAGGGTTGCAGCAGAACTTTCAAATATTGGATTCTGACGATCAACAACGACTGGTGAAGCGAGTAATTCGGGATATTGGTTTGGATGAAAACCGCTGGCCCGGTCGTCAGGCGCAATGGTTTATCAACGGCCAAAAAGATGAAGGCATTCGCGCCAAGTTTGTTGAAGATTCTGACGACCCCTTTCTAAAAACCCACAAAAAGATCTATTTGGCCTATGAAGAAGTCTGCAAAGCCAACTCTTTAGTAGATTTTGGCGAACTATTACTCCGTGCCCACGAGCTGCTGCGAGACGACGAGAAGCTGCTGAAGCATTATCAAGAGCGCTTTACCAATATACTGGTAGATGAATTCCAAGATACCAATACTATTCAATACGCTTGGCTTCGCTTACTTGCGGGAAAAAAAGGATCAATGATGGTGGTGGGCGATGATGACCAATCTATCTACGGTTGGCGCGGCGCAAAAATTGAAAATATCCAAGATTTCAGCCGCACTTATCCGAAGGCTGAAACGGTTCGGTTAGAACAAAACTATCGTTCTACCGACACTATTTTGAAGGCAGCCAATGCGGTTATATCGCGCAATACCGGTCGTCTGGGTAAAAACCTGTGGACCGCTGAAGAGGGCGGCGATCTTATCTCTCTATATTCCGCCTTTAATGAAGTAGATGAAGCACGCTTTATTGCCGAGTATCTAAAGCGCCGCTTTGAGCAGGGCAATAACTATTCCGAGAGCGCGGTTTTATACCGTTCTAATGCCCAGTCGCGGGTTCTGGAAGAAGCGATGCTGCGGGCAAAAATTCCTTACCGTATATATGGCGGCCAACGATTCTACGAACGTTTGGAAATCAAAAACGCCCTAGGTTATTTAAGGCTTTGCCTAAATCGAGATGACGATCAATCTTTTGAGCGTGTGGTAAATACTCCTACGCGCGGTATTGGTAATCGGACTTTGGAAGATGTGCGCACTCTGGCCCGAGAGCAGGGTATTTCTCTTTGGCAGTCCAGCCTTAAATTGATCGACGAAAAGCTGATGTCCGGTCGTGCAACTAATGCGCTTTATGCCTTTGTGGAACTAGTGATCAGCTTAGAAGAGAGCATTAAAGATAAAGAATTATCCGATATGGCCGAGCAGGCCATTAACAGCACCGGTTTGTTGGAGTTTCACCGAGCAGAGAAGGGTGAGAAGGGAGAAGCGCGGGTAGAAAACCTAATGGAATTAGTCGGAGCGTGCAAAGCATACGAAGCCGACGACCCCGATATGGATGTGCTGCCACAGTTTTTGGCGCAGGCTACATTGGAAGCTGGGGATCAACAGGCAGAAGAACACGAAGATGCGCTGCAGATGATGACCTTTCACTCATCTAAAGGTTTGGAATTTCCGTTGGTTGTAATGGCAGGTATGGAGGAAAACCTATTTCCCCACAGCATGTCCTCTGAAGAGCACGGCCGTCTTGAAGAAGAACGACGCTTGGCTTATGTGGGCATAACCCGCGCCGAGAAAAAGGTAGTGATGACCTACGCGGAGTGCCGCCGAATATATGGTGAAGAGCGCTTCAATGCGGTTTCACGTTTTGTACGAGATGTTCCCGGTGAATTGGTAGAAGAAGTGCGCGCCAAGGTTAAACGTCCAGCGAAACCGGGAACGGTGCGTGCGACTGGCGGAAGCTCGCGCAAATTTTCTACCAGTGATAAGGGTGTGGATACAGGATTTGAATTGGGTCAGCATGTGTCTCATCCAAAATTCGGTGAAGGCGTCATTCTTACTTTTGAAGGGCATGGCGCTAACGCCAGAGTGCAGGTAAATTTCAACAGCGAAGGCTCTAAATGGTTAGTGGTGTCTTATGCCAGGCTTGAAGCAATTTAGAAGATTGTTTAATAAAATTTGCCAGATGCTATTCGCCCAGTACTGAAGCAAAAATCTCGGGGGAGACAGAAATGAAAAAGCAAAAAGGTGTTGCTACACCCTTAATAATCCTGGCTTTGGTGGCCTCGCTGGTGCTGGTTTTTGGTCTGCTGGTGATGGAAAAAAGCCGCAATTTTCAGTCCAACCTGCAACAAGAACAGCAAGTCACTAATAGTGAAGATATTTTCGAATGGCGCATGGCTACCTCTTGGCCCAAAAACTTCCCCGGCATTGGCATGGGACCCGAAAACTTTGCCACCCTGGTAGACCGAATGAGCAACGGCCGCTTACATATTCAGGTTTATGGCGCTGGCGAACTTGTACCTGCTTTGGGCGTGTTTGATGCTGTTTCCAGTGGCGCTGTAGAAATTGGCCACACGGGCGGTTACTACAACAAGGGCAAAATTCCTGCCGCACCCTTTTTCACTGCTGTGCCTTTTGGTATGAACGCGCAAGAATTGCACGCTTGGCTGAACTATGGCGGCGGTATGGAGATATGGCGAGAAATCTACGAGCCCTTCAATATTATTCCCTTCCCTGGCGGCAATACGGGCGTACAGATGGGCGGCTGGTTTAATAAGCAAATCAATAGCTTAAATGATTTGCAAGGGCTTAAAATGCGACTGCCTGGCATTGCCGGCGAGGTTTTGCAGCGTGCTGGGGGTACTGCGGTAAATATCCCGGGCGGTGAGCTTTATACCTCTATGCAAACGGGTGTTATTGACGCCACCGAGTGGGTCGGCCCCTATAACGATCGTTCCTTCGGGCTGAATGAAGTAGGTGAGTATTACTACTATCCCGGTTGGCACGAAGCCGGATCAATGCTGGAATTCGAAATTAATATAGACGCTTGGAATCGTTTGCCCGCTGACTTGCAGGCTATTGTTGAAGGCGCATCGCAGGCTATAAACGAAGATATGCTAGACGAATATACGGCGCAAAACGCTATTGTGCTGCAAGACTTAATTGCAGATGGCACCGATATTAGGCCATTCCCTGCTGAAGTCTTGGTAGAGCTGAAAGCGATATCTGTCGAATATTATGAGGAAGAGTCGGAAAAAGATGAGACCTTTGCGGAAGTATATGAGCACTATTGGAGCTTCTACGAAAAAGTGCAGGCATGGCACGCCATATCCGAACTACCGCTCTATCTAATTCGCGAGCAGTAGTTCTGCCGCGACAGTCTATAAAGCCGAGGGTAACCAGGTGGCTAATTGTGGCCATACTGCCAACAGAATTAGCACAAATAACTGAATGCCGATAAACGGGATAACACCTCTATAGATATCTGAAGTGGCGACGGAATCCTGTGCTACTCCACGCAAGTAGAAGAGCGCAAAACCAAAGGGCGGCGTTAGGAATGATGTTTGCAGGTTTATCGCAATCATTATGCCAAGCCATACCGGATCTATTCCCATCATCAGCAGTACCGGCCCAACTATGGGAACCACCACAAAGGTGATTTCGATAAAGTCGAGAATAAAGCCAAGCAAGAAAATCACAAGCATCACAATGGCCATCGCGCCAATTGCGCCACCGGGCATATCAACAAAGAGCTGTTGGATCAATTCTTCACCACCGTAGCCGCGGAAGATTAGTGAAAATATAGAAGCGCCTATTAAGATCAGAAATACCATGGAGGTGGTTTCTAATGTTCCAGTCATTACTAGCTTCAATTTCCCAAGGCTCAACTTACCTTTGGCGAGGGCCAAAAAAGTTGCACCCAGAGCACCCACTCCAGCAGCTTCAGTAGGAGTGGCGATGCCGGCAATTATTGAGCCCAAAACCAGAAAGATCAGAATAAGAGGCGGCGCCAAGCTGCCCAATATTTTGGCGATGGAAGGTTGGTCTTCGTCGTATATTGCTGGCGCTAGATCGGGCTTTAGCAGAGCGAAACCGAAAACGTAGGCCGCGTACAAAAATACTAACAGCAAGCCGGGGATCATGGCGCCCAAAAACAGGTCGCCAACAGAAACCGTATCAGTATTGAAGATGCCCATATTTAACTGCGCACGCTGGTAGGCGTTAGAAATTACATCGCCTAGCAATACCAGGGTGATAGAGGGCGGAATAATTTGCCCCAAGGTTCCGGTTGCGCAGATAGTGCCTGTCGCAAGACGTGGGCTGTAACCGCGGCGCAACATAGTAGGTAAAGACATCAATCCCATAGCAACAACGGTGGCGCCCACTATGCCGGTACTGGCGGCGAGCAGCATGCCTACAAATACTACGGATATACCCAAACCGCCTGGAGCGGTTTTAAAAGCTTTGGCCATATTCTCTAGCAGGTCTTCAGCGATATTGCTTTTTTCCAGCATCACGCCCATAAAAACAAAAAGCGGAACGGCGATAAGAGTTTCGTTATTCATAATGCCGAACAAACGATCTGGCGTTGCGCGTAATAAGCTGGGATCAAATATGCCGCCGATAATACCCAAAGCTGCAAAGCTTATAGCCGTGCCAGCCAAAGTTAATGCCACGGGGTAGCCCAGTAACAGTAGGCCGCAGACCACCACAAACATAATCAGAGGTATAAATTCGATCATGCTTTTTCTTCCCTGTCTGTAGATTGTGTTTGGGTTGGGCTGAGGGATTGGCTCTCGCCTTCGCCCTGCAACAGAATATTGGCATTGCGAATTAGCTCAGCGACTCCCTGCAGTATCAGCAAGATAGCCATGGCGGGGATCAAGGATTTAAGTATATAGAGCGCGGGAATACCGCCGGGCTGGGCTGAGGTCTCTTTAACGGACCAAGACTGCGCAACAAACTCGAGAGAGCTGAGCAATATAAAGAAGGCTACCGGGAACAGGAAGACCAGGGTTCCAAGCCCGTCAATCCAAGCTTTTCGATAGGGTGACCAGGTGCGGTAGAACACATCGACTCGAACATGTTTTCCCCGGCCAAGAGCCCAACCACAGGCAAGTAGGAAGCAGGCGGAATGCATATATATTACGGATTCTTGCAACATTATTATGTTGCCGGCCTGAAATATATAGCGCAGCAAAACGATGGTGACCGTAGTCAGCACCATGGCTAAAGTAAGCCAGGCGACAACAAACCCCACGAGCTGATTGGCGCGATGAGCCAAGTCGGCGACCTTCTGGAAACCCATACTAGTATTGCCCCTTGCCACTTTCTTTTCCTTCCCGCAATTAAACAGTTCAATTTTCACAAAAGTGTCATTTTTTTTGCTTAAAATTCGATCTGAAAATAAATCAAAGCTAGTGATTCCCTTATGAACAAATTATTGAAATCTTATATACCCTTTTTTGTTGCCATCCTGATAATGATATCTCCTGCTGCGGCACAATCTGCACGAGATCAAATCAGCGTAGTCGGTTCTTCTACTGTTTATCCATTTACTACGGTAGTTGCTGAGCGTTTTGGCCGCTCAACGGATTATTCAACGCCTAAGGTCGAGTCTACCGGTACGGGCGGCGGTATGAAACAGTTTTGCGGCGGCGTAGGGACTGAGTTCGCTGATATGACAAACGCGTCTCGGCGCATTAAGCAAAGTGAGTTTGATGATTGTCAGGCCAACGGTGTTACCGAAATTGTGGAAGTGAAGGTTGGTTACGATGGCGTTGTTATTGCCAGCAGCTACGATTATCCAATGGTCGAACTAAGCCTTGGTGATATCTTTTTGGCTTTGGCAGCACATGTTCCAAATGAAGCGGGTACCCAGCTAGTAGAAAATTCCTATACTCATTGGAATCAAATTAATTCCAGCTTGCCAAATCGCCGTATTGAAATTTTAGGGCCTCCTCCAACCTCAGGAACCCGCGATGCCTTTCTTGAGCTTGTGATGGAAATTGGTGCAGAACGATTCCCAATTATTGCGGCTATCGACGCGGCCGAAGGGAGTGAGCTAATGGCACTTATGAGCGCTGCAGGCCTGGGCGATATGACCGGCATGATTGCAGCTGGTTTAGATGGTGGTGATATATTCAGTGCACTAGCGCATACTATCCGAGAAGACGGTGTCTATGTTGAAACTGGTGAAAACGACAACCTCATTGTGCAAAAGTTAAACGCAAATGGCGCAGCTATGGGAATCTTTGGATTCAGCTTTTTGGATCAAAACAGTGATTCGGTACAGGGCCACATGGTTGAAGGCGTTGCTCCCGAGTTTGACGCAATCGCCGACGGCTCTTACAGTGTCTCCCGCCCACTCTTTCTTTACGTGAAAGCTCAGCACGCTTCAGTTGTTCCGGGTATGCAAGAGTTCATAAATGAATTCACGTCAGAGCGAGCTTGGGGAGACGAGGGCTATCTCACGGATCGCGGATTGATTCCGATGCCAGAAGATGAACGAGAGAGTTTTCGCTCAAACGCGGCTTCTATGAGAGCAATGCAGCTATAACAATTGAGCGCCACAATCCGGGCGCGAGTATTTTAATATGGGCGTTCGAAATTAATAAAAAATGGAGTTAACTTCCTTATTATCTGCGCTGATTGTTGTCGGCGCAGTTGCCTATTATCTGGGCCTAAAAAAATCTCGGGCTATAGCTGGCAATAGTGGCGGTATTGGTTCGCTGCATTCTTTGCCGGGGTATTACGGCACCATGGTCGCACTTTGGTGCTTGCTTCCGGCGCTATTTCTTTTAGCCATCTGGCAGTTTTCAGAAACGGACGTCCTGCAACAAATCACTTTAGAGTCTATGCAGGCATCCGAATTACCAGAAAGTGAAGTTCAGCGTGGTTTGCTGATTAATACCATTGAAAATATTTCTACCGGTCGCCTAGAGAGCGACAACCCCGCGCAATTAGAAGCGGCGGAATACCTAAACGAGCTGCGCGAATCCAGCCAGACCTGGCGCAATATATTAGTATTGGGCATTGGGCTAATAGGAAGCTTGCTAGCATTGATGCAAGTGCGGGCAGCCAAACGCGCACGTAACCATGTAGAAGGTATATTTCGTATTGCCCTAATTTTCTGTTCCTTGGTCGCAATTATCACGACTCTGGGCATTGTACTTTCGGTGCTCTTTGAGGCTACTCGCTTCTTTCAAACCGTGCCGTTTTTCGATTTTGTATTTGGCCTGCAATGGAGCCCGCAAACTGCAATTCGCGCAGACCAAGTTGGCGCCTCTGGAAGCTTTGGCGCCATCCCACTATTTTTGGGTACTCTGCAAATATCCTTTATGGCAATGTGCGTGGCCGTTCCCATCGGCCTGTTTTCCGCGATTTATCTTTCCGAGTATGCCGGACCGCGGTTACGCAATACCGCTAAACCTTTATTAGAAATCCTAGCGGGAATTCCCACGGTGGTATATGGCTTCTTTGCGGCGCTAACAGTGGCCCCAGCAATTCGCGAATGGGGACAGTCCATGGGATTGGCGACCTCTTCTGAAAGTGCTTTGGCGGCGGGGGCAGTAATGGGGATTATGATTATTCCTTTCGTATCATCCCTGTCTGACGATGTAATTAACGCAGTTCCCCAATCCTTACGGGATGGTTCTTACGGTTTGGGCGCGACTAAATCCGAAACCATAGTTAGAGTAGTAATACCTGCTGCCTTGCCGGGCATTGTCGGCGGTGTATTACTTGCGGTATCACGTGCCATAGGCGAAACGATGATTGTAGTAATGGCGGCTGGACTTGCTGCCAACTTGACCATGAACCCCCTAGAATCCGTAACCACAGTTACAGTTCAGATTGTGACGCTGCTGGTAGGCGATCAGGAATTCGATAGCCCCAAAACGCTTGCAGCGTTTGCTTTGGGATTAATGCTATTCTTGGTAACCCTTGTGCTTAATGCCATTGCTCTTTGGGTGGTAAATCGATATCGAGAGCAATATGAGTAGCCCAAAGCATTACTCAAAAGCAAAGGCGCGTAAAAATACGGCGCAAGAATCAGTTGCTGATCGAGTAAATAGCTCGTTACAGCGGCGCTACCGAGCAGAAGCTCGTTTTCAGTGGTATGGTCGAATTGCTATATTTTTAGGCTTGTCGGCGGTCTTTCTGCTGTTCGCAGACATTACTTCCAAGGGCTACAAAGCCTTTGTGCAGACCCAGGTTCAGCTTGAGATAAATTTCAATACGCTTGAGATGGGGCTGCCGGCCAACCCCCGCGCTGAGGATATGCGCGGCGCCGATTTTGACCGCATATTGCAACTGGCAATCTATGACCGCTTTCCCGAAGTGAGCGGTCGGATGGATCGCAGAACCTTAAGGTCCATAGTGAGTAGCGCTTCGTCGTATCAGCTTCAAGATATGCTGGAGGCAAACCCGGAGCTAGCGGATACCACTCAAACTCTTTGGTTGATAGCTGACGACGACGTCGACGTTTTCCATAAGGGCTATGTTGATAGAGATTTGCCTGAATCCCAGCGACGCTTCAAGGACAACCAGATCGCTTGGTTAGATGATCTGGACGCTCAGGGCGAGTTGCGCATAGTCTTCAATAAATCCTTTTTTACCAATGGGGATTCTCGCGACCCGGAGCAGGCCGGTATTCTCGGCGCTGCAGTGGGCTCATTATTAACCATGCTGGTTACTCTAATTTTGTCTGTCCCCTTGGGGGTTGGCGCAGCAATCTATTTGGAAGAGATTGCGCCGAAGAATCGCTTTACGCAGTTTATAGAGCTGAATATCAATAATTTGGCGGCGGTGCCATCTATTATTTTTGGCCTTTTAGGCTTGGCGATTTTTATAAACTTTTTTGGCCTACCACGTTCAGCGCCATTGGTCGGTGGGTTGGTGCTTGCCCTAATGACCTTGCCAACCATAATTATTGCTAGTCGCTCCGCGTTGAAATCAGTGCCGCCCTCTATAAGAGAAGCGGCCCTTGGCGTAGGAGCCTCGCATACGCAAACCATAATGCACCACGTATTGCCTTTGTCTATGCCCGGCATGCTGACCGGATCAATTATTGGTATGGCAAAAGCCTTGGGCGAGACGGCGCCTTTGCTGATGATCGGCATGGTAGCCTTTATTGTTGATGTGCCAGGTGCAATTACTGATTCCTCGACAGTGTTGCCGGTACAAATTTATTTGTGGGCGGACAGCCCCGAGCGTGCCTTCTTGGAAAAGACATCTGGTGCTACTTTGGTATTACTAGCCTTCCTTATCACCATGAACGGACTGGCTGTAATATTGCGCCGTCGTCTAGAAAGGCGGTGGTAAGGGTTGCATATAAATCTAACAAGTTACGAATTTAGGAGCCAAAAGGCGTGAGTTTATTTGAAGTAGAAGACAGCTACAAAACCGTAGGCAAACCCTTCGTTAAAAACCCGCGGTTTGTTATGCGTAATGTCGACGTTTTTTATGCCGACAAGCAGGCTATTTTTAATGTCAGCCTGGATATTGCGGATAAAGAAATTATTGCCATGATTGGCCCATCGGGCTGTGGTAAGTCGACCTTTCTGCGTGCCCTAAATCGCATGAATGACACTATCCCAGATTGCCGCGTTTCTGGTGATATCGAGCTCGATGGCGAGAGCATATACTCCAAAGCTATGGACCCAGTTAAGGTTCGGGCGCGCGTTGGCATGGTTTTCCAAAAGCCCAATCCTTTCCCTAAGAGCATTTACGAGAACGTTGCCTATGGCCCGCGCATTCACGGCTTAGCGGCCGACAAAACTGAACTGGATGAGTTAATTGAAACCAGTTTAAAAAAATCTGGCCTTTGGGAAGAAGTAAAAGACAGATTGCATCAACCGGGAACAGGTCTATCTGGCGGTCAGCAGCAGCGGCTTTGTATTGCTCGCGCCATCGCAATTCGGCCTGAAGTGATATTGATGGATGAACCCTGTTCGGCGCTTGATCCCATTGCCACGGCGCGCATTGAAGAACTGATAAATGAATTGAGTAGTAACTTCACCATCGCCATAGTGACTCATTCAATGCAGCAAGCGGCAAGGGTTTCCAAGCGAACAGCCTATTTCCATCTGGGCAAATTAATCGAGGTTGGCGCGACGGAAAAGATATTTACCAATCCCTCACATCAGCTGACAGAAGATTACATTACTGGGCGCTTTGGCTAAAAGATGAGCGCCCTAAACTCTGAATACAATATCTGTCTAATTATCTACACAGAAAACCACGGAGGAAATTTTTGTGGCTAAAATAACCCCCCAGCCTGAAGCGCATATTTTCCAGAAATTTGATGATGACCTTAGCAATCTGATCAACAAGCTTTTAGAGATGGGCGGCCTAGTAGAGAAGCAATTAAGCGAGGCTACAACGGCACTCATTGAAATGGACGCCGAGTTGGCGCAGACAGTTATCGCAAACGAAGAGCAGGTCGACGATTTTGATATCGAAATTGATAAACTTTGTGTTCGTTTGATCGCTATGCGTCAACCAACTGCCTCGGATTTACGCTTGGTTCTCGGCGTTGGAAAATCAGTTCAGGATTTGGAGCGCATCGGTGACGAAGCGGACAAAATTGCTCGACTGGCAGTTAGCATGGCAGAAGAGTCAAATACCGCCTCGAACATTGGGCGAGCAAAAATCCGCTACATTTCCCAGTATGTTTCAGACAAGTTGCGTCAGGTATTGGATGCCTATGGGCGATTGGATGCGGATTTGTCTTTGACTATTGTGCGTCGTGAAAAGATTGTTGATGAAGAACAGAAGTCAGCAATTCGAGAGTTGGTCACTTATATGATGGAAGACCCGCGGTCTATCTCTGCCGTACTTAGCGTTATGTGGGCACTACGTTCCTTGGAACGGGTAGCAGATCATGTAGAGAATATGGCGGAACATTTGATCTACACCGTGAAGGGTGTAGATGTTCGTCACGCGACTTTAAAAGAACTCAAAAAGAAGTTTCGCGACAACTAATGCCGCGTTCTTAACTATTGCTCAAAGGTTCTGGTGCTCCCCTCTAGATAGCTAGTTTCTTCCGGCGTCGATTCTCTGCCAAGCACCTTGTTGCGGTGGGGAAATCGGCCAAACTCTTTAACAATCTCCATATGGGCTATCGCATATTGTCGACAGAGGTTCATATTGTCGCGCCATTCTTCTGCAACCGTTTCAGCTAGTTCAGTAAATTTTTCAACGCTGAAATTCTGGTCATCAATATTTTCGCTGTGCTCAAAGGGCATTAAAGAAAATATCTTTTCTACGGGTTCAAGTTCGTTGAACAGGGGTGATGCAACCACCTGTTTGGAATAGCCAAGGGCAATTGAGTCGTGACTAAAGGCATTTCCAGATCCGCGGTGCAAATTCCTCGGAAACTGATCGTTCAATATAATCAGAGCCAATGCAGATCGAGCCTCTGACATCCAATCAGCAAAGTCACCATTGCCAGCGGCTTCTACCAACTTGCCAAAACGGCGTTCGATGTCGTAATCCGTATCAGCTGAGCCCTGCCACCACAAAGAGCTGCGAGCCTTCACAGCCTCCATGCTCAAGCCATCGGTGCCAAACCAATAATAATAAACAGATTGTGCAACTGGATTCATATGTTTTTACTCACTTTTTATCTTGGGGTTGCTTGAATTACGCGAAGGGAGCAAAGGCTGGGGTCGGCAACAATGCCGGTATTTAATGATCCCTGTTGTCCGTCTTCTAAACTACCGCGAATATCATAGTCTCGAGATAGACCACTGCTGGAAGGAGGGAGGCTGACTTTAATATTGGAAGTTTGTACTCCCGCGTTGTTTCTTACCAAGGCGATCATACGACGGTGCCTATCAATAGTGATGGTGGGTGCAATACAGTTTCCGGGTATGGAGGGCAGGTCATAGCGAACAATCTTAGTGCTAGCTAGCTGGCCGATCTCACCACCACTGCCAGCGACAACAGCATAATAACTAATCACGGTTTGCATATCGCCGCGGAACTCTGCGCCTTCGGCTAAGGCATAGGCAGCGCTGCTGGTTGGAAGAAGATCTTCGGCATGCTGAATATCTTCTTCCGCCAGAGAGGCTTTACCCATCTCTTTTCCCAGCAACCCGCGAACTAGCCAATGTTGAAAGTAGTCGGATGAAGCCTCTCTTTTACCAGTAACGGGATTTACTACGTAGGCTGCGATGACACAGGTTATAAGTACCAGTAACCAGACCTTAATAAATCTAATCGGGCTCATTAATATTCCTCAAGAGTATGCTGAGTATTATTGGTTATAATAGTGGTCTTTCATTATCTAACCAAAGCGCTAACCAAATGCTAATAGTTGTTTCTCCGGCAAAGTCTCTCGATTACGAGAGTCCTCTTGCTACTGCAAGCGCGACAAAATCGCAGTTTATGGATCAGAGCGAACTTCTGATAGGGCAACTGCGAGAGTTATCGCCACCTCAGGTAAGCGAGCTTATGGGAATCAGCGCCAAGCTAGGCGACCTAAACTTTGGTCGTTATCTCTCATGGAAGCCAGAGGCGACTCTAAAGAATGCACGTCCTGCCGTATTAGCCTTTACTGGAGACGTTTACCAAGGATTACAAGCCAATAGCTTCAGCGAAGAAGATTTTAAATATGCTCAGGAGCATATCCGGATCATCTCAGGGCTATATGGATTGTTGCGCCCGCTCGATTTGATGCAGCCCTATCGCCTGGAAATGGGCACTAAACTCAAAACTGAGCGCGGCTCCAATTTGTACGATTTTTGGGGTGATCAAATTACTGAGAGCCTAAATAAGCAGCTAAAGAAAACGCGTTCTAATATTTTACTTAATCTTGCTTCTAAGGAATATTTTTCAGCGGTTCGCCCCAAACTAATTAAGGCGGAAATCGTTTCTCCCGTATTTAGAGATTTCAAATCCGGCAAATACAAAATCATTAGCTTCTACGCCAAAAAAGCGCGAGGAAGTATGAGCCGATGGGTTATTCAAAATCAGATTGAAGACCTTGCTCAAATAAAGGATTTTGATCTGGACGGCTATCGCTATAATGCAGCTGCTTCGACAGATAATAAGCCAGTATTTTTGCGTGACACCCAGTAGGCTATTGCTCTTTAGAGTAGCTGGCTAATGGAATTCTGGTATTTTCCTCTGCTGACCTTTGTGGGCATTTTTGCGGGTTGGCTCAACGTTATGGCGGGCGGCGGTTCTTTATTAACCCTACCGGTTATGTTGTTTATGGGTATGTCTGGACCCATGGCAAATGGCACTAATCGCATCGCTATTTTGGCGCAAAATATTACCGCCGTTACTGCATTTTTCCGGCGTGGGTTTTCTGATTTCAAGCTAAGCATAACCCTTGCACTGGCGGCTACTCCCGGCGCAGTTGTTGGCGCTATAGTTGGTACACAGCTGTCAGGAGATTGGTTCGATAGGATTTTAGCCTTAGTAATGATCGCAGTGATGATCGTTATGGCGCTCCCCAAAAAAGAAACAGCTCTGACGGGAAAACCCTCTACAAAAAGACTTATAGCTGGCCATATATGTATGGTTGGAGCAGGTTTTTGGGGTGGATTTATTCAAATAGGTGTGGGTTTCTTGCTGATGCCAATTCTGCACCGGGTAATGGGTTTGGATCTAGTGCGGGTAAATATGCACAAGGTTTTTGTAGTACTCTGCTATACCAGTGTTGCTCTGTATATCTTTACTTCCAAGGTAGAGATACTTTGGATCGCAGGTCTTTGTCTGGCGGTGGGCAATTCGATCGGTGGCTGGATAGGCGCTAATATGGCTATTAGCAAGGGCGAGAACCTTATCAACCGCGTGTTAAATATCGTTTTGATTGTATTTATCGTTAAGCTGCTTTTGTTTTAGCCGCAGGCGCGTTTAGTCCACCCATCTGCCAACCAATGATAACCTCTTAAGCCCCTTCTGTTCTTTTCCGTCGGCTACGCTTTTCTCGTGTGCTGCCATTTTTCATCATATTTTTCGTTAGTTCGACCTTATTCCATCTCTTTAATGACTGGTTGCCTCTCTTTAATGACGTCCTTGCCAGCGCAACTGCTGATCTAACTTTTAGAAACCAGACTTAAGAACGAGGAATACCAAATGAAAAAAATAAATACTTTAATAGCCATATCCATTTTGAGCGCGACCTTTCTAGTTAGCACGGGGGCAAGTGCCGAGCACACTCTTACTGATATCAAACCTGGCTTAGGTTTTGGCGGCGGTGCAATTGCTGGCCTTGTAATGGGCGGTCCTGTTGGAATGTTCGCTGGCGCATTGACCGGGGTTTATTTCGGCGAGCAGTTACAGAAAGCCGATGCGTTTCCAACCACCGAGCAAGCCTTTCAGGCAGCAAGTACAGAAGCTGAATTACTTGAAGCTGAAGTGCAGCAATATCAGGCGCGAATTGCCTTTCTGGAAACCGAGCTGCGGACGGAAATTGCGGCGAATGATGAAACCCGATTGGAATTTCAAATGATGTTTCGAACCGGGGAAGACCTAATTCAAGAGCAAGATCAGCCGCGCATAGATATGTTGGTGGGGTATTTGCAACGCAACCCTGAACTAAGAGTGCGCCTTGATGGACATGCGGATCCAAGAGGCTCAGATGAATACAACAACATGCTCGCCAAATTCCGTGCTCTGTCAGTTGCCAGCGCACTTTATGAAAAGGGTATCGCCGAGGAAAGAGTGCAGGTTCATTTCCACGGCGCCGACCAATCAGATGCCGTTAGCGGTGACTACGAATCCTATGCCCTGGAGCGTCGAGTAAATGTTGAAGTCTATAAGAAACCCACTGGAGGCTTGGCGCAGGGCCACTAAAAAGCATCAATATTGGTTCACCCTGCTGCCGAACTACAAATTCGATAGCAGACTTCCAGCCGGGGCCTTAGGGCTTCGATTTTTTTGTCTTGATGCAGATCATGGTCGAGCTAAGGGCAAGGGATCAGAATGCGATGCATAAAGGATTATTTTGGTTTATCAAAATGAAGAGTGTGAGTTACACGGGAATTTTATTTGCGTTGCTTTTGGGTTCTTCCAGCAGCGTTGCTTAGTGGGGGTGGGAAGTTCTGGATTTGGGTTTTGCCTATATTCAGTGCGATGCAGATCAATACGCCGGAGCTCTAGCCGAGAACGAGCAGATTTTTGACACCTTCTGCGCAGTTTGTCACGGTGTTGTTAGTTTGTTCATTGCAATATCGCTTTACGCATTTTTTGAGTGGGAGATTATTTAGGTATGCCAGGGTATATCGCAGCAATATTTTTGATTTCTTGCCATTTGGTGGCATATCAATAACTATCTGTCGATGCATTCCTTTCTGCGCAAATTAATCCGACCATTTCTATTTACCGCATCGCTTCTGGTTGCGCAAAGCTTGAGTGCCGATCAAATTGTGGTAGCCGTTTCTTCTAATTTTGCTAGTACGGCAAAACATATCGCATTAGATTTTGAACAAAGCACCGGTCACAAAGTGGTGTTGGCTTTTGGTTCAACGGGGCAGCACTACGCACAGATACTTAGTGGAGCGCCCTTTGATATTTATTTGGCGGCAGATGATGAGCGCCCGAGTCTACTTGAGCAATCTGGATTTGCTGTTCAAGGTTCCCGATTTACCTATGCCTTTGGTCAGCTTGTTTTATGGAGCGGGACACCTGAAAAGGCCAGCTTGGGAGATCTTGCTGAAGCTGATAACTATAGACATTTGGCGATCGCAAACCCTAAGTTGGCGCCCTATGGTCTGGCAGCAGTGCAAGCTTTGCAGGCATTGGGCTTGTTCGATGTCCTTCAAGCAAAACTGGTGCGCGGAGAGAATGTCGCACAGGTTTTCCAATTTGTTGAAAGCGGCGCCGCTGAACTCGGCATACTGTCTCTGGCGCAGGTACAAAGCCTGCCTGCGGGCAAGCAGGGATCAATATGGGTATTGCCCAAAGATTTGTATCAGCCCATACGGCAGCAGGCGGTATTACTTCGTTCGAGTACTGCAGCTCGAGAGTTTATGCAGTTTCTAGAAAGTGATAGTTCACGCAGTATCATTGCCTCTACAGGTTATGCTCTCAATGAAAATTAAATAGGTGCTCTAATGCATCCCGATCTGGCAGCCCTTTGGCTAACCTTAAAACTTGCTGGTGTTTCTACTGCGCTATTGCTGCTTTTAAGTACACCCCTAGCTTGGTGGTTGGCCCACACTAAAGGGAAGTTAAAAGTGGTGGTTGAAGCCTTGGTTGCTTTGCCTCTTGTGCTTCCTCCCACGGTGCTTGGTTTCTATCTGTTAATTAGCCTGGGCCCTCAGGGATTTATTGGTGGAGCTTTTGAAGCTGTCGGATTATCTGCCCTAAGCTTTAGTTTCGCTGGTTTGGTCATTGGTTCGGTTATCTATTCTCTGCCCTTTGTTGTGCAGCCTTTGCATCACGCTTTTGTGGAGATAGGGGATAGACCTTTGGAGGTAGCCCGCACCCTGGGTGCTAGTGGTCGAGATCTGTTTTTTTCCATTGTGTTGCCAATGGCGCGAAGAGGTTATCTGACTGGGGCAGTCTTGGGCTTTGCGCATACTCTGGGTGAATTTGGTGTGGTACTGATGATTGGCGGCAATATTCCCGGCAAGACCCAGGTAGTATCTATAGCTATTTATGATCATGTGGCTGCGCTGGAATACGGCCAGGCACATTGGTTGTCTGGCGGTTTGTTACTGTTTTCTTTTGCTTTACTGATATTTGTTTATGGCATCAATCGCCGCTTGGATTTGGTAAAAGTATGACATTAGATATATCAGTGCAAGCATCTATTGGTGAGTTTCAGCTGGACGCCAGCTTTGTAGTTCCGGCAAAGGGTGTGACGGCAATTTTTGGTCCTTCCGGCTCGGGCAAGACTAGTCTTTTGCGAGCTATAGCAGGGCTAATTGAGGTTGATAGTGCGCAGATCCAGCTTATGGGAGATGTATGGCACTCTGACGAAGCTTGCTTGCCCGTGCACCAACGTTCAGTTGGTTTTGTATTTCAGCAACCCAGCCTTTTTGAGCATCTAAATGTGCATGAAAACCTGAAATATGGACTTGAGCGACGGGCTGTAGAAAGCCGTCGTATTGGATTTGATGAAGTGGTTAGCTTGCTCGATATAGATCAGTTATTGGATAGACAGCCGCAGTTTTTATCTGGAGGAGAGGTCCAACGAGTAGCCATTGGCCGAGCACTATTAGCCAGCCCCATGTTGCTGTTGATGGATGAGCCATTAGCTTCGCTTGATACGCAATTAAAAAGGGAAATTCTGCCCTATTTAGATCGTCTGCAACGAAATTTGGATATACCGGTACTTTATGTAAGCCATTCATTGGAAGAAGTGGTTCGTTTGGCGGACCAGCTGATTTTAATGGATGACGGCAAAGTTCTGGAGCATGGGCCATTAATGCAGGTTTTGGAAAACAACCGCCAATTGAACGAGCTTGCGGATGAGCCTTTCATTTTGCTTGAGGGAAAAGTTATTGAGCCCTGCACAGCACACCATTTAACTGAAGTTGATGTTGGTGACCTGCTGATTTGCATGCCGGGCATGGAGGTTTTGGCGGATCAGAAAGTGCGGCTGAGACTATATGCCAAGGATATAAGCCTTAGCCTGAGCAAGGCTGAAGCATCCAGCATTTTGAATATATTTGAATCGGCGATTGAGTCTATTGAAGATACAGTCCACCCGTCGCAAAAACTGGTTCGGCTAATAGCAGGGCAGGCAAATTTAGTGGCGAGAGTGTCGAGTCTATCTTGCGAAAAGCTGGATTTAAAAATTGGCGATTCAGTCTTTGCCCAAATTAAGGCAGCATCCCTAATTCAATAATACCAGCCCAGAAAAAAGGAGCCTATTGGCTCCTTTTTGTATTCAGTATCTCAAGTAGGGCTTAGAAGGCAAACTGAATTCGTGCGCGCAGTTCGCTGCCAGAATCCGCGCTGTTTTCATCGTCGCCTGTGGTGTAGTTTATGCCAAGTCTAGTCAGGCTATTTGCGTACCAGTTAACGCCAATGCTTACCGCGGTTGCATCGGTTCTGCCTAGCTCGATATCGCTGTAATTACCGTCGCCGGCCTCGTATCTAACAACTACCTCCCAAGCACCAGCTGCATCTGTTGGTTTTACCCTTCCAAACACTCCTTTTGAGTATGGGCGGCTTTCTCCGGAAATAATCCATCCCGCTTGTAGGTAATACCCATCTAGGTCAGAACCGGCGTTATCTGAGGAAAAGTACTCACCCTGAACATGAAGGGGGCCTGCAGAATAAGCGGCTTCTATCCCAACCGTACTGATATCGTCGCCACGAGTTGTATATCCCGCACCCAGATGAACTAGGGTGCTGCCGGTGTTTACCAGTGCACTAGTGACGCGTCCTGAAAGGGTGAAGTCACTAGTCCCGCTAGAATCTTCGTCTTCGAATACGCCAACTCCGTAGTAAACATCGCCAGCGGCGCCGTTTAGTTGAATGCCATCGCTGCGGCCAGGCGTATAAGCTTCAACTGGGCCAGTGCGTTCCAACATGCTGTTGTCTTGAGAGCTGGTAAGTTGCTCTAGTCCGAAGGGCTCTTTTTGACGACCAATAGTGATGGTCATGCCATTACTCATTCCGTTGTAGCGAATGTATAGATCTTCCGGTGTACCGCCATTACCGTTGCCAATATTGAACTGAGCTTTGTAGCCCCAGTCATTTACGTCACCAGATACATATAGGCGTGCTCTGCGGATATCAAAACCATCTTCGCCGACAATGTCGTTTTCTTCAGCCTGGTTGTAGTCCCACTGAAGCCGACCGCCCAATTTTACTGAATAGTCTCCATCGGAGGTGGCAACAGACAGGCCGCCGTTTGTATTGATTACCAAATCATTGCCATCAGTGGTTACCTGACCCTGGGCAAATGTCCCAGACGCTAACAGGCAGGTAATGCTGGCAATGGAAAGTCTAATAAATCTCATGCTTACTCCAAAATGTTATAAATAGTTTATCTGGGGCGAGACTTTAAGAGCTAGTTATTTCACTTTTGTGAAAATATGAAATATATGAGGCTTTTGTTTTCCAATTCTATTAAACCCAGCTTCAGTCATTGGTGTGGGGGAGTAGCGAGCTGGTTGCTTGGAACCAATTTACTCAAAAAAGCATAAACACTACCAATGTGCCCAATAGAAATATAAGTATTAGCCAGCTGGCCAAGCGCCCCCCAGCGGGAGGATTGGTGTCTTCCATAATCAAATATCTTGGTACTCGCGTTTTTTTGAAAGGCATGAGAAAGCTCACTTTAGATTTGCCCGTCAGTACAGCTAACCGGCCTGTTTTTCTTGAGTTTACTTCTGTGTTGAAAGTTACCAATTGTGATCAATTGTGTCCGCTGTTTATTGCCAGTGCTTTCTGCCGCCCTCAAAGGCTAGAATAAGCGAACTGTTTATACTGGCTGACAAAGGGGTGAAAGGTGGCAAGAGAAATCGCCATAGTTGAGGATGAACCGGCCATTGCCGCGAATTATTCAGACGCACTGCGTCGCCACGGTTATAAGGTTCGCTTATATGAGACGCGTAAGGAAGCTTTAAGCTCTTTTGAAAGTCGCTTGCCAGATTTGGCCATAATTGATGTTGGCCTTGGTGATGAGGTTGAAGGCGGTTTTGATCTATGCCGACAATTACGCACTATGGCGCCAGAATTGCCCATTATATTTTTGACCGCTCGAGATTCTGAGTTTGATGTTATCTCCGGGCTGCGCTTGGGAGCTGACGATTATCTAACCAAGGATATAAGTCAGGTGCATATGCTGGCGCGCATTGTTGCTCTTTTTCGTCGAGTGGAGGCAATGTCTAACCGCGATATTGAAGACGAGAGGTTAGAACGGGGCGAATTGGAAATCAACCTAGACCGCATGACCGCCAAATGGCATGGAGAGGCGCTAGATCTGACGGTTACAGAGTTTTGGATTTTGCACGCTTTGGCAAAATCTCCGGGGCATGTAAAAAACCGTCAGCAGTTAATGGATGCCGCCAATGTGGTGTTGGATGACAATACTATTACTTCCCATATAAAACGCTTGAGGAAAAAGTTTCACTTTTCAGACCCTTCCTTTGACGGAATACAAACTGCCTACGGAATGGGATATCGCTGGAATGTAGAAGACTAAAATTGAATCTAGAGACGCTTTAAAGCCATGAAGCCCTTTAATCCGTGAAACTAAGCCGACAGCTATTTCTGGTTAGCCTACTGACCCTGACCTTGCCCTGGGCGGGGTGCCAGTATGTGCGGCAGTTGGATGCCCAACTGCTAGACACTCAGGCACAGGCCTTACTGGATAGAGCGCAGGCAATCGCGGTTCAGCTAGAGTCTTCGCCCGGCCTCTTTGCTGGCCTCCTACCTCCGCCTCAGCTTGGCGGTATTAATTTCCAAAACCTAGATGCCCGACCCCTATTGAACGGCGAATGTACCGATTGGGCTGATGCCGCTGGCGCTTCAAACGCGGTATGGAAAGATTTGGCCACAAGCGTCCGTTATATGGCTGGTCGAGTTGGCTCCGATCTGTATCTGTGCGTGCAAGTGGATGATTCACAAATTCAATACCATCGGCCGAATTTGGGTGAATTGGTTTTCGGAGATCATTTGATTCTCTATACGGGCACACAGCGCTACTGGCTTAGAGCGATTGAGGAGGGGCCTTTTCAGGGAATATATCAATTAGATTCTGGCGCTGAAGCCTTGGACTACACCCTCAGCGGCTACTGGGCAGAGAGGCCTCAGGGTTATCTGGTTGAAGTGCGGATTCCGGACTTCGTTGCCCGTGGGAGTCTTGCTATTGAGGTGGTTGAAAATGGTATTCAAACCTTGGCATCAGTGGGATTGAACGCCCAGGGCCGACCCCTTAGATATCTGCAAACAAATGACGGCTTGCAAACTGCCGCAAGAGAATTGGCGAGGGCGGATTTGGAAGAATCCATATTCTTGCTAAGCAACACAGGCTCTATAGCGGCCGCCGTGCTGGGTGAGCAGGCTGCTCAATTCAATGACCCCGAGGATTGGCTAACTAAGTTATACGAATTACTAAGTGCGCAGAACTTTGTCGACAACATCAGTTACGCAGATCAGAATGGATTTTTTGGCAGAGAAATACTTCAGGCCGCTGAAGCTGGGCCTCAGGTTCTCTGGCATCGTGACGGCAACAGGCGCCTAGCTCGGGCTTACTATCCCCTCGATATTGGAGGTTTGCGTATTGCCTTTCTCATACTTGATGAGCCAGCACGCATCCTGAACGATATAAATAGCGCCGCCCTGACGCGCTTGCTCTGGTATAGCGGCTCGGCCTTTGCCATAACCAGTTTCGGACTTATTGCCTACGCACTATGGCTGTCTGCGCGCATAAGACGACTGAGCCAAGCAACTTCAGAGCTAGTACAGAGTCGTAGGGGTGAGACTGTCGAAAATGTGTTTGTGGCCTCTGACTCCAAAGACGAACTGGGCGAATTGAGTCGACAGTACGGCGAGATGTTGAACCGCGTCAGTAGCTATACCGGGTATTTGCAGTCGCTTTCGGGAAAACTCTCTCATGAGATACGCACGCCCGTGGCAATAGTCCGATCATCTCTAGACAATCTCGAACATGCAGTAGAAGAAGCGGATAGAGAAAAGTATCTTCAGAGGGCGAGAGAAGGTATTGATCGCCTCTCAAATATTCTCTCTTCTATGAGCCAATCTACGGCAATCGAATCTGCCATTGAAAATGCAGAACGAGAAGCCTTTGAACCTTCAGTCATTCTTAGAGATCTGGTAGCGGCCTATTCAGAGCTGTATCCAGATATTTCTATTGGTTTGAAAATTGACCCGAAGGTGGAGTCGGCCCTTGTTCAGGGCTCGGCAGATTTATACGCTCAGATGTTAGATAAGCTAGTCGATAACGCCGCAGATTTCTGCGCTCGGGGAATTCATATAAGCCTTGAGAAAGAGGGCGAAAGCCTGTGCATGAGCGTCGCAAACGATGGCCCGATATTGCCTGAAGAAATGGCCGAAAACTTATTTGACTCACTGGTATCCCTTAGATCGGAAAAAAGCGAGAACCCCCATTTAGGGCTTGGTCTGTTTGTAGTTAAGCGAGTAGTTGAGTTCCATAGCGGAAAAATTGAGGCAAGAAATCTGCCTGACAAAACCGGCGTCGAGTTTCTTATAAAAATGCCGGCTGCTTTTTAGACCCACTATTTTTTCCTGCTTTTTATGTAGTTAAAATCCTCGTAAATATAGGCTGCCTAGTCAGCCCTATATTCTCTGGGGGTAAGTACTCATTCTTTGAACCGCTCTTTGGTAAAGTTGGATTCTTTGCCGGCACCCTCTGCGATCAAATTATTCACCCGCTCTGGGGATACCTTAATTATTAAGGTATCTTCTTTGTCAAACATCATCGCCATAAAATGGCCAAGATAACGCAAGGAGGGCCTGCCCATCATGGTGGATAGTTCAACACCCTCTTCTTGTAATACTTTTTCTGAGGATTTTATGTAGCTCATTTTTTAGTCTCCGTTAGAGGCGTCTTCAGGCCAGTATATTAAGAGGAGCAGCTCACAGATAAGTTTGCCGCCCAAGCTGGAGTGGTTTTGGCATAGCTAGTATGGTCCCGCTGCTCGTCGAAAGGACGACTAAGAATTTGTCTCAGTTTTACCACTTCGGAATAGTCGCCTTGCTTGGCTTTGGCGATCGCATTTTCCGCAAGATAGTTGCGTAAAATATATTTGGGGTTGGCGGCTAACATTTGCCTTTGGCGATCAACATTAGACACTTCCTGCTGCGTTAATCGAGAACTGTATCTTTCCAGCCAGCGTCGAAAATCACCAGAATTGGTAAAGAGTTCAGCTAATGCAGCAGGCGTTTCAGCATCGGTGGAAAAATAACATAAGGCCCGAAATGCATTGGTGAAGTCGATACTTTGCTGCGCCAAAATATTTAACCAATCTTCTATAAGGGCATCGTCCTCTGGAAGGTTTTCAACTAAGCCAAATTTTTGCAGATATCTGTTTTGGAAAGCCTGCTGGTAAAGGTCTTTATATTCTTCGATGGCTTCCTTTGCCTGATCCAATTCAAGTAGCGGCAATAAGCCGTTGCCTAGGGCCGCCAAATTCCACCAGGCTATATCCGGCTGCCTATTGAAAGCATAGCGACCGGAGTGGTCAGAGTGATTGCAAATAAAGCCGGGGTTGTAGGCCTCCATAAATCCGAAGGGGCCGTAGTCAATGGTCAATCCCAGGATGGACATATTGTCGGTATTCATCACTCCGTGGGAGAAACCCACAGCTTGCCAATCAGCAATTAGCTCTGCCGTGCGTTTTATGACGTCTCGGTAGAGGGCAAGGTAGGGCAAGGGGTTATCTTTAAGTTCTGGCCGATACTGTTCAATAAGGTGATCAGCCAATATGCGAACTTGATCGGGTTGGCTGCGCGACGCAAACAACTCAAAACTTCCAAAACGGACATGGCTTGCAGCCATTCGCAGCAGAGTTGCACCGGTTTCCACTTCTTCACGATATACGGGAGTATCGGAATCGATTAAGGCGAGTGCTCTGGTGGTAGGGATGCCCAACGCCTGCATGGCTTCGCTGCAAAGATACTCTCGAATAGTTGAGCGCAGTGCCGCGCGACCGTCCGATTGGCGAGAGTAGGGTGTAGGGCCGGCGCCTTTGAGTTGAAGCTCCCACAACTGATTATTTGGCGTCTCAATCTGCGCCAATATCATGGCGCGACCATCGCCTAGCTGTGGCACCCATGAGCCAAACTGATGACCGGCATAGAGCATAGCGATAGGTTCAAAGCTCTCTGGTAAACCTTGGCCATTTAATAATCCCACTAAGGCTCTAGTATATAGCGTTTCGTCAATGCCCAATTCAGTCGCCGCTTCCGGACTTACATCCACCATGCGGGGATTATCCAGAGATAAGGGCAGCACCTTAGTTGAGAAGTCGTCGCCCAATTGAGCAAAGTGATTTACAACTTTTAGGCTGGCTAACCATTCTTGCGCGGCTAGTCTTTTATGACTTTCGTTATCTGACATTTACTAGTGGCTCTCTAATTGCCTTCGGCCGCTGACTGATCTCTATTCGCTGATCGCTCTGGGTTAATTGATTAGACATTTGTGCTCGTAGTCGATCCTTATTGCCAGTCGCTAATCGGAATCTAACGCAAAGTTGGGTGGAGTTGGTGGTTATCACTGGACATCATAGCGTTTCCAGATAAGATTTCGACGCGATTATCTTTTAATGCAATCTAAGAATACATAAACAACCATGAACGATTTATCTAGGCAGGCACAAACTTTTGTATATGGGCAATTTATTTTGATTGTTTTGGTATTGATTGGTACAGGTTCGCTCCCTGATTTTAACATTCCTGGGGCGACCGTTTTGGCGGTTGGTTTATTACTGGGAGCCTGGTCTTTGGCGATTAACAGGCCGGAAAATTTTAATTTGAATCCTACACCCAGAACTGGCGCCTCTCTCTGTTTTGACGGCCCTTACCGGTTTATGTTGCACCCAATGTATGTGGCGCAAATTATTGCATTGGCAGGTATTTTATTAATGAATTTCAGCTGGATAAGCATAGCGGCTTGGGTTGGATTGCTGATTGTGCTTGAAAGAAAATCTAGTCTTGAAGAGCGGTTGCTAAAAGAACGGTCTGGAGATTACGAACGCTACAGCATGAAGACAAAACGGTTCCTGCCTTTTATATTCTAGGTCTCTTCCTGGGTTTCTTTTTTCGGGGCTAAAGGCAGCAGGCAGCGAAAAGAACTACCCTTTCCTAAGGTACTTTCAACTTTGAGCTTGCCTCCGCTCCGCATCAGAGCGTGCTTCACAATAGCTAGGCCCAGCCCGGTTCCGCCAGATTCAGAGTTTCTGCTCGATTCCGCCCGGTAAAAGCGTTCTGTCAGGCGATCTAAATGTTGGCGCTCTATGCCATAACCCTTGTCGATCACTTCTACCCGGGCCATGCGCTGTTTGGATTTTGCCTTGATGATTATTTCTGTGCCTGCAGGCGTGTGGCGGATCGCGTTGTATATAAGGTTGCTAAAGGCACTAATCATATCGGATTCCGCGCCAATAACTCTTAAGTCGGGTGCGATATTGAGCTTTATTTTGTGCTTGTCGAATTCTTCGAGTTTTGGCGCATCGGCAGCGATTTGCTCTAGAAGGCGACTGATATCAATTTTGGAGTCAGAAGGTTTTGTATCGATAGCTTCCAATCTGGAAAGCGTAAGTAGGTCTTTGAGCAATGCCGAGATACGGGAGCACTGCTTGTTCATTTCAGAATGAATTATTGCTACGGCCGGATCTTTTCCGTCTTGCAGGCCCAGAGTTTCAAGGTAGCCAACCAAAACGGTTACGGGTGTGCGAAGTTCATGAGATAGGTTGGCAATAAAATCACGGCGCATATCTTCAAGCTCTTGAAGCATTGAGGCGTCTCGAATTACCAACAGTTTTTCGTCGTCTTCGTATTGAGTAACGGAAATATCGAGCCAGCTTTTTTTGGCTTCATCAAAACAAATTCGTTTGGGGTTAGCGTAATCCTGGCTGTCGTAATAAGCGTGGAAAGACGCATGTCGCAGTGCACCGCGTATCGGTACTGCTAAGTCTCGCTTTGGATTCAGATGGATTAGGTGTTCTGCCGACTTGTTAAACCACTTGATACGATCTTTGTTGTCGACAAGCACAACGCCATCTTTAACTTTGGATATAAGTAAGTTCTGTCGGTCGAGAGCGTCACGTAACAATTGAGTTTCGTGCCCCTGCTGTTTTTGCAAACGCACAATCCTATCGATTATGTAGGCATATATGCCAGTAAGCTGCGGGTTTTCTCCGCGGCCAGATTTGGCCAGCCATCTGTCCAGTTTTCTGACCTGATAGAAAATCCAGCCGATATAACCAATGACGCCAAGCAATAGCGTGGATAGTGGATAGCCAATAGCTAGGCCCACCAAAAAGCTAAATACCAAGGCCATTAAGAAGAGATGAATCTCGGCTTTATATTGGTTTTTCAATGTAGGTGGTTAGCCCCAGGCTGGAGAATAGTTTGTTAGTCCGCTGATTTAATCAGAGCTTCTTCAGAAAATCGATAACCAAAACCACGAACTGTCTGAATAATTTTTTCGTAGCCTTCTATTGAAAGTGCTTTGCGCAGTCTTCGAATATGTACATCGATAGAGCGTTCATCGATATATACGTTGGCTCCCCAGACATTATTGAGCAACTGCCCACGCGTATAGGCTCTATTTTTATGCAGCATAAAAAACTCGAGCATCTTATATTCCGTAGGCCCCAAAGATACTTTGTGACCCTTCACAGAAACTATTTTTGCCGCAAGATCCAAATGTAACTCGCCAGCTACTAATAGTTCTTCAGAGATTTCTGGTGTTGAACGTCGAAGCAGGGCTTTTATACGCGAGGCGAGTTCGCGGGGAGAAAAAGGTTTTGCAATATAGTCGTCAGCGCCGACATCCAGGCCGCGGATGGCATTTTTTTCTTCTGCTTTGGCCGTTAGCATAATTACCGGCAGGTCTTGGGTGCATTCATTTCTCCGCCAGCGGCGTAACAATTCGATACCGCTGACATCGGGCATCATCCAATCTAGCAGTACTAGGTCGGGCCGATTGTCAGTTACGGCAATTTGCGCTTCATGAGCGTTTTTGGCTTCTATGCAATCAAAGCCGGCGATTTCCATAGCAACTTTTAGCATGTCGCGGATTGCGGCTTCGTCGTCAACGATAAGAAGAGTCTTGCGGGTCATAAGTAGGGCAGTCTATGGCATTGTCTGAAGTCTAAGAGCTTAAAATGACAAATCTATGACAATGGTCATTTGGTTTTTCCGGGACTATTATCTTCTCGGAAGGGTAATGCTTCTCGAGCGGCCATTTGATATTCGGTTTTGTAGTCGGATTCCCGCTGCATAAATTCTTCCAGAGCGCTTTGGAATCTTTGATCCTCCAGCCAGTGCAGGGAATAGGTTTTAGTGGGCTCAAATCCTCGCGCAAGCTTATGTTCACCTTGAGTTCCGGGATTGAATTCAGTTAATCCACGCTCAATGGCAAATTCGATACCTTGGTAATAACAAGCCTCAAAATGCAGGCAGTCAACATTGGTGGTGCATCCCCAGTAGCGCCCATAGAGCTTTGCGCTGTCGAAAAGGAATAGGGACGCGGCAACTGGCTGCTCATCTTCTAAAGCCAAAACAATCATTATTTGGTCGCCAATAGATTCTAAGATTTTCTCAAAGAATCTCTGATTAAGATAACCGCTGTGGCCACTTCTGCGCAGATAGGTTTGGCAGTAACAGATATAGAAACTTTCCAGAATCTTAGTGCCAATTTGATTGCCACTATAGCGGCGCATTTCAATGCCTTGGTCCGCCACAATGCGTCGCTCTCTCCGCAATTGCTTGCGCTTGGATGAACGCAGGGTCTTCAGAAAATCGTCAAAGCTTTGGTAGTTGTGGTTGTGCCAATGAAATTGCACATCTTCTCTTTTAAGCAGTGGCAGTTCGGTACAGCTTTTAAGGAATTCAGCTTCCGGGAATAGCAGATGCCAGCCGGAATATTCGGCGCTCTTTGCACGCGACTGAACCGCCGCTAGTAGGGCGCGCATTAGAAGCGCCTCGTCCGCGGTTTTCTTGCACAGTAATCTAGATCCTGGCACTGGTGTAAAAGGGATGGCGCTTACGAGTTTTGGATAATAATCTAAGCCGTTCTGTTGATATGCTTGGGCCCAACTCCAGTCAAATACATATTCGCCATAAGAGTGGTCTTTCCGATAGCAGGGCATAGCGGCAACCAACTTGCTGTTCTGGTAAATAACTATATGACGAGGGTGCCACCCCGTATCTTTTCCCACACAGCCACTGGTTTCCAAAGCGGATAAAAATTGATATTTGGTGAAGGGATAGTCATTTTGATTAAGGCTGTTCCAATCCGACTGCGCAACCTCCCCAATACTGGGTAAGAGTTCTATTTGCAGGTCAAAAGGATCTGCGGACATTTAGAGCTGACCGAAACATATAGCGATTAAAATTAGGGGGCCAACCCAAGCGTTATTCATAAAGGCCGCAAAGCTAGCTTCCCGACTTCGATCGCGACTTAACCGCTGCTGGTAGGCGAAGAGCGCGGCGACCGGCCAAAGCGCCCAAAAGTAGAAGGTATTAAATTCAAAACGTTGTCCGCCGATTATAAGTGCGGCCAGAGTTAGGACTTGCAGCACACCAATCATAAACCGATCCTGCGCACCAAATAATATAGCGATAGATTTCACGCCAATCTTTAGGTCGTCCTCCCTGTCGACCATGGCGTAGAAAGTGTCGTAAGCCACAGCCCAACATATTGCGGCGGAATAGAAAACCCAGATCCCGGGGGTAAGCTGACCGCCCTGCGCGGTGAATGCCATAACCAATCCCCAGTTCATGGCCAAACCGAGCCAAATCTGTGGAAGATGTGTCCAGCGTTTTAGAAAGGGATAGATAGCTGTAAGCAGCGCACCGATAAATGCCATTGCAATGGTGAGAGCATTGGTTAGCAATACCAGTAAAAAGGCCAAGCCGACGGCAACAAAAAAACTTATTAGAGCTTTTTTGGGGGAAAGCTCCCCTGTTGCCAAAGGGCGGTTTTTTGTGCGTTCTACTGCGGCGTCTATATCGCGATCTGCGTAATCGTTGATAGCGCAGCCGGCTGCCCGTATGCAAATTGAACCCAATATAAAAATAACAATAAGCCCAAAATCTGGGATGCCTTCTGCCCCAAGCCAAAGCCCCCACATTGCCGGCCAGAGCAGTAGCAGTGTGCCAACCGGTTTGTCGAATCGCATTAATCGCCAATAAGGACCTATGACCGGATCCGAAGCGGGTCTAATGGAGATCAGCTTTTTAAAATGAGTTGGCATTGTTATCCGGTTGAATCCGCAAAGGTCTCATTGTACGGAAGAATGCGAAGACTTTGAGTAACCAGTTAAATTGCTTGAATTGGCGTTAATTCACCGCGCATTAAAAATCATATTAGTCATATAATGCTTCAGACTTAATTATCCCATTTCTTCATTTAGGGCTTTTAGATTGACTTCCAATTTGAGAACAACAACCTTGAACAGGGCTCATCATGAAATGGGCGCACGGTTAGTGGATTTTGGCGGCTACGAAATGCCCGTCAATTACGGCTCACAAATAGAAGAACATCACGCGGTTAGAAATGGCTGCGGCGTTTTTGATGTTAGCCATATGGGCGTGATTGATGTGACTGGCCCTCAGACTCAAACTTTTTTATTGAAGTTGCTTGCCAATGATGTACGCCGATTAAACCGCGTAGGTGCGGGGCAATACTCACTTCTGTTGAATGAGGCCGGCGGTGTCATTGATGACCTTATTTTGTACAAGTTGCGCACGGATCGTTATCGCATAGTTGTGAATTGCGGCAATAAAGAATCCGATCTAGATTGGATGAAGGCGCGGGCTGCCAAATTTGAAGTCCAGGTAGCCGCCCAACCAGAGATGGATATTCTAGCGCTTCAGGGGCCTAAGTCGGTTGAGACACTCGAGGCGATGGTGCCATCTGGGTGGGCCGAAGCCAGCAAGCTTAAAAGATTTCAAATGAGTTCCTTAGAGCAGTGCTGTGTGGCACGGACCGGTTATACCGGAGAAGACGGATTTGAAATAATTTGTCCAAACGATCGCATCGAGCGGCTGTGGGCTGAGCTAATAGATCATGGAGCGATTGCCGCGGGATTGGGTGCCCGAGATACATTGCGATTAGAGGCCGGGTATTGCCTCTGGGGCCATGAGATGGATCAAAATGTTAGCCCCCTCGCTGCCAATTTAAGCTGGACTATCCAAATGCGCGATGACCGGGACTTTATAGGCCGAGCGGCCCTGCAAGCACAAAAAGATCAGGGTGTTGCCGAACAGCTTGTTGGGTTGGTTCTGGAAGATAAAGGCGTAATTCGCGGTGGTTGCGAAGTGGAAACCAGATCAGGGACTGGCTTGGTAACCAGTGGGAGCTATTCGCCGACCCTTGAAAAAAGTATTGCTTTGGCTCGAATCCCTGCTGGAGTTGAAAATGGATCCTTAGTTCAAGTGCTGGTTCGAAACCGAAAATTAAACGCCAGCGTTACCAAGCCGGCTTTTGTTAGTAACGGGAAAAGTTTGCTGGACAATTAATTTGAAACTCTCAGACTAACCAGCTTGCAGAGTATGGGCTTTGATCACAAAATAGAGCCCCTAAGAGTCAACCAATTATTACAATAAACGAGTACTGAAAATGACTGAGATACCTGAAGATTTGCGCTATTTAGCAAGCCACGAATGGGCCCGACTAAATGCTGATGGCACGGTAACTATGGGAATTTCCGATTACGCACAGCAAAGCTTGGGGGATGTGGTTTACATCGAACACCCGGAAGTGGGTTCTCAGGTTACCGCTCATCAAGAGGCTGGTGTTGTAGAGTCTGTTAAGGCCGCATCAGATATATTTTCTTTAGTCTCGGGCGAAGTGGTTGAGGTGAACGAAATCCTCGCAGATGAACCGGAATTGGTTAACGAATCACCCTATGCAGACGGTTGGTTTTATCGGGTTCGTCCAGATGATATAACTGAGCTTGATGATTCCATGGATGCAGAGGCTTACGCGGAAGAAACCGCAGAATAATTGCGTCGCTCGCGTTCTACGGGCACAATTTCTGGCTCGTTTTACGAATCCTGGGGTCGCAAATGATCGATTCAGACGGCTTTCGAGCCAATGTCGGCATTATTATTGCCAACGGTTCTGGCCAGGTTTTCTGGGGCCAGAGCGTGCAGCAAAATGACTCATGGCAATTTCCGCAAGGTGGCATTGACCAGGGTGAAAGTGCGCGAGACGCCATGTATCGTGAGTTATACGAAGAGGTTGGGTTAAAACAGGCGGATGTTAGCCTGATTTGCCAAACGCGTTCTTGGTTGCGATATCGTATCCCTGAAAATTTGATTCGCAAACGCCAAAACCCTAGATGTATCGGACAAAAGCAAAAATGGTTTTTGCTGCAATTGAAGGCGGATCAGGATCGAATTCGATTTGATTGCGGCGAAAAAGAGGAATTTAGAGATTGGCGCTGGGTAAGTTATTGGTACCCTGTTGGCCAAGTTGTTCCATTTAAAAAGGATGTTTATCGAAGAGCTATGTCAGAACTTTCTCAAAACCACGTTCGATTGACTCGAGACTGATCTATGCTGAGTGACCTAAGGTCGATTGTTCAGCAAGTTTCCGAGGCGGCCGATCTAGAGGTTGCTCTGGACATTATTGTTAGCCGCGTTAAACACAGCATGTCCGTCAGCGTGTGCTCTGTATATTTATATGATGAACAAAATCAGCGCTATTTACTTATGGCCACCAAAGGCCTCAGTCAAAAGGCCGTGCGTAAAGCTAGCTTGAATATTGGCGAAGGGCTGGTGGGTTTGGTTGCCAGTCGTGAAGAGCCGATTAATCTTGAAATTGCTGAAAAGCATCCTTCCTATCAATTCTTGCCGGAGACCGGTGAGCAAAAGTACAACTCCTTTTTGGGCGTCCCCATTATTCACCACCGCAGAGTTCTTGGTGTATTGGTTGTTCAGCAGCGCGTAAAGCGAAAATTTGATGAGAGCGACGAAGCTTTCCTTATTACTCTTTCTGCTCAGCTTGCAGGGGTTATTGCGCATGCTGAGTCTGTTGGCGGATTAAAACGACTGACTAGCGGGCAGGGTGCAGACCAAGAAGTTGAGTACCGCGGCCTGCCAGGGTCTCCCGGTATTGCCATGGGTACTGCGGTGATAATTTCACCTGTGGCGGATCTTTATGCCACGAGTGCGGCGAAGGCGCGCGGGCCCAAAATTGAGCTTGAGGAATTTCAGAGTGCGGTTGTGCGCGCCCATATGCATATTAAAGATCTGGAGCGCAGCCTTAGCGCTCATATCACCGATCAGGAACGTTTGTTGTTCACAGCCTATGTGCAAATGTTGGATGACCAAAACCTGGGCAAAGAAGTTAAGGCGCGTATTAAGGAAGGTGCAGCTGCTCAGACGGCGTGGAGCGAAGTTATTTTGCAACATTGCAAACACTTTGAATCGATGGAAGACCCATACTTTCGAGAGCGAGCCGTTGATATAAAAGACTTGGGTCGGCGAGTGCTTAGTTACATGCAGGAGAAGCAAGACGAAAAGCTTAATTTCCCTGACAATGCCATTTTGATCGGTGAAGAGCTTTCGCCAGATATATTGGGAATGATCCCCACTGAAAAGCTGGCGGGAATGGTATCGGCTAAGGGATCGGTAAATTCGCATCTGTCGATCTTGGCGCGGGCTATGGGTATACCAACCGTTGTTGGCGTTGAAGGGTTACGACCTTCCCGACTTAAAGGCGAGGCAGTTATCGTTGATGGTCACCACGGTTATATGTATATCAATGCGACGGCAGAGCATAAGCAGCATTTTGAGGAACTACGCCAGGAAGATGCAGAGCTAAATGCAGAGCTGGAGCAACTTCGCGATCTGCCGGCTTTAACCAAGGATGAACATCGAATCAAGCTTCTGGTTAATACGGGCTTGATAGCCGATGTAAGAACCTCTATTGAGCGCGGCGCAGAGGGCGTAGGGTTGTTCCGCAGCGAAGTACCTTTTTTCACGAGGCAGCGGTTTCCTACGGAAGAAGAGCAGCGGCAATATTATAAAGAGTTGCTAGAGGCTTTTTCTCCGAGGCCCGTGGTGATGAGAACTTTGGATATTGGCGGAGACAAGGCTTTACCATATTTTCCAATTAGCGAAGAAAACCCCTTTTTAGGCTGGCGAGGTATTCGAATAACTCTGGATCATCCGGAGCTGTTTTTGGCGCAGGTTCGCGCCATGATGAAAGCCTCATATCAGGCCGATAATTTGTCTATTCTATTTCCCATGATTTCGGGAGTGCCAGAGCTGGAGATGGCAATAGCTTTGGTTAAAAGGGCGTATAAAGAGCTTACGGAAGAAGAGGGCTTTGATCTGTTGATGCCGAAATTGGGGGCTATGATAGAGGTACCTTCAGCCGTTTTTCTCGCCCGTGAATTTGCCAAACGTGTTGACTTCCTTTCGGTGGGCAGCAACGATTTAACGCAATACATATTGGCGGTAGACAGGAACAACCCAAGGGTGGTTGATCTTTACGACGCCATGCATCCAGCAGTTTTGGCGGCGATGCATCATGTAGTCCGCGCTGCGCAAGCAGAGGGCGTCGCTGCCGGAGTATGTGGCGAATTAGCCGGTGACCCTCTAGGGGCCTTGCTCCTTATTGCTATGGGTTACGACTCACTCTCTATGAGTGCTTCCAATCTTCTGAGAGTTAAAGCGCTCATTCGCAGTACCAATTTTTCAGATTTGAAGCCTTTGCTCAAGCGGGTATTGGCTGCAGTGGACGTGACTGATGTACATCAGTATTTGGAAGACTTTATACAAGAACCCGAACTGCGCCGACTGGCAAACCTAGAGAAATTAGTCAGCGATACAGAGCACTAAAAGCCTTTCACCAAATACTGTTAACAGGTCCGAATAGCCGTGCTAGTGTTGCGCCTTGAACTTCACCTCAGCAATTAATACGACCTGCCTTACAAATGCTTAGTTATCCGGAAATAGATCCAATTGCTTTTAGCCTCGGCCCGCTCTCTGTGCATTGGTACGGCATTGCGTATTTATTAAGTTTTATAGGTGTTTGGAGGCTGGCCTTAATACAGGCGGAAAGGCCATGGAGCCCGATCAAAGCAGAGCAGGTAGAAGATCTTATTTTTTATAGTGCCCTTGGTGTAATTTTTGGCGGCCGCTTTGGTTATGTGTTTTTTTACCAGTTTTCTAGATTTGTTGAAGATCCGCTTTGGCTGATAAGAGTGTGGGAGGGCGGCATGTCTTTTCACGGCGGTCTACTCGGCGTGATCCTGGCATTGGTAGTTTATTCTCGAAAGCATAAGCTGGGGTTATTGCATCTTGGAGACTTTGTTGCTCCATTGGCACCGATCGGTTTATTTCTTGGACGCCTAGGTAATTTTATTGGGCAAGAACTTTGGGGGCGGTCGTCTGAAGGCTGGTGGGCTATGGTATTCCCGCGAGACCCTCTGCAGTTGCCGCGGCATCCTTCACAGCTATACGAAGCTTTATTAGAAGGTCTAGTCATATTTATTGTTTTGAACTGGCTAGCACGACGCTCTAGACAGGCTGGGTTGCTGTCCGGGTTATTCCTCAGTATGTACGCCTGCTTTCGATTTCTGGTGGAATTCGTTCGCGAGCCAGATAGCCATTTGCAGGATTTACTGTTTGGATGGGTGACTCGGGGGCAATTGCTCTGCATACCAATGTTGCTGGCTGGCTTTTCACTTATATGCATAGCCCAAAAATCAAAAACGAAAATGGAAAATAACGGAGCAAAAACTTGAAGCAGTATTTGGATTTTATGCGTCACGTGTCTGAAACGGGCAATGAGAAGTCTGATCGGACAGGTACAGGCACCGTCAGCGTGTTTGGCTACCAAATGCGTTTTAATTTGGAAGATGGGTTTCCTTTAGTCACCACTAAGAAATGTCATTTGCGATCCATTATCCATGAGCTGCTTTGGTTTCTTAAGGGAGATACCAATATTCGCTACCTTAGTGAGAATGGCGTTCGTATTTGGGACGACTGGGCCACGGAAGAGGGCGAACTCGGACCGGTATATGGCAAGCAGTGGAGATCATGGCAGTCTCCAGATGGTCGGGTTATAGACCAAATTTCGGATTTAGTGGAGAGCCTGAAAAGCAATCCTGATTCTCGAAGACTGATAGTAAGCGCTTGGAACCCCACAGTTCTGCCGGATTCCAGCGTATCGCCAAGGGAGAATGCTGCGGAAGGGTTACAAGCTTTACCTCCGTGCCATTGCCTTTTCCAATTCTATGTTGCAGATGGGCGCCTTTCTTGCCAGCTTTACCAGCGCAGCGCTGATATCTTTTTAGGCGTCCCCTTTAATATAGCTTCATATAGTTTGCTGACGATGATGTTGGCGCAGGTGTGCAATTTGAAATGTGGAGACTTTGTGCACACCTTTGGTGACGCGCATTTGTATCTCAATCATCTAGAGCAAACGGAAGAGCAGTTGGGGCGCGAGCCTCGATCTCTGCCACAAATGAAGATCAATCCAGAGATTAAAAGCATCTTCGACTTCAGCTACGATGATTTCGAACTTGTTGGTTATGATCCTCATCTACATATTTCAGCGCCAATATCTGTTTAGCTAGGTAACGGGAGGTTCGTAGAGTTATTTATTGATGTGCAAACAGCCACAAACCAATAATTAAACCCGATATTTCCGGCGTAGGTTGCCACTCAGTGTGATAGGGAGTATTAAAAATTACGAAAAATACTCTTATTCCCTTTACTAGCCTATGGTTAAACTTTATTATTTAATGCTAATATGCGCGCCGGGTGGGGATATCGATTTTGTTGGCTTCCTTTAAAAGTAGGCCGCAAAAGCTTGGATTCTTCTGAGTTTTTTCAGAGTTACCGTGTGCTTTGTATGGTTTTCCCTCTAAGTTTTTAATCTTTTATTGAATGCATAAGACCGTAAGAGGAAATCATGAATAATGCGAGACTGAAGCTACTCATATGCTTCCTATCTTCTTTTAGCGTCGTATTTGGCTTAAGTGCGCAAGCACAGTCAGTGGACGACAATATTAATGCCGCTGCACAGCTTCCCGCTAATGCTGCTAGGGCTCAAGCTCAAGTTGATACGCTAGATGACGCCGCAATTCGCCTTTTTGACGAATTTCAGGTTGTCACCAAGCAAGTGCAAGGCCTAAAAGTCTATAACGCACAGCTTCAGCTTCAGATAGATGATCAAAATAGGCAGATCGGCAATCTTGATCGCTCTATTGATGAGGCTTCAACCATGGAGGTGCAAATTGCGCCGGTCATGGTTGAGATGATTGAGTCTCTGGCTCAATTCATTGAACTTGATCTTCCTTTCCATCTCGATGCACGCCGCGATAGCGTTACCCGACTGGAAAACAACCTAGGTCGTTCCGATATTACGTCCGCTGAGAAATTCCGTCAGATTCTGGAAGTATTCAAAATTGAAACAGACTACGGCCTAAATTTAGAAACCTATACCGATACCATAATTCTTGATGGCACAGAGCTTGACGTGAATATTCTGCGGGTCGGTCGCATTTCCTTAATGTATCAAACGCTTGATGAGGCCGTTACCGGCGCTTACAACAACGATACTAATGCATGGGAGACCATTGATACCGGCGACTATAGAAACGCCGTCGCACAAGGCCTAAGAGTTGCTAAGAAACAAGCAGCGATTGATATTCTTAGCCTTCCTATCGCCGCACCACAGGGGTAAGAAGATGATTTCCACAGGTAATAAACTTCCTTTAGCAGCCAGTCTTTGTGGATTGTTGCTAGCCGGTTCAGTTGTCGCTCAAGACGAAGCGCAGGTCGCTGCTAACACTGCTGAGCTATTAGAGTTGGTCCGTCAAGCTGAGCTTATTCAGTCGCAAGAAATTCGTGATCGTGAAGCGGCTTTTGTTGCCGAGCGTAACAGCCAGCAGCGTTTTCTGGATCAAGAGAATGCAACTCGCATTGCCGAAGAGCGTCGTTCCGAACAATTGGAAGATACTTTCAATGCAAACGAATTAATTATTGCGGATAAGCAAGATCAGCTAGAAGAGCGCTTGGGTGCTTTGCGTGAATTATTCGGTCACTTGACTGGGGCCGCTGGGGATGCCCGCGAAAACCTCGAGTTGTCGATTGTTTCCGCGCAATACCCAAGTCGTACAGACTTCCTTGAAGTAATGATCGCCAAAATGTCCAGCACCACAGAGCTCCCCTCTATCGCAGAGATTGAGCGTCTATGGGCTGAAATGCTACATGAGATTGTTGAGAGCGGTAATGTATCCAAGTTTTCTACCAGCGTAGCTTCTCCTGATGGTCAGGTTAGTCAACGTGAGATAGTTCGTATTGGTAACTACAATCTAGTTTCTGATGGTGAATACTTGAGCTATGACGCCAATACTGGCCGAGTTACTGTTTTGCCAAGCCAGCCAAAAAGATTCACCGGCGATGCTGCAGATATCCAGAATTCAACAGCCTCCTTCAATAGAGTAGGTATTGATCCAACGGGTTCTCGTGGCGGTACTTTCTTGAAAGCCATTATCGCTTCTCCGACTCTTGAGCAGAAATGGCATCAAGGCGGAACGGTTGGTTATATCATTACCGGGTTGTTTGGCGTAGCGATGCTTATCTCTTTCTGGAGACTGATTGTTCTTATGGGTGTAAGCGGCAAGGTTTCCAAGCAGCTTAAATCAAACAAAGCTCTATCAAATAATCCTCTTGGTCGTGTTCTTGCGATCCAAGAGCAAAATCCAAGTATCGATACAGAAACTCTTGAGTTGAAGCTAAACGAGCAGATTCTCAAAGAGCGTCCAGCTATCGAAGCCTGGGTCAATATTGTAAAAATCATCGCAGCAGTAGCGCCTCTTATGGGTCTGCTAGGTACGGTGACCGGTATGATCGTTGTGTTCCAGGGCATCACGCTCTTCGGTGCAGGCGACGTACAAGGCATGGCAGGCGGTATCTCACAAGCACTGGTAACTACGGTTCTCGGTCTTTGCGTAGCCATCCCGACGATACTTCTACATACATTGCTTAACAGCCGAGCCATGCGCATTGTGCATATTCTTGATGAACAAGCAGCTGGCATTGTTGCGGAGAAATCTGAGGCTAATTAGGCATGAACGAAATATTAGAGCCAGTAACTCAGTATTTGGAAATGGGTGGTCCCGTACTTAAGTACGGGATTACTACCCTTGCCTTTTTGATGTGGACCTTGATTCTAGAGCGAATAGCCTACTATAAGTTTGGCGGGTTAAAAGCTGATATCAATCAAGCAACCGCAGTCTGGGAAGCAAGATCTGAACGTGTTTCTTGGAACGCACATAAGGTTAGAGAGAAATTGATTTCTGAAGTGAATGAGAGGGTTCGAACGAATCTTCCTATGGTGAAAACCATGGTAGCTTCGGCGCCAATGTTCGGATTGCTAGGCACGGTTACCGGCATGATCTCTGTATTTGAGGTCATGGCTATTACCGGTGGTGGCGACGCTAGACAAATGGCCGGTGGCGTTTTTAGCGCTACCATCCCAACACTTTCCGGAATGGTGGTTGCCATCGCCGGAGTTTTTGCAGACACCTATCTAAATAGAGTGGCCAACAAAGAAACTATGTTGTTGGAAGACCACCTTACGATGGATCATTAGACCGAATTTGAGGTCAAAAAACTATGAATAGAGGCAGTAGTAGTAGAAACCGAGGCTCTGACGAGCAGAATATTGATTTGACGCCCATGTTGGACGTTGTATTTATCATGTTGATCTTCTTTATCGTGACCGCAACTTTTATAAAGTTACCTGGCGTTGACGTAGTTCGTCCTGGTGCCAGTTCGTCTGCGTCCCTTAAACCAAGCATGTTGGTAGCGATCGATTCAGACAGCGCTATTTGGATCAATCGCGAGTTGATTGAAACTAAATTTCTTCGATCACAAATAGCCGCGCTATATGCTGATAACCCTAAGGGTGCTTTGGTTATAACTGCGGATGAAGATGCAAAGGTTAAAGAAATTGCTCTAGTAGCTGACGCAGCTAAAGAAGTCGGCGTAGAGCTTGTACAAATATCGTCGGAGGAGGGATAATTATGTGTCAACCTCCAGCAAAACAGAAAGGTTTTCTGTTGCTTCTGCCTGCTTCCGGTGCAGCAATTTTTGTTGTTTTTGGGCTGCTCTTTTTGATGCAAGCCCTGATTAACGCTGATCAGGAAGCGCCAGATGACACAGAAGTTTTTGCTATTGGCGATATATGGCAAGCAGAGCCAGAAATCACTGAATTCAAAAAGGAACTTAAAGTCACAGAAGTTGATGACGTTGAACTTCCACCAGATTTACCGCAAATGGATATCAGCGTAGATAGCGATGTAGATATGGGCGGGCTTTCTGGTGATGCGCTTGAAATCGACCTTCAAGTAGACGCCGGAGCATTCTCCGACGGTGACGTTATCGCGCTAGTTCGAGTTAACCCAGAGTATCCTCAGCGGGCTGCTGAGAGGGGCATTGAAGGTTTCTGTACGGTGTATTTCACTATTACCGCTTTAGGGACTACTCGTGATGCCTATGTGCCAGAAGGCGAGGCAAATTGCAGCAATAGCCTATTTAGTCGGGCTAGTGTTCGGGCGATTGAACGATTTAAGTTCAAGCCCAAAATAGTGGATGGCGTGGCCGTAGAAATTGAGCACGCCAACCGTTTTATCTTCGAACTGGAAGACTGATTTAGTAGTCAGACAAAAGATTCAGGAAATTGAGAATGCGTACATTATTGCGAAATACTTTATTAGCTGCGGCTGTCTTAGCCAAAGCCTCCATCTTGCTGGCTGTAGCTTCTTTCTCTCAATTTAGCATCGCGCAACAAGAATTTTCTTGCATTGGCATGCCCTATATGGACGTTGGTGAAAGACGTCTTCGTGCTTTGGATCAATCGGTAAACCGGCGTTTAGAATCGCCGCGCTATATGTTGAATCCTTATCCGCCAGAAGACGAACCGGATGCTATTTTACCGGACCCCGATCCAGTGGGAGCAATTAACGAGCTAAATGATGTTCGAATAGATCGACTACAGAGTCATGAGCGCGCCGAGGTATTTAACCTTTTTGCCTATGCCCACTATCTGAACGACAACCTCCCGCAAGCGCTTAATTTCTATAAGCAAACCATTGCTGAAGAGGGAGCCAATGGCCCACTAGTAGAGCGTAATTTGAAAACAATCGCGCAACTAAATATGCTCGGTGATGATTTTCGAGAAGCTTTGAAATACTACCTAAATTGGGCCTGCCTAAGACTGCAAAAACCAGAAACATTCCTTGCTTCTAGAGATTATGCAGATCTGGCTAATATCTACTACCGAATTGACGATTTGGATCAGGCGCTTTTTTATATAGAAAAAGCTATTGACATGGAAGAAGCAGCAGGCGCAATTGGTCGCGAAAACTGGTACTCCATGCAACGTTCTTTCTACTACCAGAAAGAAAATGTCCCAGCGGTTATCACGGTGCTCAAAAAGTTGATTGTGTATTATCCCAACGTTAAGTACTGGCGTGAGTTGGGGGGGATGTTTTCTGAATTGGAAGATACTAGATCGCAGTTGGCCTCTTACCAACTTGCCTATTTGCAAAATGGGTTGGACACAGAAGGTCAAATGAAGGGCCTTAGCTATTTAATGATTGCTGCCGGCGCACCTTATGAAGGTGCAAACCTTATGATCGAAGGTATCAACAACGGACTTGTCGAAGAAAATGAAGATGTTATGCGAGCCATTGGCTCCGCTTTCTATCAAGCTCGCGAGATGGATTTAGCATTGCCTTGGATGGAACGTGCTGCTGAAGAAGGTGCCGATGGAGAGAACTATGTCGGTCTTACTGGTATCTATTCTTCTTTACTGCGCTATGAAGATGCAATTCGTGTTGGTAACGAGGCATTGCGTTTGGGAGATTTAGGCAGGCCGGATCAAATCAAAATGGCTATAGGTGCGGCTCATGCGGCGCTTCGTGAATATGATGAGGCTATAGAGTCTTTCCGCGCTATTACAGACTCCAGATCAACTCGTGCAGCGGATGACTGGATCAGATATGCAACTTCCGAGAAAGATCGTGATGCTCAGATCAGAGCTTCTGGAATTGATATCGACAATCTGTAATCCATCTAAATATTATTTAGTTACAAAAAAGGCTGGAACAGATGTTCCGGCCTTTTTGATTCTGTCCGATCAAAAAATCTAGGCCAATAAAGACTTAATAAATATTTTAGAGGCTCTATTTTTGTCGTAATCTGTTTGCCGTTTTTCTGGCAAATCTGATACTTCAGCTTCTTTAAAGCCATGGCCAATGAACCAATGCGCGCCTTCCGTCGTAAGAATTACTAACTGCTCTAACCCTTTGGATTGTGCCCAGTGCTCTATATGATGAACTAGCTTTGTGCCGCGACCTCCGCCCCGAAAATCCGGGTGAATAGCCAAACAGGCCAGCTCTCCGCTCTTGCTATCAGGATAGGGAAATAGTGCAGCGCTAGCGACAATCATGCCGTCAATATCAATTACTCTAAAGCTATCAATTTGCTGTTCTAGAGAATCTCGGTCTCTCTGAACTAGCTGGCCACCAAATTCCAAAGGCTTGATAATCTCCAGAATGCCGCCGATGTCCTCTAAACGAGCGGTTCGAACCTTTTCAACGTCACGTGCAGCGATCATCAATCCGGCACCCTTGGGTGTGAATAGCTCTTCGAGTAAGGCGCCTTCGGTTTCGAAGTCGACAATATGTGCGCGAGGTAAGCCGTTTGATATTGCGATTACTGCGGCTCTAACCAGAGCATCAGGTTCCGGCTGGTCAGCCACGGCATGCTCTAGCTGTAGGATATTGAAAACGCTTTCGTTCTCTGCATGTAGCTCCGCGAGCTTGGCCGAAGTTGATAAACAAACTAGCTTGTCGGCACCTACTGCTTTTGTGACGCAAGAGGTTACTTCGGCTATTGAGAGATTAAATATTTCGCCAGTTATTGAATAGCCCAGGGTAGGAATTAGAACAATGGAACCCATATCCAAAGCCGCATCTATTCGGCCGGCATTAACCATTCGGACCTGTCCGGTGTATTGATAGTCGACCCCCTCTTTTACGCCTAGGGGTCTAGCTGCAACAAAATTTCCTGACAAGACGGAAGTCTGTAGTCCAAATCCCGGTGTATGAGGCATGCCACGGCTAAAGGCTTTAATTATGGATTCGCTTACTTGATGAATTACCGTACAAATAGTTACTAGCTGATTGGCGGGCGTTACGCGAACCTGATTAACAATACCGCTTTTTTGTCCCGCAAGTTTGAGGGCCTCTTCGATCTGAGGCCTTGCACCATGCACTATTACCAGCTTTATACCTAAGCAGGAAAGTAATGCCAGATCGTGTACTAAGTTCTGAAAGTTGTCGGCTTCGATTGCGTCGCCCGGAATTCCAACCACAAAGATCTTGTCGCGATGAGCCTGAATATAGGGCGCAGCGAATCTGAATTGGGCTGAGAAGCTAGAATCGATCTTTTTCATATTTATGCCGGCCGCCATTCTAGCCTAAATCGCTGAAATTGCATCGCTTTTTGGAAAACCCTACTCTTAGTATTTTTTAGTCTATGCAATAGCTATTTATGAGCTGTCGGTATATCTCAACCGCTGGCTCAATTTGGTTGCCGGGCAGGTACTCGTTTATCGCGTGTGCTTGATCGATTGAACCGGGACCCAATACAACCGTTTCTAGCCCCATGGCTTTAAAAAATGGCGCTTCAGTTGCATATGCGACAGCGCCTGACTTTTCGCCACTAAGCTGCTCGAGCCTTCGTATTAGATCGGCTTGAATATCTTGCTCAAATGAATCAGCGCCTTCCATAAGCGAATGTCGGGTTATAGAGCAGTGCCATTTTTTGGCGATGGGCTCAATCATTGAATCGATTTGCGAACGCATTTTGGTATTTAACATACCGGGCAGGGTCCGTAGATCAAATTCAACCTCGCAGTAGCTGCAAATACGATTGGGATTATCTCCACCATGAATACAACCTGTATTAAGGGTGGGCACTGAGATAGCAAATCCGGAATGTTGGTAGGTTTTTTGCAGTTCCTTTCTAAGCGCAAAAAGGCCTCCCAGTACATCGTACATAACTTCCATAGCGTTGATACCCAAATCAGGATTGGAGGAATGGCCTCCAACACCCTGAACTTGAATGGATTCCATCAGTATGCCCTTGTGCATACGAATGGGTTGTAAATCAGTAGGTTCACCTATCACCACGCGCTCAGCGCCTGCTATACGTTCCTGAAGCAGCGCCCGGGCACCCGCCATGGAGGTTTCTTCGTCTGCTGTTGCTACGATAGTTAAAGGCTTCTGAATTTTACTTAGGTCAGTACTCCCAATTGACTGCAGCAAAACCGCAAAAAACCCCTTCATATCTGTTGTACCTAACCCTTGGTAACCTAAGGAAGTCTCTTTCACGCTAAATGGTTCGCCATCCCAGCAATCTGGATCGCAGGGCACAGTATCTGTATGTCCAGAGAAAACGAGGCCGCCTTCACCGCTTCCTATGCTTGCGTATAGATTAACCTTTTGCTGATCATCAGAGATAGGTTGCAGCCATACATCAAAGCCCTGATCCTTAAACCAGTTGGCCAAAAGATCGATAACAAGAGTATTACTCATGTCGATATCGGCTTGAGTGGAACTAATGGAAGGCGCAGCAATTAGTTGCTGTAAGGCGTCTTCAAATTTAGGTGTGGATAGACTCATTGAAAAATTGACCGATATTGTCTGATGGATATGGATGCGGGTTAAAATACTACAACAGTTTTTACATTGTCTCAGGCTACCTGCTTTTCTCCCTATGAGGTAGGCTATCAACGAAGTATTTGCGCACTATGAGACCGTTGCATGGAAGAGTATTTCACTCCCATGCGGCGTTAAAAACATGCTCAATCGGTCGTTTATAAGTATAAACTTCCTCTTTGCGTGTGTTTTTGCCTTACCTGAAAGTAAAGTACTCTTCCATGCAAAGGCCTCACTTTAACCAAAGGCGTTACAGAATTGAAAGATTCAAAACGATTGCAGCCCCTTAAGAGCATTGTTGAAGCCCTGATCCCACGACCCAAGATTTTTTAGTTCTAATAAATAGTAGAGAAAAATAGTGTCAGATTTATTTACCAGTTTGGAAGTATGTCCAGACGATCCCATTCTGCAGTTAATGGTTCGAGCAAGGAATGATACAAATCCTCTGAAGGTGGATTTGAGCGTCGGTATATACAAAAATTATGTCGGCAAAACGCCCGTTATGAACTGCGTAAAGGCGGCCGAGAAGCGCCGCACTGATCAGGAAGATAGCAAAGCCTATTTGGGGCTGGCTGGAGACCTTAGGTTTAACAAACTGGTAACTGAGCTAGCTCTTGGTGCTAATCATTCCGCAAATTCCGATGGCCGCGTTTCTACCATTCAAACAACGGGTGGATCCGGTGCAATTCGTATTGCTTCTGAGTTAATAAAACGAATAAAGCCGGGCACAAAAGTGTGGGTTAGTAATCCTACTTGGGCAAACCATATACCCATTCTGAAATCCGCCGGGCTAGAAATAGCGACCTATTCCTATTACCAGCCTGGAGAACGAGGGGTCCGCTTTGCTGAGATGATGCAGGAGCTATCTGGTGCGCAGCATGGTGATGTGATCTTATTGCAAGGCAGTTGCCACAATCCCTGTGGAGAAGATCTTAGCCTAGAGCAATGGTGGTTATTAACAAATTTTGTCTTGGAAAAAGGTCTGCTGCCTTTTGTTGATATTGCTTACCATGGGCTTTCGCAAGACCTAGATCAGGACTCCCTGGGTTGGAGGCATATGGCTGCAAGCGTGCCGGAAATGCTAATTTGCTATTCTGGCTCAAAAAACTTTTCTCTATATCGCGATCGCGTAGGCGTGCTAATTTCCGTTTCACCTGACCAAAACTCCGCTCACATACTGTTGACTAATATGATGAGTATTAGTCGGGTGGTCTACTCGCTTCCGCCAGCGCACGGAGGTTATCTGGTCGCGGAAATTCTCGAAGATTTTGAATTGCGCCAGATGTGGATGTCAGAGCTGGATCAAATACGCTTGCGAATAAATACAATGCGAACAGACTTAGCAGATGCGCTCCTCCAGCGCCTAAATAGCGATAGATTCGAATTTATTCGAGATCAGCAGGGCATGTTTAGCTTTTTGGGTATAAGCGCTGAACAGGTGCTGAGCATGCGAGAAAGCCACGGTATCTATTTACTTAATTCCAGCCGTATTAATATCGCGGGAATAACCTCAACCAATCTGGAACACATAGCTGACGCCGTAGCTTCCGTAATCTGATGCCCTAGCCCCTAGTTAGTGCTCTGCTTTCTCTTGTGAAGGGTTTTCAACTAACGCAGAGAAATTATCTGCCAGCCATTTTCTTGAGCAGCAATTTTAAGTTTTTCATCCGGATCTACAGCTATAGGTCTTGTCACCTTCCTTAGTAATGGCAAATCATTGTGTGAATCCGAATAAAACCAGCTTGAGTTTAGATCAAGAGAGTTGGCTGCAAGCCATTCTTCGATTTTGATTACCTTGCCTTCGCCAAAGCAAGGTTCGCCCACAAAATTGCCCGTATAGCGTCCATTGAGGATTTCTGGCTCCGAGCAAATTAGGTTCTCAACTCCAAATCGCTGCACTATGGGTTCCACGATAAATCTATTGGTGGCGGTAATTACTGCAACCTGGCGTCCAAAATCTCTGTGTTGTTTTATCAGCGATTCAGCCTGGGAAAGCCAAATGGGATCGATGCGCTCACGCATAAACTCAGCGTGAAGCTCGGCCAATAATTCCGGTTCAATTTTGGCCAAGGGCGCCATGGAAAAACGAAGGTAGGCGGCAACATCCAGGCTGCCATTTACATAGTCCAAATAAAACTCTTGGTTGAGCCTCTGATACTCTTCGACATCAACCAGAGATTTAGAGACCACAAATTCACCCCAGAGATAGTCGCTGTCTCCGCCAATCAGGGTATTATCGAGGTCAAATAGTGCGAGTGTCATAAAGGAATAGTCTTGAGTAGTGCGTATTCTAACAGTGAGCTTATAGATCTTGACGAGATTTTTGGTTTAACCGAAAAACATCTCTGCCAAATTGAAGGTACAGATTTAAAGATTCACATCAATTCACAGCAGGCTTTTGCACATATGCAGGCTGCTGCTGCTATCGATGGAATAGATATTCGGGTGGTCAGCGCCTATCGGAGTTTTGAGCGTCAACTAGCCATTTGGAATGCTAAGGCATTAGGTCAACGGGATTGTTTGGACGATAGGGGTAATAGCATCAATCTAATCCAACTGACAGATTTGGATGCGGTAAAGGCCATTATGAGGTTTTCGGCACTACCGGGCGCGTCGCGGCACCACTGGGGAACTGATTTAGATATATACGATGCCGCTGCGGTGGCAGAGGGTTATAACCTCAAGTTGGTGGCTCCAGAATATGAATCCGGTGGACCCTTCCACAAATTAGATCTTTGGTTAGAATTTCATTCGCGAGAATTTGGATTTTCACGACCCTACGCCACCGATCAGGGTGGCATAGCTCCAGAGGCCTGGCATATCAGTCATATTGAGCAGGCGAATTCCTACAGTTCGACCTTCAGCTCTGACCAGTTATCGGGTTATTTACTAGGAATAGACCTACTTCTGAAGAATGCAGTTTTAAATAATCTGCAATATATTTTTGAGCGTTATATACAAATCACCTAAGATGGCGGTATTTATAGACCTACAAAGCCAAGGCGGCCATAAATGCCCCAGCAAAGAAGTATTGAAGAAATTTGGAAATTAATTCGTGCGGAAGCGGAAGAGGTGGTGCTGTCTGAAGCAGCCTTGGTACCCTTTTTATCGCGCTGCATACTTAGGCATCAAAGTTTTGATGCCTCTTTGGCATGTGTTCTATCAAATGAGTTAGATTCACCTCACCTTAAAGCGGAAGTAATTAACGGGTTAATTCGAGAAGCATTATTAGACCAGCCTGAAATTGTTGATGCTTTAGTTGCCGATCTTGCTGCTCATGTGGACAGAGATCCGGCAGCTGGAGGCTGGCTAACACCCTTCTTATATTTCAAGGGATTTCACGCGGTGCAGAGTTATCGCGTTGCCCACTGGCTCTGGAATAACGATCGCATGCATTTGGCTAGACATATGCAGGCTAAGTGCTCACAAGAATATGATGTTGATATCCATCCAGCTGCGCGACTAGGCAGCGGCATTATGATTGATCACGCTACCGGTGTAGTTATTGGTGAGACCGCTGTGGTTGAAGACGATGTGTCTCTGCTTCACGGCGTGACTCTTGGTGGCACCGGCAAGCAATGTGGAGATCGACACCCAAAAATTAGACGCGGTGTGTTAATTGGCACTGGCGCCAAAATTCTTGGAAATATTGAGGTCGGTGTCGGCGCAAAAGTCGGCGCCGCTAGTTTGGTATTGGAATCTGTTGCGGCCCATACCACGGTGGCAGGTGTTCCTGCAAAAGTGGTGGGTAGTCCGCTAGTGGAAGCACCTGCTTTGGATATGCATCATGAGTTCTGAGTTACCACTCAATAAAAAAGGCCTGCAAAAGCAGGCCTTTTTTATACCTAAGGAAAACGATTAAACGCCCTTAGCATTGGCTCGGTCCATAGATTCCAGAATTAGCTGCTTAGCTTCCGCCGCATCTCCCCAGCGATCTATCTTCACCCACTTTTCAGTTTCGAGATCTTTATAGTGCGCAAAGAAGTGCTCGATCTGCTTTAAGGTGATATCCGGTAAATCAGAATAGTCTTTGACGTTGTCGTAGCGGCGAGTAAGTTTGTGACTGGGAACGGCTATTAGTTTCTCATCCTGTCCAGCTTCGTCGCTCATTATCAAAACACCAATTACGCGGCAATTAAGAATTGCACCGGGCGCGATAGCTCGAGTGCTGGCAACCAATACATCAATAGGATCGCCGTCGTCGGACAGGGTGTGAGGAATAAAACCGTAGTTGCCGGGGTAGCGCATGGACGTGTAAAGATAGCGATCAACCATTAGGGCGCCGGAATCTTTGTCCATTTCATATTTGATCGGTTCGCCACCGATAGGCACTTCGATTATTACGTTTATGTCTTCAGGGGCGTTGATTCCAGCGGGGACTGCATTCAGGTTCATTTAATAGGTACCGGTGCTTTAGAGGGTTTAAAAGAATTAAGGGAGGTGCAAAAAAAGGGCGCACATTATCGGCGCGGCACAGAACTGGTTCAAGCCTGAAAGCAAGAAATTTGCAAAACGCAGCAATAAAAAACCCGGGACAAGCCCGGGGTTTTTTGAATAGCCTCACCGCGCTATCTAAGCCGCCATCTAAACAGCTACAAGAGTGGCGCAATTACCAAACTTACAATTGCCATTACATTGATAAGAATATTCATAGACGGACCAGAGGTATCCTTGAAGGGATCACCTACCGTATCGCCAACAACTACTGCAGCGTGAGTATCCGTCCCCTTGCCGCCCAAGTTGCCTTTCTCAACATATTTTTTGGCGTTATCCCAAGCACCACCGGCGTTGGCCATCATTAATGCCATTAATACACAGCCTAATAATGCGCCAGCAAGCATGCCACCTAGTGCTTCAGCACCTAAGGTAAAGCCAACTACTGGAGGAGAGGCTACGGCAATCACACCGGGCAACATCATCTTTTTCAAGGCGGCTGTGGTTGCGATGTCAACGCACTTAGCATTGTCAGGCTCGGCGGTTCCTTCTAATAGACCAGGAATTTCGCGGAACTGACGTCGGATTTCATTGATCATTTCGAAAGCAGCATCGCCAACAGCTGTCATGGTAATAGCCGATATCAAGAAGGGAATTGCACCGCCGATAAACATGCCAACCAATACCAGTGGGTTAGACAAAAGTAGTTCAAAATCTTCTCCTATTCGATTCGCATCAACCGTCTCCACAAAAGCTGCGATTATAGCCAGTGCGGCTAGCGCTGCTGCACCAATAGCAAAACCCTTGCCTATGGCCGCAGTGGTATTGCCTAGCTCATCGAGAGAGTCGGTGATTTCACGAACGTCTTCGCCCATGCCACCCATTTCAGCGATACCGCCGGCGTTATCAGCAACAGGCCCGTAGGCGTCGATTGCCATGGTTATGCCCACAGTAGAAAGCATGCCTACAGCGGCTATGCCGACTCCATAAAGACCCGACAATGATGTGGATACAAAGATAATGGCGGCTATACAAAGGATAGGTAATACTACCGACTGCATGCCTACAGCGAGGCCAGTAATCATTACCGTTGCGGCACCGGTTTCGCCCGCTTTCGCAATTTTGCGTACTGGAGCACCACCTGTGTAGTACTCAGTGATCAGGCCGATAGCAACGCCACCAACTGCACCACTAAGAACCGAGAGCCAGATATTGATTGGTAGACCGAGTTCCGCAATTAGAAAGTAAGCACCGGCCAAGAATATAACGGGCGCACCCATAGTTCCGGTTCTAAGTGCGGCCGCAGGAGCCGCTCCGGCGCGCATTTTCACCACCAGAATCATAATGATTGAAGCGACCAGTCCGATGCTTGCCAGAGCTAGAGGCAAAAACATCATGGATTCGCGTGCCGCTACCGTCAGGGTCGTCATGGTTGAAGCAATGGCGATAGAGGCGATCATTGCGCCGCAATAGGATTCAAAAATATCCGAACCCATGCCGGCAACATCACCAACATTGTCACCTACGTTATCGGCGATAACCCCAGGGTTGCGGGGATCATCTTCCGGAATTCCGGCTTCAAGTTTACCCACGAGGTCGGCACCAACATCGGCACTCTTAGTAAAGATGCCGCCGCCAACACGAGAGAAAAGAGCCACACAGGAAGCTCCCATGCCGAAACCTTCAAGCGAGTGTGCGTCGCCGCCAAGGTACCAATAGAGTCCTCCCAGGCCTATTAGACCAAGCGAGGCCACACAGAGCCCCATGATTGAGCCGCCAAAGAAAGCTACGGTAAGCGCACTTGCCGCGCCGTCTGTGGCTGCCGCGGTGGCAGTTCGCACATTGGCTTTAGTTGCTGAGTACATTCCCAGCCAGCCTGCAATTGAAGAGGACAGAGCTCCAACAACAACAGCGAGGGCGGTATTGCCATCAAGAGCCAGCCAAGTAAGTACCACTAGCACGGCGAGGAATCCAAACAATATGGTGTATTCGCGCCGCATAAAAACCATGGCACCGAGGTGAATTTGGTCGGCGATTTTTTTGACGTTGTCTTCGCCTTCTGGATACCTGATAACGATCTTGTAAAGAATAAAAGCGCAGATTAGACCAAGCGCTCCTAACAACGGCGGAAGTGCCGTCGATGTGGAATCAAACATGAATTCTCCCCTTATTAAGGTCTTAGATTAATTAAACAGGCGGATAGTATCCTTAAACCAGCAAAGCACCAACTGCGAGCAGTTATCTGCGCTGATAGTCAGATTTATTATGCCTAGCGGAAAGGACTAGAGGGCTCGAATTCGTGCGATTATCGAATCTGAATCGAGTCCCGCTTCCGCCAGCAACTGAGGTCTGGTGGCTTGGTTCTGAAAACTGTCAGGCAACCCCAGAATAGCGGATTTAATATCGAGATTAGCGCGGCTTACCAACTCAAGCACTGCTGAACCTGCTCCGCCAGCGACGGCATTTTCTTCAACGCTAATAAAGTGGGTATGTGAATGCGTGAGATCGGTGAGCAACTCTTCATCTATGGGCTTGGCGAAGCGCATATCAACCACTGTTGCATTCACTTCTTCAGCGGCCGTTAAACAATCCGCCAATACCGTTCCAAAGGCAAGAATCGCAAAATCCTGCCCTTCGCGACGCACAATGGCTTTGCCAATCGGCAGACCGGTTAAATCTTTCTGGATCTCTGTGCCGGGTCCGGACCCTCGTGGATAACGAACAGCGGCCGGGCCCTTGTGCTGATAGCCTGTGGTTAGAAGTTGCCGGCACTCGTTCTCATCAGAAGGAGTCATTACCAACATATTCGGAATGCAACGCAGATAGCTAATATCGTATGCGCCCGCATGGGATGCTCCGTCTTCGCCAACTAAGCCAGCGCGGTCCAGAGCAAATAGAACATCCAGATCTTGCAGGGCTACATCGTGAATAAGTTGATCGTAGGCGCGTTGTAGAAAAGTGGAATAGATAGCGACTACGGGTTTTAAATTTTCACAGGCCATGCCCGCAGCAAGAGTCACGGAATGCTGTTCGGCAATTCCCACATCCACATAACGAGTCGGAAACTGGCGGGAAAATTCAACCATGCCAGAGCCTTCTCGCATCGCTGGCGTAATTCCAACTAAACGCGCATCACTCTCTGCCATATCGCAAAGCCACTGACCAAAAATATCCTGATACTTGGGCAGCTTAGCCTTACCGTTTGGCTTCTTGGGTGCCGGATCAATTTTTGATAGCGCGTGATAGGCAATTGGATCTTCTTCGGCCGGCGTAAAACCGCGGCCTTTTTCCGTAATCACGTGCAAGAGAATGGGTTCTTTCAACTCTCGCAGATTCTGCAATGTGTCTACTAGGGATTTGAGATTGTGCCCATCTATAGGGCCGATGTAGTTAAAGCCCATTTCTTCAAAGAAGGTACCCGGAGAAACCAAACCTTTCATATGTTCTTCGGTGCGCCGGACGAATTCCGAGGCAGGCGGCACCTTAGACAATACCTTTTGGCCTTTTTGGCGAATCTGGTTGTAAAGCGGGCTCGCCCACATCCGAGAGAAATAGCTAGAGAGCGCCCCAACGTTTTCCGATATGGACATATTGTTGTCGTTTAGAACCACCATCATATCCGCGCCGCTTCCGGCTACATGATTGAGTGCCTCAAAAGCCATGCCGGCAGTCATTGCGCCATCACCAATAACTGCGGTGTGTTTGCGATTCTCACCTTTCAGCTTGGAGGCCATAGCCATGCCCAGTGCGGCGCTTATGGAAGTACTCGAATGGCCAACACCAAAAGTATCAAAGGGGCTTTCAGAGCGGCTTGGAAAACCAGATAACCCGTCGCGTTGTCGCAAGCTAAGGATGCGGCCGCGTCTGCCAGTAAGAATTTTGTGAGGGTAGGCCTGGTGACCCACATCCCAAACTAGGCGATCTTCAGGAGTATTAAATACATAGTGCAATGCGATCGTCAGTTCAACTACGCCAAGACCAGCGCCAAAATGTCCACCGGTTTGGCCGACAACATAGACCAGATATTCTCGCAACTCGTCTGCTAATTGCAGTAACTCGGCGTGATTAAATCCGCGCATATTCTCTGGAATCTGCACTTTATCCAGCAATAGAGTTGATGGAGCGCTGGCAGGAATGCTGTCAAAGTTTTTCATAAATTTTCTTTAGTGGGCCTAATGCAGCCGCTGTACAACAAAGTCGGATATCAGGTGCAAAGTATTTGCTCTTTCACCAAAAATCATTAGGGACTTTTTAGCGGACTGATGCAACGAGTTTAATTCCTGTGTTGCCCCGTCCAGCCCCAATAAATCAATATAGTTTGGCTTGTTAAGTGCCTGATCGGCGCCTTGGGTTTTACCAAGCACTTCGGTGGAAGATATCTGGTCAATAATGTCATCGCGTATCTGAAAAGCTAGGCCAAGCGCCTCAGCATATTCTTCAAGTGCATTCAACTGAGCTGGCTCTGGATTGGTAACGCTCAATCCGCCTAGCAATACGCTTGCACTTATTAGAGCGCCGGTTTTTCGCCTGTGCATTAAACGCAGCTTATCTAGATCGATATTGTTGCCAACCTGTTGGATATCCAGCATTTGACCCTCGACCATGCCTCGGCCACCGCTGGCTTTGGTTAGGCAGCTAATGCTTTTTACTATTTGGGAATCCGTACCTGGCGAGTTAGCAAGTATTTCAAAAGCCAAAGTTTGCAGGGCATCGCCGGCCAAGATCGCCGTCGCTTCATCAAAGGCTATATGGGTTGTTGCTTTGCCACGACGCAGATCATCGTCGTCCATGCAGGGCAAATCATCATGCACCAATGAATAAGCGTGAATTGCCTCAACGGCCGCAGCAACATAGGGCAAAAAGTCTGAACGCTCTCCACAGGCATCTGCAGCGGCAAAGGCCAATAAGGGGCGTACTCGTTTGCCGCCATTGAGTAGTGCATAGCGAACAGCCTCTCGGAGCTTCCCGGTATCCACATATTGCGCGGTACATTCTCCTAATAGAGTTTCTAACTGCTGACGAATAGAGCCAGCTATAGCTGAGAGTTCAGATTCCATTTAAATTGGCTTATGAGTTTTCGCGGTTAAATTTCAGGAATTATCTGAAGAGGGCTCAGATTTGTTGACCTCTGATGTGGCCATTTCGATTCGCAGCTGCGCTTTCTCAAGTAGGCTCTGACAATCACTAGTTAAAGCAATGCCGGCCTCGTATGCTTTTAGCGACTCTTCGAGGGATAAATTGCCGGTTTCCAATTTTGCTACCAGCGCTTCAAGATTGTTTAACTTCTTCTCAAAACTCATGCTTTTGTCAGCGTCAGACATAGGGCAAAATCTTAGTAGCAGGGGGGGCCAAGTTAAACGAGCGGACGTCAAGGGTCAAATGCTGTTTTCATCAATAAGTAAAGAATATGGGGTATTGATCGCCTGGAAAACCAATTCGGTTGACAGACATACAATATCAGCCGAGAATTCAGGCAGAAACGAAGGAGACTAGCTTTCCATAGTAGTATTTACTTCAATCTCAAATCTCTTTGGCATTCCAAGCGGACTGCCCAGGGCACGCTTCCTTCAAATAAAGTGCTCTTTCATAAAATCCGCAAGAACAATAATAAACTGATACTGAGAGGCCATTAATGGAGCCGCAGATTCTTAGGTTAAATATTGCCGGCCAACCAATCGAATGGCTGCATTGGCAAGAAGCGGTTGGGCTCTTTGCTCGAGAGTTGGTTGTCTGGACACTCGGCGAGAATGTGCGAACCGTGAAAGGCGGCTACTCTAGATTTGGTGGTCAGCAATCCTGTATCGAATTGCCTAGTATCCTAGCCAGCGATGGGGAGCGAATTGTCAAACCCCAAACTAGATACCCTCTTAGCAATAGAACCCTTTTTGCGCGTGATGCATATCTCTGCATGTACTGTGGCAAACAACATGGACAAAGCGAGCTCACGCGGGACCATATTGTTCCGAAATCACGCGGTGGTTTAGATGTTTGGGAGAATGTGGTTTCAGCTTGCCGGCGCTGTAATCAGTTTAAGGGCGACCGCAGTATTGAATCTTTGGATATGGAACTTTTAGCGTTGCCTTACCGGCCAAATCTTGCGGAATATATGGCCCTATTAAATGACCGTCGTATTCTCAGCGACCAAATGGAGTTCTTGAGCGGACAGTTTTCAAATAACTACCGGACGCTTTAAAGTAAAAAATAACAAGACCCGCTAATTATAAAAGCCATCATAATATTTAGAGCAAAGCCTTCTTTTGCCATCTGTTTAACGGTTACGTTGCCGGAACCGTAGGCAATGGCGTTGGTAGTGGTCGCAACGGGAAGCATAAAGGCGCAAGAGGCAGACATGGCTGCCGGTATCATCAAGATCTCCGGAGCTATATCAGCTGCGACGGCTGTTGCCGCCAAAATAGGCATAAGTAAGGTGGTAGTTGCCGTATTGGATGTCATTTCGGTAAGGAAGGTAACTGCCAGGCAAATAGCCAAAATCAGAAGATAGGGCGGCAATGTGACCGTACTTGCTAGTCCGTCACCGACAAGAGCGGCAAGTCCACTGGATTGAAAAGCGTTGGCGATGGTTATGCCACCAGCAAAAAGAAGCAGCATTCCCCAAGGAATATCTCCTGCCCACTTCCAAGTAAGCAAATGATCACCATTTCCCTTCCCGGAAGGGATTAAAAACATTGCGAGCACCGACATTAGGGCAATCGTTGAATCCCCTGCCAAGGAGCCCCCTAATAGCGCAGCCCAGCCACCAAATGGGCCGGTTCTAAATATCCAAAGGAATACAGTAGCTAGGAAAACTGCCATTACGCGCTTTTCTTGAATTTCCCATTGTCCTGATGCGGGTAGCTCTACTTTGCAGGTAGGTTGCACATTGCGGGTTAACCAGAGAGCCATTAAGGGCAGCCCAACAAGCACCACAGGCAATCCAACGCTCATCCAGCGTAAAAATGAAAATTCTGTGCCTACATATTCTTGATATACCCCAGTAAAGATTATATTTGGTGGTGTGCCCACTAAAGTAGCTATTCCGCCCAGATTGCACGCAAATGCGATACCGAGAACAACGGGAACATTGAGCCGGCTATCTTTCAGGTGAGCTAATACCGCTAGGGCAATGGGCATTAGCATTAAGGCAGTTGCCGTATTGCTTATCCACATGGACAGAAGAGCAGAAGTAATCATAAAGGCGATTACAATTCGTTTGCCGCCTTGTGCTCCGACAGCGGTCAAAATTCCTAAGGCTAGTCGTTTGTGCACACCGGATTTTTCCAACCCTTTGGCCATCATAAATCCACCCATTAGCAAGATAATGGCGTGATTCCCTAATCCAGACGCTGCTTGATTAAAGGTGAGCACACCAAAAAGCGGAAAGGCGATAATTGGGACCAAGGAGGTAACCGGAATAGATAGCCCTTCGGTCATCCACAAAATAGCGGTAAGCGTCGTAATAGCGGCAGTGGTTGCAATTACTGGTTCGATGCCTGATGCGCGCATAGCAAAGTTCACTGCCAAGGCAGCTACTAAGCCAAGTACTATAAATTTAAGTTTCGCACCGTCATCTTTCATAAGTTAAACCAAGAGTTAAGCCAAGTTTTTACAGATCCAATCAATTGCTACAGAGTAATTGTCGGGTAATAGGGTCTGCAGTTGATGAAGGGAATCGTCAAGCTCGGATATATTGGAGTTACAGAAATTAATATGTCCGACTTTACGGCCCGGACGAACCTCTTTGCTGTACCAGTATGGCTCAGCTCCGGGTATCTCCAACCATTTTTCGGAATAGGGAGTACCGATAAGATTAATCATTGCAGTTGGGGCTTTAACCACAGCTGCTGGAATGGGTAGGTCTGTAATGGCTCGCAGATGATATTCAAATTGACTGATATTGGCACCGGCCAATGTCCAGTGACCGCTGTTATGTACGCGTGGAGCCACTTCATTAACCATTAGTTGATCGCCGACTCTAAAACACTCCATGGCCATTACACCCACATAGTTTAATCCCTCCATTAACCTGCCAAGCATCTGTTCGCCTTGGCTTTGCAAATGTTGATTTCGGCTGACGGGAGACAGGCTGCCCATCAATATTCCATCCAAATGCAAGTTCAAAACTAGGGGATAAAAAACCATCTCGCCCTTTTTATTGCGTACGCCAATGACAGACACTTCATCTTCAAAGGGAATTTTTTTCTCTGCGATGGCTTGGTCGCGCCAATCCTCCGGAATGGTTTTAGCCTTATTCTGGTCTATCCAGTGTTGGCCGCGCCCGTCGTAGCCACCGGTTCGGCGTTTTAGCAGTACTTTGGACCCTAACTTTTCATGCAGTATATGAATATCTGTAGATTGCTCTAGGGCACACCAGGGAGTAGTGGCGATACCAAGATCATCAAGGACTTGTTTTTGGGTAAGGCGATCGGCTAAACGAGAAAAGATATCCTTATTGACAAAATTTGGGTGAGCTTCGAGTTGCTTGGTCGCTGTGGTTGCAGGCCATTTTTCACGTTCAGCGGTAACAATATCGATGTCGCCGATATCCAGGAGTTGTTCAGATTTAATATCAATGGGCTCAACTTCTAAGGCAAGTGGCAATCCTGCAGAGTGCAACATGGCGCCTAATTGCCCAGCACCCAACACCCAGATCTTATTGGGCCTGTTCATATTAGTTGAATGGTCACTGCTGGTAGGCATTTATTTATTCAGCAAGACAGAAGAAGCGTTGCGTATTGAATATACTTAAGCGACTTATAACAAGGCTGGATGAGTAAATATCCCCAGCCCGCAGGGTTGTGGCTAAAAAAGTGCCACTCGGCGTTGCTCGTCTTTTATTTAGAATCACCAAATTACTATCCTTACGCCTTGATTGGCGTTGTTTTAGTCACAACAGGGGCCATTCAACTAGTATGAACAGGCCCTAACTTTCCCGTGGGTCCGGATTTGCCAAAACTGCATCGGTTTGGTTTTTACGGAAACCCTCGACGCGAGCCGCCAAAGCGCTGTCATTATTGGCCAGAATTTGAGCGGCCAGTAGGCCTGCGTTATAGGCACCAGCGCCACCGACCGCAAGAGTACCCACCGAAACGCCTTTTGGCATCTGGGCTATAGATAGCAGACTATCTAGTCCAGCCAGAGCTTTAGATTCAACCGGAACGCCCAAGACAGGTAAGCGTGTTTTGGAGGCGATCATGCCCGGTAAATGCGCAGCGCCACCGGCTCCGGCAATAATTACTTCGAATCCCGCATCCACGGCAGAACCCGCAAATTCTATTAATTTATCTGGAGTGCGATGTGCAGATACAATCTCAACTTCATAGCTGACTTCCAGCTGATCAAGGAGGTCTGTGGCCATCTTCATAGTGGGCCAATCGCTTTTTGATCCCATCACCAGGGCAACTTTTGCGGGCATTTCTTTACTCTTAAAAAAATCGGGATGGCAATTGTTCTGTTTTCAGGGGCTTATGTAAAGAAAACCAGCAAATTCTTCCATTTAGCAAAATATCAATGAATAAAAAAACGTTGTGCAATGGGGCTATTTTGAGGTCTTATACAGGGTAAGGATGGCGACAAACACACTTTTCTTGCATCAAAGAGTGTTAATTTGCCGCTACCAAATTGCTTTACAAGGGGTAGGTCTATGAAGAGATACTTTTATGTCAGCAACTCGTTGGATGATTTAGAGAGGGTAGCAAATACTTTAGAAGCATCCGATATTTCGAGCGATCAAATCAATGTGCTTAGCAATGACGACGCTGGAGTCAAGGAGCACAATCTGAATCAAGTTTATTACTGGTTCCGGACCGATGTAATTAGTACAACTTATAGAGGGCTTATTGTCGGATTAATTCTGGCGGCGCTGGTACTCTTCTTTTCTAGTGCATTGGGCGCAACTGAAACGGTTGGCTTTGCTCCATTCATCATGTTATCTGTTGTTTGCGTGGGCTTCTGCACATGGGAAGGCGGCCTAATGGGCTTGCACCTTCCAAGTCCGCGCTTCAAAAGATTTCAGCGAGCATTGAAAGACGGCCGGCATGTATTGATGATTGATGCCGACGCCAAAGGTATTGAGTTTATAGATTTAGCTGTGGCGCAGAGTCCTGGCCTGCACGCAGCAGGTGCGAGCGAGACTAAAGACCAATGGGCAGTGGCTACTGAAAGACATCTTCGTAAATTTGCCGACTGGGGGCCCTAACTAGAGGCTCTGCTTTTTGCCTATTAATAGGCTTTTATTCGGCCTTTTTTTAGGTCAGAAAGTCGAAGGCTGAGCCCATATCCAACTCCAATCCGTCTTCAATAATTATCAGGGTTAGACCAACAGTGCTGCCTCGCAAGTGACTCAACCTTTCAAATAAATATCCCTGATCAAATATCTATTTTTTGGTGAGACAAGGATAGAACTTTACTTTAGTGCTCACATCCTCTGCATCAACTGCCCAAGCTATAAACTGATTCATCGCTTGCTGAGGTCGATAGGCGTCCAATATCTTTATGCCCAGCCCGAGGGGTTTGAGTTGAATTTGAATCGCCGCGAGAGCAACGGCGGCCTCCTTTGTGAGTAGCGCACGATTAGCCTGATAACCATCAATAATCTCGCCCACAAAGTTGTTTTCTTTGGCGTAGGCCAAGGCAGCTAGGGCTTGGGGAATACGCTTTTCCAGATCTACAAAATTTATTGGTCGCTCAGCATGGTTCATAGCGAGCTTGTATTGAGGCATAATTACCGCCCTTTGGGGTGTTAGCCCTTTCATTAACTTAGATTATTTGAATTGATATGACTGATCATACACGCCACTATTCTAGTGATATTGTTGACGGGCCGACCAAAGCGCCGGGTCGATCTATGTTACGCGCCGTTGGTTTTACCGACGAAGATTTCAAAAAACCACAAATCGGTATCGCCTCAACCTGGAGCATGGTCACGCCCTGCAATATGCATATTGACGAGCTTGCTCGGCAAGCCTGTGAGGGTGCCGATGAAGCCGGTGGCAAGGGAGTTATCTTCAATACCATTACCATTTCCGATGGTATAGCGAATGGCACTGAGGGCATGAAGTACTCCTTGGTATCCCGTGAAGTAATAGCGGATTCCATCGAAACCGTAGCCGGCTGTGAAGGCTTTGATGGCCTGATTACTATCGGCGGCTGTGACAAAAATATGCCTGCCTGCATCATCGCATTGGCCCGCCTTAACCGGCCATCGGTTTTTATTTATGGCGGCACCATCAAACCCGGTGCAGACCATACGGATATCATTTCCGTGTTCGAAGCCGTTGGTCAATACGCCAAGGGCGATATTGATCTGGTTGCCCTCGATGACGTTGAGCGCAAAGCGATTCCCGGTCCCGGTTCCTGCGGCGGCATGTACACGGCCAATACCATGGCTTCTGCTATCGAAGCCCTAGGCATGAGCCTGCCGGGAAGTTCAGCACAGGACGCAATTTCCAACGATAAAATACAAGATTGCAGAAATGCCGGCGCGGCGGTTCAAAATTTGTTGAAGCTGGATCTAAAACCCAGCGATATCATGACGCGTAAAGCATTTGAAAATGCCATTACCATCGTAATCGCTTTGGGCGGCTCTACTAATGCCGTTCTGCATCTATTAGCTATGGCCCACTCGATTAATGTGAATCTTGAGCTGGATGATTTCACTGAGATTGGTAAGAAGGTTCCATTGCTTGCCGACTTGCGACCAAGTGGCAAATACATGATGTCCGAGCTAGTAGCCATAGGCGGAATTCAGCCACTTATGAAAATGTTACTTGGTGCTGGCTTGTTGCACGGAGAGTGCATAACCGTCACTGGTAAAACTCTGGCAGAGAATCTTGCCGATGTTGAACCTTACGCAGAAGGCCAAGACATTATTCGCGCTCTGGAAGATCCTATTAAAGCGGATAGTCATTTGCGCATTTTGCGCGGAAATCTGGCGCCCGAAGGTGCAGTAGCCAAAGTGACCGGCAAAGAGGGCACCAAATTTACCGGTTCTGCAAAAGTTTACGAATCTGAACATCAAAGCTATCAAGCCATATTGGCCGGTGAAGTAGTTGCCGGTGATGTGGTAGTTATTCGCTACGAAGGCCCGAAAGGCGGTCCGGGTATGGTGGAAATGCTAAGTCCAACCTCAGCCATTATGGGTCGAGGGCTAGGCAATGATGTAGCCCTTATGACTGATGGTCGATTTTCTGGCGGCAGTCACGGCTTTGTAGTGGGTCACGTAACGCCAGAAGCAGCAGAAGGTGGGCCAATTGCTCTGGTTCAGAACGGTGACAAAATCACTATTGATGCGGAGCGAAACCAGATAATCCTGCATACAGATGAAGCAGAACTTGCTAAGCGTAAGGCAAAATGGGTTGCGCCCGAGCCACGCTACAAGCGCGGTGTTTTGGCCAAGTATGCCAAGCAGGTTTCATCTGCATCTTTTGGAGCAGTAACCGACTAAACCTTTACCGAAATATAAAACTAAAAACCCGAATAGGCGTTAAACCGATTCGGATTTCTTATTGGGTTCGATATATATCAGAAAGAATATTGGGTTTTAAACACCACAGAACTATCGGTTTCCAGATTTGGTCCCTCTAGACCCTGCTGAACCGGTACCAAATATTCAGCGGAGACCCTGAAAGCATTATGTTCGCGGACTCCCACAATCCAATTCAGTCCTAATCCCGCATCTAGTCGCGAACCGGCGCGCCGACTGGGGTCGGCTGTTGCTATCATATTGGCGTTCAGTGCGCTATCTGCACCATCGATATTGCCCCAGTCTTGCCAGGCCATTCGAACTGAAAAACTTAGCTGCTCTGTTACTGGTCGCGCCGCCCAAGCACTAGCCTGCCAGAGGTCTCCCAGCGTGTAGTCCCGATCATTCTCTCCAATTTGAATTGTGCCTTTGACCTGCGCACCCCATGACCAGCTTTGTTCTGTCTTGGAATAAGTTATGCCGGGTAGCAATGCATATGAGCCAGAGCCCAATTGCATAGGGTAGGGCAACTGACTTTGGTTTGGCGCACTAGCTGGGGTAAAGCCAGTTTCGTCTATCGAGCCCGTGGGCAGAGATATCCCGATAGCCGCGGTGGTATAGCTGTTCGCGGTTTTCGAGAGAGAGTACAAACCGGTAATACTACTATCGCCCATTCCTGAAGTAGCAGTATCAAAGGCCCCGCCCATAGTGGTGACATGTGACATCTCGGTATCAATAAAGCTGGTCATAAACATTAGAGTAATTCGCTCTGTGGGAGCGTGCATGCCACCGAGCATATGCATGCCCATAGTCATTTCTGTTGGAGCCACCATATAGGTGCCGGGCATTGGCATTAGGATGTCCGAGATAGCAATATCGTCTGAGCCATCCAAGTTGCCTTCCATTTGCATATCCATATAGGCGTAGGACAGCATCCACTCGCCCTTATTGTGTGCGTGGTCACCCATAACCCCTGCTGGGGCGTGGGCATCTGGGCGAGCAGTATCGGCACTAACCGTCGATAGATTAGCTAATAATGCTAGTGAAGCTAAATATAGAAGTTTATTCACGGACCAAATCCTTATTAGTAATAGATAGAAGTGTATATCGACGCATATATTGTAAATTTCTGGCAGCAGAGTTTGGATGCGACATAATGTCGCATCCAAACTCTGCTCGGTTTAAACCCTTAAAATGTTCGCTTACCCAAACTAAGGTTAACGCACTGACTTCTTTAGCTAGCCTTTTCTCAACAGACAATCTTTCCAGGGCGCGCTATCTGCGGTTGCTCTGTTGGATACGTTTCATTGCCTTGGTAGGGCAGGCTGCCTCTATTTGCTTCGCTAAATTCCAGTTGCAGCTGCAGATGGATTACTCGCTGTTATGGATGGCGATGCTGGGATTGGTTTGGCTGACGTTATTTTCCTGGCATCAGTCCGGGCAGACAAAAGTAGTTTCTGAATCTGCCTATGGAATGAATTTGGCCATGGAGATTGTTGGCTTTTCCATTCTTATCTATCTCTCTGGCGGCGCAACCAATCCCTTTGTTTTCTACTATCTGGTCCCACTATCAATAGGTGTTGTTGCGCTAAGCAAGCGCAACGCATGGGCCCTTAGCGGATTGTGTATAGGTATCTACACGCTGTTACTTTTCCAATATCAGCCTTTGCCGCTATTTGATATGTCTCGCGGCCTGACCGTTAGTTGGAAAAGCCCGCATATTCTTGGCATGTGGATGAACTTTGTTGTTAGCGCGCTGCTTATTACCTATTTTATTTCGCGCATGGCAGGCCAAATTAGATCTCAAGAGCGTGAACTAGCCACAAGAGACCAACAACAGCGTGAAGATCAGCACTTTCTGGCCATGGGTACCTTTGCTGCTGGTACCGCTCACGAACTTGGGACGCCGCTTTCAAGCCTGGCCATTATTTTGCAGGACCTTTCTCAGCAAATAGGTCTGAATAACGAACAAAAAACCGAATTGGAAATTGCTTGCGGTGAAGTGAATCGCTGTAAAACGATATTGCAGCGCTTAGTATCCGCTGCGCATTCCGCTCAGAATTCCGAGCGTTGGTGCAGCGGAGTAACAGAACTACTGAATCAGCTATGCGACCAAACCAAAAATTTGTTTCCAAGCGCTGAAATCGAATTGGAGATCGAGGCGTCTACGGGAAAGCTCAGTGTCGAATCTGATACCGCGTTGCAGCAAAGCCTGCTTAATCTGGTTTCTAACGCCTTTGAATCTAGCCGGTCCGCAGGCTCGTCAAAAATCCATATTTCCGCACAACCAGGTGATGATGGCGGTTTAATTATTTCTATTCGCGACTTTGGTGAAGGGGTTTCCCACAAAGTGCTCTCAAAACTTGGCAAGCTGCTGGTAAGCGATAAGGCCGAGGGGTTGGGTTTGGGATATTTTTTGGCCAATGCTTTCATCAATCGTATTGGCGGACAGCTTGCTATCCGAAATCTAGAAGGGGGAGGTGCTGAAACCTTAGTTTTGCTACCGCTAGCTATTAAGGATTCAGAGGCGCTTCACTAATGCGTATTTTGATAGTCGATGACGATGAAGTTTTTGTGCAAACTTTGGCGCGTTCTCTTAAGCGTCGCGATATTGAATCTGAAGTTGCGCTTAATCAGAGAAGCGCTCTGGAGGCCGTCGCGCAAACGCAGTTTGGTGCCATTTTGCTAGATCTTAGATTAGGCGAAGAATCTGGCTTAAGCATTCTTGAGGACCTTCGTGCTGCGGTCCCTGATGCCCGCATACTGATACTTACAGGCTATTCCAGCATTTCTACGGCGGTTGAGGCGATTAAATTGGGGGCCGATAACTACCTGCCTAAACCTGCCGGAGCCGAAGAAATCTTAAGGGCGCTTGACGCCAATCCAGATGGTTGTTCAATTACACAAATACCTGAACAGTCACCAAGCCTAAATAGACTTGAGTGGGAGCATATTCAGCGTGCGCTTAGCTGCAATGATGGAAATATCAGCGCTAGTGCTCGAGAGCTGGGAATGCATCGGCGCACTTTGCAAAGAAAGCTGGCCAAGCGACCGGTGCGCAAATAAGAACAACCACACAGTTTTGTTAGCAGCAAGGTGCAGCGTTCCCGCTAGATGAGCCGCCTTCATCGTATGGCATGGCAGTTCCACATTCTTCAAAAATGCCGTAATGGCAAGCGAAATCACCAATAAAATCAGAGTAATCGGCAAAGTACATGTCCTTTAGCATGTAACAAGTATTTCCGCAGACCGGGAATAATTTCCAGTTTCAATATAGCCCTTACTAAAGCGCACATTGTCGTAGCCAAAAACCTCTGCACGAAGGTCTTCAGCAGCCTTGAGTTGCTCGTCGGTCATATCTGCGCCAACTAATCCATCGGTTTTGCCAACAAGCTGGGCGAGGGCATAAACATCCCGGCCAGAGCCACTGCGTAAATCTAAAATTCGATAGCCTTCTAGCAACGAAGGTCAAACCAAGCCGCAGCCGTAATGCTTGGACATAACTTCAGGGTGAATATTGGCCAGTAGTGGCTTCAACCATTCAGGCATAGCGCTGAAATCAAAGGATGCGTCGATTTTAAGGTCTTCAGAGCTTTGTAGTTCTTTACCGTAATAGTCTTTAACAAGTTCGTGCATAGGGATTAGGTACTTTTCATCTGATCAAGTGTTAGACGCATCGAATGCCAATCTCTTACAGAGGAGCGCTAATTTAATTTCGCGGATTATAGTGGTTTTACTGGCAAGCCTTTATTGAAAATGTAGACTTGCTAATCGTCCCAATTATTAGACATTAGCAATATGAAAATGCACCTAGTCGACGCTTTTACCGCAAAGCCTTTTAAGGGCAACCCCGCCGCGGTGGTCTTCGTGGATTCTGAGCCAACGGATTTCGCCTGGATGCAATCTATTGGTGCTGAAATGAACCAACCCGAGACCTGCTTTGTTTGGCCTCTCAATGAAAATCAAGGGCAGGGTGATGCAAGTGCCCAGAGCGAATCAAAGGCCGATTGGGGGCTACGCTGGTTTACTCCAGAAGTTGAGATTCAGCTCTGTGGTCACGCAACTCTAGCAAGTGCGCACATGCTTTGGTCTGAGGGTTTAGTTGAAGTCAGTCAGCCGGTGCGCTTTTTTACTCCCATGGTAGGGTATTATTTGAACTGCAGCCTGGACCAAGAAAACCAATCTATCCGCATGAGTTTTCCTGCAATGTCCGTTGAAAGCTTTGATGTGCCAGCCGGAGTTATTGAGGCATTGGGAGTAGATATTCTAGACAGCCAACGTTGTCCAAATGGAACTTTGTTATTTGAAATCGCAAGTGATGAAGAACTGATTGGGCTTAAACCAGATTTTTGCAAACTAGCAGAATCAACTTCTGATGTGGTTATTGTCACCGCGCTTTCGGATAGAGATAGCGAAAATGTGGTTAGCCGGTTTTTTGCTCCCGACAAGGGAATAGATGAAGATCCGGTAACCGGAAGTGCTCACTGCATTATTGGGCCCTACTGGGGAGCACGCCTCGGTCGGACTACTCTAGTCTGCTATCAGGCGTCTAAAAGGGGTGGTTTTCTTAATCTCGAGTTAGCAGGGGATAAAGTCTACATATCCGGGCAGGCAGTGACAGTTATGCAGGGCGATTGGAAAATTGATCCTGCTTTCTCCCTATGAATTTGTAATCTTTGCAGTATTCTAGTGTCTACCTTTTCGTCCTGAACGATCCTAAGTATGCTAAATAGTATGGAGCTATTTTTAACCATGACGCCTCAAGAAACGGTTACCCCTAAATTGGAGTCGCTTTTATTTGAAGAGCTTTTGCACGTCTACAGGGCCACTAGGCAGGAGAGCTTAGAATTAATTAGGCCGCTTTCGACAGAAGATTGTCAAATTCAGTCCATGCCAGATGCTAGCCCGGTCAAATGGCATTTAGCTCATTCCAGCTGGTTTTTCGAAACTTTTATTCTCAAAAAATTTGTGCCTCAGTATCGAGATTTTTCACCTCAGTTTGATCAACTATTTAATTCTTATTACAACGCCATCGGCGAGCAATTTAGTCGGCCGTCACGCGGAGTGTTATCTCGGCCAAGCCTTGGCGAAGTTATAAAGTATCGCGAACATATCGATCAGTTTGTGGCTGAATTTTTACTATCTGAGTCTTGTACTGAGCAAGCACTAGCTTTGCTGGAAATAGGCATCCAGCATGAGAAACAGCACCAAGAATTAATACTGACGGATTTGCTACACGGGTTTTCTCAGAACCCCATATTGCCACCCTATAGTGAGACTGCTGCGATAGAAAAAACCGATATCGCCATTTTGGAGTGGTTTGAGTTTTCCGGTGGATTAACCGAAATTGGAGCATCTAAAGATGGGTTTTCTTACGACAATGAACGACCAGTTCACAAGCACTATCTTGAACCCTTTAAGCTGGCGAGCCGTCCGGTTAGCAACGGAGAGTACCTAGAATTTATTCAGGACGGAGGTTATAGACGCAGCGATTTTTGGCTTTCCGATGGCTGGGAACTCTTGAACAAAGGTCTAACTGAAGGCCAAAAAGAAGCGCCGCTATATTGGCAAAAGCAGGATGAAAGCTGGTATCAATTTTCCCTGGCTGGGTTGCAGAAACTAAACCCGAACCAGCCCGCATGCCACCTAAATTACTTTGAGGCTAATGCCTTTGCGGCATGGTCTGGCAAGCGCTTGCCCACGGAATTTGAGTGGGAAAGGGCGTCTCACACTGCTTTGGAGCAGGCCGATTACCTTGATTTATCTACGCTTCAGCCTGGTATCGCCTCACAAGCTGGATTGAGCCAAATGTTTGGCGGTGTTTGGGAATGGACCGCCAGCAGCTACTTGGGATATCCGGGATTTAAACCCTTTACCGGAGATGCAGGCGAGTACAACGGTAAATTTATGTCCGGGCAATTTGTGCTTAGAGGCGGTTCCTGTGTGAGTCCGGAAAGCCATATTCGTAGCAGTTACAGAAATTTCTTCTATCCACACCAGAGTTGGCAATTTAGCGGTGTTCGATTGGCTGAGGATATTTAGAGGGAATATATAAATGGGTAAGAGTAAATAGAAAACAAATGAATAATTTGGCGGAACGTCTCGACGGCAATGAGTTATCCCTCGACTCTGATCAGTTTTTGGTGGATGTTTTAGCAGGTTTATCAACCGCGCAAAAAACGCTGCCCTGCAAATATTTTTACGACGAGCGTGGTTCAAATATCTTCGAGCAAATTTGCGAGCTTGATGAGTACTACATTACCCGTACTGAGCTCGAGATTTTGCGCCAAGCTGGCCCAGAAATTGCTCAACAGATAGGAGAGGGCGTAACCATTATTGAGCCCGGCTCTGGCGCCGGAGTTAAGGTTCAAATTCTGCTGGATGCACTTCTGCATCCACGCAAATTTATTCCCTTGGAAATATCTCTAGATGCTCTTGAGGCCTCTACACAAGAGTTAAAGCAAAAATTCCCACGCTTGAAGGTTATTCCCCACAGAGGAGACTTTACTGACCAGGACGACCTGAAAAGTTTGCCTCTGGTTTCAGACCAAAGCGAACAGCGATTGGTCTTTTTTCCGGGCTCTACTATTGGTAATTTCACGCGCGACGAAGCCGTCGAAGTCTTGAGTAATCTTAGGTTGCTGGCTGGTGAAAATGGCAGGGTTTTGTTGGGCGTGGATCTTATTAAAGACCGACAGCGTTTAGTCGCTGCCTATGACGATAGTGTTGGTGTAACAGCGAATTTTAATAAGAATTTATTGGTAAGAATTAACCGCGAGCTATCTGCAGATTTCGATATTGATAAGGGCTTTGAACATTTAGCCATTTTTAACGAAGAGCTATCTCGAATTGAGATGCATCTGGTTTCAACAAGGGATCAAGTGGTTAGGCTAGATAAGCGTGAGATAGCTTTCAATGAAGGTGAGACGATTCATACAGAAAACTCTCACAAATACAGCTTTGAGCGCTTAACTGAAATGGCCGGTGGAGCTAATTTGGAAATAACTCATCAATGGTCTGACGACCGGCACGACTTCGGCCTGTTTCTGCTGAAACCAGGCCTATAGAGCTCTTTCCGGGAACTATTGTTCCTTATTAGCTTTACGCTTTTTCTTGCCGCCCTGGCTTGGTCCGCCGCCTGTAGAAGGCTTCCCAGAAGAAGGTTTACCAAAGCTTTTATGTTTTGAAGGGCCGCTATCCAATCTTTCGATACCTAAAGGCTCGTTTCGAACCCGAACTTTTTTCAAATGCTGGAAAAGCTCTTTGGGCATGCCCTTCGGTAGATCCACTGTACTGTGGTCGTCAAATAACTGAATACGACCAATAAAGGCGCTGTCGATATCGGCTTCGTTGGCAATGGCGCCAACAATATCTCCAGGCTGAACTTTATGGTTGTGGCCTACCGATAAGCGGTAAGTTTCCATATCGATATCGCTCTTTTCCTCGCGGTCGCGTCTCGGACTGCTAGGCTTTTCACTCTCACCGCCTTCTTTTCTGCGTTCGCTTCTGCCCCGATCTCCACGTCCGCCGCGATCTGAGAATTCATGTTCTTTAGATCGCGATCGATCTCGTCGGCTACCGCCATCTTTGCGGTCACTGGAATTACGCTCCATACGTTCATTGGATCGCTCTTTACGAGGAACGTCTTTAACAAGAATTGGGTGATCTTTCTGCGCCATAAAGGCTAATGCTGCTGCAAGCTGCTGCGGCTCGACCTCTCGTTCCGTCAAATATTCTTGAACCAGGTTTTCGAAAAATCCGAGTTTTTCAGTACTGAGTGCTTCAGTTATGTTGTCCTTAAACTGGTCGCCGCGTTTTTTATTGATTTGCTCTTTGCTTGGCAGTTCTAAAGGCGTCATTTTTTGTCGCGTAGCTTTCTCAATAGAACCCAATAGACGGCGTTCTCGCGGAGCAACAAATAGAATGGCCTTACCTTCACGTCCAGCTCGACCGGTTCGGCCAATACGGTGAACGTAGGCTTCGGTATCGTAAGGAATATCGTAGTTAATCACGTGGCTTACGCGAGTTACATCGATACCACGCGCGGCAACATCAGTGGCAACCAATATATCCAGCTTGCCGTTTTTCAGTTTTCCGATAGTAGCTTCACGAAGTTTTTGCGTCATATCACCGTTGATAGGTGCTGCGGAATGTCCGCGTGCTTCCAATCTGTCCGCCAAGTCGGCGCTGGAGTTTTTAGTGCGCACAAAAATGATAATGCCGTCGTATTCTTCAACTTCCAAAATACGAGTCAGGGCATCCAATTTGTTGGTGCCGGCTACTATCCAATACTTCTGCTCTACGCGTTCGACGGTCGAGGTCTTCGATTCAATTTTTATATGCGCGGGTTTCTTTAGGTAGGTATCTGCAACCTTGCGAATTACCGCCGGCATGGTGGCGGAAAATAGCGCTACCTGACGTTCTTTTGGAGTGTGTTCCAGAATCCAAGTTACGTCGTCGATAAATCCCATACGCAACATTTCATCGGCTTCGTCCAATACAACGGTCTGCAACTCATCGAGTTTCAAAGTATTGCGGCGCAGATGGTCCATGACTCGACCGGGAGTACCCACAACAACCTGAGCTCCACGAGACAGCTGTCGCAACTGAATGCTCATGCTCTGCCCACCGTAAATGGGCAGCACATGGAAACCCTTTATAGCGCTGGCGTAGTTTTGAAATGCTTCTGCTACCTGAATGGCGAGCTCTCGAGTAGGCGCAAGAACCAGGACCTGAGGTTTTTTCTTTTTAGGATCTATACGTGACAAAAGTGGCAAGGCGAAGGCAGCAGTTTTACCGGTACCTGTTTGTGCGGTTCCAAGAATATCGCGACCTTCTAAAAGGTGCGGAATGCTCTCTGCTTGAATCGGCGTTGGTTGCTCATAGCCAATACGTTTTAGGGCCGACATTACGGGGTCAGAAAGGCCTAAATCAGCAAAGAGTGGGCCACTAGTTAGAGTGTCGGAGGTAGTCATTAATAAACCTGAGGTCCGTGCAGCGAATACAGTTCACTGCCCGGTAGAAAAAAGGGTCGCGATTATGCGCGTATCGCGAGGGAATTAACAGCAAAATGCAATAATAAAATCAGATAGTTAGCGCCATTTCTTAGTTTGGTGTCAGACAAAAAAGAAGAAGATTCGACAAGGCGATAGCAGTGCTACAGAATCCACCCCATTCAGAGACAAACTAATTCTATGGCCCAAACATTCGATCTTGTGATAATTGGCGCTGGCGCTGCGGGACTAATGTGCGCTGCGACTGCCGGGTACCAGGGTAAAAGCGTGCTGGTTATAGATCACGCCAACAAGGCGGGCAAAAAGATTCTTATGTCTGGCGGAGGGCGTTGCAACTTCACCAATTTGAGCAGTACACCGGCAAACTTCTTCTCCCAAAACCCCAATTTTTGCATATCTGCTCTTAAACGTTATACACCAGAGAATTTTCTTGAATTAGTTGAACGGCACAGTATTAAGTATGTTGAAAAGGCAGCTGGACAGTTGTTTTGCGCCGACTCCTCTAAAGATATCTTGGAATTACTGCTTACCGAGTGCGAATGGGCTGGCGCAGAGGTGCGGCTAAATACCAAGGTGGATAAAGTTGAGCTTGCCGGAACTTCGGTAAAGCTTTCCACCTCATCGGGGCAGATAAGCGCAGCAAAGTTAGTGATAGCTTCTGGCGGGTTGTCTATTCCCACTATGGGAGCCACTAGTTTTGGCTACGATACTGCAAAACAGTTTGGTCTAGATATTGTTAAGACCAGCGCCGCTCTGGTTCCCTTTGTTCTTACCTCACAGTGGAAAGACCGGTTGCAACCCTTGGCAGGAGTTGCCGCTGATGTGGAAGTATCAGTTGGCAAAGTAAGCTATCGAGAGCCCATGCTAATTACCCACAGAGGTTTATCCGGCCCTGCGATGTTGCAGACTTCGTCCTGGTGGAAACCCGGTGACGCACTCAGTATAAATTTGCTGCCTGAATTGGAGCTGGGTGAACTTCTGATGGAATTGCGTGAATATCAGGCAATACGGCAAGTGGGTGGTTGGCTGGCAGAATATCTACCCAAAAGATTGGCGCAAGCAATAGTCGAATGGGAGGGGTTGGCAGAATCCAGTTTTGCGGATCTATCCAATAAACGTATTCACTCCCTTCAAAAGAGCCTCAATGCCTGGCAACTAAAACCCGCAGGTACTGAGGGTTGGCGCACCGCCGAAGTCACCATGGGCGGCGTATCAACTGCCAATATTTCGCAGAAAAATTTTGAAGTAAAAGGCATTCCGCAGCTGGCCTTTATTGGTGAGGTTCTAGATGTGACTGGAGAGCTCGGAGGCCACAATTTCCAATGGGCTTGGGCATCAGCAGTAGCTTGCGGGCAAGGCGAGTAAAAAGATCGGTCAAACGCAGTCGTAAGGCTGAACAAAACCGCCGGGTAGGTATTGCCACCATTTTCTATTCACTATCGGAAGTTCGCTTGAATCCGGATCGATAAGGTTTTGCGTGTATTCCAGACGATTATGGTCAGCGCTTAGATGAAATGTTTCATGCATTTGAAGGCTGGAGCCATTGCCCTCAAAGGTAGTGGTGACAGCAAGCGTACCGGCGATTATGCGACCCGTTGAATAGCCTAAGTTGGTTCTATTGGTGCCAGGATCATTGTGATCTACATTCATATAAACAGTTCGTATGGTGTCAAATTCTTCGGCGTGAATAATTACCGTAGCGCCGTTATCAATTAACTGAATCGGGTAGGGTGTGCCCATAGCAACCCATAAATCTTTAACCGCACAATTGTTGGAAATCTGTTCACTCAGGTATTCCAAGCCAGTATTGACACCGTCGAATTTAAGCGATTGATGGCTCCCTTGTGCACCATAGATGGTATTCCACACTGCGAAAATTGATGTTGGACGCTTTGAGACGTCATCTTCAACAACACCGCCGTGCAGTGCCGCGGAACTGCCTATACGGTTTGCATCAGGCCAACGAGATTCGGCGGTCCGCAGAAAAATGACTTCGCGATTGCTTGGCAGTAATAGGTGATTCATAAAAATATCGGTATCAGAAGTTCTTGAGCGATATCCAGCAACCCGTACTTGTGTTCCAACGGCCAATAGATCGGAGGTAACGTCCATTCGTGTCAGGCTGGAAACCGAGTTGCTTTCAGTGGTATATATTTTTTCATTTGCAGCGCCGCCATCGACGGTAAAACTCACTCGAATATGGGGATTACGCCATTCTATCGCGCTAATCACGCCTTCGATCTCTATGTCTGAGTTGACGTCGTAAATAGCTGACCAGTTGTGATGAGCGGTGGCCGTGGTGGCAAACAGCGCAAGAATCGCTGTTACTAGTAGTGATCTGAACATTTGCTTCCCAAGGAATTGAATATTGTCTCGAGTGACTGCCGAACCAAGAATGTAAACCGAGTTCTGTCGAAGCAATATATCTCGTTTGTGTTTTATCAGCTATTAAGCCTGCCACAGTATTGTTGTCCATAAGCTGAAGTACAAAGTAAAAATTGTAAATTTTTGTCGCGGGTCTTTAGCTCAATTGAGGCGCAAGGTACATTGCATGAAAATTCATATAAATTAATCGCGGGTTCGGAAGGAATAGATGAAATTTGCTACTTGCATGGTACTTTGGTTCATAGCTCAGCAGGCTATGGCTCATCACGGTTTTGCTCAGTACTTTGATCGAGACAATCAAGTTCGAATTGAAGGTGTCGTTCATGCGATATCCATACGTAATCCGCACGCTCACCTCGAAGTGGCAGTGGTTAACGATAGTGGCGACACTGAAATATGGTCCTGTGAGACACAGGCTAAAACGCTACTAGACCGTAAAGGCGTTTCAGAGAGCGACTTCGTTATTGGGGATAAAATTGTTATTACCGGGAGTCAGGCTCGGCGAGAAGCTACTGGCTGTGAAGTTGGAACCGTCTATTTTGCAAATGGTACTTCCATCACCTTTCGAACTGACCAAGGGCGTGCTGTTATAGCAGTAAACGAAGGTGCAGAAGTTGCTCCGAGCCAGCGTGATTCAATATTCGGGCACTGGGTTCGAGATAGCTTTGGCGGCACTCCTCCTCAACCCGGCTATCTGGACGTTATTAATGAAGTAGGTCAGGCGGCAAGAGCCCAGTACAACTCCTTTCTTCATGACCCCACATTGCATTGCAATCCGGGCACAGCCGTTCGGGCATGGGCTGCGCCGGGTAACCCATCAGCGATTCGTCAAGAAGGCGACCGAATTATTATTCAGCATGAGTTTATGGATACCACTCGTACTATCTATATGAATCCGCAAACCGCTCCTGCCAATGTGGCTCCTTCGAGCATGGGATTTTCTTTGGGTCGATTTGAAGGTGATGAGCTGATTTTGGAAACTACCAACTTTTCAGAAGGCGTATTGCTTACTCATACTGGCCCCGATAGTTCCGGAGTAGTGCACAGCGACGGCCTAAAACTAATAGAGCGCTATAACCTGGACGCTCAGGGTAACCTGACTTTCGCCTATGAGGCGACAGATTCAAATTACTTTACTGACCCTATTAGTGGCGGCGTCGTGCTTTCAGCGACTGAACTTGAACTGAGTGAATACAATTGTAAAATTGCGATACAGGAATAACCTCTAGGAGATATGCAAATTGGATAAGCTAACAAAAATTTCCGGTTCATATAGTGAAGGGTCTACGCAGAGAGTTTGACGCACTCGGATTATCCTGTAATCGCCCGAACCAATAAAAACAACACCGAAGGCGCCAACAAGCATCCTGCCCCCGTATAAAAAGTAGCTGTCATAGCACCGTAGGGAACCAGCTTTGGATCCGTCGCGGCTAATCCGCCGGCAACGCCACTGGTGGTGCCCATCAGCCCACCATAAACCATGGCTGACCTAGGATTGTTCAAACCAATTAGCGGCGCCACTATAGGCGTGCCAATCATTACCAATACCGACTTCACCAATCCAGCCGCTACGCTTAAAGCTATTACGTCTGAGCTTGCTCCCAGGGCTGTTCCAGTAACTGGACCGACTATATATGTAGCTGCACCGGCGCCTATTGTTGTTATGGATACGGCATCGGTAAAACCAAAGGCTACTGCCACAATGCCACCTACGGCAAAAGATACCACCACACCTAAAACAACCGAGATGCCTCCAAGCACGCCCGCCTTTTTAATGGTTTCGAGATCGGCACCAAAGGCTGTGGCAACAATCGCAAAGTCTCGGAACATTGCGCCGCCCAAAATAGCGACACCTCCAAGCATGGTGAAATCGGCAATGCCGTTGCTGCCACCGGTAATTTTTCCACCGATATAGGCAAGTACTAGTCCCAATGTAATGGCGATGGCCGATCCGTGAATTCTGCCTCTAGTAAGACGACCGCTGATCCAATAGGAAATCCAAACCATTAGTCCAACAAATAGAAAGGCCGTGACTATGCCGCTTTTGGCCAGTATTTCTTCTAGCATCTCGAATCCCATCTCAAGACTCTTCCGTAGCTGTTGGTTCCGGATCGGAATGACCAATGCGCGTAAGAACGGGCACCAGAGCAAAGCTGACCATTACCGCAGCTACGCCTGCAATCACCGCTAGCCAACCACTGGAAAGTGCGGCCACCACATTCTGTTTGGCAGCCATCGCCACAACAATAGGTATATACATGGCGCTCCAGAAATGGATTCCGGATTCTGTCATGGGTTTCATGGCAAGTTTTTTCGGGCTTATGTTGGATAGGATAATAAGCAGCAGCATGGCTATACCGACGCCGCCGACATTGGCGTCTATACCCATTAGGTAACCGAGAACATTGCCTAGATAAGTGCCCAAAAGCAGGCAAAACGAAAGCAATGCAACGCCGTAGACAACCATAACACCCTCCGAAATAATTTCAGTCGCTAGTATACCCATCTAACTGATGGAGATAGGGTTCCTGACCCTGATCAGCCAATTTGTAAAATATGGTGAAAAGAAGATTTAAATAAGGCATGTTATTCGTCTATTTGTAATTGCTAGGCACTGGCTTGGCAAAAAAATCATCTTGGGGGATATACATGAAAATTTTGGTTACCTTTTTCGCACTTGTGATGGCTTGCCTGCCCTTGGCGGTATCTGCGCATCACTCAACTTCAGAGTACACAGATGAGATATCTGAGATTGAGGGAGTGGTATCGGACAAATTTTGGAGAAACCCGCACGTGATTTTTCATGTGACAACCGACCAGGGAGCAGAGTGGATTATCGAAGGTAGTTCGGTAAGCAGCCAAAATCGTCGTGGAATCAGTTCAGACGTTATCAATGTTGGTGATCGATTGAAAGTGGCGGGTCGTGCCTCGATGCGTCGCGAACATGACATGATCATGTCAAATATATTGTTGGATAATGGCCAAGAGCTTATGTTGAGTAACAATGGCACTCGGCGCTGGCCTCAACTAGACCATGCCGAACTTATTGTGGACACAGGCCCTACGGTCGAGCAAATCGCTGAAGCGGAAGCTAACGCCGATGGACTTTTCCGGGTCTGGTCCTGGGGACGTTTAGAAGGAGGCTGGTGGTTCTTTGCTGATCCAGATGCTTTCCCCCTTACTCAGGATGCTTTGGATAAGTTTGCTACCTGGAACGAGTACACTGAAAACCCTCAACTGCAGTGCACCCCTCCAGGTATGCCACTGACCATGGGCAACCCATATCCCATTGAGTTTACCCAGCACGATGAAAATACCATTGTAATGCGCGCTCACGAGTTTGATGTTACCCGCGTGATTCACTTGAACGCTGAGCCGGTTCCGACAGTAGAAGAAAACATTATGGGTTATTCCACCGGCTACTGGGAGGACAAAAATACCCTTGTGGTCGATACTACAAATATCAATTACCCCTATTTCAATCGGGTTGGAATATCTTCCGGACCTGATTTGAGCGTTCACGAGCGCTTTATCGTCAATGAAGAAGAGGGCAAGCTTCATTACTTCACTACTATTAGCGATCCTTGGGCATTGACTGAGCCCTTTACCAAAGAATTGCTTTGGGTATGGGTACCTGGGCAGCCACTGGGTGAATATGGCTGTGCTGTTTCGGAGGTTTACGCTCAGTAAAAAGTTTTAAGATCAAATTGGCCCATAAAAAACCTCGCTTGTAGCGGGGTTTTTTTGGGTTAACATATTGGGCTCGGGGAGGGCTCGAATAAGGAAAATAGGATGAGTAAGTCTGAAGATAATTATCACCACGGAGGCGGTAACCTCCCGGAGCATAACGAGGGCGAGACGCAAGAGCTCTCAGTAAAGCACGAAGTTATAGACGCCTACTGGAAAACCAACATTCGCTTGTTGGTTATACTCTTGACTGTCTGGGTCATAGTCTCCTTTGGCTGCAGCATACTTTTTGTGGATGCCCTAAACCAAATTAATTTCTTTGGATTTCCACTGGGATTTTGGTTCGCCCAGCAAGGCTCCATCATCTGCTTTGTTGTACTCATTTTTGTTTATTCCAAACTGATCGGCCGTATCGAAGATCGTTTTCATCTCGACGACAAAGACCATGAGAAGAAGGGCGGTGAGCAATGAGCACTCAACTGCTTACCTTTATATTTGTAGGGCTCACCTTTGTGCTCTATATCGGCATTGCCATCTGGTCTCGCGCCGGCTCCACCAAAGAGTTTTATGTCGCCGGTGGCGGCGTGCATCCGGTGGTTAATGGCATGGCCACCGCTGCGGACTGGATGAGCGCGGCTTCCTTTATCTCTATGGCGGGCATTATTGCCTTCTCCGGCTACGACGGCTCGGTCTACCTTATGGGCTGGACCGGTGGTTACGTGCTGCTGGCTCTTCTAATAGCACCTTACCTACGCAAGTTCGGCCAGTTCACTGTTCCCGACTTTATCGGCGATCGCTACTACTCAAAAACTGCGCGTTTAGTTGCGGTGGTTTGTCTGATCTTTATCTCCTTCACCTATATTGCCGGGCAAATGCGCGGTGTAGGCGTTGTCTTCTCACGCTTTCTGGAAGTGGATATAAATACCGGCGTCTTAATCGGCATGGGCATCGTCTTTTTCTACGCAGTAATGGGCGGTATGAAAGGCATTACCTATACCCAGGTTGCCCAATACTGCGTCCTGATGTTTGCCTATCTGGTACCTGCGGTCTTTATCTCCATTCACATTACCGGTAACCCCATCGCGCAGTTGGGCTTAGGTTCTCTGGTCAATGACGGAAGTGGCTTGTCGGTATTACAAAAGCTCGACAATACCTTGATCGATCTGGGGTTTAATGCCTATACCCAGGGGCAGAAAAGCACAGTTGATGTCTTTGCCATCACTATGGCGTTAATGGTCGGAACCGCGGGATTACCCCATGTGATAGTTCGTTTCTTTACGGTACCCAAGGTATCCGATGCGCGTAAATCCGCGGGCTATGCGCTGCTCTTTATCGCGCTGCTCTATACCACCGCCCCCAGTGTTGCCGCCTTTGCGCGTCTTAACTTTATTGAGGCCATTCACGAGACCGAGTACAGAGAAGCGCCCGGTTGGTTTAAAACTTGGGAAGATGTAGGCCTATATGCTTGGACCGATAAAAACCAAGACGGCAAGGTGCAATACGCGCCCGGCGCGCCTTTTGTTGGAACTCCCAATTTTATCGACGCTCGCGGTGTCCAAGGCGAGCGACTTGTCACTAACGAGCTCACCAGTAACGATAACGAAGTCTATATAGATCGAGATTCCATTGTGCTGGCCAGTCCCGAGATTGCGGCATTGCCTGGCTGGGTTATTGCCCTAGTAGCTGCCGGCGCGGTGGCAGCAGCACTGTCCACTGCGGCGGGTCTGCTGCTGGTGATATCAACGGCGGTATCCCACGATCTAATGAAGAAAATCCTGATGCCGCAGATCACCGACAAGCAGGAGCTCCGATTTGCCAGAATGGCAGCGACTGTGGCTATTCTAATAGCCGGGTGGTTTGGAATAAATCCGCCGGGCTTTGTGGCGCAGGTGGTGGCCTTTGCCTTCGGACTGGCGGCGGCCAGCCTGTTTCCGGCAATCTTTATGGGCATATTTTTTAAGCGCATGAATCGAGAGGGTGCGATAGCAGGAATGGTTAGTGGATTTCTCTTTGCTTTCAGCTACATCGTGTTCTTTAAGTTTATTTCGCCCGAACTGAACACGGCTGAGTACTGGTTATTTGGCATATCGCCTGAAGGCATTGGTGCCATAGCTATGTTGGTGAATTTCATCGCAGCAACGTTAGTGGCATGCTTTACTGCCAGCACGCCTCAGGCGGTCTGCAATATGATCGACGATATACGAATCCCGGCGAGCAGCGATATCGCGGTCGACTAGAGCAAGCTGCTATCCAGCTTCAAACCTGATCAACTTAGTTAAAGGGATAATTAGCGGCCAGCCTTTATACTGTCCAGTACTCCCTTGTAAGCAGTTTTACCCGCTTTCTCCATAGAAGCTCTTATTTTATTTTTGTAAAAAGAGGCGCTACCTCGCCCTTAAGGCGTTATAAGACATTACGAATTAACTTGATGCTACTCGCTGCCAATATAGCAGGGCACACAGCCCTGTTAGCGAGTTAGTTTTTGCAGATGTAAAAGGAAGACCAAAATCATTCAATTTATAGCCCGTCTGATCGACCGAAGCACTCATGTGCGGGCTGGCGAGGGCCAGGCCTTATTTCTGTCGGCGGCCTATTACTTTCTTCTGATGTGCGCCTACTACATTCTTCGGCCGATTCGCGACAATATGGGAGCCGCCGGCGGAGTTGATAATTTGGCCTGGCTATTCCTGGGCACATTAACCGGCATGATGTTGCTTCACCCTATTTATGGCGCTTTAGTTAGCAAACTACCAAGGCGTCAATTTGTACCCCTAATCTACCGGTTTTTTATAGCCAACCTGGTAATTTTCTACGCAGTTTTTCAAATGGTAGATCCCGTCAACGCCATTTGGGCGGGCCGGGTATTCTTTGTTTGGGTAAGCGTATTTAATCTCTTTGTGGTATCGGTATTTTGGTCCTTTATGAACGATATTTACCGGTCTTCGCAGAGCAAACGCCTTTTTGGTATTGTCGCAGTGGGTGGCACAGCCGGTGGTATTTTGGGTTCATCTATAACTTCCTTTTTATCCCTGGCCCTTAGCCCTACAACGCTGATGTTGGTTTCTGCAGTTTTACTAGAAGGAGCTGCGCAGGTATCCAAGCGCCTTGGGAGGTCGGAAGAGGGGCTGGCCTTAACTGCGCTTCGCGAAGAGGGCAATGGTTCAAATACTCCCCACACAGAAGAAGACGCAAGCCGGGTTTCCGCCAGCGTGAACGCCAAGCACCACGAGGTTATAGGCGGCGGTCCGATTGAGGGCATACGCCACTTGTTTGATTCATCTTATCTGCTGGGAATTGCAGTATTAATAATGTTGTATTCCCTGGTCTCTACCTTTCTCTACTTTCAGCAGATTGCCATAGTGAATGAAGTGCTTGGTAATAATGACAGCGCACGTACGCAGCTATTTGCCAGCCGTGATCTGGTGGCAAATATTATTACTTTGGTAGTTCAGATATTTTTTACCGGCCGCATTCTTCGTTGGTTTGGTGTTGGCACGGCCTTGGCATTTTTACCCGTGGTTAGCTTTATTGGTTTTGGCATTCTCAGTACAGCGCCAATTTTGATAGTGGTAATTGTCTTCGATGCACTGCGCCGAGTAAGCAACTTTGCGATTCAACGACCCGCTCGAGAAACCCTGTACACGGTACTATCCCGCAATGAAAAGTATAAGGCCAAGAATTTTAACGACACTTTTATCTACCGCTTGGGAGACCAGATTGGTGCCTGGTCCTACACCTTTATGCTTTGGCTGGGACTTAGCCTTTCAGGGCTGGCGCTAGCTATGCTGCCTATTTCAGCGCTCTGGCTTGTCCTGGCTATTTGGCTGGGGCGGTGCAGAGAGAAAGAGAGTGAATGGCAAGAGGAAGATCTTAGCGCCACAGACTTAGACCACTCAGATCTTTTGGCCAGTGAAGTTACCGAGGGCGTTTGACCCTCGGCATTTCAGTTCGTAGGGTTACTTCCAGTTGGCTTCCCATTCAGCAACCATTCCCGACACCATTTCAGGGTGGTCTGCAGAAAGGTCGGCATGTTCGCCGGGGTCATCCACAAGGTTATACAGTCGCCAATCAGCATTATCGCGAGGCTGGCCCGGAGCTACGGTATTGATGATCTTATATCCGCCACGAATCAGCGCACCACCATCACCATAGTCCCAGCCAGCGACATCGGTATCCAAGTGAATAGTATCGGCTTGGCCGGTTAAATATTGCCAAGCGGAACGCCCGCGGATGTCATTGATCTCTCGGCCCTGAAAAGTACTTGCCCCCGGATGTTCAGTACCGGCAATTTCCATAAAGGTAGGCAGAAAATCCATCATACTCATAAAGGCGTCGCCAACGTCGCCGGCCTCGACTGCTGCCGGATAACGCACAAACGCGGCAGCTCGCAGTCCGCCTTCATCAATAGTTCCCTTCTGATATTTAAATGGAGCACTGGCTGCTTCGCCAAAGCCTCGGCCGTGATCAATAAAGGAGCTCATACGACCAAAATTCTCAATGCTGTTGTCCATCCAATGAGGCATATCAGGTCCACCGCCTTGGGGACCACGACCTGTATCAACGCCATGCTCGCCGGAAGAGGCGCCATGATCTGCAGTGAAAACAATAACGGTATTTTCCATCTGCCCGCTTTCTTCAAGGTAACTGATAACCCGTCCGATGCTCATATCCAAGTGTTCGATCATGCCGGCAAAAATACCTTGGGCTTTGGAATAACGCTGTTTTTCTTCTTCGCTTAAATTTTCCCAGGGTTCCGCAAGGGGGCTGTATTCATCTAGGCTCGAATTTTCTGGCAGCACACCCATTTGTCCAGCGCGCTTAAATCGCTGTTCTCGCAATTCGTCGTACCCCATATCGTAACGACCGTCATTGCGGTGCAGTAATTCTTCGGGAAGCTGCAGGGGCCAATGGGGCGCAGTGTAGGGCATATAGGCAAACCAAGGGGTACCCTCTTCATTTTCCTGCAAATACTCCAGCATCTTGTTGGTGTAGTGGTCAGTTGCGTAGAAGTCCTCTGGGAGAGCATCAAGCTCCAGCCGTTCTCCGCCGTCTTCATATCCTAGGCCTAAAGCTTCCGGCATAAGGAATATTTCCCGAAAAAAGCTAGCCGAACCATTTAGCTGGACAAATGAACGGTCAAAGCCGCGAGTTGCCGGCGTATATCCATCATCCCAGCCTAGATCCCATTTGCCAGTCATATAGGTCGCGTAGCCTGCTTCTTGCATTAATTCCGGGATAATTGCCCATTCGCGACTAAGTAAGTTGTTGCGTTGGCCGCCCTCATGACTGGGTCGAGTTATGATAGTTCCAGAGACCGGTGCGCTGGCCATCAACATGGTTCGAGTTTGTTGGCAGGCTGAAGCTGCGTGGAGGTTATTTAGCCGCAACCCTTGATAGGCCAGCCTATCTAAGTTTGGCGTGGCGATTTCACTGCCGAAAGCTCCTATATCCGTAAAGCCTAAATCATCAGCAACGATAAAAAGAATATTTGGACGGCTTTCGGTCACCACTTCAGATTCGTCAATCGCCGCTATTTCTTGCGATTCCTGTGAGCAGGCGCACATAACCAGCAGGCCGCCTAAGACGGGTAGGTGTTTGTTAATTCTCATCTTATTCCCTTAGATTCTAGCCAAAGTATATATTATTTTCATCGAATACAAATTCGATGATCAGCTAATTTTAAGCATTTCCATTAAGTTACCGCTAAGAATCGCTTCTTTTTCCGCATCAGATAAGAAAGGTGCATCAACCACTATGTCGATAGTGTCGGGCCATGAATAAGGCATATCCGACCCATAGACGATTTGGCTAACGCCAACCTCCGCCACCAGATGCCGCAAACCTTCTTCCGAAAAGACCATGCTATCTATGCTTATTTGGTCCTGAAGATACTCTCTCATGGGTTTGATATTTGAACAATTAGCGTTGTTCCTATTGCAAGCATGTTCAAAGCGGCCCATGTAAGAAGGCAAATAGCCTCCGCCGTGAGAAGCGCAAATTTTCAGGTTCGGGAACCGATCAAGGGTACCTTCCAGAATCATACGAGTCAGAAATACCGCCGTTTCCAGAGGATTTCCCGCTACATTTGGCAGATCGCCCACACTGCCTAGCTGGCCAGGCTGAATCAGATTTTCTGCATTGTTTGGGTGAATAAAAATGGGAACGCCTAACTCTTCTGCTTTTGCCCAGAACGGATCGTATTTTTCAGAGGTAGGTACTTCGCCATTTACATGGCCAAGCACTGATGCTCCCCGGTGATCCAATTCTTTTACCGCAAACTCGAGTTGCTCTGCAGCCAACTCGGGAAACTGAATAGCCGGAGAAGATAAAGCCACAAAACGATCTGGATATTTACTGCACCAGTCGGCAAGGCCTATGTCGTTTATATCAACGATCTGTCGGGCCTGATTTTCATCTGCCGCGTACCACCAAAATCTATTAACGCTCAGCGCCGCGATATCAATTCCGCGAGCGTCCATTTCATCCATGCGTTTTGGAGTCAGAACTAAAAAGGGCCCTAGGTCCGCATTCTCCATAGAGGTACCTGCAATAATTGGTGCGACCTCTGGAAATAAACAGTGCGCATGAATATCAATAACCTTTATGCGGCGCCCACCAATAATTATCTGTTTGGGTGCTTGTGCATCGGTGCAGGCAGAACCGCCTACCATTGCCATGCCGGCAAATGCGCGGCCAGTTGTACTTAAGAATGTTCTTCGATTAATCATAATATTCCCCCCGAGCCGGATAGCTTGATACAGATAGACTTTAAAGTGAAGCTTTAACCTGTTGAGTTTCTCTAGGTGAAATAAAAGGCGAAACAAAAAGCTGAAATAATTTTGTATATGATTAGGTTAACAAAGCTTAGCAATTTAGCTTTATGCGAGTGCGGACAAAATTGATAGTCTGGATCATGCAAATTTGGTGGCGATTCAATGATATTTGCAAGATGACAATTTATGGCACTTAGTGTCTCATCACTGCTGGCCAGTACCGGCAAGATAAGAGTGAAAACCTGGGCTTTATTCAGGTGAACTGCAACCAATTAGGGCGCGGTTCAGCGAATGAAGTTCTGCCACTAGCCCAAGAATTGGGTCTAGCAGTAATGGTAAATGTGCCCTTCGCTAAGGCCGAGTTATTTAATAAGATCAGCGGTGATGCACTGCCAGAATGGGCCAGCGAATTTGATTGTAAAAGCTGGGCGCAGTTCTTCCTTAAATACGTGGTCTCGCATCCGGCAGTCACCTGCATAATTCGACGGACTAGTAACCCCCATCATATGGTGGATAACCTGATGGCGGGTTTTGGCGCAATGCCAGATGCAGCGGCTAGAGTTCGTATAGAAAGTTTTATTGATGGATTGGGCTAATAATTTGGAGGGTTAGTAGTGGTAGATTTTAGAACGATTCTAATTCAGTGCGTTTCTTTGGCTAAATCTAAGTTGATTCAGCTAGCTGTCCTTTTAATGCTGATCTCAGCAATGGCAAATGGCCATCACTCCCGTTCGGAATACAGCGGCAGCCCTGTGGTGGAGTTTGAAGGCGAGGTGGTCGAAGTCCTCTGGCAAAGCCCCCATGTAATGATTAGCGTAAAAACTTTAGAAGCTGATGGCTCGGAGATGGTCTGGGAATTAGAAGGATCTGATGCGGGCACTCTAAGCCGTCGTGGCCTAGATGCCAGCCAAATTCGCCTTGGCGATCAGATAAAGGTCGCAGGCCGAGTGTCTGCCCGACGTGGAAATTGGATCGCTACTTCAAACATCCTATTGCCCGATAATGTCGAAATGGTGTTTGGTCAAACGGAGCCTCGGTGGACAGCCGATTATTTAGGCGGCAGGCTTTTTCAGGAACCCGTTGATGAAGCAGACAAGAACAATGTTGAAGGCCTTTTCCGTTTGTGGATCCGGTCCGTGGGTACTACCTATGGTGTACAAGAAGAGCCTCCTTTGACGGATGAAGCACGCAGGGCTTATGAAAACTACGACCAGTTAAAAGACGACCCTGTACTGGAATGCGTTCTGCCTGGCATGCCGCGCGTTATGACAGTAGTGGGTTATCGCCCCATAGAATTTGAACAAAGCGGTGAGGATATTCTGCTGTACTCGGAAAACTTTAATCTCACCCGCACTATCTATATGAATGACGCCGTAAATCTGGATGAGATAGAGGCGATGCCTCTGGGCTACTCAACCGGTGAATGGGAAGGCGAAACGCTAATTGTTACTACCACCAATATTAGCTGGCCCTTCTTCGATATGCCGCCGCTTATAGGTATTCCGCAAAGTGATCAGACCAAGATTGTTGAGCGATTCACAATAGATGAGATCGACGACACGCTAACCTATGATTTTTGGGCCCACGATCCGGTCAATTTTACCGCGCCTATCAGTCAATCGAACTACATGGTTTGGGGTTATCAGCCGGGGCAGGAGAGGGAAGTTGATAACTGCGTGGAATATGCGGAAGTGCTTTAGATTCGATTAATGGGCATCGGCGATTTGCTCGCGGGCGCTATTGGCTAAAAAATCAGAACGCCTCTGTTTGACTCTTTTGGCCTAGACATCTATCAGCCTAAGCAGCCCTTCTCTTATCGTAATATTTATTCGTTTTGCCGGACCTTCAATCGAGCGAGAGTCGACATCCACTAACAGCGCGGTCCGTCCCCCACTGGCACTTATGCTGTCAGTCAAACCTGTAGCACTAGGAATGGCGTCAAACGCATCCAAGTATAATAAAATCGCCTCGCGAGCCGCGGAGATAGTGCCTTTCTCTTGATCTGCAGCGCTAGAACATCCGGGTAAATCAGGCTTTTCAATACTCTAGGCTTAGTTGGTATTTTCGAGTTGTTCAACGTAGATGGGATATTGCCGCATTTGATTCTCAGGCCTCGATGCCCGCTGCTTTCAGGATGGCTTTTACGGTTCCCTTCGGTAAGTCCTTTTTAGCATGGGGTACCGTGGTTACAAAGTTTTGCCCAGGGTGTGTAAGCTGATGATGACTGCCCTTAACACGAACCTCTTGCCAACCTGCCTGTTTGAGTTATCTGATAAGCATCCTGCTATTCATAAGTGTTTAATATGCACACTACCTATTCTGAGTAAAGCGCAGAGTTATTTTAATTGGTCCTACTGAATGGTTACAAAAGTGTGAAGAATTCTTGAACTGATTGACCGGCAAAGCCTGTTATCGATAGATTGGCTAGCTACGAATTACTCTGGGAACATTTCAAATGATTACTCGACGCGATCTACTTAAGAAATCTGCACTAGTTGCATCTGCCACAGCGCTTTTGCCACAATTATTGAACGCTCAATCTGGTGGCGGAATCATTAAGCGAGCGATTCCCAAGACAGGCGAACAGCTGCCTATAATTGGCTTAGGTAGCTCGGCTAACTTTTCCTCTCTCGCCAACAGTGCAGATGCAACCGCATTGCGCGAAGTGCTGCGCGCATTGATCGATAACGGCGGTACGGTGTTCGATACGGCCCCCGGTTACGGCGGCGGAACTTCTGAAGAAGTAGCTGGCGATTTTGTGAACGAGCTAGGTGTGGCCGATGATATTTTCTGGGCGACTAAACTTAATGTAGTTGCTCGGCGCAGTAATAACCTCAATGCAGACCCAGTGGCTGCTCGTGCCCAACTTGAACGTTCTTTCGAAATAATCAAAAACCCCGTTATTGATCTAATTCAAGTTCATAACCTTGGTGATATCCCCGTACAACTTGGCATGCTAAAAGAAGCCAAAGAAGATGGCCGAATCCGCTACCTTGGTACCACCTGGACTGGAGAACAACGCTTCGAAGATCTCGCCGAAGTTATGCGCAACGAGCCGTTAGACTTTGTCGGCATCGATTACGCTATCGACAATAGAGTGGCCGCTGAAAGAATGCTGCCAATGGCTCAAGAATTGGGTATAGCGACGCTGATCTACCTGCCATTTGGACGGGACCGACTCTGGAGCCGCGTTAGCGGACAGGAGTTACCAGATTGGGCCGCTGAGATTGATGCACATTCATGGGCGCAATTCTTCCTTAAATACATCGCCGCTAACCCGGCAGTTACGGCTATTACGCCGAGCACAAGTAAGCCGGCTAATATGATCGACAACTTGAGTGGAGGCATCGGGCAATTGCCGGATGCCGACATGCTTCGCCGCATGGAACGCCACGTAGATTCATTGCCGCAAGCCTAGAATAATGCCCCACATGGGACGCGCTATAAGCTGCCTATTCCAGCTCGGCCTCATGCTTGCCCTGTTCTTGGCAGCCACCGCTAACGCAAACCACTCCTTTGCGATGTGCGAATCAGAACAGAAGGTCTGGTTAACCGCTGAGGTTATCGACTATCGATTTGCCCAGCTCCACGTCACCATTAAGCTCGAAGTGGCTGCTGAAGACGGTTCAACCAAGGTTTGGATGCTTGAAACCGATAATCCTAAGTCCTGAACCCAAGACACTGGCCGGGGACATGAATATCACCCTTCAGACTTTGTATTTGGCAAACAAAACTTAAGCGATGGGATGGCGGGGTGGCTTCTTTAAATCACCCTTTAATTTGAACCGAACCTTCGCTAAGTAAATCCAACAAAACCCTTAGCTCACTCGCATTAAGCTCTCGTTCAATCAGGCCATTGCACAGCATTTTGGAAAAGGGTTCTGATACTTTAAATGCTTCGCGGTTAACAAAAAGGTAGTTTTCGGTGAATGCGAAGCGTGAGCTTGGGTCGTGAATTAATTCACAGCGAGGGTTGCCTTCAAGTGCCTGAGCTAGCTTTTTTACATCCCAATCTTCAAGCTCTCCATCATCTGTAAAATATCGTTGCTCTGTGACCAGCTGACCAAAGGCTTGTTCTGTCAGCGAGGTGTCTGTTTGTGATTGAACTGTGGGCAGCGACTTTTGAATATGCTGATTGATTTTATAAGGATTGTCATCAATCGACTCTGGGCTATCTTTATAACGGTCAGAATGTTCTTGATTGGATAATTTTTCGATAAGCAATTCTAAGGACTGGATCAAGATTTCATTTTGCGAAGGTGCACGAAACCCAACGGATAAAGTAATGCAGTCATCGGTAGTTGCGGTACCCCAATGCGCTAAGCCCGCCGGAATATAGATCATGTCGCCTGCATGGATTTGATGTCTTTGTTGGCAATCGAACTCTGCTAGCAGTTTTACCTGCTCGTTATCTTGTAATGCCGAGTTGTGATCGCATTGCTGACCAAGCTGCCATTCTCTCGTTCCTGAGGCTTGGATTAAAAATACATCGTAGTAGTCAAAATGCGGGCCAACACTGCCTCCAATGGGGGCGTAGCTGGCCATAATGTCTTCGAGCCGCCACTTAGGTAGAAAGTTAAACTGCTCTAGAATTTGTTTTGCCCGATCATTCCATTGATCAAGCCCTTGGACTAAAAGTGTCCAATTGGTTTCAGCCAGCTTGGAAAAGTCTTTGGATGTAAATGGTCCCTGTTGGCATTGCCATGCGCCATTCAAATCGTGCCCAGAAATAATGCGTGACTCAACGTCATTTTCGCAAGCGAGTCCGGCAAGGTCGTTGCCATCGGTTAGCTCTGCTATGTCAGGAAAGGACTGTTCAAAGACAAAGGGCTTTTTTTGCCAAACTTCGTCAATGAAATTTTGTGGGCTGATATTTTTGAATACTGCCATTGTTTTCAAATGCTCGGTGGGAATATAAGTAGAGTCTATAAGTAGAGCCAGATAAGGCTTTTAGCTTAGTTCTATATAAAAGGTGAGAGCTGAACCTGCTCTATTTTTATTCAAAAACGTGACGACCTAATCCATACGTCAGATCTCGCCCAGCTTTGCTCGTAGTCTTCATCTACAGCGGTATCGATTTTGTCCTGAGCAGCTAAGGCCTGTTTTAGACCAAACAGAGACCAGCCGTTGTGGGGATGATCTACCAGTTCGTCACGATAGACGCGCTCCGCATCCCGGTAACGTTCGGCTTCAAGCAAGGCCGCGCCAAGCCAGTGACGGGCTGCAAAAGGCATGGGCTCGGGCTCATCGTAGCCAAGGTTATCTTCATGTTCGACTGATCGTTCAAATGCTCTGATGGCATTTCTGAGATTACCTTCTTGCCACTCAATTTCACCCTGCAGTATTTCTTGCATTACCGATAGTAGAAGGCTGGCCGGATCGAACCGAAACCTGTCTTCGGTGGTCTCGGCATTATTGGTGAGTCGTTCAAGATATGTTTGGGCAAATGCCACCTCGCCAGTTTTGAGGCTTGCGTATCCCTGGGCAAAATCCCAAACCCCGGCGGGATAATCGGACTCAGGTCGCTCAGTAATCAGCAATATTTCATCAAAACGTCCAAATCGTATCAGAGTTAACAGCTGAAACATGTTGTCACCACGCAACTTGGACAAGTCTTTCCCGGCCTGCGTGGCAATGGCGCCTTGGCCATCCATGGATGCGGAAAAAAGCAGCATCTGCAGGTTATGGGTTGGATAAATGGCTACGCCTTCACCAAAGGCTGCTTTCTGATCGGTATGCCAGGCCTGTACATTGGCCCTGACACTGTCCCCCCAGCGCCCGATTTCGTTCCAGGTGTGGGAAGGCATGTGATTGAGATGGCTCGCGCCCGGGATGGCATTGCCCATAAATTCTGAACAGGGCTCGGCTAACTCGGGCTTTGTGGTCGATTCTGTCGCATGGATATACAGATGGCAGGCAAAGGGATGACGAATATCTCTTTCCAATACACCTTCTAAAATTGAATGAATGCGCACGACTTGGGGATTTGCGATATCACGGTAACCGCGGCGTTCTTCCAATAGGAATAGGGCGTCTGCATGCAAAGTAGCGGCATCCAAGTCATCAGGATAGGTTCCGGCCAACTCGCCCATAGCTTCAGAATAAGCTTCATCCTGAACACTACGTTGTTCAACATCAAAATCAGCTACATAACGCGTGGAAAGTGCGTTGATATAGGCCTGTTCCCGTGAGGTTACTCCTGCGAGCAGTTCCATTGCCCTTTGCAGGGCAGCGTAAGCGTATGGGGCATCGGCCTCGGACATAGGTATATTTAGATAGGAGCCCCAGGACCAAGCTTCGCCCCAGTAACACATGGCGCAATCCGGATCTCGTTGTTGCGACTCACGAAATGAGCGTACTGCTTCATATTTGCCATAGGCAAACATCAGTTGCATGCCTTGGTCAAAGTAAGCCTGAGCTTCTGGGGCATCAGTAGAAATCGGAAAGGTATAGGTGCCTAGCGCAGAAGGAGCCAGTGGAAAAGGTTCCGCCAACATGATCTCTAGACCGTCTTCAGGTTGCGCGCTGGCTGAAAGGCCAGTGAACAAAAGAGCGCAGGATACGGACCAAGCCAAAAGTATTGAAGACGATTTGAAAAACGGAGAAATGGGGTCAGAACACATTTTTAATTTAGTTAGTAAATTTGTATTTAGCAAGTATATGAGCGCTCTTACAAACAAGCTAGCTCGTGATTGTCATGCCATAGATTCAGTAAATCATTTTTGTTTTGGATCGCCGCCGATATTATGGGATTCTTACCAAAGGGAGTTATAGGTATAGTTAGCTGGCTAAAAGTGCGAGTCAATATAATAGGGTCGAATAATATGAGCATGCTAAATACTAGTCAGAGTAAAGTGTTCAATACAAAAAGTAGGGCACAAATAAAAATCTGGGTCTTAGCGAGCCTTTGCATGGGGCTTCTGGGTTGTGGGTCCATGCCGGTTGAATCGAGACTGACCGAGCGAGAAATCAATAAGACCCTGGTTACACAGTTTATGGAAAGCCGCCTGGCACTGAGCTCGGCCGAAATCCAAGATCAGTTTTATTCCCCAAATTACCTAGAAGTTCGAAGCGAGTTCGAGAATTTGAGCTATAACATTCAGGGCTCAATGCTGGCTCAGCAGGCCCAGCCCATAGACCAGGCAATAACAAATCGCGATGACTCTCTAGAGCTCGTTATGGGAGAGGGCAGTATCGTCGCCATCCGTTATCGTATTGCTGGCACGCATTCGGGTAATCTATACGGTATTCCTGCCACCGGCAAAGACTTTGAAATCTATGCCGTTGCCATATTCGAATTGGAAAATGGCAAGATTGACGAGGCCTGGTTTATGGCGGATGAAGTGGATCTATTAATGCAGCTGGGCATCGCTATGCCAGCGCGCGAAGACGGCCAATACAATATCCCTCCCACTGGTGGTGAGCATGCCATCTCTTCCGATGACATATTGTCATTTATGTTGGCAAATCCGGCTGACTCCAAAGAGTATCGAAACAAGCTAAAAATAGCGGCTCGCAAGGCCAACAATCCGCCTCCTGGAATCATAGACGAGGAAGATGGACGACGACCTTACGACAATTTTTTACGGCCAGGCTTTAAATGGGTAGTTGAAATGGGAACTAATTTTGGAAATCCTGATTTTGGTTTTGGCGGAGCCTATCCAGACCGTATCGACAAGATGGATTATTTTCTAATCGACGGCGACACAATAATGATCCGTTTCCGTCTTACCGGAACCAACACATTGAGTATGTTTGGTCTTCCGCCCACCAATGAGCCTGTGGATGCTTGGGAAGTCGCATTTATGACATTTGTCGATGAGCACTGGCGTGATGCTTGGTGGATTGGCGATGACCAATCCATGCTTATGCAACTCGGAGGGGCTCAAGACTTCTGGTTTCCAGAAGTGTCCTCTGCAAACTAAAATTTGGGAGGGAAGATCCCACTAGCTAGATGCCCGAGTACTAAATCTTTGTTAAGAGTAAAAACCGGTTGAAATCGATGACGGTGGTAGGTTTTCATGGCAATATTACCCAACATCGCGCGTTAACTTTTCAGTATTGGTAGAAGAATGTTCCGCACAATAGTAGCCACCTGTGTTTCTCTTGGCCTTATTTTGGGCGCCGCGATCTGCGCTGCACAAACTAATAACGGGGCCGTGCCGATTGACGAGATGCGTGTCATCTCAGTAAGCAGGCAATCACAGAGCTTGCCTGATACTCAGGCTTCAATCTCCATTATAGACGCTCAAGAACTCCGACTTGTTGCGCATACCCATTATCAAGAGTCTCTAAATCGTTTGCCCGGGGTCAACGTGCACCGAAATAGCGGCCAAGAAAGTCTTGTGTCTATAAGATCGCCAGTATTGACTGGAGCCGGTGCTTGCGGCGCGTTTTTAATTGCGGAAAATGGTATACCTTTGCGCTCGAATGGTTTCTGTAATGTAAATGAGATGTTTGATGCTCACACAGAAAACGCTGAGCAAATAGAAGTAGTTAGAGGGCCTGGAAGCGCATTCTGGGGTTCCAATGCAATGCACGGGCTAATAAATGTGGTTTTACCGGAGCCGGGAGAAGCCGCTCGTTTGAGAATTGAGCTCGGCCCCCGAGGCTCCTATCAAACTCAGGGAGTGATCGGATTTGGTCAGGGGAACTTTAAGCAGACCCTGCTCGTGAGCGGTTTTAGTGAGCAAGGTTATCGAGCAGATTCGGGCGTTGATCAACAGAAAGCTTCCTGGCTATACAGCTATATGACTGGGCAGGGAATCGATTTAGATGGAGGGTTTACCCATACTAATCTTAATCAGGAAACAGCCGGGTTTTTGGTAGGAACCGACGCTTTTCAAGATTCATCGTTGCGAAAAACCAATGCGAACCCCGAGGCCTATCGTGACAGTAAAAGTTTCAGAGCCTGGACATCAATATCGCTACATAGAATGGACTGGAATATAGTTCTAACGCCATATTGGCGAGATATTGATATGAGCTTTATGCAGCACTTTCTGCCGGGTCAACCGATAGAGAAATTTGAGCATAAAAGCCTTGGAATGCAGGTAGCGGGCTATCGCGACTTAGATAATGGTGCTCAGCTGGCTCTGGGCCTAGACTTCGAATTTACCGATGCCGGACTGGAGCAGACTCAGCTAAATCCGACCATGGGATCATTTTTCCTAGTAAACAGTATCCCTCAGGGAAAGCACTACGATTATGATGTAGAGGCGCAGCAAATTGCCGCGTTCCTTAACTATGAGCATGAAATAGCTCAGGGTTGGGATATGTCTCTGGGCCTGCGATTGGAGAATATTAGATATCAATACGACAACTTGATGATAGATGGTCGTACCGACGATTTTGGTATTGCCTGTGCGCTAGGCTGCCGTTACAACCGTCCGGCAGATAGAGAAGACTCGTTCGCCAACCTTTCGCCGAAGATAGGTCTTAGCTACGCCATTAATGAAAAGCACAGTATACAGTTTCGGCTTCAACGAGGCTTTAGAGCGCCTCAGGCAACTGAGCTTTATCGCCTTCAAAACGACCAGTCCGTCGCCGACCTTGATTCAGTGGAGCTGGATAGCTACGAACTAAACCTGAAAGGTGGTGGCACGCATTGGGATTATTCCGCCAGCCTATATTTCATGGACAAGCAAAATGAGATATTCCAAAACAGTGCGCGGGAAAACCTGAATAATAGCCATACCCAGCATCGTGGACTCGAACTCGCGTTGGGGTATCAATTAACTGATTCGTTGTTGGCAGAGGGAGTTTTCAATTATGTGAGGCACACTTACGAGAGCTCTCGCACATCCGGAGGAATAGATATCAACGGTAACGATGTTGATACAGCGCCGAATAGGTTTGGTAACTTACGTCTAAAATGGCAGGCAACTTCCTCAATAGTTACCGAATTGGAATGGGTAATGATGGGCGAGTACTTTACAAACCCTGAAAATACCGCTGAGTACGATGGCCACAGCCTGATCAACCTGCGAGGTCAATATCAATTAAATGAAGAGGTCAGTTTCTCACTCAACTTGATGAATCTGACAAATGAAAGGTATGCTGAAAGAGCGGATTGGACTACCTTCACTGGTGATCGTTATTTTCCTGGTGAGGGGTTGCGGGCTTTCTTTGCGGTAAATTGGGAAATTAAATAAATTATTAGACTTCACATGAGGCTAAATATGCTGAAATTTTCACATCCTATTTTTCGGTCGCTTGCGTTTACGGGGCTATTTTTGGGCTTTAGCACTACGTCGAGCGCACAGCACTCTGAATTCGACATCAGTATAGTCGGACAGTATGACGTGCCTTGGGCGCTCGAATTTCTCCCAGACCATCGACTCTTGCTTAGCGAGATGAAAGGCGCGCTTAAATTATTGGACGAGGAGGGGCAATTACTTGGCGACATTTCCGGCGTTCCGGATGTTGCATATGGTGGTCAAGGCGGGTTTGGCGATATCGTTTTGCACCCGGACTTCGAGACTAATCAGATGCTCTACATGAGCTACGCAGAAGCCGGCCCTGGCAACACGGCTGGAGCAGCAGTTGCCCGCGCTAAATTGGAGCTGTCTGGCAGTGGCGGAGAACTAACCGACCTGGAAGTCATTTGGCGGCAAGTCCCTAAGGTAACGGGGGCCGGGCACTTTGGTCATCGTATTGTATTTGGTCCCAAGGGTTATCTATGGATCAGCTCTGGCGAACGCCAAAAATTCGATCCGGCGCAGGATATGGAATCGAATTTGGGTAAGATCGTAAGGCTAAGTGAAGATGGGTCTTTGCTTGGAGATAATCCATTCCCCTACGGTGGTGCTGTCACATCCGAAATCTGGTCCCTTGGACACAGAAATCCCCTCGGAATGGCTTTTGATGAAAGTGGACGACTTTGGGATGTGGAAATGGGTCCTTCTGGCGGCGATGAATTGAATCTAGTTAGGCGCGGCTCGAATTATGGCTACCCCTACGTTTCCAATGGAGATCACTATAGCGGAGAGGACATTCCAGACCACTTCACGCGACATGAGTTTTCTCCACCGGAGATAACCTGGAGCCCCGTTATCTCTCCCTCCAGCATGATCTTTTATAGCGGAGACCAGTTTCCCGAATGGAGAGGAGATGCCTTTATTGGAGGATTGTCTTCAATGGCGCTCATTCGTGTCGAATTCGATGGCGATTCCGCTAGGGAAGCCGAGCGTTTTGAGATGGATCGCCGAATACGCGAAGTCCAGCAGGGCCCTGATGGTGCAATCTGGCTCTTAGAAGGTGGAAGAGATAGCCGCGGTGGACTCGGCTATCTCCTCAAACTAACGGCTCCGAAGTAGATTCTTCCGCTACGCGGTTTCATTTCCACAACATCGGCCAAATAAAAAAGCCCACCCCTTTCGGAGTTAGCTTTTTGCCGACCACCACTCTATGTAATAACCACGAATGCTGCCCGGTACATAGGTGTAGGTGCTGATGTAATCAGCTGTGCCATCAGCGTTATTATCGGCACTATAGGTTA
>TARA_B110000483_G_scaffold145435_1_pt1 | contig 176011 bp, 155 predicted proteins | sample TARA_B110000483 | Tara Oceans TARA_B110000483 (sample SAMEA4398176) | marine metagenome | biome: Polar Biome; feature: [SRF] surface water layer (ENVO:00010504); material: water (ENVO:00002006), including particulate matter (ENVO:01000060) such as... | depth 5 m
ATTAGACTAGATATTGAGTGGGTTAAAGTTGTTTCAAATCATTGTTTCTCATATCAGCAGTGTTACTATCCCGCTCATGAAGACTAAATTTATCACCGTTTTTTTACTCATTGGGCTGCTTTCACAGCAGGCGGTGTCTGGTGTCGTTAGTGCTTCAATGATGGGTAGCTTCGTATCAGATTATTCATCTTCAACAACTGACATGTCGCACCATCAGCACCACGAGATGGCATCTTCATCGGATATGAGTGAGATGTCGAACACACAAATGATGGAGTGCTGCCAATCCGAATGTGCCTACTGTATTTCTGGCTGTTACTCAGTTTTGAGCTCCCAGATAACAAAACAGTTTCTGGTTTTTACTCAAATACCTTTACAGCAAACCGTTTCTGAGCCCCGAGTTCAGTCTCTCGACTCTCCTTTTAGACCTCCGATTTCTGCCTAACACAGGGTAGATGTGCCCGTTCCAAACTGGAACGGTCTATAATTTGGGGTTGTCGGTCAAATAACAAATTCATCTGACGGATTTCCCTAAATTTTGAAGGAATATTGACGCTGCGCGTCGTGTTTCTTCTTCTTAGAATCGGGAAACGCAAGATGAGAACCGTATTTTTCGAGCAAGCTAGGTCTGCGACCTTAGTTGCATTATTCACATTGCCATTAAGTGGGCTAGTCATTGCTCAGGACAGAACGTCCTACTTGGAGTTCGAGCAGGCGGTTTCTGTTGCTCAACAAAATGACCCTTGGCTTCAGGCAAATTTGCTTCGAGAAAACTCCCTACGGTCTTTGAGTGTCTCAGCCAATACGCTTCCCAATCCTGCTGTTTCAGTTAGTTTGGCAAATTTGCCCACCGATAGCTGGAACTTTGGCCAAGAGGCGATGAGCCAATTTAATGTTCGCGTCAGTCAGGCGATCCCTCGTGGTGACAGCAGAGAATTGCGCAGTGCGCAGCTAAATTTACTGGGCGATCAGCATCCTCTACAACGACTTGATCGTCAGGCGCAGGTAGCGATGACAACTGCGATGTTGTGGTTGGATATCTATCGTGCCCAGCAGAGTATTTACCTAATAGAGCAAGATCGAGGACTGTTTGAGCAGTTGGTGGACATCGTCGAGCTGAACTATTCCAGTGCCACCGGACAGACGCGACAGCAGGATTTGGTGCGTGCTCAGCTTGAACTCACTTCCCTTGATGATCGGCTGATCTTATTGGAGCTAAATCGAAGAACTGCCCAGTCACAGCTGAGTGAATGGGTCGGTGATTTGGCCTATATGAATGTCGCCGCAGCGCTACCGGAAATTTCGGTTCCTCAGGCAGATATCGCAAAGAGTTCTATCGAAGATCAACTTGTTAGGCACCCGAAAATTCTCGCTATGGATGAGCGGATTCGCTCTAGCGATCTTGGCGTTACCCTGGCTGAGCAAGAGTACAAACCCATGTGGTCTGTTAACGCCAGTTATGGCTACCGCGATCAAGATCTACTGGGCAACTCGCGCGCAGATTTATTTTCCGTAGGCATTGGATTTGATTTACCCCTGTTCACCGCAAGTCGACAGGACAAGGTAGTTGAGTCGGCGATCTATGAACGAGAGGCCATGCTGACAGATCGGCATTTGGCGTTGCGTGAATTGCGTGCGGGATATGAGTTGGCAAATGAACGTGCCGCATTGTTGGTGCGGAGGCTGGAAATTTACGACTCTCAGCTGCTGTCGCAGATGCGCGAACAGGCGGAGTCCTCTTTGAATGGTTATACAAGCGACGATGGGGATTTTGCTGAAGTAGTTCGTGCCTATATCGCTGAAACGAATTCTCAAATCGAGCGTCTCTCTATTGCGGTAGACCTCAACAAATCTCAAGTACAAATAAATTATTACGTTAGTGGTGTAACGGACCAACGTGCCCCACAGACAGCAGCTTTCGGAGAGTCACAATGAACAATCAAACGAAATTCATTCTGGGCGTAACGGCAGGTATTGCCCTAGGTGGGGTTTTGACCGCACAAGTTCTGAAGCTACAGAGCTCTAGTGAGCCAGGTATGCAGAGCATGACGTCGGAAGCCGAGGCAGAGCCGATCTATTGGGTAGCTCCTATGGACCCGAATTATCAGAGCGATGAGCCGGGTTTGTCGCCCATGGGTATGGAGCTGGTGCCGGTATACGCGGAGGGTGAATCTGACAGTGGCCCAGGAACCATCAACATCTCTCCTGAAGTGGTCAACAACATTGGTGTGCGCACAGGTCGCGCTAGTTATCAGGCGATAAGCACCGAGATCAATACTGTCGGTTATGTGGATTATGATCAGGATCAATTGGTTCATATTCACGCTCGCATTGATGGCTGGGTGGAAAAACTTTATGTCACCGCTGAAGGCGCACCGGTGCAAGCTGGACAACCTCTCTACGATCTTTATTCACCAGAGCTGGTGGCCGCGCAAGAAGAACTTGTATTAGCGATATCACGTAACAACGCCACGTTGATACAGGGTGCCGAGCGGCGGCTGCAGGCTCTGCAGGTTCCTCAACAAACCATTGACAGCATTAAAAATCAGGGTCAAGTGCAGCAGTTCGTTACATTCCGTTCGCCAAGTACTGGGTTTGTGGACAACTTGAATATTCGTGAAGGTTTTTATGTCACTCCGGCCAATACCTTGATGTCTGTTGGCGCACTCGATCAAGTCTGGGTGGAAGCGGAAGTATTTGAACGTCAATCAGCCTTGGTCGAAGTGGGCCAACCCGTAAGTATGCAACTGGACTATTTGCCGGGACGCACATGGAGCGGCCAAGTTGACTACCTCTATCCAACTCTTGATGCGACAACTAGGACTGCACGAGTCAGGTTGCGTTTTGACAATGAAGACATGAGCCTGAAACCGAATATGTTTGCCAATATTCGCATCGAAGCAGAAAGCCCGAATCAGTCACTTACGATCCCTAAAGAGGCACTGATTCGCACAGGTACTCAAGATCGTGTCGTGCTTGCCTTAGGAGAGGGACGCTTTAAGTCCATAGAGGTTGCCGTTGGTCGCATCGACACCCAGCGAGTAGAAATTCTGAGCGGACTCACTGAGGGCGAAGAAATTGTCACTTCAGCACAGTTTCTGTTGGATTCGGAATCCAGTAAAAGCTCGGACTTTATGCGCATGAACTACGACTCAGATGAGTCGGGCGAAATGTCTACTGAGGTGATGCCGGAAATGGATCACAGTCAAATGAACCATAGCGAATAGGGAGCGATTTGATGATTGAATCCCTTATTCGTTGGTCTGTAGGCAACCGCTTTCTGGTTTTGCTGGCTATGGCCGCCATTATTGGCGGGGGTTTGTTTGCGGTGAAGAATACCCCTGTGGACGCTATCCCGGATCTATCTGACGTACAGGTTATTATCAAAACCAGCTATGCGGGCCAAGCACCTCAAGTGGTTGAGGACCAAGTCACCTATCCACTGACTACCGCCATGTTGTCTGTTCCCGGCTCGGTCACAGTTCGAGGCTACTCTTTCTTTGGCGATTCCTATGTCTACGTAATCTTTGATGAAGGCACTGATCTTTATTGGGCTCGCAGTCGAGTATTGGAGTATCTCAGTCAGGTCACGCCAAATCTTCCCGAAACTGCACGGCCGCAACTCGGGCCGGATGCGACTGGTGTGGGCTGGGTATACATATACGCTTTGGCCGACGCTACTGGTCAGAACGATATTAGTCAGTTGCGTAGCCTTCAGGATTGGTTTCTGAAATATGAGCTGCAAACCCTGCCCGGTGTTTCCGAAGTTGCCACGGTTGGAGGCATGGTTCGGCAATATCAAATCACCTTGGATCCAAACAAACTGCGTGCCTATGGTATTCCGCTTAGCCATATCGAAATGGCGATTCGCCGTGCAAACCAAGAGATCGGCGCCTCTGTAGTAGAAATGGCTGAAGCCGAATATATGGTGCGCGTGTCTGGCTACATACAAAGCGAAGAGGATTTGTCCAACATTCCTCTGGGTCTCAATGATCGCGGTACTCCGTTGCTTTTAAGTGATGTCGCCGATATTGGTGTCGGCCCACAGATGCGCAGAGGTGTTGCCGAATTAAATGGTGAGGGGGAAACCGTAGGCGGCATCGTCGTGATGCGCTTCGGTGAAAATGCGCAGGAAGTTATCGAAGCCGTTAAAGACAAACTGGATCAACTGCAATCCAGCCTGCCAGCGGGAGTGGAAGTGGTCACAGTTTACGATCGGTCGGCTCTGATAGAGCGAGCAGTAGAAAACCTCTGGCATAAGCTCGGCGAAGAGCTACTGATGGTTGCTTTGATATGCATCGTTTTTCTATTCCACGTGAGATCTTCTCTAGTAGCAATTATCAGTTTGCCAGTCGGTATTCTGGCGGCATTTATCATCATGTATTTGCAGGGGTTGAACGCCAATATTATGTCTTTGGGAGGCATTGCCATTGCGATTGGAGTCATGGTCGACGGTGCAATAGTGATGATCGAAAATATGCACAAGCATATGGAGCGCACACCCATCACTAAAGAGAATCGCTGGAAACTGGTTGCGGATTCAGCTTCTGAAGTCGGGCCGGCGCTATTTTTTAGTTTGCTCATTATCACTGTGAGCTTTATGCCGGTATTCGCCCTTGAAGCGCAGGAGGGGCGTATGTTCTCGTCTCTGGCTTTTACAAAAACCTATGCCATGGCGGCGGCAGCTGTGTTGGCAGTGACTTTGGTGCCGGTGCTAATGGGCTACTTTATTCGTGGCAAAGTCTTATCTGAAAAGAAAAACCCCGTTAATCGCCTGCTGATAGCCGCTTACATGCCAGCACTGCGCGTTATTTTGAACCGCCCTAAGATTACGCTTTTGATCGCAATCTTAGTGACCTTGGGTGCCTTTTGGCCCCTGCAACAAATTGGCAGTGAATTTATGCCGCCTTTAGACGAAGGCGATTTGATGTATATGCCAACGACTTACCCGGGTATCTCCATTGGAAAAGCACGGGAGCTTTTGCAGCAAACTGATAAGTTGATTGCCAGCGTACCTGAAGTGGAAACTGTGTTTGGAAAGATCGGCCGTGCTGAAACGGCCACAGATCCTGCACCCTTAACGATGATAGAAACCTTTATTCAGCTAAAGCCCAAAGAGGAGTGGCGGCCCGGTGTGACTAGCGAAAGCCTGCGGCGGGAGCTGGATGCTTTAGTGAAAATACCAGGGATAACAAATGCCTGGGTTATGCCAATCAAGACCCGCATCGACATGTTAGCGACCGGCATAAAAACGCCTGTAGGCATCAAGGTTTCTGGACCAGAGCTCGGTGTGATACAAGAAATTGGTCAACAGCTCGAAGTGATACTGGCCGATGTGCCGGGAACAGCTTCCGTCTATTCCGAGCGGGTCGCAGGTGGTCGCTATATCAAAGTCGATATCGATCGAGTTCGAGCCGCTCGTTACGGTTTAAATATCGCTGACATCCAACAGGTCGTATCAACTGCTGTAGGCGGTATGAATGTCACCCAAACTATTGAAGGCTTAGAGCGCTATCCGGTCAATATGCGTTACCCGCAAGACTATCGGGACTCGCCCGAGCAGCTCGCTTTGTTGCCGATTGTGTCGCCATCTGGACAGCATATTGCTTTAGCTGATGTTGCTGAGGTTTATGTAGAAGATGGCCCACCGGGCATTAAGAGTGAAAACGCACGTATCAATGGTTGGACGTTTGTAGATATCGAGAATATCGATGTCGGCAGTTACGTCGTTGATGCGCAAGCGATTGTGCGTGACCAGCTTGATCTGCCGACCGGGTATTCCGTTGTTTGGTCTGGTCAATACGAATATATGTTGCGAGCTAAAGAGAAGCTTACCTATTTAATACCTCTGACTCTGGCTATTATTATCGTTCTGTTATATCTGCATTTTCGCAATCTAACTCAAGTAGCAATTTTGCTAGCTTCGTTACCTTTTGCTCTGGTGGGTAGTGTCTGGCTGATGTTTTTTATGGGTTTCAACTTCTCCATTGCGGTGGGCGTGGGGGTAATTGCTCTGGCTGGAGTCGCAGTGGAAACCGCAGTGATCATGTTGGTATATCTTGACCAAGCATGGAAAAAACTTGTTGAGGACAGCAAAGAGTCTCAACAAAAAATTGAGCCTACTCAGCTATACCAAGCAGTGTTGCAGGGCGCTGGTATGCGAGTACGCCCAGTCTTGATGACCGCCGGCGCCACAATTATTGGATTGATGCCGATTCTTTTGGGAGATGGCACCGGGTCGGAGGTTATGAGTCGACTTGCTGCACCTATGGTTGGAGGAATGGTTAGCTCGGTTGTTCTAACGCTTTTTGTCCTACCGGCAATTTACCTACTTTGGAAATCAATGGGTTTAGAAAAATCCGAACCCGCACTTAACTTTAACAATCAACACCCAAATTAGTTATTAACTGGAGAAAAAAATGGAACAACTCAAATATTTTATCGCTGCGATTTTACTGACAACCACGACTATTGCTGCTAGTCATACTGGCTTGGACTCCTCCATTCCGGTGGACGATGCCATGCTGATGGAAAGCCCGAAAACTGTTGAGCTCGACTTTACTGCGGACGTCAATCTGACCAAGTTCGAAGTCGTCAACAAGATGAGCGGCGCAGCGGTCGAGGTTGAATTTACACCTTCGGCGACAGCTAGCTCCTATTTCAGTTTGCCGGTGCCTGAGTTGGCAATGGGTCACTATCAGGTGAACTGGGCACTGCTCGGTGGTGATGGCCACCAAATGACGGGCTCATTTGATTTTATGGTGCACGGTGCTGATATGTCGATGATGGACCACAGTGAAGGCTCGATGCCGATGATGAATCATGAAGCGGGTGCCATGCCGTCAACCTGCAATGGCAAACGGTCGTTGCCGTTTCCATGGTGGCAAAAGCAAGGGCAGGCCGGTTACAACGGGGCAGTGGACGAGGGAAGCAATCAGCCAGCGAAGGGAAATAACTACACTAATCAGGAAAATGAAAGAACTGAACGAGGGGCTTTGATATGCCTAAAACTAGCTACCTGAGGCAGGTGATAAATATCAAATAGAGAGATCAATGCATGAAAATAAATTTCCCGCGTAGCCACGCCATATCTTAGCCTCCCTCCAGCCAAGAGGTCCCGAACATCAGTTTCTGTACGGCCAAATTCTTCAGCAACCTCTTTTACGCTTAGCTGTGACTCTTAGGCAGTTCACGTGGATCTACCATCTATTCGCTCCCTGCGTCCTTCAGTTTTGAATCGCAGAAAATAGCCCAGTCGTTCATCATCTTAAAGCGTTTCTGGAGCATGTCGCCTCTAGCATACGCCTTCTCAGTAGCATCAGAGATACCATGAGCCAAAGCAAACTCTGCAACTCGATAGGGGTATCCAGTTTCCTCCCCTATGTAATCTCGAAACGTACTTCTAAAGCCATGTACCGTTACATCGCTCCGCTCCATTCGCTTAAGCACAGCGAGCATTGCGTTCTCACTCATAGGTTTCTCACTTCTATCATTCGGGAAAACGTACTTTTCTTGATTAGGCAACTCTTCGATAAGCTCAATCGCTGCTTTTGATAATGCGACGCGGAACTCTTTCTTTCCCTTCATGTGTATCGCTGGAACTCTCCATTCTTTCTTTTTCAGATCGAACTCACTCCACTGTGCAAACCTAATAGGCTTAGTTCTAGATGCAGTCAAGATTGTAAACCGAAGAGCCACTGCAGCCATTCCATCCATCTGCTTAAGCGTTTTCATAAAAGCGGGAAGCTCACTGTAGGGCAGGGCATTAAGATGTCCGTCACTGCCATTTTCAGCGTGCCTACTAGCTTTTATATTCTCTGGGGTTGGATAGATCTTATCTAGCAAGCTATTCCATATTGCCGGATTACTGGAGTCGCGATAGCTATGAACGATTGCAAACGCTATAACTGCTTCAATTCGCTGACGAACACGCTTAGCAGTTTCCGTCTTATCAAACCATATCGGGTCTAAGCACTTTCGCACATCTTCTAAAGCTATATCGCCGACCGGCATATCCCCAATGTATGGATAAGCGTAGTCAGATAACGTCTGTCTCCATTGGGCCCTGTGTTTCGGATTTGACCACTGGGGGTCCATTCTAGCCATGTAGTCCAGAGCGCAACGCTTAAACGTCATCGACTTAAGTTTACTTTCCTTTTCAGCTAACGCGGTGGCTTGAACCTTTGCGTCCTGGTCTTTGCGCTTTGCTTCAATTGGGTCTTTATTCTCGTGGATGAGGAACTTCATTTCAGCGACTCGATTGCGAGCGATTGCCAGCGTGTTAGATTTCACGCTGTAAGTTCCTAGACCTGCCCAACGCCTTTTCCCATTTAGTTGATAACGGAATAGCCAGCTCTTTGCACCGGAGCCTGTTATATTCAGGTATAGGCCCTCACCAATAGGATGCCTGCCAGTCTTCGATAAATGCTCAACTTCTTTAGCTGTAAGTTTCTTTGAATTCATCATTTGATACCATATTTTGTACCACCATATTACCGGACAACGATGTAAGTTAGAATACCGCTATGGACAATATTCATCTTATAGCCCATATATACAGGCTATAAAGGAAAAGCTAATGGACAAATATGGACGTACTGCTATCAACCAGTGGCGGACGTCCGGTCCGCCATATTATTTATTTAGCCCTATTCGCCTCCTTATGAGATGTTCATCCGCCACAACTCTCTGCTCACTCCTATTCCTACAAGCCTGCTCCACAGTCCCTCCTGACTACAACAGAGTCTCTTTCGCCTTTATCTCCTACGCCTCTGAAACCTCTATAGGCTATTACTCTGGCCAAGTCTGTAAAGCCATCGACATAGATCATGTAGTGTCACTGGCAGACGCACATGCGAGTGGTGCAGCCCTGTGGAGCAATGCTGAGAAGGCTCAGTTCGCTAATGACCGCAGCAATCATGTAGCCGCTTGTGCTTCCATCAATCGCTCTAAAGGCTCGTCAACGCCCTCTGACTTCCTAAGAAAGAGTCATGATGGTGCAGGAGTTGAATTTAGCTTTGTAGACTTCTGCGCCTATGTAGCTGGGTACGTGTCTGTCAAGGGGGCTTATCAGCTATCGCTTGAGATTGATGATAAAGGGCTGCTGGAGAGATGTGGCTAAAACAAGCAGAATAGTATGGAACCAATAAAAGCATGGACTAAAGAAAAAGTTCAAACCCTAATCGAGAAAGAAGAAAAAAGAGACCGACAGCTTGAGGCCTCTCTCTGATGTGCGAAAAAAACTAATTTCAATACGGTAACGCAATGAAGAAAAACTCCCCTTATCTGACCTATGCTGGCGCAATACCTTTTATCTTCTGTGCTGCATGCTTGATTGCCGATATCCAGCAACTACCTTTGCTTGGCTCAGTTGAAAAAATATTGAGTGTTTACGGACTGGTGATTGCATCATTTCTGGCAGGAGCTCACTGGGGTCAGCACCTTCACATTAACAAGAGCATATGGGAGCGTTATTTGCCCATTTTGAGTAATACCATAGCGGTTTGGCTCTGTTTCGGTTTTTTGGCATTCAGTTTCAAAATACTAATGGCGGTATTTGTCGCCGTATTTGCTGTTTTACTTATTATTGACCATCGTCTTTTCCGAATGGATTTAATTACCCACCATTACTTTCAGACGCGCCTTTTTGTATCAGTTATCGTCATTACCTCACTCATTATTTCGGGGATTGCATCATGACAAAAATCGCCATCATTGGAGCCGGCTTGGCAGGTCTGTCAGCTGCCCACCTATTAAAAGATGATGCTGAAATTACGCTTTTTGAGAAAGCCCGAAGTGTCAGTGGCCGTATGTCAACCCGGCGTGCAGGCCCATATTCTTTTGATCATGGCGCACAGTATTTCACGGCGAGAACAAAGCCATTTCAGGATTTTATTCAGCCCATGCTCGAACAAAACATCATCGAACGATGGAACGCTCGCTACCTTAAATTTGAGGACGATCGGATCATAGAAAGAAAAAATTGGAGTGATGAAGAGCCAAGGTATGTTGGCGTTCCGAGCATGAATAAGGTAGCTAAATTTTTAGCAAAGGGGCTGGATATCCATATCAATACAAAGATTGCCTCTCTAAAGTATCAAGAAAAATGGCGATTGACGGATGAACAAAACCAGCAATATTCTGGCTTTGATTGGGTTATATGCACAGTACCGTCGCCGCAAGCGATAGCATTACTGCCTGAAACCTTTAAATATCATACTGATATCAAAGCCATAGAGATGCGGGCCTGCTTTTCGTTGATGCTTGGATTTGAACAAAACCTTCCGCTCGAATTTGAGGCGGCTCATGTAACCGATTCAGACGTAAGTTGGATTGCAGTTAATAGCTGTAAACCAAAACGCTCAGATCCTTTCACTTTAATGGTTCATTCATCCGAGGCATATGCCCAGGCCCATTTCGATAGTGACCGTGAGCAAGTGATGCAGCATTTAATTGCAGAGACGAGTAGTATTATCGGGTGTGATGCCAGTGCAGCAGCTTATAAAACCATCCACGGTTGGAGATATGCGAACAATGCCCAAAGAGAACAAACCAGCACTATATTTCTAGATCAGGAGTATAATCTGGCGGCTTGTGGCGACTGGTGCCTTGGTGGGCGCGTCGAGGGAGGCTTTACTTCTGCCTACAATTTAGCACTAAAAATGAAAGAGTGCGCTTTATGAGTTTTAAGCTCGAAAATATTGCTATTTTTGGCGCATCTGGCGCCATCGGCAGCGCGTTTACAAAGCTATTATCTGAAAAGCATCCAAACGCTAGCATTTTTGCATTTTCTAGAAATGGTGAGTATGGCATTGACTATAGCAGCGAAGATTCTATTGCCGAAGCCGCTGAATTAGCCACAAAAGAAAAACCTTTGGATTTAGTTATCGTAGCCGGTGGTATGCTCCATGATGGCGAGTTGGTGCCAGAAAAATCTTTACGAGACTTATCAGCCGAAAAGTTCCATCGTATTTTTGAAGTGAATACCATCACGCCTGCACTGATAGCCAAGCATTTTCTGCCGAAGCTGAACAAAGAACAATCATCCATCTTCGCAGCGCTGTCGGCGCGTGTGGGCAGCATATCGGACAATCGGCTTGGCGGGTGGTATGCCTATCGAGCCTCAAAAGCGGCATTGAATATGATCATCAAAAATGCCGCCATTGAATTTAGTAGACGAAACAAGCAAGCCATTATCGTTGGTCTTCATCCCGGTACGGTGGACAGCGATTTGTCAAAACCATTTCAAGGCAATGTAGCCGATGGCAAGCTTTTTACACCTGAATATTCAGCTGAAAAACTGCTGCAAGTTTTAGAAAATCTGAGCACAGAGCAGACGGGCAAATGTTTCGCATGGGATGGTAAGCAGATCTGCCCATGACTGAAAGCAAAACAGATATCAGCGAAATCATTGAAATGGCTTGGTGCGATAAAACATCATTTGATGACATTCACACACTCACGGGCCTATCAGAATCAGAAACGATTAAGTTAATGAGAAACAACCTCAAGCCATCCAGTTTTCGTCTGTGGCGTAAGCGTGTTTCTGGAAGAAAAGCTAAGCACAAGAAAATTAGAGCAGCTGCATTTGGCAAATCTGGTTACCGACTGTTAGCCAAGTATTCATTGCAGCCAAGTCCAAATGCAGTCAGGCACAAAAGGAATAAACGCTATTCGCATTTACAATCCCATTAAGCTGGCTGCTGATCACGACCCGCTGGGTATTTTTATTCGTCACTGGATTCCAGAACTGCGGGAAATGGATCAGACATTTATTCATGCGCCACGGAAAGCGGTCTCACAAATGAATGGCTATCCTAAGTCTGATGTCGATGAAAAACTGCCCGAAAAGCCGCGGCTGACCAACTTTATGGTCTAAGAAAAAATAATATCACGCATAAAGAAACTGCCAGGAAAATTGTTAGGAAGCATGGCAGCCACCGGTCTGATTTACCGGGAACAATGGATAAAAAAACAACAAAAAATCATGCTCAGGGAAAGTTGCCGTTATGACAAAGAAGGTTGCAATTCATTGGTTTCGTCAAGACCTGAGGTTGTCTGACAATCCCGCATTAACAGCAGCAGCACAACACCAGGCTGTGTTACCAATCTATATTTTGGACGATGATAATGCCGGAAACTATGGCATGGGTGCGGCGAGTCGCTGGTGGCTTCATCATTCATTGGAGATGCTGAGCGTATCTCTAGGCGATAGGCTTTCAGTATATCGTGGAAATCCGCAAACGATTCTGGATGATGTTCTAACGCGTTTCGATGTGGATGCAGTGTATTGGAACCGCTGTTATGAACCATGGCGAATCCATCGCGATACACTGATTAAAGAAAATCTTAAAACGCGTGGAATGGAGGTTCACACATATAATGGTTCATTATTGTGGGAGCCTTGGAATATAAAAAAAGACGATGGAACGCCCTATAAAGTTTTCACACCATTTTATCGCAAGGGTTGCTTAAATTCTGAAGAACCTCACGTGCCTTTATCAAGGTCGGAGAATGTCAGCCATATTGAAGATCAATACCAGGACGGCATTGGCGCACTGGGTTTATTACCCAAAATACCATGGGATAAGCAACTGGAGCCTCATTGGGATATTGGTGAAGAAGGTGGCCGTAAGCAATTGAAAGCTTTTATTGGCGCAGGGCTTGCTTCTTACAAAGATGGCCGCAATCTTCCCGCCAAGCCTTATGTGTCACGTCTGTCACCTCATCTACATCTGGGTGAAATATCGCCTAATCAGCTATGGCATGCTGTGAGAGGCATTGATAATGATAAACATATTGAGCACTTTTGTAGCGAGTTAGGCTGGCGTGAATTTTCTTATAGTCAGCTTTATTATAATCCGCAACTACCGCGTAAAAATCTGCAGTCGAAGTTTGATGCTTATCCATGGGTAGATAACGCAGATCATTTGCGAGCATGGCAAGCAGGAGAAACCGGTATCCCGATGGTGGATGCTGGTATGCGCGAGCTCTGGCAGACCGGTTACATGCACAATAGGGTCCGAATGATTGTCGGCTCATTCCTGGTAAAGAATCTGCGACTGCACTGGCACCATGGGGAGCGTTGGTTCTGGGATACACTCGTTGATGCTGATCTTGCCAACAATAGCGCTAGTTGGCAGTGGATTGCAGGATGCGGGGCCGATGCCGCGCCTTACTTTCGTATTTTTAATCCAGTAACGCAGGGGCAGAAATTTGATCCCGATGGTGAATATGTTCGTCAATATATCCCTGAAATTGCTTCCTTGCCGAACAAATACCTTTTCAACCCATGGGAAGCCCCAGATCTTACTTTAAAAGAAGCAGATATCGAGCTTGGATTAACTTATCCAAATCCTGTTGTTGATCTCAAACAATCACGCGAGTCTGCGCTCATAGCTTTTCAATCCTTAAAAAGAGAGGCAGCATGGGTAGTATAAGAATTATTTTGGGGGATCAGCTCTCAGAATCTATCTCAAGCCTCAAAGGCTATAACCCAGATACAGATATCATTTTGATGTGTGAAGTCTGGGATGAAGCGACTTATGTTAAACATCACAAAAAGAAAATTGCCTTTATTTTTTCAGCGATGCGCCATTTTGCTGACTTGCTTAAAAAGCAATCCTGCAATGTTGAATACATCACATTAGATAATCCTGATAATACAGGATCGTTCAACGGGGAAGTAAAGCGTATATTTTCTAAATATAGCTTTGACCGTGTTGTAGTAACGCATCCGGGTGAATATCGCGTACTGGAGCAGATACGCAACTTGGAAGATGAATTGAAAATTCCCGTTGAAATCAGGGAGGATGATCGTTTTTTATGTTCCCCTGATACTTTTGCCTCTTGGGCTTCGGGTAGAAAACAGCTTCGTATGGAACATTTCTATCGTGAGATGCGCAAGAAATACAATATTTTGATGGAAGGTGATGCTCCTGCCGGCGGACAATGGAACTATGATGCTGAAAACCGCAAGCCACCCAAACAAGGACTGACGATACCGCCGCCCTATATCGGTAAGGTTGACGATATAACGAAAGAGGTTATATCTTTAGTTTCCGAGCGTTTTGATGATCATTTTGGTGATGTAAAGCCGTTTTATTTTGCCGTCACACGTGCTGATGCATTAGCAGTCTTAGATCAATTTATTGAACAAAGATTGCCTCATTTTGGTGATTACCAAGATGCGATGATTCAAGGTGAACCCTGGATGTATCACTCGCATATCAGTTTTTATCTGAATTGCGGTTTATTGCTTTCTCTTGAATGTATTCAAGCGGCAGAAACGGCTTATCACCAGGGAAAAGCTCCGCTTAATGCCGTAGAAGGATTTGTTCGTCAAATCATCGGCTGGCGGGAGTATATTCATGGTATTTATTGGTTCAAAATGCCGGATTATTCAAACGAAAATTTCTTTGAAGCTAATCGCAAATTACCTGATTTTTATTGGACAGCAAATACAAAAATGAATTGCCTGCACCAATGTGTACTTGAGACAAAGCAAAATTCGTATGCCCACCATATTCAGCGTTTAATGGTTCTTGGAAACTTTGCGTTACTCGCTGGCATTGACCCCAAAGAGGTTAATGAATGGTTTCTGATTGTCTATGCTGATGCTTATGAATGGGTAGAACTCCCAAATGTATCCGGAATGATTTTATTTGCAGATGGTGGCTATTTGGCAAGCAAGCCATACGCCGCTAGCGGCAGCTATATCAATAAAATGTCTGACTACTGTAAAAACTGCAGCTACAAAGTGACTAAAAAGAATGGTTCTGAGGCATGCCCATTCAATTATCTCTATTGGGATTTCCTGGATCGCAATCGTGAAAAGCTAGCTGGAAATCATCGCATTGGTATGATGTATAAGACGTTTGATCGTATGGATAAAGAAAAACAAAAAGCCATCCGCGACGATAGCAAAATATTTTTGGTTAGTATCGAATGAAAAAGAAATCTGATTTGCCCACTAAAATATGCCCTGCTTGTGAGAAGCCTTTTTCATGGCGAAAAAAATGGTCTAAAAATTGGAGTGAAGTAAAATATTGCTCTAAACGATGCGGCAGTAACAAAAATAAGAACTAATATGATTACAGTATTTTATGATGGAAAATGTGGTTTATGTTCAAAAGAAATTAATCATTACCGTAAGATTGCACCTGCTGGTATTTTCGACTGGCAGGACGTCACAAAGTCTGCGGATGAACTAAAAAAAGAGGGCATATCTCTTCACAAAGGACTCAAGCTTCTGCATGCCAAAGATAATAATGGCGGCATACATGTAGGTGTAGATGCATTTATCCTGATCTGGAAACAATTAAAGCGATGGCACGTACTGGCTATTTTATTCGGTTTTCCAATCATTCGACAGATTGCAAATGGCATCTATAGAATATTTGCCAGCTGGAGATTTAAGCGATTAGCACACTGCCAGTTGGCAGCAAAACAGGACGCATCATCATGATAATTATTTGGGGCGCGTTTGCCTACCTTGGGATTTAACCCCAGGCACCCGTTAGAGCCTATTGAGGAAGTAGTAGTGCCTGCACAGACACAAAATAGAGCTATTTAGAAAAGAGCCTCTCCAGGCTGATTCTCTCCCCAATTCTCTCTATGCCTTTCACCCCGATCTAGCCCCGACTTGACTGGAAGTGTGATATTTTTCATTATTAGACTTGAATCTACTAATTGGGGTAGGGGCAATTAACAATGCATAGAACTTTTAGCTTATTGGTTTTGTTATTTTTTATACAACCCGTATCTGCACATCACTCGATGACAGAATATGATATGGGCTCGGTCACAGAATTACAGGGCGAAATATCAAGTCTTAACTGGCGCAACCCTCATATCGAGCTAACTCTTAGTGTAAAAGATGCGAATGGCACCGAAACCTTATGGGAGGTAGAGGCGCAGGACGTTAATTCCATGGCTAGACGTGGCTTACTTGCCGGACTAGTAAATGTAGGTGACAACATTCGCATTGCAGGCAACGCGTCAATGCGGCGCACTCAGGCTATATCGATCACCAATCTCTTATTGCCGAACGGTACAGAGATACGAACTAGGGGCAATCCGGAGCCTCGATGGGAAACTGAAGAAAACATTGGTTTCGGAGAAGTAAATGTCGAACAGGTATTAGCTGAAGCGGACTTAGAGGCTGGGCGAGCTCAAGGACTGTTTCGAGTATGGATGCGCGCCGAGATAGGAGGCTTTGCACAAGAGCTTCCATTGACAGATTCTGCTCTAGCTCATCAAGAGCGCTGGACGGAGGCAGACGACCCGACCATTCAATGCATTGATTCGGGCATACCGGCGGCAATCCGCCTTTCGCCCCCACATCCAATGGAATTATCCGAACGGCAAGACGGCAGTATTACTTACCATATTGAGCTTTTCGATGTGGTGCGCACCATTTATATGAATTCAGATGCCGCGCCGCTCGATCAGCCCGCGTCTGCGCGGGGCTACTCTGCAGGGCACTGGGAAGATGATGTGCTTGTGGTAAATACCTCCCGAATCAACTGGCCTTATTTTGACCATATGGCGAAAATTCCGCTGAGCGAGTCCGTTGAATTACAGGAAACATTCAAGCTCAACGGGGATGGAACCCAGATGACGTACGAGCTATTAGTTACTGATCCATCAAATTTTACAGAGACAGTGTCTGCAAACTGGCTGATGAATTGGCGACCGGATATGGAGATTCAGGCATATAATTGTATCCCGCCAGAGTAAGTAGCATTCAAATCAGTTTAGGCGCGCTGAGCAATGGTGTGTCCAAATAAAAGGGAGTACATATCTTAGGACTTTTACGAATCGGTCTTACATAACCCCCAAGAAAACTTCACTCCAAGGCACTAAACTGCTCTCGCAGAAGCTGCTATGGTTCACATTCCAAAATCGAATTGATATATACATGTTTAAAAGCATTGGAATTATCGGCTTTGTCGACAATCTCTTAGTAAGAGAAACCGTTAATCGGCTAATCAAGTACCTCGAGGATAGCGGCCTCGATTTCTTTGTTGAGGACGACACGCGGGACCTAAGTAATTTGCCGGAAGATAAGCATTCCTGCAGCCGTGCAGAAATGGGTAAGTCCTGTGATCTTGTTGTAGTCGTTGGCGGTGATGGCAGCATGCTGCACGCGGCACGCGATATGGTAGATTTTAAAGTTCCGCTTTTAGGTATTAACAGAGGTCGACTGGGCTTTTTAACCGATATCCCCCCAACTGAGTTAGAACAGGAAGTGGGCGAAGTTCTAAAGGGCAATTTTGTTACTAGCAATCGATTTATGCTCGAATGCGAACTTATCCGAGAGGGTAAAATTGTCGATACCGGCATCGCCCTAAACGATATTGTGCTGCAACCTCGTGATTCAATTCGAATGATCGAATTTAGCTTGGGCATTAACGAACAATATGTTTATACGCTGCGCTCCGACGGACTTATTGTTTCAACACCAACGGGCTCTACGGCCTATGCGTTGTCTGGAGGTGGGCCAATTGTTCATCCTGCCATTAATGCCATAAATATAGTCCCCATCAATCCACACACATTGAGTAACAGGCCAATAATTGTGGATGGCGATAGCGAGCTCGAAATCGCAATTTCCGAACACAACAGTATTAACGCTCAGATCGTATGCGATGGCCAAAACCATATACTCGGCAATCTCGGCGATAAGGTTCGTATTCGCAAGAAACAAACTGAGATCAAACTCATTCATCCCAGCGCTCACAGCTTTTACGAGACCTGTAGAAGCAAGCTTCACTGGGCGCAAGACTAAATGTCGAAGCAGGATTGGTTTCGGGTAGTTACGCTACCCGGGAGAAGTGATTTCTCAAGCCTAAATCAGTGGCTCTCAGAGAATAATGTAACCCACAGATTTACCTTAGAAGGCGACGGGCAGATTCTTTGGGTGGCTAATCAAGAATTAGTTGAACCGGCCAAAATTGCCGCTTCAAACTGGATGAAAGAGGGACATGGAGTCGATGGCACTATCGGAGTTGCCCGGCACCTCAAACCAAGCATCGAATTCAATCAGCCATTTGCACCCGTCACCTGGGCACTACTGATTTTTAGTGTTGTCGGCTTTGCCTTAGTTCGCCTGGATACGGAATACGCATACTTATTTTTCTACTACGACAGGGTTCCTGCTTTCACTGATATTAGCGATCAATGGTACAACCTCAGAGAAGGGCAGTACTGGCGAGCCATAGCACCAATATTTTTACACTTCGGGGCTGTCCACATTATTTTTAATGCACTTTGGCTTTGGTTCTTAGGCACCCGTATCGAATCGGTTTTTGGATCTGTCGCCTTAATAATTTTGGTATTGGTTACCGGTTTAGCAAGTAACACTGCTCAGGCAATTGTTAGCTTCCCAATCGGCTTTGGCGGCATGTCTGGTGTTGTATACGCTTTGTTTGGTTATGTCTGGCTGGTAGGTAAATTCACTAAGCATCCAGCCTTTGAATTACCACCGGCACTATTCCCGATAATGGTTGTCTTTATGCTAGTAAGCTGGCTTGGCGCATTTGATTGGCTAGCTGGCGGTGAAGTGGCCGATACCGCACATACCGTCGGATTCTTCTCTGGTCTTATTTGCGCTGGCCTAAAAGCATTTGCACTCTCTATTAATAAGCCCGCTCTTCAGAATCAGAGGCAGAGGCAGAGGCAGAATAAGAATCAGGAGCAGAGCCAGGACGAACATGAGCATAGATAAGCTTATTGAATCCGTTACGCCGGAGGTTTATGAAAACATGCAAGCGGCTATTGCGACTGGCAAATGGCCAAACGGCGTTGAAGTTACGTCCGAGCAACGCGAGAACTGCCTGCAGATAGTAATTGCCTACGACGGGATTCATAAGGACGCTGAAGAGCGGGTTGGCTATTTACCAACAAAACCCAAAGGTTCTCCAGTGCGCAAAGATATAGAAGAAAGACTTATTAAATCATTTAGCATTCGCGACGAATAAACACAGAATCAATTAATACGAGAAACATTAAATGGCCAATCGGGCTGACGAACAGAACTCTACTATTTACCTAAAGGACTACCGCGCTCCAGACTTTCTAATTGAAAGCACTGAACTGGTTTTTACTCTGGGAGAAGAGGGCACTCAGGTGCAATCCAAGCTTCAGGTAAAGCGCAACAGCCATACTCCGAAAGATGCACATCTGGTACTAAATGCGGAATCTATGGAGGTAACCGCAGTAGCTATTGACGGACAAGCGCTAGCAAATGACCAGTGGACTCACAGCGATGGCCAGTTGACGATTCGTACCGCAGCCACGGACTTTGTAGTGTCCTGCACTAACCTTATCCACCCGGAAACCAATACAAGCCTTAACGGCCTATACAGGTCGCGCACCATGTTCTGCAGCCAATGTGAGCCACATGGCTTTCGTCGCATAACGCCCTATTTAGATCGGCCGGATGTTCTCAGTAAGTTCCAGGTAAAGGTAATAGCCGACAAAGAAAAATATCCGGTTTTACTATCTAACGGCAACCCCATTGCTCGGGGTGAGTTAGACAATAACCTTCACTTTGTTGAATGGCAGGATCCCATATTTAAACCGGCCTATCTGTTTGCCTTGGTAGCTGGCGATCTGGAAGTGATTGAAGACAGCTTCACCACCATGTCCGGTCGAAATGTTGTGCTGCAAATATTTGTAGAGGCCAAGGATTTAGACAAGGTAGATCACGCCATGCTGTCCCTGAAGCAGGCAATGCAATGGGACGAAGAAACCTATGGCCGAGAATACGACCTAGATATATTTATGATCGTTGCCGTAGATGATTTCAATATGGGCGCTATGGAAAATAAAGGCCTGAATATATTTAATACTTCGGCAGTATTGGCAAACCCCAAGATCACAACGGATGCCCGGTTCCAGTGGATACAGGCCGTAGTAGGGCACGAGTACTTCCACAATTGGTCTGGCAACCGGGTCACCTGCCGAGACTGGTTTCAACTAAGCCTTAAAGAGGGTTTTACGGTGTTTCGGGACAGTCACTTCTCTGCAGATTTAAATTCAGAAGCGGTTAAGCGTATCGAGGATGTTCGCACCTTGCGGGCACATCAATTTGCGGAAGATGCCGGACCACTGGCGCACCCGGTACAACCACCTTCATACCAAGAGATTAATAACTTCTACACTCTGACGGTATACGAAAAGGGCGCTGAGATAGTGCGTATGCAAGCTAATCTGCTCGGCCCTGAGAAGTTTCGTCAGGCCACGGATCTGTATTTTGATCGCTTTGATGGGCAGGCAGTAGCCATTGAAGATTTTGTTGGCTGTATAAGTGAGATATCCGGCTTGGATATGAGCCAGTTTATGAATTGGTACAAACAGGCAGGCACGCCTGTAGTCGAAGCGGCAGATTCATACGATGCCGATGCACAGGAATACCGGCTAACACTTAGCCAGTCCTGTCCGCCAACGCCAGAGTCAGCTACCAAAGAGCCGTTTGTAATTCCCGTTAAAGTCGGATTAATTGGCGCTAAAGGCGCACTAGAGTTTCAAGTGTCTGATTCTAAAACCACAAGAGAACAGGTCCTTAGCTTTAATAAAAGCGAACAGACGTTTGTATTCAAAGGAGTATCCGAAAAACCGACACCTTCACTTTTGCGCGGTTTATCCGCACCGGTAAAACTCAAATATCCATACAGCCAAGAGCAACTTGTTCACCTTATCCGAACAGATACCGACGATTTTAATCGCTGGGACGCCAGCCAGCAGTTAGGAGGATTAGTTATTGATGGTTCCACTAGCAGCAAAGCCTTAGTGAACAGCTACCAAAAAATACTGGAGCAGGAAGACTTGGACCCAGCTGTTGCCGCCATGATGGTGACGCTGCCCTCCATGGAAGCGTTGTCTGATTCCAAAGAAAACTTAGACGTGGGCGCTCTGTATAGTGCTCGAACCGATCTACGCCAAGAAATTGCCAGGCAACTTGAACCGCTCTTTAAAGCCGTTTATATAGATAAAAAGAGCCCTGAGGAGTATCAGCCAAGCGCGGAGCAAATAGGTCGTAGAGCCCTTAAAAACGCCGCCCTAGCTTACTGGGTTGCCGCAGGATCAGCTGAGGCACTTTCTGCCTGTAAAGAACAATACGAAAACGCCGACAATATGACGGATGGTGCATCGGCACTAAGCACTTTGGTAAATGCCAAATCTGAGCTAGCTAAGCCTATCGCAGAAGAGTCATTGCAGAATTTCTACCAAGACTGGAAAGAAGAAGCCTTGGTGGTAAATCAATGGTTATCTATTCAAGCCACCTCATCTGAGCCCGGCGGATTAGATCGGGTTAAAGCGCTTATGCAACACGAAGCTTTTGATATTAAGAACCCCAATAAAGTGCGCTCTCTGATTGGTGGCTTCTGTGGTCTTAACCCAGACAACTTTCATAATATTGATGGCAGTGGCTATAAGTTCTTGGCGGATAAAATAATGCAGATAGATGCTTTAAACCCGCAAACCGCATCGCGTTTGGTTACGCCACTAACTCGCTGGAAAACGTACGATACTGCACGGCAAAATTTGATGCGTGCGGAACTGGAACGAATTTCCCAGACGGAGCTATCCAGCGACGTAAGAGAACTGGTTGGCAAATCCCTTGTTTAGGGTGGGCTCTTTTACCTAAAAATTATTAATAAATAATAAGTGTTCGAACCTTTGATGTAATTGACTGCCAGACTATCCGTCACAGGTGGTAATTAACGATAACTATTCGAGAGCAACCAGAGAAAAAATCATGTTGGTTAAAACAAAAAAATCTTGGGAACTAAGCGAAAACGAAGTTACGAACGAAGATCTATTCAACAAAAGACGTCAGTTTATGAAGCTAGGGGGCGTTGCCGCCATAAGCAGCTATTTGCCCGCCTTATCCTGGGCTGCGGCAGATCATCTAGCTAATCAAATTGCTTTGGCTCCCACTACTCGAACCCTCGACGAAAAGCTTAACTCCTTCGAAGAGATAACCAATTACAACAACTTCTACGAATTGGGCACAGCTAAGGGCGATCCGGTTAAAAATGCCGATGAGCTAAATACCGACGACTGGAAAATCGAAGTTACCGGTGAATGTGACAACCCCGGCACCTATGCTTTGGAAGACCTAATCAACTTTAATGATATGGAAGAACGTATCTACCGTATGCGATGTGTTGAAGCTTGGTCCATGGTGATCCCTTGGACTGGAGTTTCCCTTTCCACTATTTTGGATAAAATGAACCCTAACAGCGACGCCAAGTATGTTGGTTTTGAGACCATCTACGACCGCAGCAATCCGTTATCAGGGCAGCGCTCTAGAGTTTTAGACTGGCCTTACAGAGAAGGCTTGCGCTTTGACGAGGCGATGCATCCATTAACCATGATGGCGGTAGGTATATATGGCAAACCAATGCCTAACCAAAACGGTGCGCCACTGAGGCTGGTTGTTCCCTGGAAATACGGCTTCAAGAGTATTAAATCTATAACCAAAATAAATTTCAGTAAAACTCAACCACAAACCAGCTGGAATATGGCCGGGCCGCGCGAATACGGGTTCTTTTCAAATGTAAATCCAGAAGTAAATCATCCACGTTGGAGTCAGGGGAGCGAGCGTCGTATCGGCGAATTATTTAGGCGCGATACGCTTATTTTCAATGGCTACGGTGAAGAAGTTGCCTCCATGTATGATGGCATGGATATGAGTGCAAACTACTAAGCCCGAGAATTACTCAGCTATGAAAACCCCCTCTCTATGGGCAACCTCCTTGCGGATATTGCTGCACCTACTCTGCGCCACTCCCGCAGTGGTCTTGATCTACAAGACCTTTATAGGTGGGCTAGGCTTTAACCCTATTGAAACCGTTACCCATCAAACTGGTATATGGGCACTGCGTATTTTGTTGGTTAGTTTGGCGATCACGCCCCTGCGTATATTGCTTAACTTAATACAGCTAGTCACCTACCGGCGCTTGCTCGGCGTTTGGGCTTTCTTCTATGCTTTTATGCACTTCAGCATCTACCTTACTTTTGATCTGCAGTTCTCATTCTCCCTTGTGTTAGACGACATCATTCAAAGGCCCTTTATAACCGCTGGCTTCAGCGCCTTACTGCTAATGATCCCATTGGCTATGACCTCTACAAGAGGCTGGCAGCGGCGTTTAAAGAAAAACTGGGGCAAGTTACACAAAGCTATATACGTGATTGGCATTGCTGCCGTGATGCACTTTTTTTGGCTTACCAGGGGCAATCAACCAGAGCCATATATCTATGCAGGCCTTCTGATATTGTTCTACTCCGTGCGCCTCGTTAATAAGTTTCGTTCAAGAACCGCCTAGCCCTACCTTATACAAATGGTCAATCGACTTTCCAGTGGCGACAGTCACGGACAATATAAGCAATCAAATTCTGCACTCACACCAAAAGATCAGGGCAGATAATCTTCAGAGCTTGGGAGCGAACTGGGGAGTGACACTCTAGATAAATGACCGATCCTAGCTGGACTTCAGGACTGCCGCATTTCCAGCTTATCACCTCAGTTGGAGAACCAAATTACCCTAAATTCTATCGCGGTTTGTTCTTCATTGTGTTTTTTAGCAAGAACAACGAACTTAAGCCATTGAGCCATATCTTTCCAGAAATTATTACGGTAACTTTGTTTTTAGAAGCAGGGGGCAGGTGAAAGAAATAAATCACCTTAGTTAAATCTAGAGTTAAATAATCAATGCAAGAGCTGATCAATTCCGGCAAGTTTTCAGCTAGACAAATTAGCATTATTGTCATATGTCTTCTTCTCAACGTGTCCGACGGCTTCGATGTCTTGTCTTGGGCATACACCGCGGACCGAGTTGGTAATTTTCTCGGCTTAACCGCCACACAACTGGGCATAGTGGGCAGTGCCACGCTGTTAGGTATGACCATCGGGGCATTGTTTCTGGCTCCATTTTCCGACCTATACGGAAGGCGACCCCTAATTCTTACCAGTGTTATGGCTATATCTCTCGCCATGTTTGCTACTGCATACGTGAACGACTTTACGCTGCTACTAATACTGCGCTTTATAGCTGGGGCGGGGGTAGGCGCTATTCTAGCCGGGCTAGCGGCCATTGCTTGCGAATACACGCCTGATAAATATAAGTCTTTCGCAGTGGTGGCTATTACGCTCGGTTATCCTTTTGGCGCAAGCTTTGCGGGATACATAGCGGCCGTTTTACTACCAAATTACGACTGGCCTTCGATGTACCTTTTCGGTGGCAGCGTAAACGTAGTGCTGCTGCTAGGGGTATGGTTCCTGCTGCCCGAATCTTTGCATTATCTGGCAGTTAAACAACCTAAAAATGCTCTGCAGCGTGCTAATAAGATTTTGCGCAGCATGCATAAACAGACTATTACCGAGCTGCCCGAAATTTCCGAAGGCCCCAAGGCAAGTTATATTGAAAACCTTCTTGCATTGCTGGCGCCGGTTCATCGCACCAAAACACTGCTTCTATGGTCGACGTTTTTCTTTGGTTTCATGTGTCTGTACTTCCTGCTTATCTGGATTCCCAAGATGATCGTCGATGCCGGATTCACCGAGCAACAAGGCTTAATCGCTGGAGCCGCTTTCAACCTTGGCTCCGTCGTCGGAGTGCTTTTGATTGGCTTCTTGGCGATCAAGTACAGTCTCACCAAGATGATTTCGTTATTCATGCTGCTTTCGTCAGTAGGTATGGTCATTTACGCCATAGCGCCTCAAGATATCCAGGTGCTTATTGCACTTATCTTTGTTATCGGGATTTTTCAACAGGGAGGATTTACTGGCCTATATGCAGCGGCAGCGAAACTCTACCCAGCAGATATTTGCGCTACGGGAATCGGTTGGGCTATTGGCTTAGGCCGGTTCGGTGCAGTAGCGGCGCCAAGCATGGCCGGCATCTTATTTCAGGCCGGAACTAGCATGCAGGCAGCTTTTTATATTTTCGCGGTTCCCGCAGCACTGGCCGGGATATTCGCCTACTTGACCAACGTTGACTAGGCGCACGCCTGGGGCTTTAACCGCTTGAGCGGCCTTCGATCAGGTCCTCGACGACGGCCGCTTAAATTAGGGTAGTGGTGCCGCACCAATTCTTGGATCCGTTCGCGCACTTCTGGCTCGACTGAATTTATCGATATCCGGGCCAAGCACTAGCCACTGGGGATGGGGGCCAGAGGGGAACCGCCTTGGGCTTCGAAGAACCTGACTTTGTTCTTTGGAATGTTTTTCAATATATCTAACTATTTTACTAATTCAGCACACTAATAGGGATTTGGCCTACTTGAGGTTTAGTTATATTTTTAGGTAATACTGCCTCGCACCTCCAAAGTGCGGATCCGCGTTGGAAGAGGGCACGTGCGCCCTTTCAGAAATTCACCGCTCTCATGCCTTCGAGTTGCCCTATTTTGGGCTCACAAACTGGTTACTACAGGCCTCAGCCGCAGCTAAAGTGTAAAATGCGGCCGGAGGTCATGCTCCCGATATGTAAGGCGCTAGTGATCAGTTTAAACATCGTTATTCCCGCTCCAGCTAATCCAGATAGCTCTGGCGCGAGCATTTAGCCGCTCCACGGCAAATCTAGGAGTTATCGCAATTGATTCTCAACGTTCTAATATTCTTGGCTTAACTCGCACAGTCTGGTTCTTCGGGGATCGGTAGGCGCGTTCTTATCCGTATTAGAAGGATTTGCCCTACTGACAGTTCAAAGCTCCTTATGGGGTCACCCAGGGATCTAGATCGTTGTCCAAAGAGGACCGAGGATTCGCGCATGGCAGAACGGCTCTCCTTTACCTAGTTTATCTTATTTAACATAATATACATTATGCGTAGTATTAGTGGTGAGCATTAATGCCAAGAGAGTGAACAGTTTCAATCTTAATCAAATTTCCAATAGACTGCCCTCATAGCGTAATCGGCAGTAGGTGTATCGAATTACACGTTAGAAATACGGCGCTTAACGCTGCATATGAATACTGCCGTGGCTATACGCCTTAAATATTGAGATCAATTACGATGGCACCGAGCCTGAATCTGAACGCGGTCCCGATGATGCAAGGAGTTTGCTTCCAACTGATAAAGAGGATTACGAAGTGACCATCATTTTTACTTGCGACGAGAGTCCAGTAGCGAATTGATAAACCGTCAAACATTTGTGCCACTATTTGGGACAATAACTGTTAACACATCAGCAAAGTTACTCTAAGATGCGCTGCATATAAAAGGATAAGCTTTTCCGGGGGGATAATGTCAGTAAAGGCAATTATGCTGCTTGCCGCAATGGGGTTGCTTTCCGCACTGCCACTTGCAAGCCAGGCGCACCACTCACACGGCAATTACGACGTGCGTAATTACACGCACATTGAAGGGACTGTTCTCGCAGTTATCTGGCTTAATCCCCATATATGGCTTCACATCGAAACCGAAGAAGGCGAAACCTGGGCCCTTGAAGGCGGCAGCATCCAAGCTGTCGCAAACGGCGGTGGTTGGTCCGAGGGAGAGATTAGCAGCGGCAACAGGCTATCTGCCCGCTGCCATGCACAACGCGATGGCTCGAACGGCTGCCTTTTGGGCTATATAACCCTTGAAGGAGAAGAAGAGCGTGTTTTCGATTAATAAAAAAGGGTTTCTGGGCGCCCTACTACTGACATCTTTTGCACTTCCGGCTCTGGCACAAAACTGGTATTCCTATGTTGATACAGAAGAACTCTTTGTTATCAATATGCCAGGAGAACCTGAGGTTAGGGAATTTATCTACGCCACCGAATGGGGTTACAACCTCCCCGCTAAACTCTATAGCATTGATATTGGCGGCGTTGACTATCGCCTTACTGTAGTCAATTACGGAACAGACGAAACAGCCTATGTTCAGCTCGAAGACCACACAGACGATGACTTCCCCTGGCTCTACGACTTGCGCGGCTCCATGGCTTACGCGGCGCATAACATCCGCAAAGATGGAGGCGAGATAACCTTCGATGCATGGCATCACATCGAAATGGTTGAAGGTCACCAGATTCAAATAACTCATGGAGATGGTTCGCGCACCTATGCCGCCACTTACCTCTACGAAGAAGAAGGCCGTCTCTATATCATTGAAGCACATGGTCCCGCCAATGGCCTGCACCAGGGAATATTTCAACAATCGCTGCACTTTTTAGATCAAGATGGACAGCGGGTTCGCTATATTCTTTACCCTGATGGCTCAGAAGAAAAACGCACCGATTTGTCTAACCAATATGAGTAATATCTAATGAATCTAAATCGACGGGACTTTATCAAGAGTAGCCTAGCTACCGGAGCGATGGCACTTAGCAGTGTGACTAGCGCACAGGCCGCGCCACAGTCAATGATGCATAAACCGATCCCTTCTACTGGCGAACAATTGCCAGTGATTGGCTTCGGCACTAATCAATACGGTACGGGTACCGACGAAACCATACGCGCCACCCTTATGGAGACTCTAAAGGTCCTAACTGATAACGGCGGCACTATGCTGGACACCGCCTCTCATTATCGGGGCTCTGAAGGCGTATTGGGTGGCATGCTATCCGAAATGCAATTATCAGATCGTGCCTTTATATCCACTAAAGCAGGGCAGTTCGACGACCTACCCCTAGAAACCAAGCTAAATAACTCCTTAGCCCATTTTGGCCTTGAGCAGCTGGACCTGTATCAGATTCATAACGTTGCCTTTCAAGACTGGCGCAATATGCTGCCGCAACTTGACGAGTGGAAACAGGAAGGAAAGGTTCGATATATAGGCATCACCGGCTCTGAAGATGTGGAGCACCCAGAGATTGCAGAGGCTATGCGCACCCATTCAGTTGATTTTGTCCAGCTTAACTACAACCTTGGCGACCGAAATATAGAGAAAGAGCTGCTGCCTATTGCACGCGACCGCGGCATTGCCATAGTGGGCAACGTGCCCTTTGGTCAAGGAAGTCTATTCTCAGCAGTCTCTGGCGTTGAACTGCCAGGCTTTGCAAGGGAGTTCTGCGAAAGCTGGGGTAACTTCTTTCTTAAGTACATAGTGTCCCACCCGGATGTGACAGCTACCATCCCTGGAACTTCCAAACCGCACCATGCGCTAGACAATGTACAGGCGGGAATGGGACGGTTACCTGCCGCTTCAGAGCGAAAACTGCAGGAAGAATTTCTAGCCTCTCTTTAAACCCCTATCGATACCCAAAGGTGAGCACTGCAAGTTTAAGGGTATTGCAGGCTCGCCCGTGGCTGAAGTTTTAGATTTGATAATTCCAGACAATATGTAGAGCGAACTGATAGAGCGCAGACAACTCTAACTACGTCGCCAACTGGTAGCTTCTCGCGAATCATCTAACTGTACGCCCTGCTCTACTAAATCTTTGCGGATTTGATCCGCTTTAGCATAATCCTTATCCAGCTTAGCCTGGGCCCTGCGCGCAATTAACCGTTCAATCTCCTCAGCACCAATATCTTCAGCTGTGCCGGCGTGCAGAAATTCATCTGAGTCTTCCTGTAATATGCACAGAATCTCTCCAAACCCCCGCAACTCAGCGACTAGAGAGCTAGCTAGATCGATGTCTCCCGCTACCTTAGCTGCGTTAATTTGATTAACCAGCTCATACATTGAAGAAATTGCTTCGCGTGAATTAAAGTCGTCAGACATCGCGCCAATAAAGGATTCATAGACACTTGATTGACTTAAGTCGGACAGTTCAACTCTCGGGACATCACGCATAGCGTGATAAAAGCGCTCTAAACCGTTCTGCGCTTCGTTCAAATTATCTTCCGAATAGTTGATTGGGCTGCGGTAATGACTGGATATAAGGAAGAAACGAACCACTTCGGACTGATATTTGGCCAGAACGTCCTGAATGGTGAAGAAGTTATTGAGGGACTTAGACATCTTGTCGCCGTTGATACGCAAAGGTCCCACGTGTAACCAGTATTTAGCAAAGTCGCAGCCATTTGCGGCTTCGGATTGAGCGATTTCATTTTCATGGTGGGGAAACTGCAGGTCCTCGCCTCCCCCATGTATATCAAAAGTTTCGCCCAAACTGTCCTTAGACATAGCGGAACACTCGATATGCCATCCAGGGCGGCCATAACCTAGATCTGTTGGCCAACCCAACTGATCTGCCGTTGCGGCCTTCCACAGCACGAAGTCTCTGGGGTCTTCCTTTAACTTTTCGATCTCAATACGGGCTCCAGCCAGTAATTCATCGGGCTTTTTACCAGAGAGCTTACCGTATTCAGCAAAATGACTGACACGATAGTACACATCGCCGTTATCCGCCTTGTAGGCGTAGCCTTTCTCTATTAGCTGCTCAATCATTGTGACTATATGAGCTATATGTTCGGTGGCCTTTGGCTCCATATCGGGACTGAGCATGCCAAGATTGGCAAAATCTTCCTGCATGGCAGTTATATAGCGCTCCGTAAGCAGTTCACAGCTTTCATTCCGCTCTGCTGCCCGGGCAATAATTTTGTCGTCTACATCCGTAATATTGCGCACATAGGTGACTTTCCAGCCCGTATAGCGCAGAAATCGGGTTATCAAATCAAAACTTACAAACGCCCTGCCGTGCCCAATATGACAAAGGTCATAAACCGTCATGCCGCACACATACATTTTTATCTCGCCCGGCGTTAGAGAAAAAAACTCTTCTTTGCTTCGAGATAGGGTGTTATAAATTTTAAATTTCATTTATTTATCAATAATTTATATATTAAATCTAACGTAAATTATATTAATTGAACTTGCCTTGGCTATCTCGTAACCCAATGGTTTGATTGAAAACCAAGTCCTTAGGCCGACTATCTTTCCCGCGGTCTCTGCAAAAGTACCCTTGCCGCTCAAACTGATAGCCACTGCCTACCTCTGCATTCGCTAGCGAAGCCTCGGCATAGCAGCCTTTTAACGCAGTTAAAGAATTAGGGTTTAGCTGATCCATAAAGTCTGCGCCTCCTGTACCCGGGGCCTCATGCACAAATAAGCGGCCATAAAGATTTATTAAACAGGGAATTGCCGACTTACTGTCCACCCAGTGAATTACGCCTTTAGCGCGTATACCGTCTTCAGGGTCGTTACCGACAGTGTTTTCAATAATACGGGCTCGTACCTCAAGGATATTGCCCTCAGCATCCTTAATCGCCTCATCCGCCTCAATAATATAGGCATTGCGCAGGCGAGTGCGCTTACCAATAACCAATCGTTTATACTTTTTATTGGCTTCTTCGCGGAAATCTTCTTGCTCAATCCATATCTCTCGGGAAAATGGCATCTCACGGGATCCCATATCACCACGCTGGGGATGATATGAACCCGTCATAACTTCGGTCTTATCCTCTGGATAGTTGGTTAAAAATACCTTTAATGGCCTTAGAACACACATAGAACGCGGAGCACTCTTGTCCAGCTCATCACGTATGCTGAATTCTAGCATTCCTAGATCGACTACAGAGCCCGATCGGGTTACCCCAGCCATATCGCAGAGACGGCGAATCGCTGTCGGCGTATAGCCGCGGCGGCGCAGTCCAGCAATGGTTGGCATACGCGGGTCATCCCAGCCATCTACAGCGCCATCGTCCACAAGGGCCATAAGCTTGCGCTTAGAAGTAACGGTGTAGCTCAGGTTCAGTCGTGCAAATTCGTACTGGCGCGGCTGACTTGGTACCGGCATATTTTTCAGGAACCATTCATAGAGCGGTTTATGGTCCTGAAACTCGAGCGTGCACATAGAATGAGTCACACCTTCGATAGAATCTTCCTGGCCGTGAGCAAAATCATAGGTCGGATATATTTTCCAAGTATCGCCTGTATTCTGATGACTGATATGGCGGATACGGTACAAAACCGGATCGCGCATATTCATATTGCCCGAGGTCATATCAATCTTAGCGCGCAAAGACGCTGAACCTTCTGGCATATCGCCACTTTTCATTTGTTCAAGCAAAAGTAAACTCTCTTCAGCGGGCCTGTCGCGATAGGGGCTATTTTTACCGGGGTGGGTAAAGTCGCCTCGGTAATCACGTGCCTCTTCAGCTGAAAGCTCACACACATAGGCATTGCCTTCGCGGATCAAGTGCTGTGCCCAATCGTATAATTGATCGAAGTAGTTTGAAGCAAACTTGGGCTCTCCCTCCCACTCAAAGCCTAACCAGGCAATATCTTCCAGAATAGCGTCAACGTATTCCTGGGACTCTTTCTCTGGATTGGTATCGTCAAAGCGCAGGTTACATTTACCCCCAAACTCTTTCGCCAAACCAAAATTAAGGCAAATAGCTTTAGCGTGACCGATATGCAGATAGCCGTTTGGCTCCGGAGGAAAACGGGTAACCAGCTGCTGCGTTTTTCCGCTCTGAATATCTTCGGAAATAATATTTTGCAGAAAATTTGTAGGGTTATCCGTTGAGGGCATCAATAACTCGTTTGGAGGTCTGTAAAAGCAGCGTATTATACGTGCCTTTGGCCTATAACCCACTCTAGATATAAACAGGAGTTATCTATGATTTTAATGATCACATCTCTCGGCCCTATTCATATTGAACTGGACCACGAAAACGCCCCTATTTCCGCGGCCAACTTTCAAGCTCTTGTTAGCGATGGTTTTTACGACGGACTAATTTTTCACCGGGTTATCGATAACTTTATGATCCAGGGCGGCGGCATGAACGCCGATATGGAAGAAAAGCCGACAGGTAGCCCTATTCAAAACGAAGCCGATAACGGGCTAAAGAATGTCTCCGGAAGTTTAGCAATGGCGCGAACTTCAGATCCTCATTCTGCTTCTGCCCAGTTCTTTATCAATCTTTCCGACAACGCTTTTCTAGACCACACATCTAAAGATATGCAGGGCTGGGGCTATGCCGTATTTGGTAAGGTTTCCGAAGGCATGGATGTTGTAAATGCAATTCGTGCCGTGGCAACGGGCAATAGGGGGGGCCACCAAGACGTCCCACTAGAAACTATCAGTATCGTATCCGCAACTGTCGTATAACTTTATGACTGATATTTTTATCTCCGACCTACACCTCTCTGACGAGCGCCCGGAGATATATAGAGCTTTTTGTCGCTTCCTGCACGATTTAGGAGACGAAGTTCAGCAGCTTTATATCTTGGGCGACTTATTTGAGGTCTGGGTTGGAGATGACGACCAGAGGGTTCTTGGGCTCGGGGTAGTAGCTGAGTTACGACTTCTAGCCCAACGTCGCATTCGGGTTTTCTTTCAGGCCGGCAATAGGGATTTTATGCTGGGTAAACGCTTTGCCAAGGCAGCGGATATCGAACTACTACCGGATTACCACATCTACGAGCAGGGAGATCGCCGTATATTGCTAATGCACGGCGATCTGCTCTGTACAGATGACCTGGCCTACCAAAAATATCGGAAGCGGATTCAGCACCCTTTGGTTAAAGGTATAGCCAACGCCCTGCCCTTATCTGTCCGCAAGAAAATTGGTAACGACTTACGTGACCAAAGCCAAAACAAGAAGAATCAAAAGAGCATGGAAATTATGGATGTAACGCAATCGAGCGTTGCAGACACTATGGATCGATTTAAAGTAAGCACCATGATTCACGGCCATACCCACCGGCCTAATGTGCATACCTTTGAAATGAAAGGCGAAGAACATAACCGCTATGTTCTGGGAGATTGGCACGACAAGCTTTGGTGGATAACTTTTGACGGTAGCGAGCTTTCCCTGAACTCAGAAGCAATTATCTAATGAAGTAGTTCGAACGGCTCTCCAGTAGAGGCATAAAAAACCCCGGGGTTTCCATCGGGCTCTAATAACAATTTACTAGCTAAATATTTCTATTAGAAACTGCAAGTTATCTACGTACCAAATTCGCGTGATCTTCTTGGAATAACTTTCCAGGAAAGCGGAGTCGCTGCAGCAGTAATCGCTTAATTTACGTACTCGTTTTAGAGGTTTGTTGCTACCGTCAAATTTGTAGTTTGCTCTTCTTCGGTTAAGTTATTAATAAACAATCGAACTCTCCAATTGTCGTTATTCATATTGACCGCCAGAATTGCATCAGTAGTCCGGCAGAACTCTTCGCCAGTACTTTGCAAAAAGCCCAGTTTGCACATTATATAAATGTGCATAGTATTGAATTACAGATACTTTTTATTCTTTAAATATTATTCTGGCAGTTTTCTAAAGATTCTAGTTATCCACACCGATAAGTTCGGCCCATACCCGTGTGATAAAAATTCACTGGCACAGACTCGCTAAAGAAGTACTGTCAGTAAATTTCAGTTTTCCGGCAAATCTAGATTAGTATAGTTGCTGGCTGAACCATAGGGGGAACTATGTCGCGCCAATTCAAACTACTTTATTTGATTGTCTTTTACGCGCTGCTCTGTGCATCGCCCAGCTATGCTCATCACGGAAAAGGCATTTTTGATCTCAACTCAATCATTACCTTACAGGGAACTGTTAGCCGCTATGTATGGCGCAATCCGCATGTATACGTCTACATAGAAGCGCCGAATGAATCCGGGCAAAATGTAGAATGGCAACTAGAGGGAGATCCCACACCCATAATGTCCAGAAGCGGATGGTCTGAAACAGTTTTAAAGCCCGGCGATCAAGTTAGTGTGCGTATATTTCACGACAAAAATCCCCGCAAAGCGCATGGACTGATAGTTTCTCTTACCACTCCCAATGGGCTGGTTTTAGAACCCAGATCGGGTGGCCGTGCCTCCCAAGTCGGTGCAACTAGAATCGCCGGGATCTGGGATGCACTTTTAGATTACGAAACACGGCGTTTTAACTATGGAGAGCTAACGGAAAAAGGCGCTGCGGCTCAAGCAGCTTTCATAGGGGCAGACGATCCGGTTTCTGACTGTATCCCCTACCCCTTGCCCATGATAGTGGCTGCCCCCTACCTCTATAAGATCGAGATTCTAGAAGACCGTATATTGATGAAAAGTGAAGTATTCAGTGTGGTACGAACTTTCTACATGGACGGACGTGGACACCCGGAAAATGGTGAGCATACAAATCAGGGGCATTCCATTGCCTGGTGGGAAGACGAGGTATTGGTGGTTGATACTGTTCTTTACGAAGACAATCGTTTGGGAAACCAATTTGGTATTCCTGGAGGAATGAAGAAGCATTCAGTGGAAAGGTATGAACTGAGTGAAGATGGCACTCAGCTCAAAGTCGATTACATTATTGAAGACCCTGAATACTTAGCTGAGCCATTGACGGGCGGTGTTGTCTGGGACTACGCCAGCACCAGAGAATTTATGCCTTTCAATTGCAATATCGAAAACGCGCAGCTTTACGAGGCGGAGTGAGGCCAGCGTATGGTTTGATATGGGGGATAAGTTAATAAAGAGGCTTACTCCCCCCCCGTTATTGTTCGTACTATCGAAATTCTAAATTTCTACAGAGGCTGATTCAACAACTCCATTTTCATCGAAATGGGGACGAAAGGTTGCGCCGGATATTATTCCTATTGTGGTCTGTTGCGCGGCCCTGTTATTGCGACTAGCACCGCTACGAACTTCAACGTTCTCGGCCTTGCCATCTGATTTGATGCTAAAACTATATGTCATTCCGTTCGTAGTAATTGGGGTTGGCGCAGCTCCAGGAAATGAGGTGGATAAAGAGGGTACAACAGTCGTTGTTGCAAACAAACGCTGGGCCCAAGTTCCTGCGCCCGGGTCCATATTATTAGCCAACAATTGATAGGCCTCGCTATAAAAATCCAAGGCGACATCCCTCTCAGCTCCATAGAGGTGATAGTCCCCTAAATGAGCCTTAGCTTCTGCCTCATCCAAAAGGTATTGGTTAACTCTACATATTTCGGCAACCTGGTTTAGAGCAAGCCCGATAGCGTCCCAATGCGCTGTGGTTTCCTGGGTTTTAGCAAACGCCTGACTGTCCAGATAATCTCGGCTAGGTACGTCTACGTAGCTACAATCCAAAGAGCCACCTCTATCTTCAGAGTCAACGCAAACCTCTTCTTTGATAACTTCCGGGCCAGAGCCATTGTAAGAATCAACAGATTTTTTTGTCGCCAATTTAAATAGGTGGTATTCAACCATAGCCTGGCCATAGAGAGGGTCTATAAGGTCGGAGGCATTCATACCCTGCTGCTCGGAGATATCCTTTATAAGGGTGGAAAAGAATCCAGCGGCCTCATTTATAATTTTGTCAGCGTCCTTACTCAATAATTGGTTTCTGTAAGCTTGGATTGTCCAATCCCCGAGGGCTTTTGCTATAGCAAGAGCTTGTCGGCTTCCTGATCCATATTCATCCTGATAGGCCAGATATAACTGATGATATTCCCCATCAACTGCATCCCAATTCTGGGACGCCATATTTTTACCAAGAGAATCAGTAATTGCGGCAATTTCCCCGGCATCTGAATAGGTATTTGCACTTAGGCAAAGCATTAAAACTAAGCCGGTTACCAGGGTATAAAATTTCCGTATCAATATCATGGCAAAAGATCCTCCCATTTAGTTAGTTGTATATGAGAGCACAGCCAGACAGCCGCAGCCTCCACTTCTCTTTAATTATCCCTGAGAACCTTCAGGCAAAGCCAAATACGAGCACAATTGTAATGAAAAAATCACTTTTTCTGCACAAAGGTAATTGCCAGTCAGATTATGGGTCGCGAGAAAATCTCTCAGCACTATCAAGCTCACATTCAAACTCAAAGATTGGCTCATCGTCGGCAACCCGTTTCAAAACAACTAGCTGCTCGTAGGGCAGCGTTAGATATACAGGGTCTTCAACTCGAAAATTTATATTTAGAGTATTCCCCCCGTCAGCTATGGAGTAGCTCTCTATTATTGTTTTCTCCATACTAGACGGAACATCAGCGCCCACTTGCGCTGCAAGAGCGAGCCCCCAGCGAGACGCTTTATAGGCACTACTTTCAACAACCATTTCATTTGCCTCTTTGTATCCTTTAACTAGCCCAAAAACTCCATCGGGATCGCCAGCCGCAGTCTCACCATTTAAAGGCACCGTTCGCACTAATGCATAGTGCTCAAAGCGAAAAACCAATTGCTCGTTAGTCATCTGAATATCAACAAGAAAAGGCGCGTATAAAATTCCGGGGATGCTACTAGTTTCACAAGTATTTGCCGGAGATAGCTGCGGGTCATAGTTGTCCCAAGCTAACTGTCCTGCAGCAGAAAGGGACATAGGAGCTTCGCTTAGTCTTTTAGGGTAAGGCACTTGCCACCGACCAGCCATTGACTCAATACCTATCAATTCAGACTGAGGCGAGGCTTCCACCGTTAGATCCGGTGCTCGACCATAGGATTCGCCGTCTGCCGCCACAAACCCATTTCCAAATACCAAAGGATTGCCAGCATGTCTATTGGGCAAGGCAACTACTTTAATGGTATCTCCAGCAGTAAATGTATTTTGTCGAATGCCCATTCTTTGAAGATGCGCGGAAGCTGCGGCTTCTATCTGCCACTGCACTGTCTGACCATCTTCAGCTACTACATTCAGCAACATTTCCGAGTGTGGACTGCGCAAACTGAAATCGGCAACAGTACCCACAAGTTCAATCGCCCTAGTAACGTCGTAGTGGGTAGCAAAAGAGTGATGGGCGCCGACCTGTAATGGATAACTGACCGCAAGTAAAATGGCTAAAGTAAACACCTTTAGTCTGCCCAATAAACAAAAACTCATTCATATTCCCTGAAAATTAGTTTTATAAATTCATTTCTACGGATTTAAACCCATTTCCTGACAAATTAATATATGTGGCTATTAATCGGCTCTAGCTTTTTATCAGTTCTAGCCTGGCACTCCACTGTGGAACCTAAACTCATCGCTGCTAGACAAAATCAATTCTCTGTCTATATGCAAAAATGCCTCTATACGGCTATCAATAGGTATTTCTGAGCTAGCCTTAGCAAGACTTAGGTAGTCTTGATAATGCCTTGCTTCCGACTTCAATAATCCCTGATAAAAGCCCTTTAGTTCGTCATCGAGGTGCGGTGCCAGACTGGCAAAGCGCTCGCAAGAACGAGCCTCTATAATGGCACCGACGATTAGGGTATCTACCAATTTCCCCGGTTCAGATTTACTTACCTGCTCAATAAGCCCGCCCGCATAATCAGAGGCGGTAATAAACGTATAAGGAATATCGCGTTTTTTTAGAATGGCCACAACCTGCTCGAAGTGTCTTAATTCTTCCCTAGCTAAGCGGGACATCTTATTCAGCAACTGAAAGTTTTCTGTGTAGCGATACATTAAATTCAAGGCAGTAGAAGCTGCCTTCTTCTCACAATTGGCATGATCTATAAGGAGAGTGGGGATATTGGTCAATGCAATTTCAACCCATGCATCGGGCGTCCTGCAGGGAAGAAACTCCATGACAGGCTGCAGCAATTTATCTATATCGGATGACATTACCATCTAGGGGTGGTTTCACTGAGTAAAACTAGGTTCATACCGAAAGTTAGAACGGTCAATAATGTTTAAAGCCCAACCAGTATCTACTAGCAGGGCTTTAAAAACAGTGCAGGCCATTTAAATATTAGCCAATAATTCTTAGACGCTGTACATCCACACTCAACTCTTCAGTAGGTGGCGCGAAGTCAGTAAGCTTGATTCCCTTAACCGCATCCTTGTACTCATCAATTGTTGGCGTACGGCCGAGAATGGAAGAAAGTACCACGACAGGTGTGGATGCCAATAAAGACTCGCCTCGCTTCACGTCGGAATCTTCAACAACACGCCCTTGGAACAAACGGGTAGAGGTGGCCATTACGGTATCGCCCTTCTCTGCTTTTTCCTGATTACCCATGCAAAGATTACAGCCTGGGCGTTCCAAATACATGATGTTTTCGTACTTGGTACGAGCGGCTTCTTTCGGGTGGTAGTCGTTAAACTCAAAACCGGAGTATTTGCTAAGAACCTCCCAATCTCCCTCTTCCTTAAGCTCATCAACGATGTTGTAAGTTGGAGGCGCAATCACCAAAGGCGCTTTAAATTCTACCTTGCCCTTTTGCTCTTCGATGTTTTTCAGCATTTGGGAAATAATTTTCATATCCCCTTTGTGCACCATGCAGGACCCGACAAAAGCAAGGTCAACTATCTTCTTGCCACCATAATAGGACACAGGACGGATGTCATCGTGTGTGTACCGCTTGGAGGCATCCTCGTTGTTGACGTCTGGGTCAGCGATCATAGGCTCATTAATTTCATCAAGATCAACAACCACTTCAGCGTAGTAATTGGCATTGCTATCGGGCCTAAGCGCTGGTTTTTTACCAGATCTGATTTCATTGATGCGCTTGTCAGCGATATCAACCAAACCCTGAAGCATGTTGATTTTGTTATCCATGCCTTTGTCGATCATGATCCGAATGCGGCTTTTCGCGATTTCCAAGGATCCAATCAGGGTCTCATCATTAGAAATACAGATAGAGGCTTTTGCCTTCATCTCGGCAGTCCAGTCAGTAAAGGTGAAGGCCTGGTCAGAAAGTAATGTGCCGATATGCACTTCGATAATACGGCTCTGGAAGACGTTTTCACCAAACTGCTCGAGCATTTGCGCCTGGGTTGCATGCACAATATCACGGAAGTCCATATAGTCTTTCATGTGACCTTTAAAGGTCACTTTGACAGACTCAGGGATTGGCATGGCGGACTCACCAGTAGCCAAAGCAAGTGCAACAGTCCCCGAATCTGCACCAAAAGCGACACCTTTTGACATTCTAGTGTGCGAGTCCCCACCGATAATGACGGACCAGTCGTCAACAGTGATGTCGTTGAGAACTTTATGAATCACATCAGTTAATGGAGCATAAACGCCTTTAGGATCACGACCCGTAACGAGGCCAAAGTCATTCATAAATTTCATAAGACGGGGAATATTCGCCTTTGATCTGCTGTCCCATACGGAAGCAGTATGGCAGCCAGACTGGTAGGCACCATCAATACTTGGCGAAATCACCATGGCGGCCATGGCTTCAAGTTCTTGAGAGGTCATCAAACCTGTGGTGTCTTGTGAGCCTACAATATTCACTTTTACGCGAACATCTGAACCCGCGTGCAGTGCCGTTTTCGACTTAACATCTAAAGCATTTTTATTGAAAATCTTTTCAACAGCAGTCAGCCCTCGACCTTCATGAGAAATTTCTTTTGAAGGGGCGAAAACCAAAGGAGCTTCAACTCCAAGAATTTCGGCAGCAAGTGTTTGCAGCTTTTTACCAAATACAACCGCATAAGAACCGCCGGCTTTCATAAATTCGACTTTTTGCGGAGTAAAGGCTGAAGATACATCGGAAAGCTCCTCTTCACCCTTGTAGAGTTTTTTCTTCTTAGTATTGATGGTCAGCACAGTACCGGTTTCAACGGAATAGGCCTGCTCAAGAACCGTATCACCACTTTCGTCGAGTACAGCGTTACCGGCATCATCCAGCGCTTTTACCCAGTTTTTCAGGTCCAACCCGATACCACCGGTTACATCTACCGTGGTTAAGAAGATAGGGGAAATGCCATTGGTACCCGCAACTACCGGGGCAATGTTTACGAAGGGCACATAGGGACTACCTGGGTGGCCCGCCCACAGCGCAACATTGTTCACACCAGACATCCGTGATGAACCCACGCCCATGGTCCCTTTGTCGGCAATCAGCATGATCTTTTTGCCGGGGTGCTGAGCTTTCAAATCAAGAATTTCTTGTTGGGCTTCAGGGGAGATTAGACACTGACCATGTAACTCACGGTCTGAGCGAGAGTGCGCCTGATTGCCCGGCGATAGAAGGTCAGTAGAGATATCACCTTCCGCTGCGATGTAGGTAACGACGTTAATTTTTTCGTCAATATCAGGAAGCTTGGTGAAGAACTCGGCATTGGTGTAACTCTGAAGAAGGTCTTTGGCAATCGCATTGCCAGCCTTGTAAGCAGCTTCTAATTGATCAGTGTCTGCTTCGTAAAGAAATACCTGAGTTTTGAGAACTTCAGCTGCTGGCTCAGCTACTGCCATGTCTTCACTAAGTGCCAGGTCCAGAAGCACCTTAATTGATCTGCCTCCCTTCATATGAGAAAGCTGCTCGAAAGCAAAAGTCGCTGTGATCTCTTCTAGAGCTGACTCCCCGAGAATGATTTCTTTTAGGAAATTGGCTTTTACGCCAGCCGCGCTGGTGGTTCCCGGAAGCGTGTTATAAATAAAAAATTTGAGGGAATCTTCGCGATATTCATGACCCTTATGTTTGATCTGTTCAATGATTTCTGAAAGTAATTCTGCGCTATCAATCGGCTTGGGGTTAAGACCCAAATCATTCTTGCGGGTTTCTATTTCCCGCATATATTCCAAGTAAAGACTCATCAAATCCTCGTATCGAGTAACGAAATTAATTGGAAAATTATAGCAGTTAAGCCTCTCCGCCAGTTAGTGAAATGCCAAGTATTTATACAATGAATAGCTGTCTTTTTTTGACAGACTCAAGCCTACTTCCAGCCACACTGCCAGTAATTGTCGTCTTTTAGATCATGCCAATTTATCGAAACCGAACGTTTCGACATCACAGCTTCTATGAGGCAAAAAATAACTAAATTATCTTCGTCAAATTCAACTTCAGAAACAATAAAATGCTTTTCTTTGTTGATTGGCGTCGCCGCTGTCCACTTGCTGTTAAAGAGTTTCTTTGGATTGATCTTATTCATCAGGATTATCTATACCCGGGCATAGATAAAAAGCAAGCCAGTTTACTCATGGCTGACAAATATTAGATTACTAGCGTCAAAACCGAGTTCAGAAGCCCTCTGTTCAAAACGATCAATGACCGACTGAGGCAGCTCCGGCGTCCTTGATAATAACCACAAATAGGAGGTGGTTGGGCCGGAGACAAAAGCATAGTCGTAGGTCTTCTCTTCAATTTCAAAAACCACATAAGAACCATAAAAAGGACCAAAGAAAGAAACCTTCAGATGCCCTTGGTCAGGGGCATGTAAAAAATACGCCCTACCCTCAGCTTCCTTCCAGGTATCGGTTTCAGCCGTATAGCCGCGATTGACCACGGATAAGCCTCCGTCCTCTCTCAGAGTATACTCAGCGGTAACGTTTTCAAGCCCACGTTCAAATGAATGGTCTAATCTTGCAATTTCGTACCATTTCCCCAAATAACGATCTAACTCAAATCCGTCTACGGGTGATACGCCTGCTGGCAGGCCCGTGCAGCCAGCTAAATAGAAACAAGCGCAGAATATAAAGGCAGTTTTCATTTTTTTAGTCCCAAAAAGGTAAGGCTGCAGCCTGATCGCTAATTGTTTGCGATTCTCTCAGTGACTCAGGCTGTTGAGTGGATGAAGTTTATCTAACCCAAGGCTCTATCCTTTATTGCTCGACCTCAATTTCTATCAAAATCTCTTCAACAGCTGGCAAGATTCTGGGCCTAGCTGCGTTTCCAAAAAATATCACTTAGCGTCTTGCTAAATGCCATATTAGCTTTCATAGTCGATATTGAGAGCATAGGTCGTCGTAATCAAGCATCTGGAGTGGCACAGCTAACTCTAAAGTTTCCAGTCTAAACACACTGAGGGTTTCTAGACACTAAAGCTGGTCCAAGCCCAAGGCTAGATCAGCTTTGATATCTTCAATATGCTCAAGGCCAACGGCAACACGAATCAGGTTTTCAGTGATCCCAGCAGCAGCACGCTCATGATCGGCAATACGCCCATGAGTAGTAGTAGCCGGATGCACAATGGTGGTTTTAGCATCGCCCAGATTCGCGGTATGGCTAATTAGCTGTGTGGAATCAATAACCTTCCAAGCTTCTTTTCGACCGCCTTTAACACGAAAGGACAATACTCCTCCGTAAGCGGACATCTGCTTACTAGCAAGATCGTGGCCTCGGTGACCGGATAATCCTGCGTAGAATACATGTTCAACCGCTGGGTGCTGTTTCAGCCAAGCCGCTAGGTTTTCCGCATTTTCACAATGGGCGCGCATACGCACAGAAAGTGTCTCTAAGCCTTTAAGAAATACCCAAGCATTGAAAGGGCTCATACAGGGGCCACCAGAACGCAAGAAACCCAAAACCTCTTCCATATCTTCTTTGCGGCCTAATACGGCGCCGCCAAGACATCTGCCCTGCCCGTCTATGTATTTGGTGGCAGAGTGAATCACAATATCAGCGCCTAACAGCAACGGCTTTTGCAATATGGGTGTGGCAAAGCAATTGTCCACAACCAAATAAGCATTGTTGGATTTTGCCAATTTGGATAGTGCTGGAATATCCGCAACCTCACACAGAGGGTTTGAGGGAGATTCTAGGAAAAACAATTTGGTATTGTCCTGACAGGCAGCTTTCCAGTCATCAAGATCCGTTAACCCGACATAGGTAGTTTCAACACCCATTTTGGCAAGAAATTTATTCAACAGGACAGTGGTACTGCCAAAAACGTCTCTGGAACAGACAATATGATCGCCCGCCTGCAACAAAGCCATACAGGTGCTCAAAATGGCAGCCATGCCTGAAGAAGTGGCAACGCAGGCATCGGACTGCTCCATTAGAGCTAAACGCTCTTCAAAGGCCTTTACGGTAGGGTTGGTGTAGCGACTGTAGACATTACCCCCATCTTCTCCGGAAAAACGCGTAGCCGCCTGCTCAGCACTCTTAAAGAGATAACTGGAGGTCAAATACATAAGCTCAGAGTGTTCTCCTTGGTCGGAACGGTCTATGCCGCCACGAATTGCCCAGGTTTCCGTCTGATATTTAGTTTTATCCGTCATTAGCTACTCAACTTGTTCCTTTTGCTTCCAGTTCTGTTCTTAAATCTAATCTTAACTGCTCTGGGCAGTATCATTATAAAGGCCCACAGTTGCGGTTTCGCCTCCTAAACCATAGCCTTCTCTACGCACTGAATCTTTGCGCTTTTCTTCAATTGCGCCGAGATAGTCTGAATCGATATCGCCAGTAACATATTCGCCAGTAAATACTGAACATTCGAATTCTTTTATTTCTGGATTGCCCTCGCGAGAGGCTTCTATAAGGTCTTCCAAATCCTGGTAGACCAACCAATCAACGCCAATAAGCTGAGATATTTCTTCTTCTGTGCGCCCATGAGCAATCAACTCTTCCGGTGAGGGCATATCAATACCGTACACATTGGGAAATCTAACCGGCGGCGCTGCAGAAGCAAAGTACACTTTATTCGCCCCCGCTTCTCTCGCCATCTGGATTATTTGCGTGCAGGTAGTACCCCGAACAATGGAATCATCTACCAAGAGCACATTACGGCCTTTAAATTCCGACTCGATGGCATTCAGCTTTTGTCGCACAGATTTTTTTCGCACTGCTTGCCCCGGCATAATAAAGGTTCTGCCGATATAGCGATTTTTCATTAACCCTTCACGTAGTTTAATGCCCAGCTTTTCCGCAAGTGCCTGAGCCGCAACCCGGCTTGTATCGGGAATCGGAATAACCACATCGATATCCTGATCCGGCCTTATTCTTTGAATCTTCTCGGCCAATTTTAGCCCCTGACGAAGGCGGGTTTTGTAGATATGGATTCCGTCTATGGTGGAATCCGGCCGCGCCAAATAAACATGTTCAAAAATACAGGGCACTGGCCGCGCATCCTCGGCGCAAAGCTGACGATGCATCTGAAATTGGCTATCAATATATATGGCTTCGCCGGGGGCGACATCTCCCAGTGAATCGAATCCGAGTACGGCCAGAGCAGAGGATTCAGAGGCAAGCATATATTCAACAACGCCTTTACGCTTTCGAGAACCAAAAACCAGTGGCCTTATGCCCATGGGGTCTCTAAAGCCCAAAAGCCCATGCCCGGCAATAAGTGCCGCGCATGCATAGGCACCGGAGCAGCGCTCGTGCAGCTTAGTAACTGCAGCAAATATATCTTCGGCTGTCGGGCTAAGACTATGTGCTTTATCCAGCTCGTGAGCCAATACATTAAGAATCACTTCCGAGTCGGAATCGGTATTCAAATGTCTTTTATCGGTCTTGTAGAGCAGTGAACTCAGCTTTGCGGAATTAACTAGATTGCCGTTATGGGCCAGGCTAATTCCATAGGGAGAGTTCACGTAAAAAGGCTGTGCCAGAGCGGGACCAGAACTTCCCGATGTCGGGTATCTGACATGACCAATGCCGTAGTTACCGGTGAGATTCTCCATATCCCGCGACCGGAAAACACTGCGCACTAGACCGAGTCCCTTTTTCTGGAATAGATGGCCGTCTTGGCAGGTAACTATGCCAGCAGCATCCTGACCGCGGTGCTGCAATACGGTGAGGGCATCGTATAATTCGGTATTGACGTTTTTTTGACTATAAATCCCAACGATTCCGCACATTTATTCTGTCTCGGTAAAGAAGCCAACTATCCATGAAGAGAGTGAGCCAAGCACTTCCATTGCCCAACCTTCAAAAGCTAAAAACTCCGGAATCAAAAAGGAACCTGTCCACCAGCCCGCCTCTTCTGCCGGTGTCATCGCTGGCAAGAATATTAGTATAGCCAGCACGATAATCAATCCTCGTGCCAAGCCAAATACTGAACCCAAAGTTCGATCAGTACCACTTAAACCTGTTGCGTGAACCAATTTATTCAATAGATATGAAACTAACCCGCCACAGACTAGTACAAGTATGAATATGCAGGCACCGCCGACTAAATCAAGAACAATAGGGCCAAGTTCTGGATCAAGAGGCAGAAGCTGCCCAATTTGGGATCTAAAAAGGAAGGATAGCAATAGCGCAACTCCCCAGGTTGCGAGGGAGAACACTTCTTTGATAAAGCCGCGAAGCAGTCCCAGCGACGCAGATATGATCAGGGCGATCAAGATTGCGGTATCGGCTCCGGTCATAGGAATTCTGTGCGTGATTCTGAGGATTTGTATTGTAGCAAAGGCTATCGCTTAGGGCTCAAATTTTAGCAGTAGGGCTTCGTTACCTGTTTGACTACTTAGCTGGTTGAGCGTCCGTCGGGCTTCGCTCGGGTCGATCACCGGGCCTACATAGACCTTATAAAGGTCTGGCGCCTCGGTGAATGAAGGCGTTAGACGAACATAGGCGTCATACCCCTCAGTGATAAGTTCATCTTTAAGGGAATCAGCGTTATCAGTAAGGGCAAAACTGCCAAGTTGGATCACCCAAGCCTGGGGCAACCCGAATTCGTTCAAAATACCTTCAGAGATATCGTCAATATCTATTTGATCTGTATCTTCATTGGGATTAAACAGCTCGTCTAGCGTGATCTCCTGCACCTCGAATGGAGCCGAAGGATCAGCAATATTCAGCGGCTCTACCTGAACTCGCTGTGAAGGAATTACCGAATCCCTACTGATTTCAAATTCAGTCTTCGAATTGAACAACCGTGGATAAAAAATCAGTCCCAGGCAAAGTATTACAAAGGTTCCGATTAGGCGTTCTTTTAAGGGTGGTCTAGACAAGAATATTTCCTTTTTTGGAAGTTAACCAAGAGCCAAAAGCGCTTTAACTTCCGGTTGTTCAAGAATTGCCGATACCGTATAAAAAGAACCGGTAACCAGCAAGGGGCATTGGTCACTTTTGGAAAGAAAAATATCTTTGCACTGAGAATTATTCAGAACATCCAACATTTCAACATTCTCAACCTCATATTTTCTCAGTTTCTCAGCGACCACCGAGACAGGCAGAGCTCTGGAATTATCCAACTGCAGTAATTTCCAGTTGCTTGCTACTGGAACCAACAGATCTACTGCTGCCGAATAATCCTTATCTGACATCATGGCAAATATCAGCTCAACTTTATCTATACCTTCCTGTTTAAGCCTCTCTACCAAATATGCTAACGCCATTGGATTGTGCGCGACATCAAGGATCACCTGCCTGGAACCAATATTGAGCTTTTGGTATCGACCGGGCATCTGGGATGTCGTTGCTGCCTGACCTGCCGTAGCTAGATCATCGCCAGGCGCGAGTAGATGGAATGCCATCAGCGCGCCACCAACACTATTGGGGTGCAGCAACGGCTGATTAAGGGCAAAATCTTGTTGGCCCATTATTAGTCGATAGCTCGAGCTCGAGCTCGAGCTCTGAATTAGCTGAAACTCCCTACCCCAGTTATACAGTTCAACACCTAGTTTCTCCGCGATTCTACTGACTGTCGAAGGCATATCGGGGGCCGCTAACACCAAGGGTTTAGCTTTTCTGATTACGCCGCATTTCTCGTAGGCAATGGATTCGATGTCGTCGCCCAACCAATCCATATGATCCATACCTATGGCGGTTAAGACCACAATATCTGCATCGATCAGGTTTACCGAATCTAGGCGACCGCCCAACCCTACTTCCAAAATCAAAATATCTGGCCGCTGTTTTTCGGCGATACAAAGCGCAGCAAGTGTCGCGAACTCGAAATAAGTTAGAAAGATAGAATTTTGAACTTCAGCTATTTCGCGAAATGCCCAAACCAAGTCTTGATCAGCAACAGGGGTGCCCTGAACCTGTATTCGTTCGTTGTATTTCAATATGTGGGGCGAGCTGAAGGCGATAACGGTTTTACCCGCAGCCAGCGCCGCGGCCTGCAGTGCCGTAAGGCAGGAGCCTTTTCCGTTGGTACCAGCAATGGTAACTACTTTGGTGGACTTATTAAGAGTGGGTAGTCTCGAGTAAACCTCTCGAATACGATCAAGGCCTAGCTCAATTTTTGCGGGGTCTAGCTCTTCTAGCCAGGCTAGCCAGTCGGACAACAGATCGGATGTGGGATGCACAGGACGATCTGCTAACATTTAACCAATGGCTTGGCGTATCTCAGTTAAGTAGGCCTTCAGTTGGCTAACAACCTGCCCTTCAGATTCGCACCGACCAAGAATATCCACTATTGCACTACCAATAACAATTCCATCGGCATAGTCCGAAACCGCTGCTGCAGCCTCTGCTGTTTTAATACCAAAGCCAACGCAAACCGGAAGACTGGAGCAACCGCGAATTTTTTTTACCCGTCCTTTCGCTTCCTCTATATCTAGTTTGGCTGACCCGGTTACTCCCTTTAGCGATACGTAGTAGAGAAACCCACTGGCCATATCCGCAATAGACTGCATGCGTTTATCGGAAGTAGTTGGTGCAATTAAAAATATATTCACCAAACCATTCTGTTTAAAAATAGGCGTATAGCTACCCGCTTCTTCCGGCGGTAAATCAACTGTAAGGGCACCGTCGACGCCAGCCTCTGCTGCTTGTTGCGCAAAGCTTTCTATGCCCATCCACTCAATAGGATTGGTATAGCCCATAAGCACAATAGGAGTATTAGAATCAGTACTTCTGAAGTCTGAAATAAGCTGAAAGATCTTCTTTAGGCTAGTTTTGCTAGCCAGAGCCCGTTCGTGAGCTCGCTGAATGGAGGGACCCTCGGCAGAAGGATCAGAAAAAGGGACTCCAATCTCAATGATATCTACGCCGGACTCGACCATACAATGCATCGCCGCAAGGGTTAATGCCAGATTTGGATCCCCGGCCACCAAATAGGCTGTCAGTGCTTTTTTATTTTGAGCACCAAGTACCGCCAATCGACTGTCTATTCTGTTAGCTTTAAGTGTATTCATGAGTCGATATCGATGTTTTCGATAGCCGCAATTGTTTGAATATCTTTGTCGCCACGCCCGGACAGGTTGATCACTACTATTTTGTCTTTAGGCATAGACGCGGCTAGCTTCAATGCATAGGCAACCGCATAGCTGGTTTCTAGTGCAGGGATTATTCCTTCTTTACGGGTTGTTAAGTGAAAAGCTTCTAGTGCCTCGTCGTCATTAATAGTTACATAGTCGACGCGGCCAATATCTTTTAACCATGAATGTTCAGGGCCAACGCCGGGGTAATCTAGTCCGGCTGACATGCAATGAGTCTCACTAATTTGCCCATCGTCATCCGCCAAAACGTAGGTTTTATTCCCGTGTAAAACACCAGGTCTGCCCGCAGCCAGAGTTGCTGCATGACGTCCCGTTTCCACGCCATCTCCACCAGCTTCAACGCCGCACATTGCTACGCTCTCGTCCTCTAAAAACGGATAGAACAGACCAATAGCATTAGACCCACCGCCAACACAGGCTACCAAGGCGTCCGGCAGTCGACTCTCCATTTCAAGACATTGAGCTCTGGCTTCACGACCAATTATTGATTGGAAGTCACGTACCAACAGAGGGTATGGATGAGGACCGGCAACCGTGCCGATTATGTAGAAGGTATCGTCAACATTGGTTACCCAGTCTCTTAACGCCTCGTTCAATGCGTCCTTGAGCGTCCTAGATCCCGAAGTAACAGGGACCACTTTGGCTCCCAACAACTTCATACGAAAAACATTGGGGGCTTGACGCGCGATATCGTCGGCACCCATATAGACCACGCACTCTAGTCCAAGGCGAGCAGCGATGGTGGCGCTTGCCACTCCGTGCTGCCCCGCTCCAGTTTCAGCGATTATCCGCTTCTTACCTGTGTGCTTAGCTAATAGTGCCTGGCCAATTGTATTGTTTATCTTGTGTGCGCCGGTGTGATTAAGATCTTCACGCTTCAAATATATCTTTGCGCCACCTGCATACTCGGTAAGTCGTTCTGCCAAATATAATGGCGAAGGACGGCCCACATAATGTGTCAGGTCACGGTCCATTTCGGCAATAAAATCAGCGTCGTCTTTTAATTCAGAATATATGCGATCCAGCTCATCGAGCGCGTGCATAAGAGTTTCGGCGACATAGCGACCGCCGTAAATACCGAAGCGCCCGTCTTTATCCGGGAATTGACGGAACTGAGAATTATTTGCTTTATCTGAAGACATGAGAACCTATAAACTTTATCAAACTATCCACAAAGGTGGATTAGCCATTACTATTTTGAGCGGAATTCACTCGAGAAACGAAGGCGCGCATTCTATCAGTATCTTTCACCGCCGGCGATGATTCCACACCGCTACTAACATCAACCCCATAGGGCACAAGGGCCTGAATACTCTCGGCGACATTGTCAGGGGTTAAACCACCCGCAAGAATCAAAGGCTTACTGATTTTTGGAACCAGAGACCAATCAAAAGTCTCGCCTGTGCCACCCATAGCTTTTGAACTATAGCTATCTAATAACAAGGCACTCGCATTTTCATGATTGGACTCAACAGACAACACATCTTGGCCAGATTGCACACGAACAGCCTTTAAATAAGGCAAACCAAAGCTTTCGCAAAATACCGCTTTTTCATTGCCATGAAACTGCAAGATGTCGATATTAACGTCGGCTAAAACTTCACATACCTGCTCTGCAGTTGGATTAAAAAACAAGCCTACATTCTCCGTAAATGGACCCGTTGTATCTGCGATCTTTGCAGCAACTTCTATGGAAACGAACCGCGGACTTTCTGGAACAAATACTAGACCAATAGCATCCACGCCTAGGTATTCAGCCTGGGAAGCATATTCCGGCTTACAGATTCCACATATTTTAATTCGGGTACGCATAGTTTTATCTGAGTCCATCGTAATATCAAGGTCTAAGCCAGAGCGTATTTTCTGGCTCTGGCAGTTTAAATTTTGGAGGGTATTCTACCTCAGTTAAATACAACCCATTTGGTGCTGCGGCTGACGGAGCCAACTTTCTATCTAGACCACGAAATATTACTTCAAAGTCAGCGACGCTTAGCTCGCCCATTCCTATGGGTATTAACGCACCTACTAGATTCCTAACCATATGTAATAAAAAAGCATTGGCGCGTATTTCAAATTGAATCACTTGTCCAATTTTATCAATATTGACAAACTCTACCTGCCTAATGGGGCTCTTTGCTTGACAGTTTGCACCGCGAAAAGCCGAGAAGTCGTGCTTCCCGACCAGCAGTCCCATAGCACGCTGCATAGTGGCTATATCTAAATCATTGACCCTTACTAGGGTAATGGCTTGCGGACTGATAGCTGTCCGCTGTTTGTTACATAAAAGCAGATATTTATAGGTTCGAGCGAGAGCAGAAAACCTTGCATGGAAGTCTTCTGATACAGGTTTTGCCCAACGAATACAGATATCAGTAGGGAGTTGGGAATTGGCTCCACTCACCCAATTAAATTCAGTGCGGGAGTTTGCCGACTCAAAATGAATGATTTGTCCTATGGCATGCACTCCGGTATCCGTTCGACCCGCGCAAATAACTTTTATTTCATGGTTGGCAACTTTGCTTAGCGCTTTCTCGACCTGTTCCTGAACTGAAGGACTGTGGATTTGTCGCTGCCAGCCACAATAGTTGGCGCCATCATATTGCACGCAGGCAGCATAACTTTGTGAAGGGGGCTCTTCGACAACGATATTTTGTAGATTTTTCTTATTCAATGGTTTTTTCTACTCCTAAATAGATAAAGGCCCAGATTTGCGTCTGAGCCCTTATCTGATTGCAATGCCTAATCGAAATGAACTAGGTACTACGCCATCTTTCCAATCAATTCGTTTGCTCGTGCTCGGAAAGATTCGTCGCCTTCGCGAATGACCTCATCCAACAGCTCTTTAGCACCGCTGTTGTCACTCATTTCAATATAGGCTGCGGCAAGCTCCAGCTTGGTCTCACATTCTTCGGCAATATCACCCTCGTCACTCACATCGGAAAGATCTAAGTCATCATCACCAAAATCACCAAGTAGGTCGTCATCTGCATCTTGTGATGGCTCTTCACTAGTTAAAGGATCCTCTTGATCTGCTGAAGACTCGTGGTTGGGTGAGCGCTCTTCCTCTTTCCCTACTTCGTCCAAGAGAGCCGATAAGTCTAGACTTGGCTCTTGCTCAGGAACTTCTGTTGTTAAGTCATCATCGTCGAGTGAGAAATCCATTGATTGTGCATCAGATTCCTCTCCAGAGTTATCAAAAATAGCGCCCGCTAGTATTGGGGCATCAAAAATCTCGTTCTTCTCAGAATCGTTTTCTTCTTCAGACTCTTCAATCGTCTCATCAACGGCTTCTTCAGAAATAGCTGATATATCGATGCTGGTTTCAGAGTTCGACTCTACCTCTGGCGAAGCAGTATCGTCAAAGCCGAAAGTCCAGCCTTCTTCAGCCGGTGGACTTACTTCCGCTTCAAGAGTCACTTTCTCTTGGTCATCATCCTCGGGAGTCAATGGATGTTCGCCTGCCGCTTCCAGCGGTGCTTCAATATTCTCCTCAGCAGTATCCTCCTCAATACCGACTGCGAAATTTTCAAAGTCGTCGATGACAGGTTCTTCAGGTTCAGCGGATTCTATGCTTTCTTCAGAGCTAGATTTTTCCTCGGCGTAAATGGGTGCATCTTCTTCGTAATCTTCATCAAACCTGGCAATATCGCCGGCATGATCACCTGATTTACGGCGACGAATTACTAGGTATGCCCCGGCCAAAAGCCCAATTACTAACAGTCCGACTATCGGCAAGATTCCGAGCAACTTGCTTACCAAACCCTCTTCTTGCAAGTCAGCAGTGGTAATGGTGTTGGCTAAAGGCTGCGCAGTAACGAGTTCTTGGACTGCACGGGCCTCGCTATTATCTCCTTCAATAAGCGCTTCCATCACAGCATTCTGCTCTTCAAGATTTTGCAATCTATCTGAAAGATCCCGATTTTCAATGGAAGCGGCTTGCAGCTCTTCTTCTAGTGCGGCATTTAGATCCGACAGAAGTTGGTTTTCTTCAATAATTTGGTCAACGCCACTGCCGGCTAAGGCAGCCTTTACCTGATCGGCTGAAGTTAGTCTAAGCTGGGCACCACCGGCCTGATCAGAGCCAGCTTCATTTCTAAAGTCTGTGGCGCGAGATTGAAGCGGTGTTGCGCCCGCAACTTGACCGGAAACCGACATTGCCTGAGCAAATTCTGATAACGCTTGGGCAGCAGATCGCGAAAGCGCCGCATTACGCGTTGGCACGCGAACAACAGATCCGGAACGCATCAAATTCAGATTACCCTGAGTAAATGCCTCTGGATTGGCTTCCCTTATAGCTAGCATCGCCTGATGGCGTGAGACACCTAGATCCTGGGCGACTCTACCGCCCAAGCTCCACAAGGTATCGCCATTTTGTATTCGGTAGTCGCCTTCACCTAGCGACTGTGGTCCAGTTATAGCCGCGTCGTTAACAGCAGGCGCTCCGGAAACTAATTGCGGCGAAGGAGCTGAGTTTTGATCTCCAGTAAATACCGGAAAATCCAATAAAATCGTGTATTCCCGATCCAAGCGACCCTCTGGCCATCTAGCCTGAACAAGGAGGTTCAAATAGGGTTCACGAATTGCGCGCATTGAACTAACGTTGACCAATAAGTCGCCATTGGCCGCGTAGCTCACATCAAACTGCAATTCTGAATGGGAGAAATCCCAAGTGACCCCAGCTATCTGGTAATCAGTAGCACTACCAAGAGCTACAATAAGCTCTGCTTGTTCAATGCCGTCAGCATTTAAAACAGGAATGCTAGCTACGAGAGGTTGGCCAATTATTGAACTAACTTCTATTTCACCCAACCCCAAAGCAAAAACATTTTGGGACATGCAAGCAAAAAAGAGTGTTGCTGCCAGAGATAGTCGACTAAATCGAGATTTTGATGCTGCTGATGCTTTATTCAATCTAGCAACATTCACATTATCAAAAAGGCCTGGCATAAAGCTCATCCCGACTTCCTGTATTTATTTAAGTGCGTAGCTGCGATTATTGCAGTATTAGGCTCAATTGAGAACTTTTCTGATCAACTTACTTCACAAAATTGCGCTAAGCACTTGTTTTTTATGTCTCAAAAAGAATTTTTAGTATGCGCCGCAACGGTTCTGCGGCACCCCATAGCAACTGATCACCAACCGTAAATGCGGCCAAATACTCAGGCCCCATACGCATTTTGTGCAATCTGCCTACCGGGATGTCCAAAGTACCGGTAACCGCTGTAGGAGTAAGCCTCGAAAGAGATTGCTCACGCTCGTTAGGAACCAATTGCACCCAATCATTTGCGTCAGCTATCATATTTTCGATATCTGCCATCGGGATATCACTATTTAGCTTAATGGTGAGAGCCTGCGCATGGCAGCGCATGGCGCCGATACGAACGCATAATCCGTCAATCGCGACCGGATTATCACCGGTATTTAAGATCTTGTTGGTTTCAACATGTCCTTTCCATTCTTCCTTGCTTTGTCCATAGTCAACAGCGACGTCGATCCATGGCAGTAAACTTCCTGCAAGCGGGTGTCCAAAAGAAGACGTTGGAAACTCTTGCGAACGCATACGTTCAGCAATCAAGCGATCAATTTTGAGTATCGCGGAGCCCGGGCTATGCAAAAGTTCTTTAACAGAGCTTTCCAAATCACCCATTTGGGATATTAGCTCATGCATACTTTGCGCACCGGCCCCAGAGGCAGCTTGATAGGTCATTGAACTCGCCCATTCAACGGCGCCGGCGTTAAATAAACCGCCTAGACCCATCAACATAAGACTGACTGTGCAGTTGCCGCCAATATAGTCTTTGATTCCCAACTCTATGCCCGCCTGAATGGTTTCCATATTTACGGGGTCTAGCACGATTACCGAGTCAGATTGCATACGCAGAGCTGAAGCGGCATCAATCCAGTAGCCATTCCAGCCAGCCTCGCGCAATTGCGGATACACCGACTTTGTGTAGTCACCACCCTGACAACTAATTATCAGGTCCATCTGTTTTAAGGCAGCGGAATCAGTTGCGTCTAATAATACTGAGCTACCTTGCCCAACATCAGGGGCCGTCTGCCCCGCCTGAGATGTGGTAAAAAACACCGGTTCAATATGCTCAAAATCATTTTCCTGGCGCATGCGATCCATCAGCACAGAACCAACCATGCCTCGCCATCCAACAAAACCTACAACCTTTTTCATACTATTTTCCAAAATTTTAAAACCAATATCGAGTAAATCACACTAGCTCGCGAGTAAATCACTTTAATTAGAGAGCGCCTTAAGTACTGCCTCACCCATTTCTGACGTCGACGCATTTATGGTCCCCGCCGTGAAGATATCCTGAGTCCGCAAGCCAGTGTCTAAAACATTGCCCACTGCAGCATCAATAGCATCCGCAGCCTCTTGCTCACCCAAGGAATATCGCAGCATCATCGATAGAGACAATATAGTCGCCAACGGATTAGCTATTCCCTGCCCGGCAATATCGGGTGCAGAACCATGACATGGTTCATACATGCCTTTCTTTTCCGCATTAAGTGAGGCTGAGGGCAACATACCTATTGAACCGGTTAGCATGGCGGCTTCATCAGATAAAATGTCGCCAAACAGATTACCGGTTAATATCACGTCAAATTGTTTAGGCTTAGCCACAAGCTGCATCGCCGCGTTATCAACATAAAGATGTGTTAACTCGACATCTGGATAGTCCACAGCCATTTCCGTAACTATTTTCCGCCAAAGCAGAGTTACTTCCAGCACGTTGGCCTTATCTACGCTGCATAGCCGACCACCTCGCTTGCGAGCCATTTCAAACCCAATCTCTGCAATACGACGAATCTCTGATTCTTTATAAACATCAGTGTTGTAGCCCTGGCGTTGCCCGTCCTCGAGAACACGCACGCCGCGCGGCTCACCAAAGTAAATACCACCGGTTAGCTCTCTTACGATTAAAATATCCAATCCTGCTACCAGCTCCGGTTTAAGGGAAGATGCATCCGCTAATTGCGGGTACAAAATAGCCGGCCGTAAATTGGCAAAGAGTTGAAGGTCGGATCGAATAGCAAGCAACCCTTGCTCCGGGCGCAAATGCCGCTCAACGGTATCCCATTTTGGTCCACCCACGGCGCCTAACAAGATTGCATCCGCTTGCCTTGCTTTCTCCTTAGTAGCATCTGGATATGGCGCGCCATGCTCGTCGTATGCTTGCCCGCCAAGCTTTGCCTCGGAGAAAACCAGGGCCAAATTGAACTGGGAATTTACTTCTTCAAGGACCTTAGTCGCTTCCGCAACTATTTCTGGACCGATGCCATCACCGGTCATTAGTAAAATATTTCTACTCAACCTATTTTCTCCGGTGAAATTACATCAAACAACCAGGGCGAATGCTGCCTCCTATTAACCTCATAGGCGCGAATCTTAGGCTCTGATTCCAAGGTCAATCCAATATCGTCCAAACCCTTAATTAGGTGATCTTTGCGAAAGCCATCAATTTCAAAGGACAAAGATTCACCGTCGTGCAAAATTACCTGTTGCTCCTGCAAATTCACTTCTATCTTGTAACCCGGGGTTGACTCAACTTCATTGAACAGGCGATCCACAATTTGTTCTGACAGAACCAGAGGTAGTAATCCATTTTTAAAACAGTTGTTATAAAAAATATCGGCGAAGCTTGGAGCAATAACCACTCTAAAGCCATAGTCATCTAAAGCCCAAGGAGCGTGCTCTCGGCTAGAACCACAGCCAAAATTCACTCGCGCTAACAATACCGAGGCGCCCTGGTAGCGCTCTTGATTCAATACAAAATCTGGATTTAGCTGACGGTCTTCCAATGGTTTACCGGGCCAACCCTCATCTATATATCTAAGTTCGTCAAAAAGGTTTATGCCAAAACCGGTGCGCTTAATGCTCTTCAAGTACTGCTTAGGAATAATAATATCGGTATCCACATTGGGGCGATCTAGGTGCGCCACTATTCTGGCCTGTTGTTTGTAGGCTCTCATGCTTTCATCTCCCAATCTCGAACATCTACGAAGTGGCCAGCTATTCCGGCGGCAGCGGCCATTGCCGGACTCACCAAGTGCGTACGACCACCAAAACCCTGGCGACTCTCAAAGTTGCGGTTGGAGGTACTGGCACAATGCTCTCCAGGTCCCAATTTATCAGCATTCATGGCTAGGCACATAGAACAGCCCGGATCGCGCCACTCAAATCCTGCTTCAACAAATATCTTATCTAGCCCTTCCTGCTCCGCTTGGTATTTGACCTGACCCGAACCCGGAACAATCATTGCCTGAATTACGCTGTTAGCTTTGTGGTAACCCTTTACTACGGCTGCAGCCGCGCGGATATCTTCAATGCGCGAGTTGGTGCAAGACCCGATAAATACTCTGTCCAAATTAATATCCTTTATTGGCATTCCCGCCTCCAAACCCATGTAGTCAAGGGCTCTGGCAACACCTTCTTGCTTCACTTTAGAATCAAAGTCGTTCGGTGAAGGCACAGCTTCTCCAATGGCCGACACCATCTCGGGCGACGTACCCCAAGATACTTGAGGCTCAATCTGTGTCGCATCCAGCTCAACAAGGGCGTCAAAATGCGCGCCCTCGTCAGTGTGAAGCGTATTCCAGTGAGACACAGCGGCATCCCATGAGGTTCCAGTGGGTGAAAATGGCCGCCCGCGAACGTAGTCAATAGTTTTATCGTCTACGGCCACCATGCCAACGCGAGCGCCTGCTTCAATAGCCATATTGCAAATAGACATACGCCCCTCAATGGATAGAGATTCGATAGCCATACCGGCAAATTCAATTGCATGACCGGTTCCACCCGCAGTACCAATATTGCCAATAATAGCTAAAACTACGTCTTTGGCAGTTACTCCAAGACGCAGTTCACCATCCACGCGGATCAACATGTTTTTTTGCTTTTTGGTAACCAAGCACTGAGTCGCTAATACGTGTTCGACCTCAGAGGTACCTATACCCTGAGCGATAACGCCAAGCGCTCCGTGCGTAGAAGTATGAGAGTCACCGCAAACCACGGTCATTCCGGGCAATACCGCGCCAGTTTCCGGCCCAACTACATGCACGATGCCTTGACGCCGATCGTTCAACAGAAATTCGGCAATTCCAAACTGGCTACAGTTATCATCTAAAGTCTGCAACTGAATACGCGATGTTTCGTCCTTAACGGCGGCATAACCGCCCTGCCGCTCAATCGGATCAGTAGATACATTGTGGTCTGGAGTGGCGATATTGGCACCAATACGCCAAGGGTCACGTCCAGCAAGGCGCAAGCCTTCAAAAGCCTGAGGTGAAGTGACCTCATGGATTAAATGGCGATCAATATAGATAAGCGCAGAACCGTCTGCTCTCTCATCTACCAAATGATCTGCCCAAAGTTTGTCGTAAAGTGTTTGCGCCATGGCTTCTTCCTGTCTATTTCTTTGCGTGCTCTCCCTATATAAATTGCATATCCAATATGCAAATTTGGAGCGCAGGCCGCAAATTCAAGCAGCTATTATAGTTCCGCTTTTGAATAACAACAATTCATGTTTTTATATTTAGCATTCCAAACTAGAATATATACCGTTAACATGCTGGGCTATGAATACAAATTACTTAAAAACCTTTTTAGCGGTCGCTCAGGCCAAAAGCTTTTCCCGTGCCGCTGAACAGGTCCACCTTACTCAGCCAGCAGTGAGCAAACGAATCATACAGCTTGAGGAAGAGCTGGGTGTAAAGCTGTTTGACCGTATAGGTCGCCAGGTATCTCTGACTGAGGCTGGCTCAATTTTTCAGGTTCGTGCGCGACAGCTAATCAACGAATTGGAACAAAGCCTGTCGGATATTAAATCTTTACAGGGTGAATCTGGCGGCACGCTCTCTATAGGAATCAGTCACCACCTTGGGTTACACCGATTCCCAGCCCTTCTCCGTGAATTTAGCCTGCAGCACCCAAAGGTGAATTTGGATATCCAATTTATGGATTCTGAAAAGGCTCATGAAGATGTTTCCCGCGGCGATATTGAGTTAGCGGCTATAACCTTTTCATCTGAACCTACAGAAAAAATCAGCTCGATTTTGTTATACCGCGACCGACTCTGCTTTGTTGTAGCTAAGGACCATGCTCTCGCTTCTGAATCTGACATAAGTCTCGCCGGCTTAGCTAAGCAGCCCTGCCTTTTGCCTTCAATGGCAACTTATACGGGTCGAATTATTCGGAATTGTTTTGAGCAGGAAAAACTTAGTCTGAACCCGGTGTTAAATACCAACTATATGGAAACCTTAGCCCGTATGACGGAGATCGGGTTGGGCTGGAGCGTGGTGCCTGAAACCTTGGCAGACCATCCTCAATTAGTGCATTTGGAAATTCCGGTAGCCCTGAGTAGAGACCTTGGAATAATCTACAACAACCAACGCACTCAAACCCGAGCAGCAAAGGCTTTTCTTAATTGCGTAAATGCATCTCTGACAAAAACTATTTAGCGCTAGCGTTTACCAAACCTTCAAGGTCTGAAATCGCCACTCTAAGCATAGGCGGGTCGAGACTCGCTATATTGCGCTATTCCCGGACCATAGACTGAAATCGCCCTATTAATACGCTTTACGCATCCTACCATTGTTGGATTTATCCGATACCGACCAAACTATGCCCGGCATCAAGAAGCAGCTTTCTACGTTCGCCATAGATTGAGCTAAGCCTGAGGGCACACCGAGGGAGCTCAAATCTGTCAGTTTCAATCTGCCACTGCTGTTTGCGCGTATTAAGCAGGCAACCTTGCAACTAGGGTATCAGTTCCGCGACATTGTCTTGCAACAATGCAAGTAGCTCAGAAGAATCTTCGCCACATCTAATTTGCGGCGAGCGGTAGACTGAATCCTTGAGCCCAAACATTCAAGCTTTGGCACATCCGACATATTATTCCCCTGCGCTTCCGACGCAAGTTCCTCTATTGAGCTAAGCAATTCCCTAGTTTGGGAATGACGAGTTGCTTGATTCTCTAGCGTCATTTGAAGTCTAGACCTATACAGCCCCTAGCGAAGCCGTGTCGACATATCTAGCTCGAAGCTTTAGTAACGAGGTAGGATTTTCCAAAATTATTCGATTTATCAGGGAAAAAGCCGAAAGATTATTGGCTCGCTTTTGCTGGGCAGGATATAGCTCTGAGGTTTGCTAGTAATAGGCAGGAATAACCGGGGTTTCAGAGTTGACATCTGCGCACTGGCCGCGGAACCGTAAAAAGTGGTCTGCTAGAGTCAGCGCCAGCATAGCTTCTGCAATTGGAACCGCTCGTATGCCTACACAGGGATCATGTCGACCATTGGTCACCACTTCGGTTTCATTGCCTGCCTTATCGATAGTCTGGCCCGGAATTCGAATACTAGAGGTAGGTTTTAAAGCCAAATTGGCCACGATGTCCTGACCACTGCTTATACCGCCCAATGTGCCACCAGCATGATTTGAAGTAAAGCCTGCCAATCTAAGCTCATCTCGCTGCATGCTGCCATTTGCTCCGGCTACGGACATTCCCGCTCCTATCTCAACACCCTTAACGGCGTTGATACACATAAGCGCCTTGGCAATATCCGCATCAAGCCGATCAAAAACAGGCTCACCCCAGCCTGGAGGAACTCCGGTAGCAACCACGGTAACCAGCGCACCGCAAGAATCACCGGCACGACGCAGATCGTCAATTTCTTTGTCTAAAATAGGCACAAGATCAGCATCGGGGCAAAAGAAGTCATTCGTCTCAATGGCTTGCCTATCAAACTTACCGATTTTATGCGGCCCCATTTGACTCAAATAAGCGTATATCTCAACGCCTGCTAAGGTTTTTAGAACCTGCTTGGCTATGCCGCCACCAGCAACTCGAACTGCCGTTTCCCGTGCAGACGAACGACCACCACCACGATAATCCCGAACGCCATATTTATGCTCATAGGCGTAATCCGCGTGTGCTGGCCGGAATTTTTCTTTTATCGCAGAATAATCTTTAGACTTTTGATCGGAGTTTTCGATCAACATACCAATAGATGTTCCAGTAGTTTCGCCTTCAAAAACGCCAGAAAGTAGTTTTACTAGATCCACTTCGCGACGCTGGGTTGTATTTTTGGTTCTCCCGGGCCGGCGGCGATCAAGATCCGGCTGCAAGTCCTCTTCAGAAAGCTTAATGCCTGGAGGGCAACCATCCAATATGCCGCCAATAGCAGGCCCGTGGCTTTCGCCAAAAGTAGTGAGAGTGAGGAGTTTGCCGATGCTATTGCCTGACATAGGATTTACTTAATCATTTGATTCTAAAGTTCAATATTATACGCTGGTGCGCTGCTATATCGAAAGCCACTGTTAACTAGATTACGCCCTATCTTGAAATATTTCCTGATACTCCAGAAGTTGCTCTTTAGTCAAAATGAACACGCCATCTCCGCCAAATTCGCACTCAATCCAAGTAAAGGGTACCTCGGGATAGAGTTCTTCCAGTGCTACACAGGAGTTTCCCACCTCCACTATCAGACTACCTCCATGATTGAGATGGTCAGCCGCCTGAAGCAGCATAGGCCTCACTATATCTAAGCCATCCGCTCCAGCAGCAAGGCCTAAGGCGGGCTCTTTCTGATATTCGGTGGGCATTTCACCAAGGTCTCGTTGATCTACGTAGGGCGGATTACTTAAAATAAGATCAAAGTTCTGACCTACGAGGTTTTCAAAAATATCACTCTCAATAATTTGACAGCGGCCCTCAAGTTGATGCCGTTGAATATTTTCCTCTGCCACATCTAAAGCATCAGTTGAAAGGTCTGTAAGCACTACTCTCGTTTCGGGAAAAGTGATTGCAGAAGCTATCCCAATGCAGCCTGAACCAGTGCAGAGATCCAGAATAGTATTTGGATCTTTATCAATCCAAGGTCGAAACTCATTTAAAATAAGCTCTGCTATGGGCGACCTAGGGACCAATACGCGCTCGTCAATCTTAAAACGTAGTCCGGCAAATTCAGCCTCACCTATTAGATAGGCCGCAGGAACTCTTTGGTTTATGCGGCTTTTAATCAAGGAATCTAAGGCGGCTTCAGCCTCTGGAGTAATCGGCTCATCTAATATCGACTCATCCGCTCGCTCCAACCCTATAGAGTACAAAAAGAGCAAACATGCCTCATCCCATGGATTGTCAGTACCGTGGCCACAATAAACATTGTTTTCTACCAATTTCTGAGCGGCCTCAGCTATTGCTTGCTCGACAGTACCAATTTGCGACATACAGACAACTCGAAATTATTAGTTAGATTATGGGTTTGGTGCGCCAGATAAAGCGCTATAGGGGCAAGTATAGGCTAGATTAATAGCCTCTGTAGTAAGACTTTGGTTCCAAGACCTGAAGCAAATAGATAGGATGGGCAACTTGTAAAACGAGAATACCAATGAAAGAACATTTTGAAGCTATTATCCGTAATATCGGCGAAGACCTGACACGGCCAGGCTTAGCAGGCACCCCGGAACGCGCGGCCAAATCAATGGAATATCTAACCAGAGGTTACCAACAAGATCTGGACACTATAGTTAATGGTGCAATATTTCCCACAGATAATCGCGATATAGTTGTTGTTAAAGATATTGAGCTCTATTCCCTCTGCGAGCATCATCTACTTCCCTTTATTGGTAAATGTCATGTGGGCTATATCCCCAACGGTAACGTGATTGGGCTGTCTAAAATTGCTCGCGTTGTCGATATGTACGCGAGAAGACTACAGATCCAGGAAACACTGACAGCTGAAATAGCCGGCGCTATATCGAAAGTGACGGGTGCTGGCTGTGTGGCGGTAGTTCTAGAGGCAAAACATCTTTGCATGATGATGCGAGGAGTAGAAAAACAAAACTCGGCAATGCTTACTTCTACCATGCTGGGATCTTTTAGAAAGAACCAGGCAACTAGAGATGAATTCCTTAACCTTATCAAGACTTTAAGCTAGACGGCTAATTCTGAATAAAAGAAATATTGCAGCATCCACGGCTCAGAAAATCTACTTCAAGGCATACCAAAGCTCCCGTTTTAATAAGCAGGTTTTCACCACTCAAGAAAATTACCAGCTCTTCAACAAAGGGATTGTGGGTAACCAGCAAAACTGCGGACAGGGATTCGCTTTCTAGATATTCTGGAAATCTCTGCACTTCGCCGGATGGGGAAATACCCTCCATTAACTTTGGCTGAAGTTGGGGAGCCAAGAGCTGTGCGGCCATATCGGCGGTTTGAGCCGCTCGGGTCAATCCGCTATGGAAAATTGCATCTAACTCGGGGGCTTGAGTTTGCGCCCCGATTAAACTTTTACTAAGTTCTTTGCGGCCGGCTCCTGTCAATTCTCGCAGATGATCTGGCGAACTCTGATTGGCTTCACCGTGACGAAGCAAAAGGAGATGGCGTAGGGCCATAGATTTGCCGTTTGAGGCTAACCGTTTAGATCGTCGCCTTTGATAAAGCTAGAAGGCTCAGGGTCTCGGCTATCATTGGGGAAATCCGACAGGGGCCAAGGCGCAGTATCTGAGGCAAAGGTCTGATAGTCGACAATCTGGATCAGATATGAGGCCAGCATAATACTAGCCTGATCAATATTTTCCGCCTTACGACCCGTGGCCAGTACAAACAAAAATTGCGCTACAACGATAAGATTAACAACCCAAAGGAGTACAGCGCGAGCCAGAAAAAATAGAACTACTAGCAATAGACGCAGCCAAGTGTCCAAATTTAGAAAGTTGTCCTTTAAATTCATTTCATTTCACCTTGTATTCAACATCTTGAGTCTGATCCCGATCCATTAGGCTCGCAATCACTTCCTTGGTTGGCCGATTTGCGTGGAGGATTTCGTATAGTCCTTCACATAGCGGCATGGGTATATTCATTTGCGCTGCACGCTCGTGCACAACCGCAACAGTATTAACTCCTTCAGCAGTTTGACCCAAATCTGCCACTGCTTGTTCCAAATTCATGCCCTGCCCCACGCGCAAGCCGATCTGGTAGTTTCTACTTAGGGGCGAAGTACAGGTAGCAATAAGATCACCAACGCCGCTTAAACCTAGGTAAGAAACCGCATTGGCACCCTGAGCAGAGGCAAAACGGCTCATCTCAGCCAAACTACGGGTAATCAGCATACTCATCGAATTCGCGCCAAAACCTAAGCCGGAAGCAATGCCTGACAGTATTGCGTAGATATTCTTAAGGGTACCAGCCAATTCAACGCCAGTGCGGTCATCATTTGAATAAATTCTGAAGTAGGAATTACCCATCACTTCCTGCACCAGAGCACAAAGTTCTGCACTATGGCTGGCTATTACGGAGCCAGTTAACTGCCGTTCAGAAATTTCTTTAGCCAAATTTGGGCCACTAAGCACAGCAATTTCATGGCCAGGTATTTCTTCTTCGAGCACCTGGCTCATCAGCTTCGAACTGACGGGCTCGATACCCTTAGTACCACTAATAAGATATGCGCCGGGTCTAATATGGGCAGAGACGACCTCAGCTACTGCACGAACCGCATTGCTGGGAACCGTAAATAAAAACACGTCGCATTCGCCAGCCAGCGTATGCAGACGAGAGTCGATATGCAAATTATCGGGTAACTGCAAATTAGGCAGATAGCGCGTATTAATACCTGTAGCACGAGTCTCTGCCGCCTCACTTTCGTCGCGCATCCACAAAGAGCACTGGTAGCCATTTTCAGCAATGATATTTGCCAATACGGTGCCAAAACTACCAGCACCTAATACGGCATAACGAAGGGATTTAAGATCCATTGGCAGATTATAGGCCATGCGGTGGCAGAATCATTCGATAGAGCACAATTTATTGTACTAGATCGAATGAACCTAAAGCTCTAGCAAAAGCTTATTAATTCTCTGCACGTAGGCCGTTGGATCCGCTAGCGTTTCTCCGTTGCCTAGTTTGGCTTGATCAAAAAGGATTTGAGCAAAATCAGCAAAGCGGTCTTCATCCGATTCTTTGTCCATCCTCTCAACAAGAGGATGTTGCATATTGATTTCGAGAATAGGCTTACTTTCCGGAAGCTTCTGACCAGAGGCTTCCATAATACGGCGCATTTGGGCTCCCATATCAAATTCATTCAACACCAGGCAAGAAGGCGAATCTACTAGTCTTTTAGAGGCACGAACTTTATCAACCTGAGTATCTAATTGTGTTTTCACACGCGCTATCAAGGGACTCTCTGCCTCATCTTCTTTAGATTCTTCAGTTGCCTCTTCCTTTTTCTCACCAAAGTCCTCAGAAAGATCGCCACGGGCAATGTTCTGGAAACTTTTTTCTTGGTATTCAGTCAAATTAGACATAAGCCATTCGTCAATTCCATCGGACAGAAGCAACACCTCTGTTCCCGCTTTACGAAATGACTCCAGCAGAGGACTACGAGCGGCTAGCTCAGGTGTTTCGCCAATTAGGAAATAGATCTTTTCCTGATTTTCCGGCATGCGCTCAATATAGCCAGCAAGAGATTGATCCTGACAGGATGAATCTGCACTAGTAGTTGCGAACCGGAATAAATCAGCAAGCTTCTTCTGATTCTCCGGGTCTTCAACCACGCCTTCCTTGAGTACAGGGCCAAAGGTGTCCCAGAATTTTTGATACTTCTCACTATCTTTTTTCGCTGTTTTGGCAAGTAAATCAACGATACGCTTGCTAAGCGCATTTCGAATTTTAGTTACCTGAGGAGAATCCTGCAGCAATTCACGCGAAACATTCAGTGGCAGATCATTGGTATCCAGTACGCCTTTTACAAAGCGAAGGTACATTGGCAAGAACTGTTCAGCCTCATCCAGAATAAATGTTCGTTTAACGTAAAGCTTTAGCCCACGAGCGCCTTCACGCCGCCATAGATCAGCGGGCGCAACGCTAGGTACAAACAACAGGCTTGTGTAGTCGAGCTTTCCTTCCAGTTTGTTATGGCTCCATAACAATGGTTCCTGGAAATCGTGAGTGAGCTGGCGATAAAACTCTTGATATTCTTCATTTGAAATTTCAGTGCGGGGCCTCGCCCAAAGCGCTACGGCTGCATTGATTGCGCTGTACTCCGGTGCTTCTGTAGCGTCAGATACATCTTCTCCTTCTTCGACTGGTGCCGGCGGCGGTGATTTCATTTCAACAGGGATGGCAATATGGTCAGAATATTTGCGGATGATGGTTTTAAGATTCCACTCGTCCAGGAACTCTTTCATATCCTTCTTTAGTTTAAGTACAACCTTTGTTCCGCGTTCCGGTAGATCTGCCGCCTCGATTTCATACTCAGCTTCTCCGGTGCAACTCCAATGCACACCCTGAGAAGCTTTTAGTCCGGCTCTACGGGTGAATACATCTACTTTGTCAGCAACAATAAAAGCTGAATAAAAGCCTACGCCAAACTGACCTATAAGCGCAGAATCTTTCTTCTCGTCACCGCTTAATTGGTCTACAAACTTTGCGGTGCCAGAGCTAGCGATAGTACCGATATTATCGATTACTTCCTGGCGATCCATACCAATACCATTATCGGTAATGGTTATGGTTTTCTTTTTCTCATCGAGATCGATTCTCACACGAGAAGCTGGGGAGTCTTCAAGAAGGTCTGCATTGTTAAGTGCTTCAAACCGTAACTTGTCGCAGGCGTCTGACGCATTAGAAATTAGCTCCCGTAAAAATATTTCACGATTGCTATAAAGGGAGTGTGTCATCAAATGCAAAAGCTGCTTGGCTTCTGTTTGAAATTCACGCGTTTCAGAACTTTTTACTTCGGACATATATCTCTTAACTCTCGAAAGGATTTTGTTGTTGGCTTAGAGATGGGTCTTGGTGGCAGATTTTCAAGTCTATCTCTGGTTTTTTGGATTTTTAGCATCAAGAATCTAGCTGGGTATTGAGAAGGTATCGCTACTTCCAAATTAAGGCCTCAGTTAAACTACTCTGTAGACATAAATGCTATACCTGATTCATAAATTCCCATCACTGCGCATGCGCACAAGGAACTTAACTTAGTGAAAATTCTTTTTGGTATTCAAGCTACAGGCAATGGCCATATCACCAGAGCCAGAGCCATGGCGCCCGCCTTAGAAAGGCTGGGGGTTGAAGTTCAGTACCTTTTTTCCGGAAGAAAACCTTCCGAGCTTTTTGATATGGAGGTATTTGAAGACTATATAACTAAACCAGGTCTTACTTTCCACAGTAAAAACGGGCGTGTCCAACTTGGTGACACGCTACTTCGCAACAATATGTTCCGATTAACTCAGCAGGTTAAGTCTCTGGACATCGACGAATATGATCTAGTGATTACCGATTTTGAACCCATTACCGCATGGGCCGGGAAGTTAGCTTTTAAGCGGGTTGTGGGCTTGGGGCATCAGTATGCTTTTCAATACGATATCCCCCATGTTCAAGGCACAATTGTCGATCAGTTCATAATGCAAAACTTTGCTCCGGCCGATGTTTCAGCTGGATTACACTGGCATCATTTCAATTGCCCAATTCTACCACCCATTGCCCCGGTTGAGGCTGAAAAATACAACCCCAGAGCACGTCGGATTATGGTATATCTACCCTTTGAATCACGCACCGATATAACGAAACTGCTACGAGGATTTTCCAACTATGAATTCATCCTGTACCACCCTAAATGCACGGACTACCGCAAAAAGAATTTAACCTGGCGCAAACCCGGCAGAGATCGTTTTCAGGCCGACTTACTGACCTGTGAAGGTGTTATATGCAACGCCGGCTTTGAATTAGCGAGTGAGGCCCTTCAGCTAGGCATCAAGCTTCTGGTCAAGCCTATGAACGGCCAACCGGAACAGCAATCAAATGCCCTAGCATTAGGACAGCTAGGCTACGGGACCACTATGTCAAGACTAGACCAGGATACCACTGCGTTTTGGCTGAATTCACAAAATAATACCAAGATAAATTATCCTGATACCGCGAGCGCAGTAGCCAAATGGGTTGCTGAAGGAGCAACGGAAGATATCGCCGACATTTCAAAAGTTTTATGGAAGCAAATAGATTTACCCGCAAAAAAACCCGGTAGCATTTAAGCAACCGGGTTTTTAGTAAGCAAAAACTCAGCCAATTTAAAATTACCAACCGGTGGCTTCTTTTAGAGCCTCACCAATCATCGCCAAGCTACGCACTGTAACTACACCGGCAGCTTCTAGTGCCGCAAACTTCTCGTCTGCAGTACCTTTACCACCAGAAATAATCGCACCGGCATGGCCCATACGCTTTCCTTCCGGAGCAGTAACACCAGCAATATAGGAAACCACAGGGATATCAATATTATGCTTGATGTAGTCGGCCGCTTCTTCTTCAGCGGTGCCGCCAATTTCACCAATCATAACTATAGCTTCCGTTTGCGGATCATCTTTGAAAAGTTTCAATATGTCGATGAAATTGGATCCCGGTATGGGATCTCCACCAATACCAACACAGGTAGATTGACCAAAGCCGCAATCAGTTACTTGCTTAACTGCCTCATAGGTCAAAGTACCTGAGCGCGAGATAATGCCAACCTTTCCCGGTAGGTGAATGTGCCCAGGCATAATTCCGATTTTGCATTCACCCGGCGTGATAACACCTGGGCAATTTGGTCCGATAAGAACCACTCCCAACTCATCACAACGAACTTTGGCTTCAAGCATATCGAGTGTCGGAATGCCTTCAGTAATGCAGACAATAAGTTTAATGCCTGAGTTAGCAGCTTCGAGAATGGAGTCCTTACAAAAAGGCGCTGGCACGTATATGACAGTAGCATCTGCGCCAGTAGTTTCAACAGCTTCAAAAACCGTATTAAACACCGGGCGATCTAAGTGTACCTGCCCGCCTTTACCCGGCGTAACACCGCCGACAAGGTCAGTACCATAGGCGATGGCTTGCTCAGAGTGAAATGTGCCCTGCGAGCCTGTAAAGCCCTGGCAGATTAGTTTTGTATCTTTATTTATTAAAATGCTCATTTTTTATTTCTGCTCCGCTGCAGCTGCTACTACCATATCTGCCCCTTCGGCTAACGAAGCGGGTGCCTGAATGTTCAGGTCACTATTAGCCAATATTGCCGAACCCTCAGCTGCATTTGTGCCTTCTAGGCGCACAACCACTGGTACCGTCACGCCGACTTCCTCTACGGCGCCGATAATACCTTCAGCAATCATGTCGCAGCGAACAATGCCGCCAAAGATATTTACAAATACTGCTTTTACATTCTCATCAGAGAGGATGATTTTGAATGCTTCTGCAACTCGTTCTTTGTTTGCGCCGCCCCCTACATCCAAAAAGTTTGCGGGCGAGCCGCCGTGTAAATTCACGATATCCATAGTGCCCATGGCCAATCCAGCGCCATTCACCATGCAACCGATATTGCCATCCAATGCGACATAATTGAGGTCCCAGTTCGCTGCATGAGCTTCACGAGGATCTGTCTGACTTGGATCATCCATTTCATGTGACTGCTGCTGGCGGTAAATAGCGTTGCTATCAATCACTAGCTTTGCATCCAAACAATGAACGTCGCCTGTATCAGTAATAACTAAAGGATTAACTTCGATTAGAGCAATATCCTTCTCTTGAAACATCTTGGCTAGACCAAGAAATATCTGCGTGAACTGTTTTACTTGCTTACCTTCTAATCCCAGTTCGAAAGCCAGCTTTCGTCCCTGGTAAGGCTGCGCGCCAACCAATGGATCGATCTCTGCCTTAAGGATCTTTTCTGGCGTTTCATGAGCAACTTTTTCTATTTCCACTCCGCCCTCAGTCGATGCCATAAAGACAACTCGACGAGATGCACGATCTACTACTGCACCCAGGTAGAGCTCGTTCTCAATTTCAGTGCAGGGTTCGACAAGAATGCGGTTTACCGGTTGTCCGTCAGCATCTGTTTGATAGGTAACTAGGCGATTGCCAAGCCATTTAACCGCAAAGGCTTCTACTTCAGCTGCGGTGTCTACTAGCTTAACGCCACCAGCTTTACCTCTACCACCCGCATGGACTTGTGCTTTTACTACAGCCTTGCCACCAATTTCTTTAAATGCAGCAACCGCTTCCTGAGCATTTGCCGCGGCATATCCCTTTGAAACAGGGAGACCGTATTCGGCAAATAGCTGTTTGGCCTGATACTCATGGAGATTCATTATTTTTTGTTCAACCTCTGATTGGAATTGAAAGTGTCGGAGTTATAAGAAAAAATTATTTTTTCTTCTTGTTAGGAATGTGAATAGCGTGGCCGTTAACGGCCAGCGCTGCTTCATGAACTGCTTCGGATACGGTGGGATGTGAAAACACCATATAGCCGAGATCTTCTGCACTGGAGCTAAATTCCATAGCAATGGCACCTTGTTGAACCAATTCGGCAGCACTTGGACCGATACAGTGCACGCCCAATACCTGATCGGTCTGCTTATCGGCGATAATTTTTACAAAACCAGACCCCTCGCCTACGGCAAGTGCTCTCCCACTTGCCGCAAACGGAAATACACCCACCTTGGTTTCAACGCCGGCAGCAGTGAGTTCTTGTTCTGTTTTGCCAACATTGGCAATTTCAGGGTGTGTATAGATAACACCCGGTATCAAGTCGTAGTTCATTTCAGCTTTCTGGCCGGCTATTCGCTCGGCAACCATTACGCCCTCTTCAGAGCTTTTATGAGCCAACATAGGGCCGCGGACCACATCTCCTATAGCCCAGATACCCTCAACACCTGTAAAGCAGTGGTCATCTACCTCAATAAAGCCACGATCAGTAGTTTTAATACCAGCATCATCGGCGAGAAGGCCATCGGTAAATGGTCTGCGTCCAACGCAAACAATGACTTTATCGAAAGTCTCTTGGAGCTCTTCGTCACCCTTCTTATATGTCAAAGTGACTTTGCCGTCTTTAATTTCGCTGCCGGAAACCATACAACCAAGGCGAATATCTAATCCCTGTTTCTTGAATACTTTTGCTGCCTCTTTGGCTATCTGGGCATCCATAGAGGGCAAGAACTCATCTAGGGCTTCAATCATTACAACTTCAGAACCTAAACGGCCCCAGACGCTGCCCAGTTCCAACCCAATAACACCGGCACCAACAATGCCCAATCTCTTAGGCACCTCGGTAAACTCTAGCGCTCCAGTGGAATCAACAATAATGTCGTGATCGGCACGTGCGGGAGGAATATCAACAGGCACTGAACCAGTAGCGATAATTACGTTTTCGGCTGTATAGGTTGAAATCTTGCCTTCGGCGTCGGTAACTTCAACGGTTTTGCCTGACAGTAATTTACCTGTACCAAATAAAGAGGCTACGCCGTTGGCCTTAAATAGACCGGCTATACCACCTGTAAGCTGTTTCACAATGTTGTTTTTGCGCGTCAGCATTTGGTCTATATCAATTTTTAGGTCATTCAGAGAAATTCCGTGATTCAGATATTCGTGAGACGCGGTTTCAAACTTATGAGAACTGTCGAGAAGCGCTTTGGATGGAATACATCCCACATTAAGGCAGGTGCCGCCAAGTACAACTTTGCCTGGCTCACTTTGCCATTTCTCAACACAGGCAGCTTTCAAACCTAGCTGGGCTGCTCGAATTGCTCCAACATAACCTGCAGGGCCGGAACCGATAAAAATAACGTCAAAATCTTTGCTCATGTTTTTCTCCCAGTCATGGCAACCACTATAAATTTAATAAAATTCTTGTTGGATCTTCGATCACTTCTTTAACAGCAACCAAGAACTGCACCGCTTCTTTACCATCGATCAACCGATGATCATAAGAAAGTGCCAAGTACATCATTGGGCGAATAACTACTTCACCATTTAATGCGACTGGACGGTCTTGAATGGTATGCATTCCTAAAATTGCAGTCTGCGGCGGGTTTAATATGGGAGTGGAAAGCAAACTCCCAAAAACTCCGCCATTTGAAATGGTAAATGTACCGCCAGTTATGTCTTCAATTGTAAGTTGGCCAGCTTTAGCTTTACCACCAAACTCTGCAATTTTTTGTTCTATTTCAGCTAAGCTAAAGCCGTCAACATTTCTAAGAATTGGCACTACCAAGCCACGATCGGAGGACACGGCCACACCAATATCCTGATAACCATGGTAGACAATATCGCCTCCATCAACTGAGGCATTTACCGCCGGGTATTTTTTCAATGCTTCTATGCAAGCTCGAATGAAAAAGGACATATAGCCCAGACGAATATCATGTCGTTTTTCAAAGTCCGCCCGGTAGTTGCTCCGAAGCAGTTTAAGGGCTGTCATATCTACTTCATTAAAAGTAGTCAGCATCGCCGTGGTCTGCGTTGCTTCCAGCAATCTTTCAGCAACCCTTGTCCGTAAACGGGACATTGGCACCCGCTTTTCTTCTCGATCTGTGGCGGGACTTGTTGCGGGAGCCGGCGCAGCTGTCGCCGCAGACTTGGCCTGTGATTTAGCCTCTACCGTCAGACCATCCATATGAGTAACTACATCGGCACGGGTAATACGCCCACCACGGCCGCTACCTTCGATTCCCGCAGAAGATAAATCATTATCTTCAAGCAGTCTTTTTGCCGCTGGATTTATACGCGCTTCTGATTCGGTTTCTGCTTCGGCTTCTAGCTCAACTGATGCATCAGCAGAACTAGCGGAAGCGGAAGCAGTTGCTCCTGCTTCAAAGAGCCCGATAACTGCATTACTCTCAATTACAGAATCAGCAGCTTTCAGAATTTGAGTAAGTACTCCGTCACCTGGTGCTACTACCTCAATTACAACTTTGTCGGTTTCAATATCAACCAGGGGTTGATCTCTTTTGATCGCTTCGCCTTCGGCAATATGCCATTCGGCAACCGTTCCATCCTGAACAGATTCGGGGAAGCCGGGGGCTTTAATTTCAATTGTCATCTAATTAGTCCTTCAAAATTCTGCATGCATTAGCTGAGCGCATCCTCAACCAGATCGTTCTGTTCTTGTAAATGCCGTGACATATATCCGACAGCAGGCGCAGCTGAGGCTGTTCTACCAACAAACTTAAGATATTTACCCGGTATTACCCTCTCTAAAACCGAGCGCATATGATGCTGACTGCTGTACCAAGCACCCTGATTTTGAGGCTCTTCCTGGCACCAGACCACTTGCTCTGCGCTGGCAAAAGGCAGCAGTTTTTCAATTAACTGTGCTTCAGGGAATGGATAAAGCTGTTCGATGCGGACTAGAGCGACATCATCAATAGCTTTTTCTTCACGTTTCTCGAGTAAGTGGTAATAAATCTTACCGGAGCAAAGCACTATTTTACGAGTTTTCTCGGCAGATACCTGCTCTTCACCTATGACATTTTGGAATAGTCCAGATGAAAGCTGCTCAAGACTGGATGTAGCCAATTTATGACGAAGGATCCATTTCGGACTCATAATAACCAGAGGACGACGCATTGGTCGTATTGCCTGTCGACGCAACAGATGAAAAATTTGCGCTGGAGTAGTGGGTAGGCAAACTTGGATATTATGGTCTGCGCACTGCTGTAGGAACCGCTCCAGTCGCGCTGAAGAGTGCTCAGCACCCTGCCCCTCATAGCCATGAGGCAGAAGCAGAGTTAAGCCACAGAGCCTCTGCCACTTGTGCTCACCACTGGTAATAAATTGATCGATAACCATCTGAGCACCGTTAGCGAAATCGCCAAACTGCGCTTCCCAGATCACCAGCGCATTTGGCGTGGTTGACGCGTATCCATATTCAAACGCCAAAACGCCTTCTTCGGAAAGCAGAGAATCATAAATCTCAACCGGTCGCTGTTCATTGCTGAGATGCTCTAACGGAGCAAAGGCCTTACCGGATTTCTGATCAAATACTGCTGCATGCCTGTGGGAAAATGTTCCGCGTCGACAATCCTGTCCCGACATGCGAATTCTTACGCCTGATTCTGCTAGGGATGCATAGGCTAAAAGTTCTGCCATTCCCCAATTCAGAGCGAGTTCGCCAGACGCCATTTTTTTGCGGTCATCGTACAATTTGGATACTTGCCGCTGAACATTAATATCTTCAGGCAAATTACTGATTTTTATTGCTAATTCAGACAGGTATTTAGAGTCGCAGCCAGTATTTGCTGGTATATCCCAATCGTGTCCAATGTAGGGATTCCAGTCGACAAAAAGCGACATATTAGGGTCTTTAACCATGTGAGGAGCAACCGTTTCACCCCTATCGAGACGCGCTCTATAGTCACTCATCATGGAATCGCTATCGGATTGAGATAGAACGCCCTGCTTAACCAACTGCTCAGAATATAGGGAGAAAGTACTGGGATGCTTTCGGATCTGCTGATACATCAACGGCTGAGTAGCTGCCGGCTCATCCGTTTCATTGTGTCCACGGCGTCTATAACAGACTAAATCTATAACCACGTCTTTGTGGTATGCGTATCGATAACGCATGGCCAATTCAGCCACAAAATCCACAGCTTCCGGGTCATCGCCGTTCACGTGGAATATAGGCGCCTGCACCATCTTGGCGATTTCTGTGCAGTATTCGGTAGATCGCGCATCCTGCTGGTCAGATATAGTAAATCCAACCTGATTGTTAATAACCACGTGGACGCTGCCGCCGGTCTTATATGCGCGCGTTTGGGACATCTGGAAGGTTTCCATCACAACGCCTTGTCCTGCAAATGCCGCATCACCATGCATTATGATTGGGACTACCTGATTACCCTCGGCATCTCCTCTTCTGTCTTGACGCGCTCGAACACTTCCCTCAACCACAGGAGAAACTATTTCTAAGTGCGAAGGATTAAAAGCCATGGCCAGATGTACTTCGCCGCCCTTAGTGGAAATGTTTGAAGAAAAACCCAGGTGATACTTAACATCACCAGAAGTGTTGATAACTCGCTTACCTTCAAACTCTTCGAAGAGCTCAGCGGGATTTTTTCCAAGTGTATTTACCAGGACATTTAGGCGTCCGCGGTGAGCCATGCCAATAACGATCTCTTTCGCACCAGCTTCTCCAGCGTCCTGCACCAGGGTGTGCAGCATAGGGATCAAACTCTCACCACCCTCAAGGCCAAATCGCTTAACTCCTGGGTATTTACTGTCTAGATGCTTTTCGAGCCCTTCAGCCGCAGTAAGACGCTCCAGTAGTTCAATTTTCTTGTCGTCTGAGTATTGAGGCTGCCCACGTACCTGTTCAACTTGCTGTTGTAACCAGCGCTTTTCCTCAAGATTCGTGATATGCATGGTCTCAACAGCGACCTTACCGGCATATGTGGATTCAAGTGCCTCCAAAATATCGCGCAGCGAGGCCGTATTGTTTTGAAAGCCGAAAAAGGTCATTCCCGTGCGGAACTGGGTGTCCATATCAGCTTGAGAAAGCTCGTTAAAAGCCAGAGAAAGCGCACTCGCATGCTGCCGCTGTGCTTGACCTAAGGGATCGAGATCTGCTTTTGTATGACCCCTGTGCCTATAACCAGCAATTAACTCAATAACACTAACTTGTTTACGCTCGTGCTCTAGCGCAGCGCCATCTATACTTCCTCGTACTGCTTCATCAGATTGTTTGTTGCGAGCTAGATCCCGGAAATAAGTAATAATGTGTTCATGGGAAACATCGTTATTGCCGAGCTCACTGCCGCTGGGTAACTGATCAAAATATTCACGCCAAGCATCGGGAACGCTAAATTCGTCCTGGATGTACTTTTCGAACAACATCTCCAAATACACGGCGTTAGCGCCGGATATATGGGAAGTATCCCACCAGGATTGCATGCCTGATTTACTATGCATTTTGTCTAGCATCGCTCTAGGGTCTCTAGATTCCAAAAAAGGTTATTTGGACTGATTTGCTAAAACTTGCAAGGCAGACCATCTGGTACGGCCCTAGGGTTAGGCGCCTCTCTGCAGCAACATGTTACGAATATGCCCAATTGCGCGAGTTGGATTCAATCCCTTAGGGCAAACTGCCACACAGTTTTGAATTCCGTGGCAACGAAATACGCTAAAGGGATCTTCCAAATCGGCAAGACGTTCCTCAGTCGCAGTATCTCTAGTATCTGCAAGAAAACGATAGGCCTGGAGCAGTCCTGCGGGTCCGATAAATTTATCAGGGTTCCACCAGAATGAAGGACAACTCGTTGAGCAACAGGCACAGAGGATGCACTCATAGAGCCCATCAAGCTTAGAGCGCTCTTCAGGAGACTGGAGCCGTTCGATAGCTGGCGCTGGCGTCTCGTTGATCAAGTACGGTTTAATCTTTTCGTACTGGGCGTAGAATTGACTCATATCTACCACCAGATCACGAATAACTGGTAGCCCTGGTAAGGGTCGCAACACAAGCTTTCCCTTTTTCACCACCTGGCTAACAGGCGTGATACAGGCTAAGCCGTTCTTCCCGCCCATATTGATACCGTCAGAGCCGCAAACGCCTTCTCGACAAGAGCGACGGTAGGACAAGCTGGCATCCTGGATTTTCAATAATTCCAAAGCATCTAATACCATTATATCCTTGCCTCCTGCATCCAACTCGTAGTCCTTCATATAGGGCTCTGAGTCAGTTTCGGGGTTATATCGATAAATGCTTACAGTTAACAAAATATTACCCTCGAATTAGTAGGTACGGATTTTAGGTTCAAATGTGGGGACCGTTTTCGGCTTCATATTTACATCTCGTGTGCCGACTCTATTGCCTTCGCTCCAATACATAGAGTGCAAGAGCCATTTTTCGTCGTCACGGTCGGGGTAGTCTTCTCTTGAATGAGCGCCACGAGATTCAGTTCGAGCAATTGCTGAATAGGCTGTAGCTGCTGCGGTATCAAATAGATTCTGAAGCTCCAAGGCTTCAATACGCGCAGTATTGAAGGCTTTTGAAGTATCAGTTAGACCAACATTCTCGATACGTGGACGGAGAGCTTCGAGAGCTTTAATACCACGGGCCATATCTTCGCCATTACGGAATATGCCAAAACAATCTTGCATGATTTTCTGCATTTCAGTGCGCAATTCAGGCGCTTTTTCTCCATCTTGATTAGACTCGAGGCGATTTAGCCGTGCCATGGCGGTTTCTACATCAGCTTCACTTGCTTCGTCTAGTTCTATGCCTTCTCGCATCGCTTTTTCGAGGTATAGGCCTGCCGCACGTCCAAATACCACTAGGTCGAGTAGAGAATTACCGCCCAAACGGTTAGCGCCATGAACCGAAACACAGGCTATTTCACCGCAGGCATAGAGACCATCGATAACCTTATCTTCGCCCTCAGTATTTTGGTTTATTACCTGCCCATTCACATTGGTTGGCACACCACCCATCATGTAATGACAGGTTGGCACAACAGGAATTGGTTCTTTAACCGGATCAACGTGGGCAAAGGTTTTTGCCAGTTCCTGGATTCCCGGTAACCGCGAGTTAAGCACCTCTTCGCCTAGGTGATCCAGCTTCAACATCAGATGGTCACCATCTTCACCACAACCACGTCCTTCGCGAATTTCGATAGCCATGGATCGGGCTACAACATCCCGACCAGCGAGATCTTTAGCGTTAGGTGCATAACGTTCCATAAAACGTTCGCCGTCCTTATTGATTAGATAGCCGCCCTCGCCTCGACATCCCTCTGTGACTAAGGTGCCAGCACCATATATGCCTGTCGGATGGAACTGCCACATTTCGATATCTTGTAGAGGTACGCCGGCTCTTAAAGCCATGCCCACACCGTCACCCGTATTAATATGGGCATTAGTGGTGGACTGATAAATTCGACCGGCACCGCCAGTCGCCAAAACTGTGGCTTTCGACTTAACAAATACCACTTCACCAGTTTCTATCTCTATAGCTATACAGCCCACCACCTGACCCTTAGTATTACGAACCAAGTCAACGGCAAACCACTCGTTCATAAAGACGGTTTTGTTTTTAATATTGTTTTGATATAGCGCATGCAATAAAGCGTGGCCAGTGCGGTCTTCAGCTGCACAAGTTCGGGCAGCCTGTCCACCTTTACCATAATCCTTTGACTGACCACCAAAAGGCCTTTGATAAATACGCCCACTCTCAAATCGGGAAAAGGGCATACCCATATGGTCCAATTCCATAATCGCAGCTGGACCCTCAGAACACATATATTCAATGGCGTCTTGATCGCCAATGTAATCCGAACCTTTAACTGTGTCGTACATATGCCAGCGCCAATCATCATTGGGGTCAGCGCTAGCGATAGCGCAGGTAATTCCGCCTTGAGCAGACACCGTATGAGAGCGCGTTGGGAAGACCTTACTAATTACCGCCGTCTTAAACCCAGACTGCGCCAGCTGCAATGATGCGCGTAACCCAGCGCCACCCCCGCCGATTATCACACCATCAAAATTCATTGTTTTCATAGTCGCCATCAGCTACAGACTCCAAAAAATATTTAGGCCGATAACGGCAACGATTAAAATCACAGCTAAGACCGCTAGCTCAGCTATAAGCCGCAAGATATTAGCCTTGCTTCCCATAAGTCTGGGAGTCATATAGTCCGTAAGCACACTCCAGACTCCGATCCAAGTATGGGCGAGAAGCATTAACAGAGAAATTGTGCTGAACACCTTCATCCAAAGGCAGGAAAACAGCTCGTGCCAATGCTCGTAGCTAAGATCAGGGTTGGCCACCAGGAAAAATACTATAAACAGAAAATAAGCAGCTATAACAAGCGCACTTATACGTTGCACAACCCAGTCGTAAAGACCGTTTCGTCCGAGACTAGCTATCGACGTTACCCGCCCCATAACCAAACTCCTGTAATAGCGATCAATATCGCGGAAAGAATAAATACGATTTTTGCTCCTAAACGACCGCCTTCCAGTGATTCGCCAATTCCCATATCCATAACGAGGTGACGGATGCCGGCAACCAGGTGATACCAAAATGGTGCAAGAAACAAAAACATCAATACTTTAATTGGTGTGCTAGACAGAATTTGCTGTACATCAATAAAATCCGCTTCTGAGGCTAGGCTCTTGTTCAGGAACCAAAGCAGCATAAGAACCCCAGCGCACAGCATTAAACCGGTAATCCGATGCGTGATAGATGCGTAGGCAGTAATTGGCAAGTCAATGGTATTTATGTCCAGGTTCACCGGGCGACCGTTAACTGAAGAAATTTTCAAAACATATTACCTATTCAAAGGAAATTAAATCTGGGGGAAAAAGCCCGATATGCGATGGGTTCCCGAAGGGAAACAGCAGGCCCATATTTTACATTTGACAGCTTCAAAACTCAAACCCTAGATGAGCGTTAAAACACTATTTTTAATGCTTTTTTCGAAATTGTTGCTCTTTTGGAAATATTGTCGTTTGCTCCTCTTGCCGGTCCAGATATAATACCTGACTCCCGAAAAGACTAAATTGGTTTTTTCTCACACAACCACTGTGTTTTGGTGTCCACCACTGCGCAAAGCAATTACTTGCTTCAATGCATATAAAAGCATAAAGCAATACATTTAAAAGCCTCAGGAGTATATATGAGCAACGGCAAGGCAAGACTGGAAGTTGACGGCAGAGACACCGCAGAATTGGACGTCTATCAGGGCACCATCGGACCAGACTGTATCGATGTATCGAGCTTAGCGGGTCAAGGAATATTTACTATTGATGAAGGCTTCGCTTCAACTGCTTCTTGCGAATCTAAGATTACATACATCGACGGCGCCGCCGGTGTGTTATTGCACCGCGGTTACCCTATTGATGAGCTAGCCAACAATTCCGATTATCTAGAGGTTTGTTATCTTCTATTGAATGGTGAACTGCCAAACGCTGAGCAAAAAGCAAAATTTGACAGTGTTGTTAGTCGACACACCATGGTCAGTGAGAATATTGCAGCCTTCTATAATGGCTTTCGCCACGACGCACACCCAATGTCTATGCTATGTGCAGTTGTTGCCGCTCTATCTTCTTTTTACCATGACTCCTTAGATATCTCTGATCCAGAACATCGTGAAATCACTACGATGCGCTTAATCTCGAAAATGCCCACACTAGCGGCTATGGCCTACAAACACTCAATTGGTCAACCCGCACTATATCCACGCAACGATTTAGATTATTCCGCAAACTTCCTTTACATGATGTTCGGTACACCTTGCGAAGACTACGAGGTCAACCCAGTTATAGCCCGGGCAATGGATAAAATATTCATCTTGCACGCCGATCATGAACAAAATGCATCAACTTCTACTGTTCGGCTAGCGGGCTCCACTGGAGCAAATCCCTTTGCCTGTATCGCCTCAGGTATTGCAGCCCTATGGGGACCATCTCACGGCGGCGCAAATGAAGCGGTTGTGAAAATGCTTGAAGAGATCGGCGATGAGAGCAATGTCGATTCGGCCGTTTTAAGAGCGAAAGACAAAAACGATCCCTTCCGTCTTATGGGTTTTGGTCATCGTGTATATAAAAACTTTGACCCTAGAGCTAAGGTAATGAAAGAAGCCTGCGATGAAGTTCTTTCAGAGCTAGGTATTGACGATCCATTGCTAAAAATTGCTAAGCGATTAGAACAAATCGCCTTGGAAGATGATTATTTCATCGAGAAAAAGTTATATCCAAATGTGGATTTTTATTCCGGAATTATATTGCGTGCCATCGGCATACCCTTAAATATGTTCACCGTTATTTTTGCCCTAGGTCGAACATCAGGTTGGCTTGCTCATTGGGGAGAGATGGTTAGTACAAATAGCCGTATTGGCCGACCCCGCCAGCTTTATACCGGCAGTCCGCAACGACCTTATACTTCGATAAAAGACCGATAACATAAGCAAGAAATAAAAATCTTTACTCAGTTGCGGCCTTTGCTTTTTTTTGCGCGATACAAAGCTGCGCCTGCTTGCTCAGAGGTTTCGAATACATCAACATTCGGCAGAATTGGACTAAGGCTCAACAAACTTAAAGCGCGGAACCAACATACCGTTCAGTTCAACTTGCTCAATAAACATTTCCAATGGCCTCACCCATTTTTGATACTGTGCTTCTCCATAGAGAGCATGATATAACACCAGTTCCGCCTCAGTTTCAGAGTGTTTTACTACATCGAGAACTAGATAGTCATTACCTTTGTAATGCCGATATCGGCCCGGTCTTAGCTCCATTGCCTGTATCTTCCTGAATTAATGCGGACTGTCGATTCTAATCATGCGTCATCATTACTGCCAGCCTGCGCTTATTTATTGTTTCGAGATTGTGACGTAGTCGAGTAATGTGAAATTATTATCGCATTCGAACCAATAAAATACCGCCATTGCGATATAGCACTTCATCGACCCTCTCCAATTCAATTCGCCCCACTCGGGTGAATACCAGATCACCCGAGAACGGTTCCACCTTGGGCGTTATTTTCTGTCTGTAAGTTGTAAAACTTGGCATATCCGTGCGCCACATAACAATGGGTTCATCCAGATCGCGGGCAATCAAAGCCGCTTCTTTTACCGGTGCTTGCTGAATCTGGGCAACTGCTGGCACGATGGCTAGACCGAGTATTATCAGATGAACCAGACCGATTCCGAGAATAGCGGGCAAATGAGTTCTAGCACGCATCGTGATACCAATAATTGCCAGAATTCCCAGGATTAAAATTAACCAGTAGCTCGGACCCAGTCGTTCAATCCCGTCGATGAGCATCTCAGAGACATATATATCATCTGTCGGATCAACAAGCCCTGGAGCGATCAAAGGGATAATCAGAAAAAGCATTGGCAGCACCAATGCTGGTAGCAAAGACGCGCGTAACGGCACTTTTGAAAGATACTGAGACATAAGTAGAAACAAAGGTGTGGAACCGTATAAAACATAGTGTGGTAGCTGCGTACTAGAAAATGAAAATAGTACAAATACGAAACCAAACCAGCACCAACACCAAGTTGTAAGGCTGTTTCTACCGACCTCACGTATAGAAACAAGACTACGAACCAACCAGACGGCAAAGGGTAAGGTAACTAGAAGAATCCCAGGGATATAGTAAAAAGGCGTGCCACCATGACTTTCCATTGTTTCGGTAAACCGGCCTAAGTTATGCGTGAGAAAAAAGCCGTCAATAAATAATTGCCCCTGATCCACATACTCGGCGAAATACCAAGGTAGGGCTATCACACTAGTAATTAGCCAACCCAAAGGCTTGATTGCCAATCTAATCCAAGATGGACCGTCTCGCATTGCAAAAGCAAAAAGTGAGAGAGTGGCAAAAGGTACTAGTGCTGCCACCGGCCCTTTGGTCAACAAACCTAAACCAATCCATATATAGGCCCGCAAACCGGCTTTTGAGTCCTTTTCTACGGCAGCCCGATAACCGTCCATGCAGGCAAGGGCAACCCATAGGTTGAGAAGCGCGTCAGCAGTTGCTGCGCGTCCAATTACCGACACGCCCACCGCGCTCACCATAAATATGAAAGCTGCGCGTGCTTCTGCTTCACCCAAGCGAGGTTGGGCAAAGCGATAGAGAGAAACAGCCCAAATACTTGCGGCGATTGCCGATGGCAGTCGATAGAAAAACTCATCGACCCCAAATATACCGGTACTAAAGGCCTGCAACCAGTATATTAGAATTGGTTTATCGAATCGTTGAAGGCCATTTAGATAGGTAGTAATAAAATCCTGGCGCAACAACATTTCCATGGTTGCCGCCGAAAACGCACCTTCGTCTAAATCAAATAGAGCGGGCCCCCATAGATTCAGGAAAAACCCGGCAGCAAGCATCAGAGCAATCCAGGGCGTAAAACTGGAGTGAAGACTAAGGGAAGGTATTTTCATAAGCGCCGATCAACCTGTTATGGCTTATTCGTATGCGCCTCGCGAACTACGTAGTGCGTGGTGTTAGAGGTTTCGTAATAGGTCCGAGACATCAATTCTGCCAAAATTCCCGTGGTGAGGAATTGGGAGGCTGTGATAACCATAACAACGCCTATCAATAAGGCCGGCCTAGCTCCGATGTGATTGCCAAGAATGAATTTGTCGAAACCCAGATAAACGAGGATCATGCCGCCGATAAAGCCTACCACCATCCCGATGCCTCCAAAAAAGTGTCCGGGGCGCGCCCTATACTTCATAAAAAACAACACAGAAAGCAGATCCAAAACGACTCGTATGGATCGCGATATCCCATACTTTGACGCCCCATGAATTCGCGCATGATGCGTTACTGGCATTTCACCTATTCGACGAGCTGGCGCAACTGCCGCCACCCACGCTGGGATAAATCGATGCATTTCACCGAGCAATTTAACCTGCTTAATTACCGAGGCTCGGTAAACTTTCAGACTGCAGCCGTAGTCGTGAATTTTTACTCCTGTGATTTTTCCGATCAATCTATTCGCTAGCCAAGAGGGTATTTTCCTCATAAATAACTTATCTTTGCGCTTCTCGCGCCAACCTACCAGCAAATCTAAATCACGACCAAGCAGTGCATCAACCATTCTGGGGATATCGTGTGGGTCGTTCTGTAAATCTCCATCTAACGTAACTATCAGCTCCCCAGTTGCTGCATCTATTCCAGCTTGCATGGCAGCAGTTTGACCAAAGTTCCGCTGCAGCTCTAATACCCGTATTTCGTAGTCATGATCAGAACTAGCGGCCAAAGCTTTAGCAACCGTATGGTCCGAACTGCCATCGTCCACCAATATCAGCTCATAAGATCCCGTGTATTCATGCAGCCCCTCTTCCACTCTATTTAGTAGCGGATTTATATTGTCCTGTTCGTTATATAAAGGTACTACTAAAGAGAGGGTTGGCTGTGTCGACATTTTAGCTCATTTTTTAGTTATGTTGCGGCCTGCACTGTATCAAAAACCCCTCCCCCTGTACCATTCGAGCAGCTAAAAAAACAATCAAATTTTAACAATGGATACCGCCCAAAAATCTCGCATTTATTTTGCCGTTAGCATAAGCGCCGTGATTGCCTATGCATTTGTGCTGGAGTGGTTCTGGGGCTGGGATAGCATAATTAGGCAATGGCAAAATTGGTCAATTGCGTCCATAGCTTTCGCCTTGGCACTACTATTTTGCACCTATGGCCTGAGGGCCTACCGAATTAGAGACTATTTTAGAGACTACACAAAGGTAAATTTTTCAGAATCTTGTCGCATTACGCTAATGCATAATTTGGCGAACAACTTACTCCCCATGCGCTCAGGTGAGGCTAGCTTTCCTTTGATGATGCGCAGTAGCTTTGGGCTCTCACTTTCCATGACCACTGGCACCCTTTTATTTTTCCGGGCTCTTGATCTCTATACCTTGCTGGCTTTAGGCAGCTTAGCTTGGCTCCTGGGTTTTGATACCTCAATTCTTTGGTGGTTGATTTGGGCAATATATCTTTGTAGCCCTATCCTGCTGCTGCAAATCCAGTCATTTGTGTCCAATCAGGTTCTAATTAGACTACCCCAAAAAATCGAACAGTTAGGAAATAATCTCCTCTCGGGAATGCCTGATAACTTTCCAGTACTCTTCCGTACCCTGGTACTTACATGGTTGAATTGGGGGCTGAAATTGCTGGTCTTTGCCTGGATACTGAATAGCTTTGGAGATTTACAAATAGTTCAAGCCATTAGCGGAGCTACCGGAGGAGAGTTAAGTTCTGTTTTACCTTTTCACGCCCCTGGCGGTGTAGGCACCTATGAGGCAGGCGTAGTGGCAGGCGCAATACTAGCCGGAGCGAATCTAGATTCTTCAGTTCTGGCGGCAGTGAATCTGCATCTAATTATTATTTTAGGAACGCTAATAGGTGGGCTGGTCGCAGCAGTTATACGGCCGGATTCATCAATCTAGCACCGGCAAATTCGCACCTTGACCAAGTAAACCCTGATCAAGGCGCCGCAATCGCAGAGGTCTAAAACCTAGAGTCCTAGTTCTTTTAATCCGTTATATTTTGCCAATCCGTCTGTTTCTGCCTCAATACGAAGCAAGCGATTATATTTAGCAACTCGATCGGACCTGCACAATGATCCAGTCTTGATTTGACCGGCGCCTGTAGCGACCGCTAGATCGGCAATAGTAGTGTCTTCAGTCTCACCGGAGCGGTGAGATATTACGACGGAATAATTAGCCTCTTGGGCCATCTGAATCGCATCTAGGGTTTCAGACAAGGTGCCTATTTGATTAAATTTGATCAGAATAGAATTCGCTACACCTAACTCAATTCCTTTCTTCAAAATTTGGGGGTTAGTGACAAATAGATCATCGCCAACCAGTTGGACTTTGTCTCCGAGCTGATCCGTAAGCAATTTCCAACCATCCCAGTCAGATTCGTCCATTGCATCTTCAATGGAAAGAATCGGGTATCGCTCACAGAGGCCTGCCAGAAAGTCAGAAAATCCGGCGGCATCATATTGTTTACCTTCGCCAGAAAGGTCGTAAACCCCGTCTTTAAAAAATTCGCTAGCGGCGCAATCCAGAGCCAGCACAACGTCTTCTCCAAGTTTATATCCCGCTCCAGTCACCGCCTCGGCTATTACTTCCAAAGCGGCCTCGTTGGAAGGCAAATTTGGTGCAAAGCCACCCTCATCTCCTACTGCTGTATTCAAGCCGCGTGATTGAAGCACTTTTCTTAATTGATGGAATATTTCAGCACCTGCCCGCAGCGCTTCTGCAAAGCTTTCTGCCGACACGGGTTGAATCATAAATTCCTGAATATCTACATTGTTATCAGCGTGTTCACCGCCATTGATAATATTCATCATTGGAAGCGGCATACTTAGGTTTGGCGATCCGACCATTGACCCTATATGCTCGTAAAGAGGTATACCTTTATCTATCGCTGCTGCTTTAGCATTAGCCAATGAGACAGCCAATATCGCATTTGCGCCAAGTTCAGCTTTATTCTCAGTAGCATCGCAGTCGATCATAAGTTGATCGATGCCTCGTTGGTCAAGACAGTTAGCGGAGAGCAACAACTCTCTTATTGTTGAGTTAATGTTGTTGACCGCTATTAGAACACCCTTGCCCATGTATCTACCTGCGTCGCCATCACGCAGCTCAAGGGCTTCTCTAGAGCCTGTAGAGGCACCACTAGGAGCACAAGCGGATCCGATTACGCCGCTAGCGAGTGTTACCTCAGCCATTACTGTCGGATTGCCTCTAGAATCCAACACCTCAAAAGCGCGGATATCTGCAATTTCGCTCATTGTGCATGCTCCGTAAAAATTTATTTAATATTAAGGGGGAGGAAACTTTTAATTAGTACATCTAAATCACGCAATTGCATTAAAAAGTCTCTTAGTTTATTCAAAGGAAGTGCACTTGGGCCATCGCAGAGTGCGGAATCCGGATCGGGATGAGCTTCCAAAAACAAGCCTGCTAAGCCCGTGGCTACAGCAGCTCGAGCCAAATCTCCCAGCTGTTGGCGTCGACCGCCTGAAGCCTTTCCTCCGGGATCGCGCCGTTGCAAGGCGTGAGTTGCATCAAAAATTATTGGGCAGCCTGTGGCACGCTTCATAGTATCAAAGCCGAGAAAATCCACCACAAGATTGTCGTACCCGAAGTTAGTCCCTCGCTCACACAGCATAACCTTATCATTCCCGCATTCAGCAAACTTTTCGACAATATTCTTCATTTGCTCAGGACTTAAAAACTGCGGTTTTTTGATGTTAATTACGCGACCAGTCGCGGCCATTGCGGCTACCAAATCTGTTTGCCTGGCAAGGAAGGCTGGCAGCTGAATAACTTCACATATTTCAGCTGCCGCCGCTGCCTGGCTTGGCTCGTGGACATCGGTTATCAATGGGATATCAAATTGGGTTTTTACTTCTTCAAGTATTCGTAACCCGCTTTCTAACCCGGGGCCACGGTAGGAATGAATTGACGACCGGTTCGCCTTATCAAAGGAGGCTTTAAAAACGTAAGGAATTCCCAGCTCACTGGTTACTTCGACATACTTTTCAGCAGCTTGCATCGCAAGATCACGAGATTCAAGCACGTTGATACCACCAAAAAGTACCATTGGCGAAGTATTGCCCACATCTATAGCACCGATATTTAAATGGCGAGCATGTGCAGAGATGGCATCAGACATTTATTGGTCCGCTCCTGTTTTAGCTTGCTCGGCATCGGTGTCGGCAGGATCTTTGTGCACAATCGCTGCTCTTATAAATCCACTAAAAAGCGCATGCCCTTCTCGGGGAGTGGAGGTGAACTCAGGGTGGAATTGGCTGGCTACAAACCAAGGATGATCTTCGATCTCAATAATTTCAACCAATGACTGGTCTCCGGAACGTCCAGCGATCTTTAGACCACCTTTTTCAAGCTGCTCTGCGTAGCGGCCATTTACTTCATAACGATGACGATGCCTTTCATGGATTACATCGTGTCCGTAAAGAGACCTCGATAAGGTGTTTTTTGCAAGATTACAGGGCTGCGAACCCAGGCGCATCGTACCGCCCAAATCATTACCTTTAACTCGTGTTTGCTGAAGACCGTCTGGCTCCATCCATTCAGTAATTAGCGCTACTACCGGAAACTCAGCTTCAGGCTCAAATTCCGTACTATTAGCGCCTTCCAAACCAAGCACATTTCGAGCATATTCAACTACTGCAAGCTGCATTCCTAGACATATACCTAGATAGGGTATGCCTTCTTCTCGCGCGTATTGGACCGCTGAAATTTTTCCTTCTATGCCTCGCTGGCCAAAGCCACCTGGTACCAAAATTCCATCTACGTCACCCAGCAGTTCTAAACCCTGGTCTTCAACATCTTCTGAATCAATATAGCGAATTTTAACGTTTGTTTGATTGTGTATTCCCGCATGCTCCAGAGCTTCATTTATAGACTTATAGGCATCTAAAAGTTCCATATACTTGCCAACCATGGCGATGGTAACTTCACCGCTCATGGAATTCTGAAGATTCACGACCCTGTCCCATTCGCTTAGATCCGCATCAGGCTTATCAATATTGAATTTCTCCATTACCAGCTGATCCAATCCGTATTCCTGCAGGTTTCGCGGAATAGTGTAGATAGAAGCAACGTCTGGCATAGGGACTACCGCCCTGTATTCAACATTGGTAAAGAGTGCGATCTTTCGGCGAGAACCTTCATCTACAGGGCGCTCAGATCGACAGAGTAAGATTTCAGGCTGCAAGCCAATGGTTCTCAGCTCTTTTACCGAGTGCTGGGTAGGTTTGGTTTTAATTTCTCCGGCTGCAGCAATGTAGGGAACCAGAGTTAAATGCATTAGTAGCGCTCGAGTGCTGCCAAGCTCTACTTTGAGTTGTCGAACGGCTTCTAGAAAGGGTTGCGATTCGATATCACCAACGGTACCGCCAATCTCACAAATAGCGATATCTTTACCCTCACCTCCAGCCAGTATTCGCGATTTTATTTCATCGGTAACGTGGGGGATTACCTGAACTGTTCCACCAAGATAGTCTCCGCGACGCTCACGCCGCAGAATAGTCTCGTAGATCTGGCCCGTAGTGAAATTATTTCTTTTGCTTGTTTTAGCCTTTAGAAACCGTTCGTAATGTCCAAGATCAAGGTCTGTTTCTGCACCATCATCTGTGACAAATACTTCGCCATGTTGAAATGGGCTCATAGTTCCAGGATCCACATTCAAATATGGATCCAACTTCATGATAGTGACGTCCAGGCCGCGAGATTCAAGAATCGCGCCCAAGGACGCAGAAGCAATCCCCTTTCCGAGGGAAGAAACAACCCCACCAGTAACAAAAATAAAACGCGTCATAACACGCCCAGAAAGCGGATTTAAGAAAGAGAAAAGAGTATCGGTATGCCCACCTCTAGAGTGTGGGACAAGGCAGATAAACCTTTCACGAGATGGGATATCATCTTATCACTAGGCCGCTTACCAAACAATTTAAAATTCGATTGGCCGGCCTTTTTTGCTACGAAAAATATAATCTTTTCTCGATTTAGGGTACCCTGCACCTTGAGTGGTTAGCGCAAATAGCCTGGACCAGTAAAGAGGTATTTAATGAATAAAATGAATTTAATCAGCCGCCGAAATTTTATAGCTGGAGCATTAATCATTCCAGCGCTGGACATTACCCGCCCTATAATCGCTCAAGAAAAACTCAAATTAGATGAGAACAATGCGTCTGCCGCGGCTTTGGGCTACAAACACAATATTGCAGATATCGATTCTATGATGTTTCCGCGCCGAGAAACTGAGGTTAATGGAGCCACACAGTACTGTAATAACTGCGCTCTGTTCATTACGCAAGTTAGTACCCCCGAATGGGGCGGATGCCTTTTATTTCCCAATAATTCTGTCGCTTCAGAAGGCTGGTGCAACGTCTGGGCGGCTAAGCCCGCTTAGCTAGGTTTCCTGAAGCCAGGTTAACCAGTGTTCCATATTATTTTTGGAACGTTGATTTCTGGGTCACAGCTAAAAACTCCAGCGACTGCAATTAGCTCGTCGTTTCGCCACACTAGGGGAACTCTATCTCTTAACCAGGGAACGAGACCATATTCTAGCATCAACTTTTTAAGCGACTGAGACTTATCTCTACCTAGGGGTTTACATCGCTCTCCGCCATGCCTAAAGCTCAGAGATAGAACCTCTCCGGAATAGTGCTCAAGCGGCATAAGCTCGCCGCATCCCTTTATTTCAATTACCTCTTTACCACTCCACTGCAATTTAATAGTTTCAGTTGCCAGCTCGGGAATTTTTGGCATCAAATAAAGCCGCCCGGTATATCGCCTCATTTCGCTTTTACCAGCTTGCACCAACGGCATCGCGCCTCTAGACGCGTCTATGGCGGTGGCGACTTTTAATCTATAAGTTGAATCAAATCCATTCAGGCCGAGTTGAACGAGAGCTTGTTCTAGTAGCAATGCCTGTGCCGCCTCACTCAGGAGGAGATAGGAAGAGATGTCAAAACTACTGCCATAAATTTCTTTACGCCAATTACAGCCTTCTAAAAGTAGTTCGGAATATTCGTCTAGTAAATTTGACGCCGCGCGTAAATTGGAGGCAGCTCTTCCTAGGGTTAGATTCGCTTTTGGCCAGCGATCGAGGATAGTAGGCAGTACATTTTGACGAATGTAGTTTCGGTCGTAGCCGATCTCTAAATTGGAAGGGTCTTCAATCCAGTTGATTTTTGACTCTAACGCCAGCTGCTTCAATTCTTCTTTGGTACGAGATAATAGAGGTCGAACTAATAGCCCTAGCCCCTCTCTCCGCTCTTGGGGTATAGCAGCAAGCCCGCGCGCGCCACTACCCCTAAAAAGCCTATATAAGAGTGTTTCAGCCTGATCATCAGCGTGATGACCTAACAGCAAGACATCTCCCTGAGCTAGGTTATTGCGAAAGAATTGATAACGAAGTTGTCGTGCTGCTTCCTCGACACCATTGCCTTTATTTGAAACCTTTAGTATCTCGCTGCGAAACTCGACACCTAATGATTCACACTCTTGCTGGCATTTTATTTGCCATTCATCTGATTCGACCTGAAGGCGATGATTTAGATGTAAGGCAACAACTTTTTCAGCTCCCAATATACGAACTGCGGCGTGTAAAAGCACCGTAGAATCTAGGCCTCCACTATAGGCAACCCAAGCCCTATCAGCGTCCCTGAGTTGAAGCTCAAACCCTTCTAATAGCTGTCCCAATCTATCGACTTTCATTGGCTCATGGCTGCCTTAGGCTTCTAGGGTAACTGTGTCAGATCCAAAGTTGTGCCGAAGCTCATGGAGAAGGTCGTCGCGTGGTTCCACTTTCCACTCGTCGCCCAATTCGAACTCTGCTTCAGAACCCTCTTGCAGTATTTTAATTCGAACAGCACAGCTTCCCCCACGAAAGTCTTCAAGGCATTCTCGCAGTGAATTGATCGAGCGATCATTTAGCTCCTTTCGTCCGATATCAACACGCAGACGATTGAATCTAATGCTGCGTAATTCCAGCAGCGGCATAAGCTTCTCGGCTCGAATACGCAATCCCCCAGAATAATCATCCTGTTGCACCGTGCCCTCTACTGCTATCACTGTATCCATAATCAGAGAGGGCTCAACACTGGCAAATAGATCTGAAAATAAAGTTACCTCGATCCTCGCACTTCGATCATCTAAGGTAAGGATGCAAAGCTGATCACCTCGTTTAGTTTTAATCACTCGCCTATCAACCAACAATCCGCCCAACCACTGAAGTTTTTTGTCCGGTCGAAGATCACACAACCTCTTACCGATTAATAACTTCAATTCATCTGCATAAGCTTCAACCGGATGTCCTGTAAGGTAGAGGCCCAGAGTCTCCTTTTCTTTCTGCAACCGCTCTTTCATGGTCCATGCGCGAACCGCAGTATTAGTAGTCGCAACATTTTCAGGAGCTTTAGACACCTGGATTTCTCCGAACATATCAACCATGCCTGAGGCTTGATTTTGATTTACCTGCTCGGCGATCTGCATAGCTTCTTCTAGCTGACTCTCCAACACAGCGCGACACTTGTCCGGGTCATCTGGAAATTGGGTGAGCCTATCCATTGCTCCGGCACGCAGCAGAGCGTCCGCTCCGCGTCTATTTAGTTTGCGCTGGTCAACCCGTCCACAGAAGTCGTAGAAAGCTGAATATGGTCCCTGCAACTGACGGCTATCAATAATACTTTGAATTGCATTTTCTCCCAGCCCCTTAATTGCACCCAGTCCATATACAATTTGACCCTGTTTATTTACGGAAAATTGGAACTCACCAGTATTAACATCCGGTGGAGTAACATCTAAACCCAGTCGTTCGCACTCATCAATAAACCCAACAATCTTGTCGGTATTCTGCATATCAGCAGACATCACCGCCGCCATAAATTCTGCTGGATAATGCGACTTCAACCAGGCTGTTTGATAGGCGACCAATGCATAAGCCGCTGAGTGGGATTTGTTAAATCCGTAACCGGCGAATTTTTCCATTAGATCAAAGATATTACTGGACAGTTCCTCCGATATTTGTCGCTTCTTGGCACCCTCCATAAACATTTTGCGCTGTTTGGCCATCTCTTCCGGCTTTTTCTTACCCATTGCTCGTCGCAGTAAATCAGCGTCACCCAAACTATAGCCAGCCAACACCTGAGCAATCTGCATTACCTGTTCTTGGTAAAGAATAATTCCGTAAGTTGTCCCTAGTACCGTCTCTAAATCTTCGTGCTGATAAGTTGGATGCGGATAGGCAATCTGTTCTCTGCCGTGTTTTCGATTTATGAAGTCATCGACCATGCCCGATTGCAAAGGGCCCGGTCTAAAGAGGGCAACCAACGCGACAATATCTTCAAAGTTGGAGGGCAATTGACGCTTTATAAGGTCTTTCATTCCTCGAGATTCAAGCTGGAAAACCGCAGTAGTTTCGGCCCGTTGCAAGGACTCAAATGTTTTCTGGTCGTCTAAAGGGATTCGGTCAATCTCGATATCCGAAAGGCCATCGGCTTTTCGTTTACGATTTGCGATAGCGACAGCCCAGTCGATAATCGTCAATGTTTTTAAGCCGAGAAAGTCAAATTTGACTAGCCCCACACTTTCAACATCATCTTTATCATATTGGGTAACTAATCCGCCACCCCGGTCATCGCAGTAAAGCGGCGAAAAATCCGTCAACTTGGTGGGGGCGATAACCACACCACCCGCATGTTTCCCGCAATTTTTGGCGATACCTTCAAGCTGAATCGCCATACCCCAGATTTCTTGAGCGTCAGAATCGATTTCAAGAAAATCTTGTAAACTTTTTTCTTGTTCAAGAGCCAAGGAAAGTGTCATGCCCACCTCAAATGGAATCATTTTCGAAAGACGATCGGCTAGCCCATAGGGTTTACCCTGAACCCGGGCAACATCTTTCACCACTGCTTTTGCCGCCATAGTTCCAAAGGTGACAATTTGAGAAACCGCTTCGCGCCCATACTGCTCAGCAACGTAGTCAATTACCCGATCCCTACCCTCCATGCAAAAGTCGATATCGAAATCCGGCAGAGAAACCCGTTCGGGATTTAGAAAACGCTCAAACAGGAGATCGTAGTGAATCGGATCCAAATCGGTTATTTTCAATGCATAGGCAACTAATGATCCGGCACCAGAACCCCGCCCAGGTCCCACAGGAATCTTGTTGTCTTTGGCCCAGCGGATAAAATCCATCACTATTAGAAAATAACCGGGGAAACCCATCTGAATAATAATATTCAGCTCTTCCTCTAGCCTATCCCAATATATTTTAAGACTGGTATCTTGTTTAGAGGTATCCGGGAAAAGTACCTTTAACCGCTGACTTAGCCCTTCTCGAGAAGTTAGTCGTAAATAGTCATCTTCTGAAGAGTTGTCTGGTATTGGATAAGTCGGCAAATAAGATTTTCCAAGCTCCAGTTTGAAGTTACATCGTTTAACAATCTCAATAGTGTTTTCTATAGCTTCTGGCAGGTCCGAAAAAATCTCAGTCATCTCTTCGGCAGTTCGCAGGTATTGTTGTTCCGAGTAGCGTTGTACTTTACGCGGATCTGCCAGAGCAAATCCGTCATGAATACAAACTCTAGTCTCATGCGCTTCAAAGTCTTCAGTTTTCAGGAATCTCACATCATTTGTGGCTACCAGAGGCAATGCCAACTCTTCAGCCAGGTCAACGGCTTGATGCAAATGATCTTCGTCGCCAGAACGTCCTGTACGCTGAACTTCAATATAGAAGCTATCGACGAAGGTGTCAGCCCACCATTTCGCACAAGTGCGGGCTTCCTTAATGTTAGATTTAACTAATAACTGGCCAAGTTCACCGCGACTGGATCCAGACATGCAAATAAGCCCTGAATGTAATTCAGTCAGCCACTCAGGTTTAACCCTGGGCTCACCTCTAACTTGACCCTCTAAGTAGCTTCGAGAAATTATCTCAATAAGATTTTTATAGCCCTCTTGGCTAGCCACTAGAAGAGTGAATTCATTTAAAGGATCTGAATCTTCAGTGTGAAGGATCAGATCACAACCAAATATAGGCTTAATGCCCTGAGCAACGGCAGCTCGATAAAACTTTACCGCCGCAAAAAGATTATTGTAGTCCGTTAGAGCAAATGCAGGCATCTGCATATCTGCCAAGCAAGCCATGGTTGGCTTTATCCGAAGAATTCCATCCCGCAAGGAGTATTCTGAATGCGCTCGTAAATGAACGAAGTTCTGGGCGGCTTCCTCAGGCTTATTTGAATCTGGTTCCATGTTCTCAAAAATCTAGCTAGTAAATAGATCAGCCTGCTGCACAGGACGATAACTTTGCCGATGGATTCTACATGAGCCAAACTCTCTGAGCATTTCGATATGCTGTTTAGTTGGATACCCTTTGTGTTTATCGAATCCGTAACGAGGGTAGGCTTGGTGCATTTCCTGCATATGCCTATCTCTAGCGACTTTTGCCAATATTGATGCAGCAGATATCTCTGCAACCCGCGAATCGCCTTTTACCAGAGCAATGGAGGCAAAACTCCATTTAGGTAGGCGATTTCCATCGACCGCTACAAAATCAGGAACTGGATTTAAAGCTTCAGCAGCTCGCTGCATCGCCAACATGGACGCCTGTAATACATCTAACTGATCGACTTCTTCAACCGTCGCAATGCTTATATTCCAGGCCAAAGCCTGCTCGCAAATTTTGTCGAACAAAGCCTCTCGCCGTTTAGCACTTAACTTTTTAGAATCGTCGAGACCAGCAATTGGTGTATCAGGATCAAGTATCACAGCTGCTGCATAAAGATCACCTGCCAAAGGGCCACGACCTGCTTCATCGGTGCCGGCTAACAGATTACCCATGTAAGGGATTTCAGGATCACGCTCTAGACTAATAATCATTCACAGTCATTTACGAGGGTAGTGGCTGCCTCAGCAGCCAATTTATTGGAAGGCAATCTAAGTTGCTGCGCGAGGCCATCAAATACCTGCTCTTGCTCGAGACGAGCAGGCTCATTCTCCAAGAGTGCCAACAAAGCAGAGGTTAATTTTTCTGCTGTTGCATCGGTTTGTAGATACTCTGAAACTACCTCTTTTCCGGCAATAAGATTAGGCAAAGAAACATAAGGAACTTTAAGCATACTGCTGATTATTTTAAAGGTAAGCCAGTCTGAACGATAAGCAACGATCAAGGGTCGGTTTACCAGCATAATTTCCAGTGTAGTAGTACCTGAAGCGGCTAACACAACGTCCGCCGCAGCGACAACCTCAATGGTCCTATCTACAACAATCTGTATATCTATATCACCAATCAATGCCTGTATCTGATCTGCTTTGGCCTGATTAACAGCAGCAAAAACAAACTGGATACCTGTATGGCTTTTTCCGATCAGGTTCAGCGTTTTTAAATAGGTAGGCACCAGGTACTTTATCTCACCTGACCGGCTTCCTGGTAGCAGGGCGATACAGGGCCGAGACTGGTCTAGCTGTAAACTAGAACGACTATCGGCTTTGATTATGTTCCCTGATATTTCAGAGGCTAAAGGGTGTCCAACAAATCTGACTGGAATATTATGCTTTTTGTAAAAAGCCGCCTCAAAGGGAAGCAGTGTCAGCATCAGGTCGATGGATTTTGCGATTGATTTAATACGGCCGTGCCGCCATGCCCAAACAGAGGGGCTTACGTAGTGCAGGGTTTTAATACCTGTTTTTTTTAGGCGCTTAGCCAATCCAAGATTAAATTCGGGAGAATCTATGCCGACGAACAAATCGATATCAGCTCTAATAAATCTATTGGCTAGATTTCGCCTAATCCCTAGTAATTCCGGTAACCGCTTGAGAGGTTCGATCAAACCCATTACCGAAAGAGGTTCCATCGGATATAGCTGATCTAGATCTAGCGCTGCCATGCGAACACCACCAATGCCAATAAATTCAATTTCTGGATAACGATTTTTTAGCTCTGACATCAAGCCAGCGCCGAGAATATCTCCGGATGCTTCACCTGCCACTATCCCAACGCGGCGCAGGGTCATTAACGTAATATTCCTCGCTCGGAGTTTGCCAAAGAATCGATCAGCGGCTGAAGAACCACTTCATTTTTTTGATCAGTTTTTAGTAATGCAATCGCATCAGTCAGTTCCAGTCCTTTTCGATAGATAGATTTATAGGCTCTTTGCAGGCAACGAATTTGCTCTGAAGAAAATTCGCGGCGGCGTAAACCCTCTGAATTGATAGTGCGCGGTTTAGCGGGACTACCAGCCACCATTACATAAGCAGGAACATCCTGAGTAATCCACGCATGGGCACCGATAAAACTATGGGCACCAACATTGCAGTACTGATGCAAACTGGTAAAACCAGAAATAATCGCCCAATCACCCACTCCTACGTGACCAGCCAGTGCTACGTTATTAACCAAAATTGTGTTGTTTTGAACTATGGAATCATGGCCAATATGTACATAGGCCATAATCAAATTTTTATTGCCTATAAAGGTCTCTGAGCGATCTTGGACGGTACCACGATGGATGGTGACACCTTCTCGAATGACGTTATCATCGCCGATAATTAACCTTGTATCTTCACCCTTGTACTTAAGATCAGGAGTATCTTCGCCAATACTGCAAAACTGCAGAATCTGGTTATTTTTGCCTATTTTGGTTGGACCTTTTATTACATTGTGCGGGCCTACTATTGTGCCAGACCCAATTTCAACATTTGGACCTATAACATTAAAGGGGCCTATTTCGGCATCTTCAGCGATTATTGCAGATGAATCTACCACGGCTAGTGAATCAATCATGGGTGGATCAGGCTTTGGCTTGAATCAGTCATAGAAAGCGCCTTAGGCAGTTTTAACTGTCTACAATAGCGCAGGTCAATTGAGCGGTAACCGCGACTCTGTCATCAACCAAAGCCCGCACGTCGAATTTCCATATATGTCGTTTACGCGTTATTACGGTAGATTCCAGAATGAGTCGGTCACCAGGGATCACTCTATGTTTGAAACGAGCTTTTTCAATACCGGCAAATAGATAGAGAAAACCATCTTCAGGCTTCATGTTCACGGTTCTAAAGCCTAGTACGCCAGAAACCTGTGCTAGCGCTTCAATAATTACAACGCCAGGCAATATGGGGTTATCTGGAAAATGCCCCTGAAATATTTCCTCGTTGTAGGTTACATTTTTAAACCCACGAATAAAATGCCCTTGCTTATAGTCCGTTACCCTGTCTACAAATAGCATGGGATAACTGTGAGGAAGGTATTTTTGAATTTCAATAACGTCCATTAATCTTCGGCCTTGTGCGTTGTTTTATTTTCGAGTGCTGTGACCCGATTGATTAGTTTTTCTATTTGTCTCAGCCTGACGGTATTTCGTCTCCATTCTTTTGAAGGCGCTGCTGGCATTCCAGATGAATATTGTCCAGCACCAACAAGTGAGCGAGTCACCATGCTCTTGCCGGTTATATGAACATCGTCGGCTATGGTTAGATGCCCAGCAATGGCTACCTGTCCACCCATAGTGCAATTTTTACCCACTTTAGTAGTGCCGGCGATACCTATCTGCCCGGCAAGTGCGGTGTGGTCACCAATTTCGACATTATGAGCAATCAAAACTAGGTCATCTATGATGACATTATTACCAATCAGAGTATCGTCGAGGGCTCCGCGCGAGATACTGACATTCGCTCCAATGTCTACTCGATTTCCTATTATCACCCGACCCAATTGGTGTATTTTTACCCAGCCTTTCTTAGACGGCGCAAATCCAAAACCATCTGAACCAATAACGGTACCGCTACTAATTCGACAACCAAGCCCAATTTCCACCTCGTGATAGATGGTAACTTTCGCATCAAGTGTGGACAGCGGGCCTATCACTGAGTTTCGGCCAATACAGCAACCTGCGCCTATATTGCAGTGGTCACCAATATTCGCTCCCGCCTCAATTACCGCAAAGGGCCCAACATTTACGCCCTTCCCTAAATTTGCTTGCTTTGAAATACAGGCCAAATCGGAAATACCTGATTCCTGTTCACTCTGGGCAAATAGCTCAGTTGCTCGGGCATAGGCCAAATAGGGCTCGGCGTGGGCCAAAATCACCTTACCAGTAGCATCCTCAATGAGATCGGGGGGAACTATTAATGCCCCGGCTGAACTGGCCTTTGCCTCTTCTAGGTGCTGCTCGGATACGACAAAGCTTAAATCTGTTGGCATGGCGGATCTCAGGGACGCTATTCCGCTTAGGATTAGGTCCCTGGGCGCACTCAATTGCTCCGCGCCAATGTGAGCGGCAATCTCCTTAATAGAGACTCCAGAGCGTTGCAAGCTTATCTCAGATTATTGCTGAGAAATTTTCTCAGAAAGTAAAGACGTCAAATTGTGGGAATCATCCGCGTCGTAAACAGCAGTTTCGCGAAGTAACAAGGAAATATCTTCTTCAACAATTATCTCTTCCAGAGCCTGAAGCGCTGCTGCATTCATTGAATTAATAATCTCGCCCATTACGCGTTCGCGCTCGGACTGAATTTTTTGGGTGGTTAGCTGTAAATCTGCATCTTTGAATTGGCGAGTACGAGTGTACTGAGCAAAACGTGCATCATCCCAACCGCTTGCTTCGGCACGAGCCTCTCCATCCAAGCTATCCACATCTGCTTGTAGGCTTCGCTGTGTCGCAACTAGCTCGGAATAAGTTGGGTCAGCAGCTAGCCTTTCTAACTCTTGTTGGCCATAAGCACTGTTCAATATCGCTGATTGAATATCAACCACAGCTATGTTTTGCGCCGATACGGCCGATGATGTAAGAATCGCCGAAGCGGCCAAAGTTGCGAGTAAAATCTGTCTAATCACTTACTATCTCCTAGTTTTTTAAAATGTTTGTCCCAGAGTAAATTGGAACATTTCGCGGTCTTCAAATTCTCCGCCATTCACGGGCCGGCCAAAACTAAAGGACATAGGTCCAAATCCGCTGATCCAAGTTACCGCTATTCCGGCAGAATATCTAAGTTCTTTTATGTCTGGCGCGAAACAGTTTAACTGAACTGTCTCAAATATCCCTTCGGGATCTGGCGTACAGTTAGTATCAAATACATTGCCTGCATCGAAATAGAGTGAGGCTTGCACTGCACCCGGGTTTGGTACAAAGGGAGTAGGTATTAAAACTGCTGCGCTAAAAACCGCCAAAACGTTACCGCCAATAGGATTGGGTTCAGAAAACCGCGTAGCTCCCGATTCTCTAGGCCCAAGCTGATTTGTTTCAAATCCGCGAACCGATCCAATACCACCAGCGTAATAGTTTTCAAAGAAAGGCATACGCTCTGTATCGCCGTAAGCTTCTCCATAGCCCAACTGGGTTTCCAGCTTTAATCTGAAATCACCATATATTGGGAAAAACCTTTCTGCGTTCAATGACACCTTGTAGTAAGTAATATCACTGCCGGGCACAGACGCCTCTAGAGCCAAGGACTGCGATGCTCCCGCCGTTGGTAACAGGCCTCTATTAAGACTAGAGCTACCTATGGAGGTATCCAGCTTGAAAATATTAAATGTGGCATCGCCCGCTGGCGCTAACTGAGCAATTTCATTGGAAGCAAAGGAGCCCGTACTAAGGTCCAACTGTTCAAAACCTAGGCCGTAGCGCATATAGCCTGTTTCCGAGATGGGATAACCAAAGTTCATGCTAAAACCCATAATATCAGTTGTATAGGTCGAAATATTAATTTCGCCATAATCAGTAGCTCTCGAAAAGAGAGAAAAACCAGCTGAGACACCTTCAGGAGTGAAGTATGGATTGGTATAGTTAATGCTGTAGCTATCTTGGTATGTGGACTTGTTGACGCTGAATCCCACCGAATTACCAGTGCCCAGAAAGTTATTCTCCGACAGGTTAAACCCCAGCAATACACCTGAATAATCTGCGTATCCTACGCTTGCACTTATTGAGCCTGACGCTTGCTCATCAACCGTATAAATCACATCGATTTGATCCGAAGTTCCAGCGACGGGCTGTGTTTGGGTATCAACTTGAGCAAAAAACCCAAGTCGATCCAATCTTACTTTGCCCAGCTCAATAAGCTGATCGGACGCAGAAGAAGATTCCAGCTGACGCATTTCTCTACGCAATACTTGATCTTCAGTACGTAAATTACCCCGAAACTCAACACGTCTCACATATACACGCTGCTCAGGGGTGATAAAAAAGTCCAACTTAACTTCACCGCTGTCTGATTCGAAATCCGATATATCTTCTACTTCAGCAAAAGTATAGCCTTCGTTTGCTAATCGAGTGGTTAGGTATTCCTTAGTAAGCGTTACTAAAGCCTGAGAATATATTTGCCCCGGCCTCACTACCAGATAGCGTGAAAGTTCTGCTTCAGGAACTACTAAGTCCCCAAGAAAACCCACTTCTGAGATGGTATAAACATCACCTTCATTGATATTCACTGTGATAAATACCGATTTTTTGTCGGGACTAATCGCAATCTGAGTAGATTGGATGCCAAATTCAAAATATCCCTGATTTCGATAGAAGGCTTCCAAACTATCTAAATCTCCGGTCAATTGTTCACGAGAATATCTATCTTTCTTGTCTATCCAGGAAAGCCAGTCTGTATCTTCAAGTTCAAATAATCCCAACAATTCTTTGTCGTCAAATTTTTCATTACCGATGATACTAATCTGCCTAATTGCCGCCTTCTCACCTTCGTCAACATTTAGACGCACGCTAACCCGGTTTCTGGGCAATTCAACAATGTCAGATTCAACATTAGACCCATAGTGCCCCTGAGAAACATATTCCTGAGCGAGAGACCGAGAAACAGCTTCCAATGTAGCAGGTTGCAATATTTGCCCTTCAAATAACCCCGCATCGTTCATTGATTCTAGAAGCGCATCTGTTTCAATAATCTTATTGCCTTCAATCTCAATTGCGGCAATAGCTGGTCGCTCTGTAACTCGAACCACCAAGATGTTGTTATCGCGCTCAATTCTGATGTCCGTAAAAAATCCTGTCGCAAATAGAGCTCGAATGGAATCCTGGACCACCAAATCATCGACAATATCTCCCACACGGGCGGGCATAGCGGCAAAGACCGAACCGGAGGAAACTCTTTGCACACCTTCGATACGAATATCTTCGATTACAAAAGTTTGGGCGAAAATATTTGCCGAAAAGAAGACAAGAAGACTAAGAAGGTTCTTTTTCATTGTTACTACTGAGGGCCTTTTCCTATTAAATAAATATTCACTGCTGGTCCGCGCAGGTGCGCGACGTTACAGGCGACCGAAATCATTGTAAAGGGCAAGGATCATCACACTGAATAACACTGCCATACCAAACCGAATTGCAATACCTTGAACCCACTCACTAAGGGGTGAGCCTTTAACTAATTCAGCTATATAGAAAAGCAGATGGCCGCCGTCTAACACGGGTATTGGAAGCAAATTAACCACCCCCAACATTACACTGAGACCGGCCACAAACATAAAAAAGGATTGCCATCCGGCATCTGCGGAAGCACCCGCATATTTTGCAATGGATATGGGGCCACCTAAGTTTTTAGTTGATATCTGTCCGGTAACTAATTTTTTGAGTGAATCTAGAATTAACACTGAAGTTGAGCCCGTTTGACGCAATGCTTCGATAAAGCTACCAAGAAAAGTAAAGCTAATAGCCCGCCTCAGGTCCGCAGGCCATTCGCCCTGCGCCGCAACCACACCAATTAAACCTATTATCTCTCCGTCTACCAGGCTAGGTTCTGGAGTTATTGACAGTTCAACAGACTCGGACTCTCTAAGAAGAAGGACGCTGATTTTAGAGCCAGGTCGGTCGGAAACATAGCCACGCCACTGTTGCCAAGAATCAACGCCTATTCCGTCCACTGATAGCACCTGATCACCAACTAGCATACCTGCTCGTTCGGCCGCGCCGGTTTCAACAATTTGCCCGAAAATCGCCTCAAGGGGCGGTGCGTAGGGTGTGATACCCAAAGAGGAGAGAAATTCAGGAGACGCAGTATCACCCTGCCATTGCTGAATGGGGATGGATATCTCTTGAGATTGCACAGAACTTCCCAAAGGCTTCACTTCTATAGACAATTCCCCAGATTCACCAATCCGTCGAACTAACTGATCGAAGACCTCACGCCAGGTATCGATAGAGACGCCATCCACTGCAGTTATTTCATAGGAAGGTTCTTGAATACCAGCGAGCAATCCGGCTTGATTTGCGGGAGAACCCTCCTCTATCTCACCGATTAATGGCAAATATCCTGTCATACCACCCATAAAAACAGCCCAATAAAACAAAACCGCTAGTATAAAATTAGCGATTGGCCCTGCGCTCACAATTGCAATGCGCTGCCATACCGACTTATGGCTAAAGCTGAACTGCTGGTCTGCGAGTTCAACTGGTTCCTCTTGTCCCTCTCCGAGCATCTTGACGTAACCGCCCAGAGGAATCGGAGCCAATGCAAACTCTGTATCGCCTTTATTAAAACGCAGAAAGGGTTTACCAAAACCGATAGAAAAACGTAAAACGCGCACTCCACAACGGCGTGCTACCCAATAATGGCCAAATTCGTGCACCGTCACCAGAATAAACAGGGTGACCGCGGCAAATGCTATTGCGTTAAATACGTACATCAAAACATCTCTTGCAAACAATCAAAGCAGTGCTGACGGGCTATTCCGTCCAGTTCTATGACTTCATCTATGCTTACAGGTTCCCTTTCGGTAGCGAAATTTAGAGTTTTTTCCACCAAAAAGGCTATCTCTGTAATTTTGATCTTGCCCTCAATAAAGGCCTGAACTGCAATTTCGTTGGCTGCATTCAGAAAAAGAGGGTAGCTGCCTCCCTTTTTGGCGGCCTCTATTGCTATTCTTAAGCAGTCGAAAGTTTCTATATCAGGCTTTTCGAAACTGAGGCTTGGTCCATTGCACAAATCCAAATAGGAGGAGCCAGAGCTAATTCGATCGGGGTACCCCAGCCCGTGAGCAATGGGAGTACACATATTCGGTGTACCCAATTGCGCCAACTGCGATCCATCATCAAATTCAACAAGCGAATGAATAATACTTTGAGGGTGCACCAATATCTCAATAGTCTCTGGCGGCACTCCAAACAACCAGCAGGCTTCGATCAGTTCTAGACCTTTGTTCATTAAGGTTGCTGAATCAACACTGATTTTCTTACCCATCTCCCAGTTGGGGTGAAGGAAGGCTTGCCCAGGCGTTACTTTAGAAAGTTCATCCTTTGTATAGCCTCGAAAAGGCCCGCCAGAAGCGGTTAACAATATTCGGCGGACTTTCGGCTGGTATTGTTGATCCTTAGGAAGACATTGAAATATAGCGTTGTGTTCGCTATCAAGAGGTAATAACTCAGCACCAGATCGCTCAACCTCAGATATAAACAATCGTCCAGCACAAACCAAGGCCTCTTTATTCGCCAGTAAGATACGCTTTCCTGCCTTAACAGCCGCGAGAGTAGGTAGCAGCCCCGCTGCACCGACAATGGCTGCCACAACGGTATGAGTACCCTTATCTTCCGCAACCGTTTGCAGGGCACAGGCGCCGGACAGAATTTGAATTTCCAAATCGGGAAGTTCTGCCTCGACGCGATTGCGAAGCTCTTGCTCTAAACTCACGTCAGCAATAACCGCAAAACTTGGTTTGAATTCACTTATTTGAGCAACCAAACCATCGATATCAGTATTAGCCGTAAGCGCTCTGATCCTGAACTTCTCAGGGTGCAATCGAATCACTTCAAGCGTGCTTTGACCTATGGATCCGGTCGCTCCCAGTAAACAAATATCTATCACGTTAACTCAGAGCTGAAAACAGCATGGTCGCTAATACAAAAAATGGAGTGGCCGCAAGAAGCCCATCAATACGATCTAGGATGCCTCCATGACCTGGAAGCAGGTCACCACTGTCTTTTACACCACTATGACGCTTAATTGCGCTCTCAGTTAGGTCACCCACTATAGATAGTAAGCTAGCGCCCAAGATCAAGGCAACAATAAAGGAATTGGATATTGGGGAGAAATCAATTAGTACAACGAGAATTCCGGCCAATATAAAATTGCCCACAAAACCTCCAAGGGCTCCTTCCATAGTCTTTGCGGGGCTTATGTCAGCGGCCAATTTATTGCACCCAAAGCGACGCCCAGCTAGGTAGGCAAAAGTATCAGCAACTGCAACCAGTCCAACTAATAGCGTAACTCGCCACTCCCCATCAGGAAGAGTCTTAAGCCAAACCAACCCTAGAGATGCTGATAGCAGAAATACCGCCCCAGAAACTGCAACGAGCCAAGTATTACTAAATACCGCTTGTGATTTCCGGTAGAAAATCAATAGCGGAATCGCCAAAATCCAGAGAGAAAATGCCAGTACCACCAAAGGTAACAGAGCGCCCGCCAATCCATCCAACTGAACAAGAAAGAAAACATAGGAAAGAGCTAAGCCAATTACGTAAGCTATTTGCAGTAAAAGCCCAAAGCCGCAGAGCTGGCTCCACTCTCGAGCCGCAACTATTAGGACGGCACCTGCCACCACCACAAAAAGACCTGGCACAGGTAAAAATATTGCCACCAAAAACAATGCGCCAGCGCTAATCCCCGTTGTTAGCCGGGCTATCACTTAGCTTACCTTCTTATTATTCTGTGCCTGATCGGCTAAAGCATTGGCACCAAATCGTCGCTGCCTTCTGTGGTACTCTCGGATCGCTTTCTGGAACCAGTGGCAGTCAAAATCTGGCCAATAACACTGACTGAAAAACAACTCTGCATAGGATAACTGCCAAAGTAAAAAATTACTTACTCTAGTTTCTGCCCCCGTTCGTATCAGTAAATCGAGTGGAGGGAATTCACTTAAACAAACTGCCTTCTGAAAACTTTCTTCAGTAATATCAGCGGGAATAATATTTCCAGCAGCAACGTCCTCAGCAAGAGAACGGGCTGCTTGTGCAATGTCCCATTGTCCGCCGTAGTCAGCAGCCACCACCAGAGTCCTAGAACCCTTAGATGTTTGATCCTCCACTTGCATAATGAGTTTATTCAGTCGCGCGCTAAAACGATCTCTACGGCCTATCACCTTGAGCCGAACGCCTCTTTTAACAAGTTCTTTGCGGTAGTGGCGAAGTGAAGAAGCAAATAAGGTCATAAGCCCCCTGACTTCCTGCTTAGACCGGTTCCAATTTTCACTACTAAAAGCAAATACCGTTAAGACACTTATTGATTCCGCTTCACAGGCAGCTATAACATCTCTCAGCCGATTTGCTCCTGCCTCGTGGCCAGATAATGTAGGTAGCCCCCTATCGCTCGCCCAGCGGCTATTGCCATCCATAATAATGGCAACATGATTAAGAGAGTTTGGTTCGGTGGAAGACATATGGAAGGATTCTTAAAGACCTAAATTTCCATCAAATCAGCTTCTTTTTTGACCAGTAATTTGTCAACATCGACGACAAATTGATCTGTTATTTTTTGAATATCGTCGTGAGCTTTGCGCTCTTCGTCTTCACTAATTTCTTTTTCTTTAAGTAAGTCCTTCAGTTGAGACAACGAGTCTCGTCTAACATTTCGAACGGAAATACGAGCAGACTCGGCTTCTTGTTTGGCCTGCTTGGTATAGTGTTTTCGGGTTTCTTCGGTAAGTGCGGGCATAGGAATTCGGATCACGGTTCCGGCAGTGGCTGGATTTAGACCGAGATCGGCTTTCATTATTGCCTTTTCGATTTCCTGCACCATGGATTTCTCCCAGGGAGTAACCATTAGGGTGCGAGCGTCTTCAACATTTACATTTGCGACCTGATTTAGTGGCATATCAGATCCGTAATAGCTCACATGGATACCATCTAATAGGTTTGGATGAGCTCGACCGGTTCGTATCCGGCTAAAAGCGCTATTCAGCGCTTCGATAGATTTACCCATACGCAGACCGGTTTCCTTTTTAATCTCTTCGATCATGTTGATTCCCCTGCAGATCTTTCTGTAGCGATTTTGCCAGCTACGTTAGCTGTAACGCCATCAACTAGCCGATCGGTAACAAGAGTGCCTTCGTCTTCTCCGACAACTACAGAAAGCAAGGCACCAACTTTGGACATTCTAAATACCCGCAGCGGCATACGATGGTCGCGACACAAGCAAATTGCAGTCAAGTCCATTACACCCAGTTTTTCATTTAACACTTGGTCGTATGTCAGCCTACTATAGAGCTTAGCGTCGTTGTGCTTCATAGGGTCTTTATCGAAGACTCCATCGACCTTGGTCGCTTTAAGTACAATATTTGCATCAACTTCGATAGCTCTCAGGCAAGCTGCAGAGTCGGTAGTAAAGAAGGGATTACCTGTACCAGCTGCGAAGATAACCACATCACCCTGAGCAAGGTAACGCATAGCTAAACGCCTATCGTAGTGCTCTACTATTCCACCAATGGGAATTGCGGACATAACGTGACTGGTAATATTGGAACGCTCCAGAGCGTCTCTAAGCGCCAGGGCATTCATAACAGTGGCAAGCATGCCCATATGATCGCCGGTAACCCGATCTAAGCCGGCCGCACTCAGTGCTTCACCACGAAACAAATTACCGCCACCAACTACAAGGCCTAGCTGAACACCAATTCCAACAAGCTGGCCGATTTCCAAGGCCATTTTGTCTAGAACCTTAGGATCAATGCCAAAACCAACCTCTCCACTAAGTTCTTCACCGCTCAGCTTAAGAAGGATGCGTTTATATTTTCGCTCTTTTTTCTTACCGGAATTGACCATCGGATGCTCTTTTAATTAACCGTTTGCTCCTGCCACTTGAGCCGCAACTTCAGCCGCGAAGTCCTCCTGTTTTTTCTCGATACCTTCACCCACTTCGAAGCGGGTAAATCCTAGAATATCAGCGCCAGCAGCTTTAAGCAGTTTACCGACCGTCTGATCGGGGTCTTTTACAAAAGCCTGCTCAACAAGTGAGTTTTCAGCGAGATACTTGCGCACCCGCCCTTCCACCATTTTCTCAATAATTTCAGCTGGCTTACCAGATTCAGCCGCCTGCGCAGCAAAGATCTCTCTTTCCTTCGCAACAGCTTCTTGGGACATATCTTCAGGCTTTGGCACTTGGGGGTTAACTGCAGCCACATGCATAGCAATATCTTTTGCTAATGCGCCATCACCGCCCTGCAATTCAACCAGTACACCAATTCGGTTATTGCCATGAATATAGGTCCCTAAAACTGCGTCAGATGCTTTTGATTCGAAACGACGGACCGTTATGTTCTCACCAATTTTCTGAATCAATGCTTCGCGTGCTTTTTCGAGGTCTTCACTCATCAACTCTTCAACTGTCGCTGCTGAGCTGGATAAGGCAGCGTCAGCCACGTCTCCAACAAAGGCTAGAAAACTATCATCTCGGGCAACAAAATCAGTTTCGCTGTTCACTTCAACCAAAACCGCTTTTCCGGCTTCGAAGCGAAGAGCGATAATACCCTCAGCGGCAACACGGCCCGCTTTTTTTGCAGCTTTCATGCCACTTGATTTACGCATATTCTCAATGGCTAATTCGCTGTCGCCTGCAGCGTCAACTAATGCCTTTTTACATTCCATCATGCCAAGGCCCGTGCGCTCGCGCAGGTCTTTTACCATTAAAGCGGTAATCGCAGACATAATTATTCCTCTTAAATTAGAGCGTCAAATGCCACACGAAGGTGGCATCATCACATAGATTATAAAAATCGATTTAGGTAACTATTGCCCTAATATCAATCTTCCTTTTTTTCTTTCTCGGCGGCTTCTTCTGTAGCTTCTTCAGCTGCCTCTTCTGAAACCGCTGCAACAACTTTTTCCGCGACTTCCGCCTCGGGAGCAATTTCTTCGGTTAATTCAGTCGCTTCAGTTTCGACGGCTGCTTCAGTTTCAACAACCGCTTCAACTTCGGCAGCAACTTCTTCAGCAGGAAGGGTTTCAGCTACAGCCTCTTCAACTTCTACAAATTCATCTTTTGAAGACACTTGACTGGCACCAGATATACGGCCGGCAATAATTGCGTCAGCAGCAGCAGCCACATATAGCTTAATTGCGCGAATTGCGTCGTCATTGCCAGGAATAACAAAATCAACGCCATCCGGATTGCTATTGGTATCTACAATTCCAATAACGGGAATGCCGAGCTTGTTTGCTTCATTAATAGCTATACGCTCATGATCTACGTCGACTACAAATAGTGCATCTGGAAGACCGCCCATATCCTTAATACCACCAATGGATAAGTTCAGCTTGTCCATTTTACGCTGGCGCATTAATGCTTCTTTCTTAGTCAGTTTGGTGAGAGTTCCGTCAGCAGTTTGCTGCTCCAGCTCACGAAGTACGCGAATAGAGGCGCGAATAGTTTTGTAGTTAGTGAGCATGCCGCCCAACCAGCGATGGCTGACATATGGCATATCACTGCGTTCAGCTTGTTCTGCAATGATTTTGCTTGCAGCACGCTTGGTGCCTACAAAAAGAATTTTATTGTTATTGCTCGCGAGCTGTTGAAGATAGGCAAGGGCTTCATTGAAAGCCGGCAGCGTATGCTCGAGGTTAATAATATGGATTTTGTTTCGGGGCCCGAAGATATAGGGCTCCATTTTGGGATTCCAAAAACGGGTTTGGTGGCCAAAATGCACACCAGCCTGCAACATGTCACGCATGCTTACACTAGTCATATTTACTCCAAGTTATGGGTTAGGCCTCTGCGAATCCCCTTCTACTAACTCCAGGTTTTGAGACCGAAGAGCACCCAGTAAAAAGTGTCGAAACGCGTGAGTCGTTAAGTTAAAAAAACGCCACTTATGCAGCGGCGCGCTTTATACCATATCCACACACCCGGTTAAAGGGTTGGACGCAGAAGAATTAGCTATATAACTCTTAGAGAAATAACACCTTCCACTTCAGCGATACTGGATTTCAGGCTATCGCCAACTTCGCCTACAACATCAATGATGTTATAGGCTAAATCGTTACGGCTGCGGTTAAGCATATCCACGACATTTATATTCGCGTCCGCTAATACAGACAGTACGCTGCCCAAGACTTTCGGCACGTTTTCATTAGCAAAGGTTATTCGAGCGCCTCCATTTCGAGCCATTGAGGCCGCTGGGAAATTAACCGAGTTTTTGATATTACCTGACTCGAGGTAATCCATAAGCTGGTCCGCAGCCATAATTGCGCAGTTCTCTTCTGCCTCGGCTGTACTCGCACCAATGTGCGGCATAGGAATAACATCTGAGCGGCCGGATAAAGCCAATGTCGGAAAATCAGTTACAAATCGACGTAATTTGCCAGTATCCAAAGCCGCGATAGCAGCCTCCACGTTAACTACCTGCTCACGCGCAAAGTTCAAAAGAACCGTACCCTCTTTGCAAAGCGCCAGTTTTTTTGAGTCGATAAGATTTTCTGTGGCTGGAATCGCAGGAACATGTATGGTGATAAAATCAGCGCGAACCATTAAGGACTCAACACTATCCATTTTCTCAACACGGCGAGACAACCTCCAAGCAGCTTCAACAGAAATTGAAGGATCAAATCCAATAACCTTCATACCAAGCTCAACGGCTGCATTTGATACCAGTGCACCGATCGCGCCTAAACCAATTACCCCTAGTGTTTTGCCTCGAATTTCAGAGCCGGCAAACCGTTTTTTCTCTTTTTCGAGCAACTTCGCCAATTCAGCGTCCTCTATAATGCCTTCAAGGTTGCGAACAAAATCGATTCCGCCGGCAATGTCGCGGCAGGACATCAATATGCCCGTAAGCACTAGCTCTTTAACGGCATTTGCGTTCGCACCTGGAGTATTGAATACAACCACACCTTTAGCACTGTAATCTTCAACCGGTATGTTATTTGTTCCGGCTCCAGCTCTAGCAATTGCAGTCAATCTATCCGGAATCTCTTGCCCGTGGAGTTTGTGACTACGCAAAACATACGCATCTGCAGATTTTACATCTGGCCCAACATCGTAGCTGTCAGCCGGAAAACGTGACAAACCTTTATCGGATATAGCGTTGTAAGTCTTAATCTTGTACATGAATAGCCCCGTGTTTTCCTATTTCTTTAATTCTGAACTAATGAGCTTAAGCTCTACCTGCCAACTTCAGTAAAGGCCCAATCTAGCCAAGGCAACAAAGCCTCAATATCGGTTTTTTCAATAGTGGCACCACACCAGATTCTAAGTCCGGCCGGTGCATCACGATAAGCGCCAATATCATAGGCTACCCCCTCGGCATCAAGTAACTTCACAAGCTGCTTGACCTGATCATCTCCGAGCTTAAGCGACAAGCAAACGCTTGTGTTGGATCGTATCGATTCATCCGCAGCCAAAAAGCTTATCCAATCGCGCTGATCCACAAAACTCTCCAACACAGCCAAATTCGCGCGAGATCTACTTACAGTTCCGTGTAATCCGCCAACAGAGTTCACCCAGCGCAGTGCGTCCAAATAATCTTCAACGCACAGCATTGAGGGTGTGTTGATAGTAGCGCCTTTGAATATTCCCTCTATCAATTTTCCGGCTTTAGTAAGTCGGAAAATTTTCGGCAAGGGCCAAGCCGGCACATAGCTCTCTAACCTTTTAACGGCGCGAGGGCTAAGAATAAGCACCCCATGCGCGCCCTCACCACCTAACACCTTCTGCCAGCTGTAGGTACAGACATCAATTTTGGACCAATCAACATCCATGGCAAATACGCCGGAAGTTGCATCGCAAAAAGTAAGCCCCTCCCGCGTGTCCGATATCCAATCCAAATTCGGAACCTTTACTCCGGAAGTAGTTCCGTTAAGAGTAAAAATAATATCTTTTGAGGGATCTGCTATTGAGAGATCTGGCAGCTGGCCATAATCGGCGGTATGAACTTCAACCTGCTCAAGTTTCAGCTGCTTTACAACATCTGCGACCCAACCTGAACCGAATGATTCCCACGCAAATATCTGAACCGCTTTAGGTCCCAAAAGCGACCACATAGCCATTTCGAACGCGCCCGTATCAGAACCTGCAACAATACCCAGCCTATAACCCTCAGGGAGCCCCAGGATGTCCTTGGACATATCTATGGCTTCCGCTAGCGCTGCCTTACCGATGCTGGAACGATGTGATCGGCCTAAGGTTGCCTGGCTCAAAGAAGCCAAATCATAGTTGGGGCGCTTGGAACAAGGGCCGGAAGAAAAGTTGGGATTTTGTGGTTTAGCAGCAGGTTTCATATATCGATGACACTTTAAATAAATTAATACGCCGCTCAATTGGACGGTTCGGATATTAGGTGGCTAAAATAAGCGGATAAAAAACTCTTTAGCCGCTCCGAAAAACGGGCGGAATTGTACCGTCGTTTCCGAGGCAATGCACCATCAACAGAACGAGAATTACCGCGAATAAAATTCATCTCTTCAGGCATCGATTGAAACTGCCTGAAACCAACAAAAACTGTACAATGTGCGGCTTATAATTACGCCCTTTTATAATTTACCACTATGCCTGTAAACCTTAAAAACCCTGATGAATATGAAAAGATGCGCGTTGCCGGCCGGCTAGCTGCTGACGTGCTTGAAATGGTTGCACCCAAGGTGGTTGCTGGCATATCAACTGGTGAATTAGATCGAATTTGCCACGCCTACATTGTTGAGGAACAGAAAGCGATACCCGCCCCACTCAATTATCGTGGCTTCCCTAAATCAATCTGCACTTCTGTAAACCAAGTGGTATGCCATGGTATTCCAGATGACAAGCGCATCCTGAAGAACGGCGACATAATTAATATCGATGTAACAGTTATTAAAGATGGCTACCACGGTGATACCAGTAATATGTTTTTTATTGGCGAAGCTCCCGCGCATGCTCAAAGACTTTGCGGAATAGCCCAAGAGTGCCTGTATAAGGCTATCGACTTGGTAAAACCCGGAGCTACCCTAGGGGATATTGGACACATAATTCAAAAGCACGCAGAAGCAAATTACTATTCTGTGGTCCGCGACTATTGTGGCCATGGAATCGGCCAGATTTTCCATGAAGACCCACAGGTTCTGCATTACGGCAAAGCCGGTACTGGCTTATTACTAGAGCAGGGGATGACCTTTACGATTGAGCCCATGATCAACGCCGGAAGCTATCGAACTCACTTGAAACCAGACGAGTGGACTGTAGTGACCAAAGATGGACGACTTTCAGCGCAATATGAACACACCATGGGTGTTACCGCCGATGGTGTTGAAGTTTTCACTAAACGCTCGAACGAATCATTTTGAATTTATTTGGCAACCCACAGCGCATGGTGCGCCCTGCCTTTGGTGAATTGAGTTTCTTTGCCGAAGATCGATTTGAAAAGGCGCTTCTAAACTGCGCGCCTAGCGAACGTGTTGAACTGTTCCGCGCCACCTTAAACGCCGGCGATGAGCACCTGTTTAATCGATTTAGAGAGGGCGAAGACGTAATGCGCCTGACTCGGGAACGCGCAAAATTTATTGACCGGCTAATTTTCTACGCCTGGTCAGAATTCAAGTGGGACAAAAATATTGCTTTGCTTGCTGTTGGTGGCTATGGCCGATCCGAGATGCACCCGCAGTCCGATATCGATCTCCTCTTTTTAACTAGGAATGATAACCACACCAGTTATCGCGAATCTATTCAGGGATTTACAACCTTGCTTTGGGACCTGCAGTTGAAGATTGGTCACAGCGTCCGCACTCCCAAGCAGTGCGCGCAGATAGCAAAAGCCGACGTAACTGTCCTAACCAATCTAATCGAAGCGCGAACTATTCTCGGAGACGACGAGCTACGATCGCAAATGGAGCGCCTCGTAGCGCCTGAAAAAATCTGGCCTATTGACAAATTCTACAAAGCTAAAGCGGAAGAACAGAAGTGTCGCTACGAGAGACACGGCATTGTAGAATATGACATGGAGCCAAACACAAAAGAGTCTCCTGGCGGGTTGCGCGACATTCAAACTATTCATTGGATCGCAAAACGTATTTATGGCGTTTCCAGTATTGAAGAGCTGGCCGGCAACGGAATTTATACTGAAGAAGAGTATGTAAGTCTTTCTGCGGCTAGACGCTTCCTTTCAAGGGTTCGATTTGGACTACACATGCACACGGGCAAGCCGGTAGACCAACTTCAGTTTGAAAACCAGCGTGCCTTGTCCGAGCTTTTTGGCTACCGGGATACACCTCAACGCCTAGCGGTAGAGGTCTTCATGCAAGACTACTACCGAAGCGTAACCGTAATTCGTGAGATTAATGACGTACTTATGCAGGTTATGTCGGATCATCTGTCGTCGGCAGAGTCCAAAAAAATTAGAGTAGTTAATGATAGGTTTCAAATTCGTGATGGTTATCTTGAGGCCCGTCGAGCTTCGGTTTTCGCAGATCATCCCTCTGCACTTTTAGAAATATTTGTCATTCTTTCTCGCGACAAAAAAATTCAGGGCGTAAAAGCCTCAACGATTAGATTACTGCGTGAATACGGCCACTTAATAGACGATGAATTTCGTGACCAAGAGGAGAATAAAACGCTTTTCCTGAAGTTAATTCGATCTCCAAACCATCTTTCTATCCCACTGCAAATGATGGCTAGATACGGGATATTAGGCCGATACTTACCAGAATTTGGCGCAATCACTGGCCTGCCTCAACACGACCTATTTCATATATACCCAGTAGATGTGCATACCCTCAATGTTGTCCGCAATATTCGTCACTTCGGTTTGCCGGATAGCAGCCTGCATTCACCTATATCAACTTATATTTTTAGCACCCTGAGAAAACCCGAACTACTAGTGATTGCGGGGCTATATCACGACATAGCCAAGGGCCGTGGCGGTGACCACTCTGCACTAGGCGCTCATGATGTGCAGGCGTTTGCCGAGAGGCATGGTTATACCTCTCGTGAAGTAAAAGTCATGATGTGGCTCGTTGAAAATCACTTGCTGATGTCAAGGATTTCTCAACGAGAAGATATCTCTGATCCAAATGTGATTAAGCGTTTTGCTCACCATGTAGGAGAGGAAACAAACCTGAACCTTCTTTATGTGCTTACGGTCGCAGATATTAATGCGACCAACCCGACGCTATGGAGTAACTGGCGAGCATCTTTAATGCGCCAGCTATATATGGAAACCCGCAAAGCGCTTCGCCTTGGTATTGAGAACTCATCAGGCAAGCAGGAACTAATTCAGGAAACCAGGGAGGCGGCATTGCCAATCCTGGAAAAAAAAGGCATCTCCAAAGAAATTGCGGAGAATATCTGGGCAGCATCAAGTGATGCATATTTTCTTAAAGAATCACCTGAAGATATTGCCTGGCATACCGAACTCGCCAGTCGCCATAAAAACCCCGCTGAGCCGATAGTTATAGTAAAACCCTATATTTCTAACCGCCGCGAACGAGCCACCATGATTTTGGTGCGCCTTAAGCAGTCCGCAAATATTTTTGTAGCCGTCGCGGTGGCCATTGACCAAGCCGGCCTTAATATTCAAGACGCACGCATTTATGATAGCGGAGACGTCACCCTGAGTTGTTTTTATGTACTCAATGAAGACTATAAGCCCTTGGGTAAAGATTCTGAGAGGGCAGAACGGCTTGAACGATCCGTTCGCGAAGAATTACAGACTATTGATGACTATCACCAGGTACTAGGTGCCCGAACCAAAAGAGTTCTTAAGCAATTTCCAGTTCCCACTCAAGCTACACTCTCGAAAGTGCAAAAGCATACGATGCTCGAGGTAGTTACCGCCGACAGACCCGGGCTATTGGCAGTTATTGGCCAAATATTTGTGGAGCTCAATATACGGTTGTACAGTGCTCGAATAACCACCCTTGGCGAACGAGTAGAAGATATTTTTATTATTTCTCTTCCTGATGGAACAGCAATTGTAGATACAAAACTTGGTGGCCAGCTAACTAACTCAATTTGCGAAACTATAGATCAGCGCGTTGAAGCAATTGCCTCATAAAACAGCATGAATCCTCGCCTAGGCCTATTGAAGCCCTACCCCTTTACTCGTTTAGATGCGCTTCTGGCTAATTCACAGACAAATCCTGACTTAGAACTTATTACTCTCTCGATAGGTGAACCCAAGCATTCAGCTCCAGCAATAGTATTGGAAGCGCTTCAAAGTGCTTTAGCAGAAGTGCAAAAATACCCTGCGACAGCGGGTAAAATAGAGCTAAAACAAGTAATCGCCAACTGGGTAAATAATCGATTCGAGCTATCTGAAAATGGCCTGTCAGCCAATTCTCAAGTACTGCCGGTAAATGGCACACGCGAAGCGCTATTTGCTATTGTTCAAGCCCTAACCGATCCCAATAGAACTAAGGGCGCTGTCGGAATGCCTAATCCCTTCTATCAAATATATGAAGGGGCCGCATTACTGGCGGGCAAAACTCCGATCTATTTCAACAGCCACTCTAAGAGCAATATGCAGCCTGATTGGCGACAAATCTCTGATGCAGAATGGCAACAAATGGAATTGTTATTTATCTGCTCGCCCGGCAATCCTTCAGGAACATATATTGACCTGGAAGATATCTGCTATTTGATAGAGCAAGCGGATCTGCACGATTTTGTGATTGTGAGTGACGAGTGTTATTCCGAACTGTATTTGAACCCAAGCCATAAAGCACCAAGCATTTTGCAGGCTTGCAAAAAGCTGGGAAGAACCGACTTCTCTAGATGTTTAGCATTCCACTCCCTATCAAAACGGTCCAATCTTCCTGGGCTCCGCTCAGGATTTGTAGCCGGCGATGACAAGCTTCTCACCGACTTTCTGCTCTATCGCACATACCACGGCTCTGCAATGCCCGGATATGTGCAGGAGGCAAGCATTCAAGCTTGGCAAGATGAGACTCATGCAGAAATAAATCGGCAGTTATATAGAGATAAATACCAAGCAGTGTTGCCAAAGTTGGCCGATCATTTCGAATTTACAGAGCCAGAGGCCGCTTTTTATCTTTGGCTGGACACTCCCATAGATGACCAAGAATTCGCTAAACGGCTATATGAGGAAAAGAGCGTGAAGGTGGTGCCCGGAAGTTTATTGGCGCGCGATACTGAAGAGGGTAACCCAGGACAAAATAAAATTCGTATCGCGCTGGTAGCATCAGTAGATGAGTGTATTGAAGGCATAGATCGGTTGCTTCAGTTCACCTCTTCGCTCTCTTCGGCACTTTCATCGACAAACTCGTCGCCAAAACCCGATGCGTAAACTCGAACGGGTTCACTACATAAGCGAGAGGCTGGCTGAGCTCTATCCAGACCCACCGATTCCCCTTAATCATTCAGACCCCTTTAGTCTTTTAGTAGCAGTATTGCTCTCAGCCCAATGTACTGACGTTCGTGTAAATACCGTTACACCTGAATTATTTAGGCTGGCAGACACTCCCGAGAAAATGGCCCAACAAAACCATGAGAGTATTCGCGCAATAATTCGACCCTGCGGACTGTCCCCTCAGAAATCGAAAGCAATACAGGGACTTTCAAAGATATTGGTAGATAGGCACGGCAGCGAAGTACCCAAAAGTTTTAAAGCGTTGGAAAAACTTCCTGGTGTCGGTCACAAAACTGCGGGCGTAGTTATGGCCCAGGCCTTTCAATGTCCTAGCTTTCCGGTGGATACACACATTCACCGTTTAGCTCAACGCTGGAAACTAACCAGTGGCCATAATGTCACCACTACGGAAGCCGATTTAAAGCGTTTATTCCCAGAAGAACGCTGGAATAAGTTACACCTACAAATAATTTACTACGCCCGTGAACATTGTCAGGCAAGAGCTTGTTTCGGCCTCGAATGTGACATATGTAAGCACTGCTTTCCTGAACGCAAAAGAAAAATAGTCACTCGAAAGGCTTAACTTCTTCAAAATCAGCACCCCTTTGTCAACTCGGATGTCAATTTTTTAGTCAATAAATATTGACATTATCTAAAATTGAGACAAGATACATCAAAAATTTGAGCATAAAATAAACCTATGTTGACACTTTCTGAGGTATTACCTCTTTTTGAAGGCAAGAAATCGCTGCTTGCAGAGCATCTTGGCATCAGCCGACAAGCGGTATCTCGCTGGAACACGGATGCCCCTATTCCCGAGAAACATGAGCTTAAGCTGCGCCACCAAATAATAGGCTGGGACGAGAACACACCTATTGAAAAAAGTAACTCTAAGTTAACAGGAAATATCCACAGCTCTAGCAAATTAAACAATGTGAATTATGAAATTCGCGGGCCGGTACTTGAAGAGGCATATCGGCTTGAGGAGGAAGGTCACCGAATAACCAAGCTCAATATAGGAAATCCTGGTGCGTTTGGGTTTCATGCACCTGAGGAAATTATTCAAGACGTAATCTACAACCTCAGTTCCGCTGAAGGTTACTGTGAATCCCGTGGATTATTTTCAGCGCGAAAAGCGGTAATGCAAGAGTGTCAGTTACGTGGAATTCCCAATGTGGGAATTAATGACATTTATATGGGCAATGGCGTCAGCGAATTGATTTTTATGTCGCTACAGGCTCTGCTTGAAAACGGCGATGAAATACTTATTCCAGCCCCGGACTACCCTCTTTGGACAGCTTCTACAGTTCTAGCGGGCGGTCGCGCAGTACATTACCTCTGTGATGAACATCAGGACTGGGAACCCGATCTTGAAGATTTGGAGTCAAAAATCACAAATCGCACTAGAGGCATTGTGGTAATAAACCCCAATAATCCAACTGGCGCGGTCTACAGCAAAGAGACTCTAAAGCGCATTGCAGTATTAGCCGAAAAGTATAACTTGATTGTGTTCGCTGATGAAATATACGACAAGGTGCTATACGACGGAGCCGTTCACACTCCCTTCGCTACGATAACCGGAGAGTGTTTAGTAATTAGTTTTGGAGGACTTTCGAAGAACTATCGACTGGCAGGCTTTCGCTCTGGCTGGTTGGTTGTTAGCGGCGCTAAAGAAAAAGCAAAAGACTATTTGGAAGGCATCAATATTTTGGCATCCATGCGCCTTTGTGCAAATGTACCGGGGCAACTTGCGGTGCAAACAGCTCTTGGGGGGTACCAAAGTATTAAGGACTTGGTGTTACCTAGCGGCCGCCTCAAGCAGCAGAGAGATGTTGCTTGGCAAGCGTTAAATGACATACCTGGCGTAAGCTGTGTCAAACCCAAGGGAGCGCTTTATCTCTTTCCAAAATTGGATCCAAAGATTTACCTGATAGACGATGATGAGAAATTTGTTTTTGATTTGCTAAAGAGCAAGCAACTGCTTTTAGTGCAAGGAACCGCCTTTAATTGGCCGACACCTGATCATTTACGTATTGTTTTCCTTCAACAGCACGAAGAATTGCAGCTTTCCATTGACAAACTAGGTCATTTCCTCAAAAAATACAGGCCTTAAAATGTACACCATGAATTGGTGTATTTGTATCTACATTTGGGGAAGAAAAGTTGAGTAATCAAAATAATAAGAAAACAGAAGATGTCGAATCAGAAATCGATTTTCATGAAGCCGCGGTGATAAATGAAAAAGGGGAAGAGGTAGCTATCACGGAAGAAATGGTCCGAGAAGCAATAAATAAGATTGACCAGAAAGCCCACTCTGAATCGGGTAGTTAATATTTAGCGCTCAGGTTCTAAGAAACCAAAAGCTTGTAAGTGCGAAATATCAGAACTGAACTCAGAGACTTCTGTTCTATGCGCGTAATTCTTCCGCAAGAAATCAAAGCCCTCTGCACCAGCGCTAAGACTAGCGCGAAGGACTGCATCATCTCTGCGTGGGTCATAGACTTCTAATAATGCAGTGCTCCAATCCCCACTCTCGCTATTGCAGAGATTTTCTGTTCTAACGATTTCTGGCTCGAAAGGGATATTGAACTGGTTAAAAAGTGCCTCGAAGACAAATTGGCTTCCTCGTGACTTCGCCGCGGCGGAATATCCAGCGATATGCGGCGTTGCTATTTCGCAAGCATCAACTATCTCAGGATCTATCGAAGGCTCACCGGACCAAACATCAAATATTAATCGAATATCAGGCCGTATTTTCAACACCCGTTTTAGGGCTTGTTCATTGATAACCTCACCTCTACCGGCATTTATCAATAGTGCCCCCTGAGGAATCTGAATCAACTGATCGTAGCTCAGCATGTTTTTAGTCGGATATTGCCCTGTTACAGTTAATGGTGTGTGCAGGCAAATAACCTCCGAAGCGAGAACTTCATCTAGGCCAACCAGGTTCGATTGCTGCTTAGAAGTAAGAAAGGGGTCGTAACATAGGCATTGAGTGTTCAGTTTTTTCAAGGCTTGGTAAAGCTGCCCGCCAACCTGCCCACAGCCAATAATTCCAAAATTACGCTCTCTCGGGTCCAGTCCAATCGCCGCTAGGGAGCAGAACACGTAATCAACTACTGACTGTGCATTACTTCCTGCCGCATAGACGCATGGGATGGCCCTATCTCTAAGGTACTCCATATCTAAATGGTCAACACCCGCTGTGGCGCTAGCTACAAACTTTACGGAGCTTCCTTCTAATAAATCTCTGCCTACTTTGGTGACCGAGCGAACTAGCAACGCATCGGCTTCTCTCAAGTGCTCTAATTTTAATCTGCGCCCTGAAAACCTAATAATTTCAACATCTGGCACATAAAATCTGGAAGGAATTGGAATATTTTCATCAACAATAACTTTGGTCAAAATTCTGTCTCAATAATTTCTGAAGCGGATATTAATAGCTCACCGCTCGAGTTTCGTAGTGCGCTTATAAACTGATTTGAGCGTACAAGGCTATTATTGCTCAGATATTCAATGGCGAAGTTTTTCATTTGTTCCACAAAGTAAATTGGCAAAGGCTCAGCAACTCCACCTTGAAGATTCAAATTATCCACGCTTGGCTGGAAAGGCACTCCTGCAGCAGATGAAAACAACCACTCAAGGGACTGTGAGCGAGACTCGACCAGAAAGAATGCTTTCTGCTGGTTAGCATCGCGTCCGTCAGGAGCATACCAATATCCGTAGTCTAGTAGCTCGCGACGCTTGGCACCCGCGACACACCAATGAGCGGCCTCGTGCAAGGCACTTTGAACATAGTCTAGTTTGTAACAAACTTGGGCGATGCTCTTAATTTCTGAAGGCTCAATGCGTGAGGGCGCGAAATTTGGAGGAATATATTCCGGTTCTTCAAATCCCCCTAACAGGCATACATTGTGGCTGCCAGAAAAGCTAGAGTTAAAAATTTGTTCGACTTGAGTATGGGTCAGAGCCAAGAAAAATAACTCGAAAAAGAAAGGGCTTATTGGAACTTAGGTATCCGATTAGTAAATCACAAAAAAACCTATACAACAAGATGTTGTGTTTTTTTGAGAGCGTTATAGCTTATCTAGTAGTGCGCGATAAATCAGCCGTAAATCCACTACTTTAGGGGGTACCGATGGGCTCAACCCTTGACGTAGATTTTTCAAGTAACGTAGTTGATATTTTTTCGGGAGACACCTGGTCAGAAAAGCGACAGAAACGCTTTACCAGATTAGCGCCAGAAATCGATGACATGGAAATACTCTAAACCAACGAGCAAAATCCAAAAAAAACTTTTTATTCTTAAGATCCTCTGCTGGGGTCTTCGCGAAAACGGCGAAATCCATGGCCTGGATCCCTGGCTCGATAAGATACTTCCCTACACAGAAATAGACGACGCTCTTCAGGGTAGTTGGCAGGGATATTTTGATCCTGGCATTGAGAAGATATATTTTGAGCCGCCTGAACACAAAATGGTCGAGCTAGACACCGCAGCCGAATACTACCAATACGGATGCGATTCCGATGAGGAGGTAGTGCAGGAAATCTCAGACAACATCGGCGCACCCGCTGTCCTATCTGGCGACGACTTTTAGAGTATTGCCCTAGCTGAAGTAGTCAGTTGGCGTCTCAAAAATAGTGGCGAGATGAGCGCCATGCTTATCGATAAAACATTGATTACCACTCCACCGGTATTACCGGGGGACCCCTCCCTTTTCTCCGCCCATGAGCGTGGTGAATTCCAATACTATTTTCAGCAGCATATTGCCAACAAGTTGAGGGAAAAGGATCCGGAAGCCATTGCCGCTATCGCTAATTTGATGAATCGAGGCTAGCTGGCGCTGACTATTCAATTCGAGCTACTCGAATCTAACAGCGCCTTTGCTTGAAGGAGCTGCTTAGCTTTCTCAGAAGTTACCAAGCTGGCGGATTCTATTTCCGCATCCCAAAGCAATTTCATTCGACCCTGCTCAAGAGCACGCAAGGCATTATTTACCTTCTGTTCGGTACTTAATTCCTGCTCGCCATAGTCTGTTCCGTCCCGAGTTACTATCTCTTCGAGAAGACTTTCTAACACTTCCTTTTTAAGTGTTTTTTCGGGAATAATCATCTGCTGCCCTCGCCGCGTATAATGGGATTTTTTTTCGAGTATTGGATTGTGCAACAGCATTACATTATTTCCTATATCGGCATAGATCGTCCCGGGCTAGTAGACCAAATAAGTAAGATCATTCATGAGGTCGGTGGCAGCTGGCAATCAAGTCGCTCAGCAAACTTAGCGGGGATGTTCAGCGGCATGGTTCATGTAAGCATGGACCAGAGCAACGAAGGTTCTCTCAGTGAAGCATTAAGCAAGCTTAAGCCTGATTCATTGCAGATATCAGTAACTCCAGTAAAAGCTATTGAAGGGGCTCCAAAGGCGCTCCTAGAAGTTAAAGTGGCTGGGGCAGACCGAAAAGGTATCATGCGCGAAGTTTCCAGCCGATTATCTAGCCTAGGAATTAATTTGGAAGAGTTAGAAACTCAAGTATCTCCTGCCCCTATGTCAGGCGAAACAATGTTTTCCGCTATAGCGCAGGTTTCCATTCCGCAAGACCTAAATATAGATCATCTTCGAGATGCTTTGGAGCAACTCTCCGACGATCTAATTGTAGAAATTAAGAAAATATAGGCGAAATTTTGTTGAACCTGGTTCTCTATCAACCGGAGATACCCCCGAATACGGGGAATATTATCCGACTCTGCCACAACTGCGGATTTACTCTGCATCTGATAGAGCCTCTTGGCTTTGATTTAGATGACAAGCGACTCCGTCGTGCAGGACTAGACTATATCGAATGGGAGGACATGAAACTTCACGCGAGTTGGGAACAATATTGTGCCGACTCGCCAGAGGCTACTCGATATGCAATTTCCACAAAGGGCACAAAGAGACATTGCGACGCAAATTTCAAAGACGGCGACCATTTCATACTAGGCCCGGAAACTCGTGGTCTACCTGCAGAAATTCTTGAAAGCATGAGCTCAGATCAAATTCTTAGGATCCCTATGCGCGAGAACAGTCGCAGCCTAAACCTGTCAAATGCCGCTGCGGTATTGGTTTATGAGGCATGGAGACAAATGGATTTTGGCGGCTCGAAATGAATACTAAAATAGGTATTTTCTATGGTTCTAGTACCTGTTACACCGAAATGGTCGCAGAACAAATTTATGACCGATTAGGACCCGAGAAAGCCACCCTGCACAATATTATCGATACACCCATCTCTAGATGCCTAGATTATGAATACCTACTGTTCGGCATACCTACCTGGGATTATGGCGAGCTACAGGAAGACTGGGAGAATATCTGGGACGATATATCGGACCTGGATCTCACAGGCACAAAGGCTGCTATATTTGGCCTTGGAGACCAAGTCGGATATCCGGAATGGTTTCAGGATGCGATGGGATACCTTTATCACCGTCTAAAATCTCAAGGTGCGGAACTGACTGGCTATTGGCCTGACCGAGGTTATGAATATACTGAATCCAAAGCATTAACTGAGGATAAGACACAGTTTGTTGGCTTATCTTTGGACGATGAGAACCAAGCAGACTTAACGGAAGACCGAATTACAAAATGGTTAGATGCAGTAGATTTTTGCGCAGATAGCTAGCTGCGATTTATAGAGCCAAGCATTTTAATAACAATTCCAGCGTATCAATCAGACAAACAAAAAAGCCCTCTTATAGAGGACCTTTTTGTTTGATTGGTCGGAGCGGCCGGATTTGAACCGACGACCACTACACCCCCAGTGTAGTGCGCTACCAAACTGCGCTACGCTCCGGCTTTATAAGGATTTCGAGAGCGCGATCATACATTAGCACCCGTCAAAATTGAACGAATATCTGAAATCTACTCTGGATTTTATTCTAAAGTATTTTTACCTAGGAGGACTTGGAGTTTGTCGGGCTTAACCCTTCGTAGCGCGGGAGAGTATAAATAGGCCAGTTTTTACCCTCTACTGGGGAGGATAGTGGGTTTATTTAATGGAATCGAGTGAGGGAATGGCCTGTTTATGCTTTTCCGCAGTAGGAAGGCGTTAAGCCTGATAGCCTCTTAGGTTAGGGTTTTGAGAACGGACTCTAGCTCTTTGATCACGTCGGCAACTAATTCCTGCTGCTTAGTTGATTCTTTGCTTTCCGGGCCCTTAATTAAGCATTGTCTAGCGCCACCGATGGTATAGCCCTGCCCGTACAACAATCCGCGTATTTGACGAATAAGAATTACATCTTGTCTTTGATAGTAACGACGATTGCCGCGTCGTTTAATAGGACTTAGATTAGGGAATTCTTGCTCCCAGTAGCGCAATACATGAGGCTTAACGTCACAGAGAGTACTAACTTCGCCTATAGTGAAATAGCGTTTACTCGGAATCTCTGGTAGTTCGTTATTCTGACTAGCTTCCAGCATCACTCTCTACTTTTGTGCGTAATTTCTGCCCTGGCCGGAAAGTAACTACTCTGCGCGCAGAAATTGCGATTTCTTCGCCAGTTTTTGGATTACGTCCTGGCCGGGGTGTTTTATCTCTAAGTTCGAAATTTCCGAAGCCTGAGAGTTTTACCGATTCGTTACTCTCAAGAGACTGCCTGATCTCCTCAAAAAAGCATTCAACGATATCTTTTGCTTCACGTTTATTTAGCCCGAGATCTTCAAATAGCATTTCCGCTATTCCGGCTTTTGTTAGGGCGTCAGACATATATTCTTATCTCTGCTGTGCGTTCAAACGCTGTTCAAGTACTGTGACAATTTGTGTAACTGCCACATTTACATCTTCTTCCTGCAGGGTGCGCGAAGAATGTCGAAAGGTCAAGCCCACGGCCACACTTTTTTGATTGGAATCAATACCCTGGCCCGTATATATGTCAAATAGCCTGATGCTTTTTAAAAGGTCCGGTGAGGCCATTTTTATCTCCTCAATCAGCCTGCTAGCCTCTATATCCCTGTCTAAAACAACCGCAATATCCCGCCGTACGCCAGGGTACTTAGTAGGCGCCTGAAAACCGGGTATCTGTGCGCCCAGTAGGGGCTGTAGATCAACTTCAAAGATATAAGTGGCCACGCCAATATCCATATTCTGCAGCAACTGAGGGTGAACCGCGCCTATTTTGCCGATTTCCTCTCCATCCAATATAACTGTGGCAGATTGCCCTGGATGCAGGTATTCAGCCTCTTGCTGGGCCACGTACTCTAGATTTTTACCACTTTGTCGGGCTAAGGCATCCAATTCAGCCTTTATCTGGTAAAAACTCACTTCCTCGGTCTTATCACTCCAGTTTTCCGGATTTGCACTGCCGCATATCAACGCAGCAAGGTTTGATCTTTGCTTAATATCGCTTTTATCCACACTTGTAGAAGTGAAGTTTAACCCCGACTCGAATATACGCAATCTTGGTTCTTGCCTTGCCAGGTTACGAGAAGCCGTTTCCAGCAGCCCCGGTATCATTGAAGGGCGCATAACACTCATATCCGAGGCTAAGGGATTTTGCAAAGTTACCTGCCGTGAAGAGTCAGCTACCTGATTTGCCCATTCAGGAGATATAAAGCTGTAAGTTATAACTTCCCTAAAACCACGAGAGACCATCTGATCGACTAGATCGCTAGCGCTCAGCTGATTTTCTGGGCTGCGTCCAAGACGCAAATTTACGGGGATAGCTTTTGCCGGAATGCTGTCGTAGCCGGCTACCCGCACAATTTCCTCTATTAGATCCACCTCATATTGCAGGTCGAATCGCCATGAAGGAGGACGGATTTTCCATTCATCTTCTTTGCTATCCAGAATTTCACAACCAAGACCAGACAAAATACGTTGAATCTCGTCCGATTCGTAACTTCTGCCAATTAGAAGCTCCAGCTGGCACTTACGCAAAGACAGGGCCTCCATACTTGGTAAATATTTCTGGCTAACTTCTTCGATAACCGGACCGGCTTTGCCACCTACAATTTGTAGCAAGAGCTCTGTTGCCCTCTCTATTGCTCGGCTCTGAAGCTTTGGATCAACTCCTCTTTCGAAACGGTGAGAAGATTCTGTATGGAGCCCATGTCGGCGCGCTCTGCCTGCAATAGCTGCCGGCGTAAAGAAAGCACTCTCCAAAAGTATATCAGTGGTTTTTGAAGACACGCCTGAGCCAGCACCGCCCATAATGCCAGCCATCGCTAAAGCCTTTTGTTTGTCCGCAATAACCAAGACATCAGCTTGCAAATCCACTTCTTTGCCGTCTAAAAGAGTAAGCTTTTCAGCCTTTTTGGCCATACGAACGCTAATGCCGCCCTGAAGGACGTCGAGGTCAAAAGCATGCATAGGCTGACCAATTTCAAGCATCACATAGTTAGTGACATCTACGACGGGATCAATTACGCGAATGCCTGAACGGCGCAATCTTTCTTGGATCTCTAGTGGACTCTTAGCGCTAAGATCAACACCCTGAATCACTCTAGCCATATATCTTGGACAGGCTTCCGGTGCTTCCAAAGAAACCGGGAAGACTGCATCAGCGAGCTGCTCGGAGTCCAAATGGGGAGGAGAAGTGAGTGTCGTTTCATTTAACAGAGCGACCTCACGCGCGACGCCTAATACGGACAAACAATCCGCTCTATTTGGTGTTAAATCTACGTCGATAACTTGGTCATCAAGCTGGAGCCAATCGCGGATATCTTGTCCCACGGGCGCATCTTCAGGGAGCTCCCAAAGGCCATCGATACTTGACTCAAAACCTAATTCATCGGCTCCGCAAAGCATGCCGTTAGACTCTACTCCCCGCAACTTGGCTTTGGCGATTTTGAAGTCTTCTGGAAGTACCGCTCCGACCACAGCGCAGGCAACTTTAAGCCCTACTCTCACGTTGGCAGCGCCACAGACGATTTGTACTGTCGCATTACCGGTATTTACACTACAAACTCTAAGTTTATCGGCGTCAGGATGAAGTGAAACCTCTGTTATTTGCGCAACGACAACGCCCTTAAAAGCGGCAGCAGCCGGCTCAACAGAGTCCACTTCCAGACCAGCCATAGTTAGCTGATGGATTAGTGTCTCTGTATCAATTTCAGGATTAGTCCACGTACGTAACCAAGCTTCGCTGAGCTTCATTGGCTTGCTCTCAGTTCGTTATTCATCAGTACTGCCTAAGGAATTGCAGATCGTTTTCAAAAAATAATCTCAGGTCATTCACGCCATAACGCAACATAGCTAAGCGCTCTACACCCATGCCAAAGGCAAAGCCGGTATATATCTCTGGATCTACACCAGCGGATTTAAAGACGTTTGGATGAATCATTCCACAGCCGCCAACTTCCAGCCAACCTGTTTGTTTACAGATTCGACAACCGGCGCCCGAACAATGAGTACATTGCATATCTATTTCGGCAGATGGTTCTGTAAACGGGAAGTATGAAGGTCTAAACCGTACTGGATAATCATCTTCGAAAAAGCCGTTTAGAAAATCGCTAACGCAGGCCCTAAGCTGCGCCATGCTCACCCCCTTATCCACTACCAGCCCTTCAACCTGATGAAACATTGGCGTGTGAGTTACATCGGAATCACAGCGGTACACACGACCCGGGCATATGCATCGAATCGGTGGTTCCTGGGTTTCCATGGTGCGAATCTGCACTGGTGAAGTATGCGTACGAAGCACATGGCTAACGGTCGCATTCCCTGTATATAAATTGCCCGTATCTATATAGAAGGTGTCATGCATAGCTCTTGCAGGATGATCAGCCGGGATATTTAGCGCTTCAAAATTATGGAAATCGTCTTCGATCTCCGGGCCCGTTTCGATACTAAAACCAGCCTGGCTGAATAATTCCTCAATACGTCTCAATGTGCGCGTAACTGGGTGCAGCGAGCCGCGGGAATTACCACCAGAAGGAAGAGTTACATCAATCTGCTCTTCCAAAAGGCGTGCTTCCATCGCCGCAGCTTCCATTAAAGACTTTCTGGACTCTATGGCTTGCTGAACTTCAACCTTAGCCTCATTGATTTTTGCACCAGCAGCGGGACGCTCTTCAGGCGATAATTTGCCTAAACCTTTGAGTAGCTGCGTTAAAGCTCCTTTTTTACCCAAAGCTTCTACCCGCAAGGCTTCAAGAGCCTTCAGGTCAGGTGCCTTCGCTACGGTTTGCAGTAAACCTTCAGTTATCTGTTTGAGTTCGTTCATTTTCTCTCACAAAAAAAGGGAGCGAGCAAAGCCCTCTCCCTTCCATTGTAAGAAATTAGACTAATGCCTAATTTCTTAATATATTTGATCAGGCTTTCAATCAGGCTAGGGCGACTTTTGCTTTCTCAACTACTTGAGAAAAAGCCACTTTGTCATTCATTGCCATATCGGCGAGAACTTTTCGATCAAGATCAATACCTAATTTCTTGAGGCCGGCAATAAGCTGGCTATAAGTAATACCTTCAGCACGAGACTGGGCATTGATTCGAGCGATCCATAATTGACGAAAGGTACGTTTCTTTGCCTTGCGGTCGCGATAGGCGTACTGGCCTGCTTTAGTGACAGCTTGCTTGGCAACTCGATAAACCCGACTACGGGCACCGTAATAACCTTTTGCTTGGTCTAGAACTTTCTTGTGACGGCGACGAGCCGTTACACCACGTTTAACTCTTGGCATCTCTTATTCTCCTAACTGTTACTTAGCGCGCAGCATACGATCAACATGGATCGCATCTGATTTATTCAACTGGCTGGTACCGCGCAGTTGACGTTTACGCTTTGTAGTCATCTTAGTAAGGATGTGGCTCTTGTTAGCGTGCTTATGCTTATATTTACCAGAGCCGGTTTTTTTAAACCGCTTAGCTGCTCCACTGTGTACTTTTGCCTTAGGCATTTCACTTCTCCGCATTCATTAGTTTATTAGCGCTTTATGTTCTATTCGGTTTACTTATAGAGCTCGCCGGTTCGATTTAGGCGTCTAGTTTTTCTTTTTAGGGGCCAGCACCATAGTTAACTGGCGACCCTCCATTTTAGGAAACTGTTCGACGACGGAAATCTCCGCGAGATCGGTTTCGACGCGTTTCAGCATTTCCATTCCGAGCTCTTGGTGCGCCATCTCACGACCGCGGAACCGTAAAGTCACCTTAGTCTTGTCTCCTGCTTCAAGGAAACGTATCAGGTTGCGTAGTTTTACCTGATAGTCCCCAACGTCCGTATGTGGACGGAATTTCATTTCTTTAACTTGGATTTGCTTCTGCTTTTTCTTGGCAGCCGCTTTTTGCTTCTTCGCTTCAAAGACGAATTTTCCGTAATCCATCACTTTACAAACTGGTGGCTCACCCATTGGCGCAATTTCTACCAAATCAAGTGACGCTTCGCCCGCTACTTTTAGAGCTTCGGCTAAAGTAACAACACCCAGTTGCTCGGCGTCCGGTCCAACTAATCTCACAGATACTGCTGTGATCTCGTCGTTTATTTTAGGCCGTTCTTTTCGGCTTGGATTGATAAGCAATACTCCAGTTAATTAGCAATACTACCTCGGCGATCTATATCTTCCTGAAGTAACGAAATAAACTCATTAAGAGTCATTGACCCAAGGTCTTCGCCACTTCGATTACGTACCGCGACAGTATTTGATTCAGCCTCTTTATCTCCCAATACTAGGAGGTAAGGAACACGCTGTATTGTGTGCTCGCGGATTTTAAAGCCGATCTTCTCGTTTCTCAAGTCACTTTCTACACGAAAGCCCTGTTTTTTCAGGCTTTTAGCGACTTTTTGCGAATAATCGGCCTGTCGGTCAGTTATATTCAGAATTGAAACCTGTTTTGGTGACAACCAAGCTGGAAACGCTCCTTCATATTGTTCGATCAAAATACCGATAAATCGCTCAAAAGAGCCCAATATTGCCCGGTGTAACATCACAGGAGTTTGCCGTGATCCATCTTCTGCAACATATTGAGCTTCTAAACGGCCCGGCATAGAAAAATCGACCTGAATAGTTCCGCATTGCCAAATTCTTCCAAGGCAATCTTTCAAAGAAAATTCAATTTTTGGACCGTAGAAAGCACCCTCCCCAGGTAACAAATCCCAGGCAAGCTTTTTGGCACCTAGTGCTTCCTTAAGAGACGCTTCCGCTTTATCCCAATCTGCATCGCTACCTACTCGCTTTTCAGGTCGAGTGGATAATTTGATCAGCACTTTTTCAAATCCAAAATCGGTATAAACCTGATACAAGAGATCGATAAAGGTCGCTACCTCTTCCTGTATCTGGCCCTCAGTACAGAAAATATGTGCGTCATCCTGGACAAAACCTCTAACTCGCATTAAACCCTGCAGCGTACCGCTGGCTTCGTTTCTATGGCAGCTACCAAATTCGGCTAGGCGCAGTGGCAAATCTCTATAGCTGCGTAAGCCTTGATTGAACACCTGCACATGGCATGGGCAATTCATCGGTTTGACAACGTAGTCCCGGCTTTCAGATTCGACCGTGAACATATCTTCGCGAAATTTATCCCAATGACCGGATTTTTCCCAGAGGCTGCGATCAACAATTAGCGGAGTCTTTATCTCCTCGTAGCCATTGTCCGATTGCACCCGGCGCATATACTCTTCGATAGTTGAATAGACGCTCCAGCCTTTGGGATGCCAAAACACCATTCCAGGCGCATCTTCTTGAAGGTGGAAGAGATCGTATTTCTTGGCCAATTTGCGATGGTCGCGTTTCTCCGCTTCCACAAGCAAATTCAGATGTTTGTTTAATTGCTTTTTGTCGGAAAAAGCCAGTCCATATATACGTTGTAGCTGTTTATTTGCCTGATCACCGCGCCAATATGCGCCTGAAACTCTCATCAACCTAAAGTGATGGCAAAAGCTCATATTAGGCACATGAGGCCCTCGGCACATGTCGATATATTCTTCGTGGTGATAGAGCCCTGGGCGATCACCCTTGGCAATATTCTGCTCGAGGATTTCCATTTTGTAGGTTTCACCGCGCTCTGCAAAGACCTTGTGGGCTTGTTCCCAGCTCACCACTTCTTTCACAACTTGATAACCGCTCTTGGCAAGCTCTTTCATTCGCTGCTCTAAATTCTGAATATCAACTTCCGTCAACTGATGTTCAAGATCTATATCGTAGTAAAAACCATTCTCTATAGTCGGCCCGATAGCCATCTTGGCGTCTGGCCATAACTGCTTGAGGGCGTGCCCGATAAGATGCGCGCAGGAGTGCCGAATAATCTCTACACCCTCTTCATCTCGAGTAGTAAAAAGCGTTACTTCTGAGTCTTCGCTAATCAGATCACTGGTATCGCGGAGTTCTCCATTGACGCTACCGCCCAAAGTGGCTTTAGCCAAGCCAGGGCCGATATCCGCAGCAACCCCGTAAACGCTTACTGGTTTATCAAAGACGCGTTGGGAACCATCGGGAAGAGTAATCGTAGGCATGTCTAGATCCTTTTCAGTGGTGACCCATACGGGAGGCCACGTGAGTTTAAAAATTGGTACGACCGAGTGGATTCGAACCACCGACCCCTACCATGTCAAGGTAGTGCTCTAACCAACTGAGCTACGGTCGTACTGTGCTTTTTCTGTACTTGATGCAGGCGCGCGATTTTAGCGACTATAGGCCCAAATAACAACGATCTACCCCAGATCAAAATCAACTCAATCGGACCATTTTATCCCGAAGCTTGCCAACTTCATCCCTCAGTTGGGCTGCCTGTTCAAATTCAAGATTTTGGGCATGGTCGTACATACGATTTTCCAACTTCTTAACCAACTCTGAAATAGCTTTAGGCGTAACTGCATCTCTGGACTCCAATACATAATCGGCCTGTGGCTCCGCGATCCGCCCTTTGGATTTTCGGCCCTTCTTACCGGGAATAACTCGCGCTCCTTCAAGGATATCTGCAACATCCTTAAAAATAGTTTTTGGCTCTATACCAAATTTCTTGTTGTTGGCGATCTGCTTATCCCGACGCCGGTCAACTTCTTCGATGGCTCGCTTCATGGAGTCTGTAATGCGGTCGGCATAGAGGATAGCGCGGCCCTCCGCGTTACGTGCGGCTCTACCCATAGTTTGAATCAGAGATCGGTCAGATCTTAGAAAACCCTCTTTATCAGCGTCTAAGATAGCCACAAGAGCAACTTCCGGCATATCTAAACCTTCACGCAAGAGGTTAATACCCACCAAGACATCAAATACTCCCAATCGGAGGTCGCGGATAATTTCTATTCTCTCAACCGTATCTATACCGGAGTGCAGATAACGAACCCTTACACCCTGTTCCGCCAGATACTCGGTCAAATCTTCTGACATTCTTTTAGTCAGAGTAGTTATTAGCACTCGCTGTTTTTTCGCCGCGCACTTGTGGATTTCTGAAAGCACATCACCCACCTGTGTTTTTGCAGGTCGTATTTCTATAGTCGGGTCGAGCAATCCCGTTGGACGAACAATCTGTTCGACCACAGCGCCCGCATGCGCAGCCTCATATTTACCCGGCGTAGCACTTACAAAAACTAACTGAGTGGTAAGAGATTCCCACTCTTCAAACATCAAAGGTCGGTTGTCCATTGCTGACGGCAATCTAAAGCCGTAGTTCACTAAAGTTTCTTTGCGCGATCTATCGCCTTTGTACATTGCACCTAGTTGCGGAATTGTCACATGAGATTCATCGACAATCACAAGCGCATCATTAGGCAAGTAATCAAATAAAGTTGGCGGCGGCTGACCCTGAACGCGTCCTGACAGATAGCGGGAATAGTTTTCTACACCGTTGCAGTAACCTAATTCCTTCATCATTTCTAGATCATAGCGAGTTCGTTGTTCTAGGCGTTGAGCTTCAACAAGCTGATCTTGTGCATGCAATACCTTTAGCCGGTCATCCAGTTCCAAAGCAATATGATCGACGGCCTTCAGAATGGTGCCACGCGGAGTTGCGTAATGGGTTTTGGGGTAAATAGTTATGCGCGGAACATCTCCTCTGGACTCGCCCGTAAGGGGATCGAAGAGTGATATTTTTTCGAGCTCTTCATCAAATAATTGAATTCGGACCGCAAGCTCGTCGGACTCCGCAGGAAATACATCGATAATATCCCCGCGCACTCTAAAGGTGGCCCGCCGAAAATCTGTGTCATTACGGGTATATTGGAGCTCAGCCAAACGAGACAATATAAACCGCTGATTTACCAAATCACCTCGAACCAAATGCAGCATCATCTTTAAATAAGCACCTGGATCACCCAAACCGTATATTGCCGAAACCGTTGCCACCACAATTACGTCACGACGCTCTATTAGAGCTTTGGTGGCTGATAAACGCATCTGTTCGATATGTTCGTTTATCGAAGCATCTTTCTCAATAAAGGTGTCAGATGCCGGTACATAGGCTTCCGGCTGATAGTAATCGTAGTAAGAAACAAAATACTCAACGGAGTTCCGCGGAAAGAACTCTTTGAATTCCCCATAAAGTTGCGCGGCTAAAGTTTTGTTGTGAGCCATTACAATGGCAGGTCTATTTGATTCGGCTATTACATTTGCAATTGTGAAGGTTTTCCCTGACCCGGTGACACCGAGTAAGGTCTGACTGGCCAAACCGTCATTTAGACCTTCTAAGAGCTGCTTAATGGCGGCTGGTTGGTCACCTGCTGGCTGATACTTTGATGTTAAGTCGAACTCTCTATTACTCAATGAAAAAATGCCCTCAGAAGTTGCCCATAGTCTATTGACCCTTTTGGGGCGCGTCTATAAGATACGCGGCCTCACGATTCCGACTTAGCTCAGTTGGTAGAGCAATTGACTGTTAATCAATGGGTCGCTGGTTCGAGCCCAGCAGTCGGAGCCAATTACAAAAAAACCTCCTATATGGGGGTTTTTTTGTGGGAAATCGATAAAGGCATCTCCGATGCCAGTTAACCAATGGTAAAACCACATGGCTTTCACCTATTGCGAGTCCAGCAGTCGGAGCTGCACAATAAAAAAGCCCTCCGAAGAGGGCTTTCAAGCCTGATCTAATAGAAGACTAACTAAAGCCCATCCTCAATGGTGAAATCAACTTTTCTATCAATATCTGAATTCGCCTGCAGGCTATTGGCATAGGCCATCCATTCCATCTCACTGCGTTCTAATGCGACCTGTTCTCTTGCTTGCGCTAATTGCTCGCTGGTCTGATTAGCTAGCTCGCCAGCTCGAGCTTCGGTAATGCGATAAACATGATAATCGCCATTGACAGATTGTCCGCCAGATACAACAGGCAGACCTACATCTACCAATGTGCTGAATATCAATGCGCCCACTTCGCCACCATCTGCTCTGGGCGAATCCAACGCCGCTTGCCATGTATAGCCTTCACGTTCAGCAACACTATCCAAGTTAGCTCCATTGCCAATTTCCGTTTCCAGCGTCGATGCAATTTCCTGCAGAAGCGCTCCCGCTTCTTCTGATTGCAATTGAGCAACAATAAGATCGCGTACCTGGTCTATCGCTGGAATGGAACTTGGGAGAAATTCATTTATGTGCACAATAATTGCCTGGTTTTCGGCAAGCTCTATTACTTCACTATTTAGTTCACTTTCAACCACAATATCGCTAAAGCCAATAGCTCTGACCTGCGCATTGCCCGCGATACCTGTACCGGCATCTTCAGTGAAGGGCTCAGTAGTTAAGGTTTCCAGTTTGTTTCCAGCTGAGAAAGCCTCTTTCAGCTCTTCGATATTGTCTGTAGAAAAAGCCAGCTCACGAAGTTCGTCTAAGGCATTTAAATATGCATCTGCTGCTATTTCGTTGCGCACTTCCAGTTCAATGGCCGCGTACTGCGCTTCAATATCGAATGCGGTTTCTGTAATTTCAGATACCAGGATCAGATGAGTTCCCGCATCAGTTACAACAGCGTCTGTTATTTCGCCAGCGACCAGATCTAGAATCGCAGCTTCAAAAGCATCTGGGAAGGTATCGCCACCCGTATAACCCAGATCACCACCAAAGTTTGCCGAGCCAACATCAGCAGAAAACTCAGCGGCTAGATCGGAAAAAGCTTCGCCGGCGCCAAAACGACTTTGGGCTTCGGCAACTTGCTCATCAACAGAGGAATCAATTTTTGCTTCAAAAAGAATATGGGAAACACGTCTCTGGTCTCCCTGCTGAGCCAGTAATAGCTCGAAACGTTCCATTACCAAATCGGAGAGATTGGAAGTCTCTATGGACTCTTCAAGAAAAAGATCGGAGCTCAGGCTCACATAATCCAAAGAGACCATATCTGGCTCTCTATAATCCTCTTGGTAAAAATTAAAGTGGGACTCTACATCTTCATCGGGAATCTGAATCGAAGCCATCACGTCGGCTTGCGGGATTGTGAAATATTGGTAAGAACGGGTTTCGTCCATTAGCTCAATGCGTCGACGCAGATCTTCCTGGGTGGCAAAGCTGGTGGCACGAATACCCACTAAAATTTGATTGGCAATAGTTTCGTTAGCTAATGCTTCCATAAAGGAGCTTGGCGTATAGCCGTAATTCTGCAAAAAAATGCTGAATGCGGCTTGGCTGAATTCGCCTGCAACTTGAAATATCGGCATAGAGCGAACCTGATTAGCTAGATACTCTTCAGACACTCGTAATTTGTCACTCTTTGCTTTAGATAAAAGTGCCTTTTGCTCAATTAATTGATTCAAAGCTACTGGACGAACCAGGTTCTCATCAATAAGTGAGGCGTCAGCATTTGCACCTAAATAACTCATTACCTGATTTATCTGGGTGACCACCGCTCGCTCGAGCTCCAACTCTGTGATCTCTTCGCCGTTAACTGTAGCCACATCAACAACACGGGTGCTGTTCAAAAATATTGATTCAACACCAAAAAAGGCCAATGGGATTGCGATTAACGCAACGAGGATACCGGCTACTGCGCCTGATAGGTTTTCTCTTAAGCTCTGGATCATTCTATATATCTTTAGATTAGATGTTTCGTTTTAATAAGAAAAAGGCGCATCGAAATGCGCCTTTACACTCGTGCTAGCCTCTGGTTTAACAGAGCCCAGCTACACCACCAAATTAATGATTAACGGCGTTTTTGAGCGCTTTACCGGCTTTAAAGCCAGGTACTGTTGCAGCAGCAATCTGGATAGTTGCACCAGTTTGCGGGTTGCGACCAGCGCGTGCAGCGCGATCTTTAACAGAGAATGTACCAAAACCAACCAGAGACACTGAATCTCTTGACTTTAGGGCACTCGTAATGCTTTCAGTGACGGCGTCCAGCGCTGCGCCAGCTTTGGCTTTGGAAATATCTGCAGATGATGCTATTTGATCAATAAGTTCGCTTTTATTCACGTTTTGATACCTTCTATTAAGTAATCGGATAAGAGGGCCTTTCGGCTACCTCCGCAAGGATGCCCGGGTCTTTGTATCTATGCCCTAAGCACCGGCAATCCTTTATACCAAGCGGTTTAGCGTGCGGTCAAGTATCTATTGCTAATGAGTGCTCGGTCGGACCGAATCCGAGGCGTCTTCATCGCGTTCTTTTTGCTCTTTTTGCAGACTTTTGTCTACTAGGGGAATTGGGCTAGATTCCAGAGAAATTTCCAAAACTTCATCAATCCAGCGAGCCGTTTTGATAATGAGGTCTTGTTTAATATTATCCGGTATCTCACTGATATTTTTCTCATTACCTGCTGGGATAATTACGGTTTTGATGCCACCCCGGTGAGCTGCCAATAATTTTTCTTTAAGTCCTCCGATGCTCAGAACCTCGCCTCGTAAGGTGATTTCACCTGTCATGGCAACATCCGAGCGAACCGGAATTTTTGTTAATTCAGAAACTAGCGCAGTTACCATGCCAACACCCGCACTTGGACCATCTTTTGGGGTCGCTCCTTCCGGAATATGTATGTGAACATCCTTGTGAGCATAAAATTCGGGGTCAATTCCAAGCGGAGAAGCCCTTCCTCGCACTACAGTAAAGGCAGCTTGAATGGATTCTTGCATGACATCTCCAAGTGATCCTGTTTTGACTATTTTTCCGGTACCGGGAACACAGGACGCTTCAATTGTCAGAAGCTCACCACCCACTTGAGTCCAAGCCAAGCCAGTTACCTGGCCTATCCGATTGGTCTCTTCCGTAATTCCATAAGTAAATTTGGAAACACCAAGAAATTCCTCTAGCAAAGGCGCATCGATTGTTGCAGCTGCAAACTTCTTAGCCTTACCACGAGTATTTTTAGTTACCACTTTGCGGCAGACTTTTGCAATTTCACGCTCCAGCCCTCGCACTCCCGCTTCACGGGTATACTCTCGAACGATACTGCGTATTGCTTCTTCAGGAATCTCCAGCTCGCCCTTTTTAAGGCCATTTGCCTTACCCTGTTTCGGGATAAGATACTTAGAGGCTATAACTACTTTTTCGTCCTCGGTATAACCCGGGATACGGATGACTTCCATTCGATCAAGCAAGGGGGCAGGGATGTTCATGGAATTCGCTGTACAAACGAACATTACTTCAGATAGATCGAAATCGACTTCCAAATAATGATCGTTAAAAGATGTATTTTGCTCCGGATCCAACACTTCGAGCAATGCTGATGCCGGGTCTCCTCGGTAATCCATACCTACCTTGTCGACCTCGTCCAACAAAAATAGAGGATTATTCACTTCAGCCTTGCTCAGCTTCTGCACAATCTTTCCTGGCATTGAACCTATATAGGTACGCCTGTGCCCTCGAATTTCGGCTTCGTCTCGAACACCACCCAAAGACATACGTACAAACTCTCTATTGGTTGCTTTAGCAATGGACTCACCTAAAGAGGTTTTGCCGACACCGGGAGGGCCAACGAGGCAGAGGATTGGGCCTTTGAGTTTTTTAACCCGCTTTTGCACTGCAAGGAACTCTAGAATGCGCTCCTTAACTTCTTCCAGCCCATAATGGTCTCTTTCCAGTAGCGTCTCAGCACGATTTAAGTCGTGTCGTACTTTTGACTGGTTATTCCAAGGGACGCCAACCATCCAATCAATATAGTTTCGGATAACTGAGGCCTCAGCCGACATGGGCGACATCATTTTTAGTTTTGCCAATTCAGACTCTGTTTTCTCAAAAGCTTTTGACGGCATTCCAGCCTCAGAAATGCGGGCTTCGAGCAAAGAGAACTCATCGCTATCGCCATCAATATCACCAAGTTCTTTTTGAATGGCTTTCATTTGCTCATTCAAATAATACTCTCGCTGACTTTTCTCCATTTGCTTTTTAACTCGAGAACGAATGCGCTTCTCTACACGCTGCAGATCTACTTCAGAGTCGATAAGTTCTAACAAGACGCTAACGCGCTCGCTGACATCAGTAATTTCTAAAATCTGCTGCTTAGTTTCAAGCTCAAAGGGCATATGCATAGCAATACTGTCCGCCAAGACTGCAAGCTCCTTAATATCTCGCAAGGAAGAAAGCACTTCTTTAGGAAGCTTTTTAGTGATTGATGCGTATTCATCTAACTCTCGACGCAATGTGGTTACCAAAGCGTCGATTTCATTCGCAATTGCGACCTGCTGCTCTAGTACCCTAAAGTCAGATTCCCAATATTCACCGTCCTCACTGTCTCGAATAGAAGAGAGCAGCACCCTCTCCTGGCCTTCCACCAGAATTTTTAATGTTCCGTCGGGCAGCTTCAGGAATTGAAGGATTGTCGCTAAGGTTCCAACTTCGTAGAGTTTGCCTTGAACGGGATCGTCGTCATTCGCCTCATGCTGGGCAACTAAGAGGATTTGCTTGCCTGTATCTGCGGCAGCAATTTTGATCGCACTAACTGATTTTTGTCTTCCCACAAATAGAGGAACCACCATTTGTGGATATACCACTACATCTCTCAGTGGTATTAAGGGAAGACTTAGTAAAGAAGTTGTATTGGATTCGCTCATATAAAATCTACTTTTACCCTAGTTTCTATTCTGACTTTTACTTATATAAGCAGAATATTGGGCTTAAATCGGCTTTCGCAAGGCAATCAATAGGATCTTTGCTTAAAACTAATCTTCTGACCCTGTGGTTTTAACGGCGCTAGTCTCATACACCAGAATAGGTTCTGACTCACCCTGTATAGCAGATTCATCTATTACCACTTTGACAACATCAGGCAAAGATGGGATTTGATACATGGTGTCCAGCAATACCGACTCAAGTATAGATCGCAGGCCACGGGCGCCAGTTTTTCTATCCAAAGCCTTGGCTGCAACTGCTTGTAGGGCATCACGACGAAAATCTATATCCACGTCTTCCATTGCAAACAGATGCTGGTACTGATTCGTCAAAGAGTTTTTTGGCTCGGTTAAAATCTCTATCAAAGCCTCTTCAGAAAGCTCTTCTAAAGTAGCTAATACCGGCAAGCGGCCAATAAACTCCGGAATTAAGCCAAACTTAATTAAATCTTCAGGCTCAACCTTGCGTAGGGCCTCACCTATACTCATTCCGTCGTCTTTACTTCGCACTTCGGCACCAAAACCTATCCCGCTTTTCTCGGTACGTTCGCGAATAACTTTATCCAAACCGGAAAATGCACCACCGCAGATAAACAAAATATCAGAGGTGTCTACCTGCAGAAATTCCTGCTGTGGATGTTTACGGCCACCCTGTGGCGGAACCGATGCAACAGTACCTTCTATTAATTTAAGTAACGCTTGCTGCACGCCTTCACCAGATACATCTCTGGTAATGGAAGGGTTATCCGATTTACGAGAAATCTTGTCTATCTCATCGATATAAACAATACCCCTTTGAGCTTTGTCCACGTCATAGTCGCATTTCTGCAACAATTTCTGAATAATATTTTCTACGTCTTCACCAACATAACCGGCTTCAGTTAGGGTGGTTGCGTCAGCAATGGTAAAGGGGACGTTTAGCAGCCGAGCCAAGGTCTCAGCGAGTAAAGTTTTGCCGCAACCGGTAGGACCAATAAGCAGGATATTACTTTTACTGAGCTCGACTTGCTCTTCGTCTTTCTTTGGGGTCGAAGCTTTAAGGCGTTTGTAGTGGTTATAAACAGCAACCGACAATACTTTTTTTGCCTGAGGCTGACCAATTACGTATTCGTCCAACTTTTCGCGAATTTCTTTTGGCGTAGGCAGCTTTGAATCACCCTCTACATCCGATTTTTCCTCGATTTCTTCGTGAATGATATCGTTGCAAAGGTCTACGCACTCATCGCAAATAAAGACCGAAGGGCCAGCAATAAGTTTTTTGACGTCATGTTGGCTCTTACCGCAAAAAGAGCAGTAAAGTAGTTTGTTATCTTCGCCAGTAGCTTTTTTGTCAGACATATAAAGGAGTTCCAGACTATGTTTCAGCTAAGTGTTTAGACCAATTTATCGAATAAACCACGGTGAGTAAAGATCAACGTGAGCCAACAACCTCGTCGATTAAACCGTATTTTTTGGACTCTTCCGCGCTCATAAAATTATCGCGTTCGGTATCCAAAGCAATAGTTTTAATATCTTGGCCCGTATGCTGAGCCATAATTTCATTCAATCTTTCTCGAATTTTGAGAATTTCGCGAGCCTGAATTTGAATATCTGTGGCCTGGCCCTGAGCCCCGCCGCTAGGCTGGTGAATCATGGCACGCGAGTTCGGGAGCGAAGACCGTTTTCCAGCTGCACCAGCAGCCAGAAGGAATGCGCCCATGCTACAGGCCTGACCAATGCACATAGTGCTAACGTCAGGTTTGATGAACTGCATTGTGTCGTATATGGACATACCTGCGGTTACTGAACCACCGGGAGAGTTTATATAAAGATGGATATCTTTGTCAGGGTTTTCTGCTTCCAAAAACAGCAATTGGGCAACGACCAAATTAGCGGCGTAGTCCTCAATCGGGCCGACCAAGAAGATAACTCGTTCGCGTAGCAATCTCGAATAGATATCGTAAGAGCGCTCGCCGCGAGAAGATTGTTCAACAACAATCGGCACCAGGCCAAGGCCTTGAGGGTTTGTAATATCAGTTTGCATTGACAATTCCAAATCTAATTTGTGGGTATTATGCCTCTAAATTAACCAGTGAGAGAACTTATTGAGCCCTACTCGCCATTACCTCTTTATAGGTCTTGGTAGCAGGCTTCACTTTCGCCTTCTCTAACAAAAACTCTACCACTTGATCTTCCAATACTTTCATTTGCAAGCCGTTAAGGGCCTCCGGGTTCTGTAAGTAGTAGTTTTCAACCTCTGTAGATTGTTCATAGGTCGAGGCAATTTTCTTAACCTCATCCTTCACTCTTTGTTCCTCAGCGGTTAACTCTTCAGCTTTGACTATTTCTGATACCAAAAGGCCCAATTTAACTCTGCGTTCAGCTTGCTCGGTAAAGGGATCATCGGGAACTGTGGACAGATCAAGTTCCTGCCCCTGACCATACTGCTGAAGCATCTCTTTTTTAAGACGCTGAATCTCTTCTGTAATCAGTGCTTTAGGAATGGGTGTATCATGCGCGTCTGCTAACCCTTCCATTACTGCGCTCTTAAGTCCGCTCTGAAGAGCACCTTCTAGTTCAAGCTCCATATTACTGCGAACTTCAACCATAAAAGCTTCTTCGCCACCTTCAGTAACACCGAATTTGGCAACAAACTCGTCGTCTATCTCGGGCAATGTTTTCTCTAGAACTTCTTGAACTTTGATATCAAATTCTGCTTCTTTTCCCTTTAAGTCTTCAGCTTGATAATCATCCGGGAAAGTTACTTGAATCGTTTTTTCTTCGCCCCCTGATAACCCGGCAATTCCTTCTTCAAAACCCGGAATCATTTTGCCTTCACCCAACTGAATACGTTGCTCGTCTGCTTGTCCGCCTTCAAAGGGTTTACCGTCTAGCTTACCTAGGTAATCGACAACTACGGCATCTCCAATCGCACAGGCGCGATCGACAGTCTTCCAGTCCGCATTTTGTTCTCGCAGACTTTTAACCATATCGGTTATGTCGTCTTCAGCTACTTCAGCCTTAATCTTCTCTACTTTGATCTTACCCAGGTTTTTCAGATTTACCTTTGGGTAAACTTCAAAAACGGCGGTATAAGTAAAATTATTATCTTCCGCGGGTTTGTCTGCTTCGATTTTTGGCATACCAGCAGGATTCAGATCTTTTTCCTGCAGCGCTTCGCCGTAAGTTTGGTTAATAAGCTCGCTCAAAACTTCTTGCCTCACACCCTCAGAAAACTTCTGGCGTACTACGCTGGCTGGGACTTTACCTTTACGAAACCCATCTATCCGGACCGTCTTTGATGCTTTGAGCAATCGAGCGTCTACCTCTGAATCAATCCGGCCAGCAGGGATCTCAACCGTCATGCGTCGTTCTAAACCCACAGTTTCAGCTACAGAAACCTTCATCTATCTTCCTCTATTCGGAGCTTACAGATGGCACGTATATGCCAAGTAGAATATAAATTTGGTGCGAAAGGAGAGACTTGAACTCTCACGGGTTACCCCACAGGAACCTAAATCCAGCGCGTCTACCAATTCCGCCACTTTCGCATTAGGTGCGCCTGCCGTCAGGCAAGCGGGGCGCGATTTTGACACAGAGAACTCTGCCCTTCAATGCCTGCGTTAAGATAGTTTTACGAAAATTGTTTTTGAAGGAAAACAACTTGATCAGAATGGAATTCCAGATGCCTAGATTGCAGTATATACGAGAGATATAGAAAGCTGTCTTTACCCCAAAAACCTATATGGGTTGGATCCAATATGTAGTGCCAATTGTCGAAAGAGTCCTGACATTCGATTCTCTGAGTCATTAACGCCAAGTATCCACCAGGACGAAGACATTCCCATAAGCGCATTAGCTCTTCCCGAGGACGCTTTAAATGCTCAACCACTTCTGTGGTGGTTATAAAGTCATAATCCTTATCTAACAAGCTTTCGTCCGGCCGGTAATGAATGTCGTAAAGAGCGACTCTGTAGCCCTGCTCTTCTAACATCACTGAAAGCGTTGGGCCAGGGCCACAGCCAAAATCCAGACCAGCTGAATCAGCAGGTATTCGCTCACAAAGGGGATCAACTAATTTAGATAGAAATCTACGGTACCCCAAATCATCAGGAGAGTTTTCGTGAAGGTTGTAGTGCTGCAGCTCTTGTTCAGATTGCAAATGGTATTGATCTGGGACAAATACGAAACTGCAACTGGCACAGCAAAAATAGGCCCTCCTAGAATCCTGATGGTGGATTTTAGTTTCGGATGATAGGCAAAGAGGACAATTTGTCATAAAGAAATGGGGTGGCTGACGGGGATTGAACCCGCGACCACCGGAATCACAATCCGGCGCTCTACCAACTGAGCTACAGCCACCATAATAAATTGGGGTTGGCGCGCCCGCCAGGGCTCGAACCTGGAACCTACTGCTTAGAAGGCAGTTGCTCTATCCAGTTGAGCTACGGGCGCCCATTCTTCCAAATATTCTTTTTGAGAATACCCTAAAAGTTGGTCGGGGTAGAGAGATTCGAACTCCCGACATCCTGCTCCCAAAGCAGGCGCGCTACCAGACTGCGCTATACCCCGATATCGCTAGAATCAGCGAGCGAGCATGATACTGGCGAGATGTATTAGCGTCAACGAAGTCTGCAAAGGATTTACAGAAAATCCCGGATATTTAAATTTTTATTTATCCCGTAAACTAAAAACTATGAAGTTAAAGCCTCTATGCAAAAACGCTTTGGGACGGAAAATACTAAAATGACTTTCGAAATGGCAATTTAATCGCGTGATTTAACGTTTCATAATGACCATCTGCTGTCTCGCCAAGAAGCGAACCAGATTAATTTTCCATTACGTCACGACCTCCATTCTAGGCCAAATGATACCCAACCCACCATACGCCAGAATCTATTTAATCAGGTATTCCAACACTTTCTAAATGCAAATTAGAATCAGGGTTGTAGGAAGTGAAGTATAAATCTGGCTCCGAGTTTTCACTAAATATAACCACCATTGACAGCGAATCCATTACCCAACTGTTTGGTAACTTCAAATTCGCACATCAGGCTTGATATATACTTAAAGTTAAAGGGAGTATCTCCCAAAAGACTACCCTGAAATGCAGTTGTATCTGCCACGCTCCAATCAGTCCAATCGACGTTTGTTTCAAATAGTCATTCCTGATTTGATCGATACGCCAATCCAACATCCAAATGTTATGGGAAAGTAATACAGAGAGATGTATCTGCGTAATTTTGCAATATTGTGTTTGAAGTAGCGTTTGATCGCCCTTCGAAATCAACATCAGTTTCTGACCTATAACTTGCTCCGAAAGAAAACTGCTTACTTATATCTCATCGCAGTCCGAGGTTATGTCCAAAAGAAACAGCGTCGCCCTCATAGCTACAGGCATCATCAGGAACCAAACCCAATTCTTGTTTTAGCTGAACAGTGGCATAGTTGAAGATGAATCCTGATCCAATCGACAAGTTTTACGTGAGTTCATAGGCGACGGCCGGATTAATCGACACATAGGACAGTATTCCTTCTTTCGCTAGTGTAGGAAAAAACTACTTTGACCATAGTCAATCCCAAGCCCATAGGAAGCATAAAGCCCCAGACCGAAGGAAAACGCCGAATTATCTTTAAATATACGTAATGCATTTGACGCACCGTCTGCACTGCTATGTCCGTTTGGCCGGTAACACCTGAGGGAGATTCAAAAGATACATCTGCAGAAATAAAGTATGCACCTATACTCAATTGTTTGCATTCAAGCTGAGTTATCCCAGCGGGATTGTGGTAGATAGCCGAGGGATTGTCAGCCGCAGCAATACCTCAAGACTGGTCTGGCAATCTAAGTATGCCTATAGCGATTTCGTTTGCTATCGAACATTTAGGCCTAGATTTAGCCAAAAAATACCTGACGCGTTTTGTACATTAACAAAAGTGCACTAGCTGCGGGACCACTATTATTGATCTATAAGTTGTCGTGAATAGCTTAAACTGAAAGGCTAAAAGCATGGATGCCATGGACATCCGTATCCTTAAACTGATAATTTAGCGTCTACGAAAATAGAGCGATACTCCAAAGCCAGTGAATCAACTTACCACTATCGAACTTTCTAAGGAATACCTTAAGTTTTCTTCCGGACATTTCACAATTTTTTCCGCTACGGAACGTGAAAGACTTCATGGACATAATTTTGCAGTGTCTGCCAGTATTGTTGCCCCGGTCGGCGATAATGGTCTCTGTTTCAGCTACGGTGAATTTAAAACCAAACTGCAATCTCTCTGTGAAGCCCTGGATGAATTTATGATTTTGCCTGGGTTATCTCCACACCTAAAAATCAGCGAATCGGAATTTGAATATTTAGTGAACTTCAACAACGAACAAATGCGATTCCTTGTTTCAGATACTCTAGTTTTGCCAATTCGGAACGCGACCGTCGAAGAGTTTGCTAGCTACCTCCTCTCTCAACTGATCGAAGACAGCGACATTAAAACCTATGGCGTGCAGCAAATTGGAATTAAGGTCTCGTCCGGGCCTGGCCAGTGGGGCTCTTGTCAGTGGAGCGTTAACTCAGAAAATCGAGACTCATCCGATGGATAAAGTGCTTGTCATAACAGGCGGTAGTCGCGGAATTGGATTAGCGGCGGTAGAGCTTTTTTCATCCGCCGGGTATCGAATTATCAACCTATCCCGGAGCAATACAAACTTAGAGCTTGCCGAGCAGATTTGCGTCGATTTTACTAACTCCAACTGGTTAGAAAGTTCCCTAAACTCAATAACCAAGCTAGTGGGCAAGCCCGATCAGTTGGTTTTGATTCACAACGCTGCAGTATTGTTAAAAGACGATGTAAGGAATGCAAAGAACCTGGCAGCAGTGCTTCAATTAAATCTGGTTGCACCGCAACAGCTTAACGAATTGATAATTCCACTCATGCCTTCTGGCTCTTCTATTCTGTATATAGGCTCAACTCTCTCCCATAAAGCAGTAGCCAGGACCCTTACCTACTCCACCTCTAAGCATGGAGTGCTTGGATTGATGCGCGCAAGTTGTCAGGATTTAGCAGGATCAGGAATTCATACCGCCTGTATTTGTCCGGGATTTACCGACACACAGATGTTGCGTGAACATATTGGACAAGATCCAGAAACCCTAAAAGTACTTGGAAAAAGCAACGCTTTCGCTCGACTCGTTCAACCTGATGAAATAGCCGCCTGCCTTAAGTTTTGCGCCGAAAATCCAGCAATTAATGGCGCTAGTATCGATGTTAATCTTGGGCAGATCGAACACTAGCTAGTCGCTAAAGTTAACTGGTTCTATTGTCGTTTTCTGGTTGAATCTCTATTCATATTCTTCCTCTTCAATACCCAAATAGGGTTTTAGCTTCCAAACACAGAGGTAAATTAGCGGTGTATCTATTACCGCCGCAAAAAATTTGAAAAGGTAATTGTTAAACATAAGGAGCATTAAAAGCCCTAGCGCCATATCTCCGCGTAAGAAAGCAGCTCCAAATGTGACGGCAATTACGGCAAAGGAATCCACTAACTGGCTCATAATGGTACTGAAATTATTTCTAACCCAAAGGTGTTTACCCTTAGTAATACGCTTCCAAAAATGAAATAGCCTCACGTCAATATATTGAGCCGCCACATAAGCAAGCATCGACGCAAATACCGCTCCGGAAGTTGTCGCATAGATTAGTGCAAATAACTCGACCGAGCCGCTTGCTGTTGTGCCGTCAGGCAGGCCAACATCCGCCGCCAAATAGATGTCTTGCCAAGGCGGTCGGGATTCCAGCCCAACAGCGGGAATTAGTTGCCCAATGTAAAGAACCGCCAAAATAAAGAAGTTCAATAGCAAACCAACGCTGACCATGCGATTGGCACGACGCTTTCCGTAAAGCTCGCATACAAGATCCGTACACAAAAAGGTTAAAGGGTATGGTAGTACGCCAATAGCTAGCTGCATCGGCCCTAGCTGCACAAATCGGGTTATACCGATTACGTTTAACAAAGTCATTGAGCATATAAAAAAGCCGGCCAAAATAAGAAACACTAACTCCCGGCGCTCTCTTAGCTCTTCAGATATCGGTGCCACTTCAGTCATCTTATAGTCTTTAATGAACTTTCATATCGAGCTTCCATGATCGCTATCTAGCCTATCAACTTGCTCGTTCAGTACGCATTGTTACAAGCTCTTCAGCCATAGTTGGGTGAATACCTATGGTTCGGTCAAAATGTGCTTTGGTAGCTCCAGCGGTAATAGCGACTGCTGCTGTTTGTATCATTTCACCTACATCTGGCCCTATGGCGTGCAATCCAAGCACTTTATCAGTTTCAGCATGGACTAGCATTTTCATAAATATCTGGTCATCTCGGCCCGTTAGGCTATGTTTCATATGTTTGAAGTCTGCCCTAAATATTTTTACAGGAACATTCTGTTCAATTGCCTGATCTTCAGTCATACCTACAGTAGATACATTTGGTTGCGTAAATACAGCGACGGGAATAATGCTGTAGTCAATATCAACGGCCTTTCCCTCAATCCAGTAATCAACCATTGCCATAGCTTCCGCAGTAGCGACAGGTGTAAGCGCTAGACGACCAACCACATCTCCGAGAGCAAAAATGGAGCGCTCCGAAGATTCGAAATTATCGTCAACCAATACTGCACCACTCTTGTCGGTATTTATTTGAAGGCTATCGGCCCACAAACCCTCTGTTCTAGGGACCCGCCCTGTAGCAAAAAATACCTGGTCGGCGACAAGCTCAGTTCCATCATTTACCGAAACCACTCGCTGGCCCACATCATTCAGATCGATATGATCGATATCTGAAGACAATTTAAGATCAATGCCTAGATCACGGATAGCTGGAACCATTTTTTCTCGCACGTCTTTGTCAAAACCTCGCAGAAATAGCTCGCCTCTGTATAAAAGAGTCACTTTTGTACCCATGCCTGCCAATATGCAGGCAAATTCAAGGGCAATAAAACCACCACCGACCATGACAACCGACTTAGGCTGTTCGGGAAGGAAAAATATCTGGTCAGAGCTAATGCAATGCTCCGAACCTGGCAGGTTTGGCATAAATGGTTTGCCGCCTACCGCTATCAAAATTCGGTCTGCACTATAAGTTTGATCACCGGCTACGACCGTATTTGGGCCGCTTATATGCCCTCTACCGTCAATCACTTTGACCCCGGCATTCTCCAGCAGTCGCTCATATATAACATTTAGTCGGCCGATCTCAGCGTCTTTCTTTTGCATAAAATGCTGCCAATTAAATTCACCGGCCTCAACTTCCCATCCATATGACCTTGCGTCCTCAAATTCATAGCCATAATGCGAGGCATAAACCATCAGTTTCTTGGGTACACAACCTACATTTACACAGGTTCCACCCCAGTGAGTATCCTCAATAATGGCCACACTAAACCCCCGCGTGGCCGCCATACGCGCCGCTCTTACACCGCCGGATCCACCGCCGATTACAATTAAGTCAAAATTATCCAAGTTGAATTCCTACTGTTAAACTACCGGCATTATTTTATGGTCCTGATAATTCATGTCGTATCTATACCGCCTTCTATTGTGCCTAGTTGTTACATACATTTCTTTGCCAATCCAGGCAGCGGAGTATGTAGGCACTGAAACCTGCAAATCTTGCCATGTAAATGAGTGGCAAAACTGGACAGGTAGCCACCATCAGTTAGCCATGGCAGAGGCATCTGAGTCCACTGTTCTAGCCGACTTTAACAACACCGAATTTCGCCATAACGATACTCTAAGTAAATTTCGCAAAGAGGATGGGAGTTTTTATATTTCCACTGAAAATGCAGTTGGAGCACAGGAAGAATTCCGTATAACCCATACTTTCGGCTGGGAACCATTGCAGCAGTATTTAGTTAGCTTTGAGGATGGCCGCAAGCAAGTGCTAAATATTTCTTGGGACACCCGCCCGGAAAAAGAAGGGGGTCAAAGGTGGTTCCACCTATATCCTGATGAAGTTATCGAACCGGGAGATCTATTACACTGGACCGCCTTTACTCACAATTGGAATACTAGCTGTGCCGCTTGCCACAGTACTAATCTCGAAAAAAATTACGACCCGGAGTCAAATCAATTTGATACCAGCTGGTCGGAAATAAATGTTGCCTGTGAGGCCTGTCATGGAGCTGGCGAGGATCACCTGGACTGGGCCTCCTCAGACACCGCGCAAATGCCAAATTCAGGTTTCCCTTGGTCCTTGAAGACTGCTGGAGGCTGGGGATTTGCTACTGCGGACGCAGCCATTGCAAGTCGTATCGGAGCGGGCCTTGAGGAAACACCTTTTGAGCAGGAAGTCTGTGCCCAATGCCACTCCCTTAGAAGCGAATTACAGCCCTTTGCCGGAAGCTTTCACGACGCCTTTCAACTGAGTGCGGCATCTGAGCCGTTGTACCATATCGATGGTCAAATTCGTGAAGAAGTATTTGTAGTGGGCTCATTTATGCAAAGCCGTATGCATGACGAAGGGGTAACCTGTTCGAACTGCCACGACCCACATACTCTTGAATTGGTTGCTGAGCCAAATCAGGTTTGTTCTCAGTGTCACATACCCAAAGTTTACGATACGCCCGAGCATCATTTTCATCCAATTGAATCGGCCGGAGCGCTGTGCATAGATTGTCATATGCCGACTACCAACTTTATGATCGTTGACCCAAGACGCGACCACAGTATCCGCATACCCCGCCCAGATCTCTCTTTGGAACTAGATACCCCTAACGCTTGTTCCAGTTGCCACGCAGATCAAAGCCAAGAATGGGCTGCTGAAGCCTTTTCCGAATGGTGGCCGGATATCGATCGTCACTATGCAGAAATTCTTAACGAAGCGAACCAAGGAAACCCCGCCAGCCTGAGTAGGATGTTTGCCGTTTTATCTGAACCAGATAGCAATGCCATGGCACGTTATAAAATATTACAGCAAGTATCCCAATCAGATTCACCAAATGCATTTAACGCCATTCGTCGTTACACCCAGAGCAATGCAGTTATCGACAGGCAAGCGGCTATAAACGCCCTAGCTGCATTTCCGACCGAACAAACCTTGGGTAATTTACTTCCGCTGTTAGAGGATAAGTTGCTCTCAGTGCGAATTGCGACAATAACCCAACTAGCTTCAATCGACTTGGAACAACTCAATGGCGCCGAGCAACAGGCCTGGCGCAATGCTCTAACCGAAGCCCAGCAAACTTTGCAACAACAGCAGGATTCACCCGGATTAACTCTGCAACTTTCCAATCTCTATAGCAGCATTGGCGATTCAGAATCAGCCCTCAAGTACGTTGCACAGGCTTTGGTTATAGCTCCAAATTGGCCGCCGGCATTAATAAATCAAGCAGCACTTTACAGCGAAGTTGGTGACGAAGATTTGGCTCGGGCGAGCCTTAGAAGAGCAATCTCTGCCTATCCCGAAATTGGAGACCCCTATTTTTCTCTGGGACTCTCTCAAATTCGCACCAAAGAGCGTGACGCAGCATTACTAAACTTAAAACGCGCTGCCGACCTATCTCCAAACAACGCCCATTATGGTTATGTATACGGCATAGCTCTATATGAGTCAGGCCAAACGGAGTTAGGCATTGAGCAAATATTGACCAGCTATGAAATGGCGCCTTCTCAAACTTATATAGGAATTGCCGCCGCTAGTTACCAAATTCAATTGGGACAATTTGAGCAAGCAAATGTGACAAGTACACTACTTCGCCAGAGAGCCGGTGAAAATCAACAAGTCCAGCAAATCACGAATTACCTTTTACAATTCCCATAGCACACTATTTTCCATGAAAAATTCACCGTATTCTGAAGGTCTCTAAGGAGGCATCTATGGATCTAATGCAAACACAGGTCGACACTACCGTTGATCACCACACACCGGTGATGATTCTTGCTCCTGAGATTCCGCATTCTCGAACAGCAAATAGATCCGTGCTAAAAACCTTAGGTGCCCCTGTCGGAAAACCCTCTGAGAGAATATAAGTGAGCTCTAACCTCTTTAAATTATTCCAGAATCGCTATTCCGGTCACCTAAAAGACACCTTTCTGGCTTTGCCAAATGGCGAGAACTATAGCTTTGAAGAAATTGATGATCTATCCGCTCGAATGGCTGGACTTCTTGTCGAAGAAAAAGTTGTGCCGGGCGACCGCGTCGTTTTGCAAACGGATAAGTCCGCAGCCACCGTAGCGCTATATTTAGCTGTACTTAGAGTAGGGGCAATATTTGTGCCTCTAAATACCGCTTACACCGCGTCAGAAATCGATTACTTTCTTGGTGACGCGAAACCCAAGCTCTTTTTCTGCCAAGAACTCAATTTGGCTTCCCTGGAGATAGTTGCCAGCGGCTGTGGAGTGTCTCGAACTTTAGTTTTGGGGACCAATGCCGAGGAACATTTCTGGGAGAAGTCTTTAAACACAGCACCCCTCGAGGATGTTGTCCCCAGAGATTCGGAAGACCTCGCTGCATTTCTCTATACATCTGGCACTACTGGCCGATCTAAGGGAGCCATGCTCAGCCATAAGAATCTAATTTCAAATGCACAGACCCTGCACCAAATCTGGCAATTTAACACCGGCGATGTTCTATTACATGCTTTGCCCATATATCATATCCACGGGCTCTTTGTTGCGCTTCATTGCGCTCTTTTGAATGCATCAAAGGTACTTTTCTTGCCAAGTTTTGAGGTTTCTGAAGTACTTAAAGCACTTAGAAACGGAACAACCGTGATGATGGGCGTGCCAACTTTTTACACCCGACTGTTGGCAAGCTCTGATTTTAGTTCTCAAGACTGCGCAAAAGTACGCGTTTTTATCTCTGGGTCCGCGCCAATGACAGAGCAAGTACATCAAGAGTGGACTGACAAAACAGAACACAAAATACTTGAGCGCTATGGCATGACAGAGGCCGGTATGATTACTTCTAACCCTTACAAAGGAGACCGGGTGCCTGGAACCGTGGGTTATGCACTGCCAGGTGTAGAGGTCCGAATAGCCGATTCCACTGGTGCCAAACTAATCCCTGGTGAGATAGGTGTTATAGAAGTCAAGGGGCCGAATATATTTCAGGGCTATTGGCAGATGCCCGAAAAAACAGCTGAGGAATTCCGAGAAGATGGTTTCTTTATAACCGGTGATGTCGGGGTTATGGATGATGACGGGCGGGTCTCCATCGTCGGACGGGAGAAAGACCTAATTATCTCTGGTGGATATAACGTCTACCCAAAAGAAATCGAGGTCTTGTTGGACGAACAGGACCTGGTATCAGAATCTGCGGTAATTGGAGTACCCCACTCTGATTTTGGTGAGTCTGTGGTAGCTGTGGTTGTAGCTAAACCAGGTGCTGAACTCCATGAAAATGAGCTACTAAGTGCCATCAGTATTCACTTGGCTCGCTTTAAGCAGCCCAAAAAGATTTATTTTGTATCTGAGTTACCAAGAAATACTATGGGCAAGGTGCAAAAAAATTTACTGCGCAAAGAGTACGAGAATACCTATCTCAAATAGGATTTGCTTGACTAGCAATGCTTCGGCCCCATTAAACATCTGATGTGCGATAATTCTCGTTTCCAATTAGCACTCATTTAAGGCTACCTCACTGCATGAAAAATTTGGCCTTCTGGTCTACTTGGATACGCAAATGGCGCTCTAGTTGGTGCGAAGACATAAGCACCCCAGGTAATCGCTTTTGCGCCTACTTCGATATGGTTATCTTCGACCACGCCTATACCCGATACCTCTATCCAAATAGCGCTTGGATTTCTGATCATGTGTTTAGGCAAAATCATCCGCCGCCGATGATGGTGAAACGGGCAGCCAATCAGGGAATACAAACCATTGTTAACTGCAGAGGTACTAATAATTTTGGTAGTAACCTCTTGTCAGAAGAGGCTTGCAAAAAACATGGCCTAAATCTGGTTTATTTTAGAGCGCTGTCTAGAGCGGCCCCCAAAAAGGAAATGCTGCGCGATGCCTTGAAATTATTCGAAAACCTAGAATATCCCGCCCTATTCCACTGCAAATCTGGCGCGGACCGGGCAGGTCTAATGTCTGCTCTCTACCTATTAATTCACCTCAAGCGTCCGGTTGAAGAAGCGCAAAAAGAACTTAGTTGGAAATTCGGTCATTTCCGAACTGCCAAAACCGGAATTCTCGATTTTTTCTTGGATACCTATGCGCAAGCACAACAAAAAACAGGCATAGACTTCATGCAATGGGCAGAATCGGAGTACGATCCCATCGAATTAACGCGGCAATTTGAATCTAGACCTTCGAAAGGTAAAAACGCCGCAAACTTTATAATCGATCGAATTCTTCACCGCGAGTAGTTAGAGAGTAACCAAAACAGTGGCTAAGACTAAAGTAATTGATACCTCAGCCCTTCTGGGCAGAGTCTGGCGCGATTATATAAAACGTCGTTTCATTCTAGTTTTCATTGCAACATTGTTAATGGCTATAGATGGGGGTTCTGTAGGGCTGCTTGCCTATTACATCGAACCCATGATCGACGATGTATTTACTGAGCAAAATGCCAACGCCATTGTGCCAATTGCGACCATCATATTTGGCATTTTTGCCATTAGAGCTTTAGCCGCATTTGGGCAACGTACTCTCACGGCGAGCATTGGGCTGCGCGTAGTTGCGGATATGCAGACACAGCTCAGCACTCACCTTATGGCACTCGATAGCCGTTTCTTTAGCAGGAATTCACCGGGTAATTTGCTTGAGCGCGTTCGCGGCGACACTCAAACTATTCAAACCGTTGCCAGCAATGCATTGATTGTGATTGGAAGAGACGCAGTAACACTAATTTCGTTGATCATAGTAGCTTTAAGTATTGATTGGCGCTGGACCCTAGCCGCTTTTGTCGGCCTTCCTCTGCTCGCCTTGCCGGTAAATATTCTACACAAGATTGTCCGCCGAGCGACCCTAAAGTCCCGTCTTGCTGCTGCTGAGTTAAGCACCCGCCTGGATGAAATATTCCATGGAATAAAAGCCATAAAAGCTAACCGCATGGAGCTGCATGAAGAGGAGCGCACAAAAAATGACATAGAAGAATTTCGGCACCGATCTTTTCAGGCTGAGCGCGGCAAGGCGGCCTTGCCCTCGATAGTAGACATTATTGCCGGTCTCGGATTTGTTGTCGTTATGATTTACGGCGGCCAGGAGATCATTGATGGCAACAAAACTCTGGGCGAATTTATGGCGTTTTTTACCGCGTTAGCGCTGCTATTTGATCCAATTCGTCGTTTGGCGGGCGTTGGTGGGCAGCTGCAAGCCGCGGGGGTCAGCCTGGACCGTATTTACGAACTTCTGGACGAACGACCAGATATTGTTGACTCAGCGAACGCCGGCCCAGTCAAAGCACCAGAGGGCAATATCGAATTCAATAATCTTTCCTTCAGCTATGCACCGAATCAAAATGTTTTAAGTAGATTATCGCTCTGTGCTGATGCCGGAAGAATCACCGCAATTGTTGGACCTTCAGGGGCCGGGAAAAGCACCTTGTTTAACCTGCTCTGTAGATTTGAAGAAGCAGAAGAAGGATTTATATCTATTGGAGGTCAGCTCCAATCAGATATTAAAATCACCTCCCTAAGAGATTCAATCGCATTAGTTACTCAGGAAACAGCGCTATTTGATGAAAGCATTTATCAGAATATTAGCTGCGGCCGAACAGATATTTCTGAACAGGGCGTTCTACAGGCCGCAGAAACTGCATTGGTAACCGAGTTCACTGCAGATTTGCCAGAGGGTATCCATAGCCCTGCAGGACCAAGGGGCTCTAGCCTATCTGGAGGGCAGCGCCAGCGTGTAGTCATAGCAAGAGCATTATTACGCAAAGCTCCTATTCTACTATTGGATGAGGCTACTTCAGCCTTGGACAGTAAAACAGAAATACGCATACAGGCCGCGATGGATAGCATCTTAGAAGGCAAAACTTCTCTGGTAATCGCTCACCGATTATCTACGGTGCGCAAGGCCCATAAGATCTATGTGATGGATGAGGGCCGTATCCTGGAGTCAGGAACCCATGATGAGCTGATAAGCACTGGAGGCCCTTATTCCAGAATGGCTTCCAGCCTAAAAGATTAAATCAACCGCCCGGTATAGGCTTAATTCGCTGCACGTCGATAGTCGATCCGTTTAGCCCCTCTAGTTGATCAGGCAGAGCACCTTCCTCTTGAAAATTTTCGTCCGGATTTATCAATTCCGGTAAAAGAGGCCACAGCGTGGGTAAGGACTCTTCCGTTACCCAAGCCAAATACTCACTAGGATGTTCAAACTGCAGGGTAAGCAAATCGTTTACCGAAGATACTAAATCCTCTAAATAAATATAGGCTAAAGCCCTGTTAAACAGAGCCAATGGCTTTATAGGCTCTATTTCTAATACTAAGGAAAAACTGGCAATCGCTGAGGCATAGTTCTGCTCGACCATGCTCAAAACGCCCATATTCATTTGCAGGTACACGGATTGAGGATCAATCAGAAACCCCGCCTCCAAATCCGCTTTAGCTCGAGCAAATTCAGTCAGCTCAGTTAGCAGAATTGCGCGATTTAAACGAAGGGCAATTTCTTGGCGGTCTGACAGATCCAGTCGGTCTAGTTGCACTACAAGTGCATTACAGGGCTCCAAGTCAGTCCAAAATATCTCTTTACCCTGATTTACCGCCTGTGCATTGATAAAACAAGACTCTAAAAGTTCTTCTTGAGCAGATAAAACCGAAGGCAGAAACAATAAGCTAAAAGCGAGGTAGGTATACAAAGCTAATTTGCGAGGTGTTTTCATCTAATTTGCATCTCTTTCTTCGTTTAGGCCTTGTCCCCACCAACTCAGTTTGTGATGAAGCCCAACCACAGCCCCAACAATAATTAGTGTGGGAGCTTGCGCACCTGCATTACGCACCATATCTGGCAACTCGGCAAGGTTTGAAACAAATACTCGCTGATCAATTCTGGTGCCTTTTTCTATTAAAGCAATTGGCGTTTTACAAGAAATTCCGAATTCAATCAGCTTATTACAAATAACCTCTAAACCATTAAGTCCCATATAAAAAACAAGCGTCTGATTTGGTTTTACATACTCTTCCCAATCAAGGTTAAGGGCTCCCCCAACGCTATGGCCTGTGATAAAGCGTACTGACTGAGCATGTTCTCTATGGGTTAGCGGAATGCCCGCGTAAGAAGCGCAACCGGAAGCCGCAGTAATGCCCGGCACAACCTGAAAAGAAATTCCCAGATTTGCCAAATACTCCAACTCCTCTCCACCTCTGCCAAAGATAAATGGATCGCCCCCCTTGAGTCTTAGGACACGCTTACCTTGCAAAGCAAGCTTTGCTAAGGATTCATTAATATTATCTTGGGTAATACTATAAATATTGCGACCTTTACCCACTGAGATTAGCTCACTCTCACGTCGGACCAGCTCCAACACTTCATTTGAGACCAAACGGTCGTAAAGCACTACATCAGCTTTCTGCATTAGGCGCAGAGCTTTAAAAGTAAGCAAATCTGGGTCACCGGGGCCAGCGCCAACAAGATATACCTCGCCTTTGGCATCACTGTTACTGCTTTCCTCTGCAGCTAAACTTGTTTCAATTAAATTGGAGGCTTCGCCCATACGCCCGCTATAGACGAGCTCAGCCGTTACTCCCTGCATATGCTTATCCCAGAAACGCCTGCGTAAATCCAAAACCGGGAATCTTTCTCGCACTTGATCACGATATTTGGCGACTAACTGCCCTAATTCACCCAATCGAGCAGGCAATATGCTTTCAAGATGCGCGCGTATGTGTCGCACCAATACTGGGGAGGACCCATCACTGCCAACGGCAATAGTTATTGGGTCTCGATCGACAATTGAGGGGAAAAAGAAATCGCTCAGGTCAGGCATATCAACCGCATTCACAAAAATACCCAATCGCCTCGCGTCTTCAGAAACTCGCCTATTTAGGTCTGAGTCACCTGCAGCAATAACCAATCTAATATTTTCCAGCTGATCGGGACTATAGGCTTGGTTGAGATATGTCAGTGAATGCTGGTCAATAAGTTGCTCGGTAGACGCGTGTAAATGCTCCGCAATTATTACTAGCTCAGCTCCATACTTAAGTAATAAGTTGGCTTTATGCCGAGCACCCTCTCCGCCTCCAACTACCAGGCAGGGCAAATCTTGGAGCTTAAAAAAGAATGGGAAGGATTTCATGTTCAGGAAACTGTTGAGACTTCTATTTAGAAGCCACTATACGGGCCTGCCCCCTCATATATGAACGCAGAATATCTGGTACCACTACACTCCCATCTTCTTGCTGGTAGTTTTCCAATACAGCGATCAGCGTACGGCCAACCGCCAGACCAGAGCCATTAAGAGTATGAAGCAGCTCTGGCTTGCCCTCGTCGTTTCTATACCTAGCCTGCATCCGTCTAGTTTGAAAATCCCGGAAGTTTGAACAAGAGGATATCTCTCTATAGGTTTCTTGCGACGGCAACCAGACTTCAATATCATAAGTTCGAGCTGCAGAAAAACCAACATCACCACCACAAAGGATTAGGGTTCTGTGGGGTAGTTCGAGTAATTTAAGTATTCGTTCGGCATGGCCTACCAAACCTTCTAGTGCGACTTCAGATTGATCAGCCTCTACAAATTGGACCAGCTCGACCTTCTCAAATTGATGCTGACGAATCATGCCTCGCACATCACGGCCATAGCTTCCAGCTTCACTTCTGAAACAGGGTGTATGGCATACGTATCGTAGTGGTAATTTTTCTTCGTAAATACTATCGCGCAATGTATTGGTTACAGGAACCTCAGCGGTTGGAATAAGGTAGAAGTCCTGCTCGTGCTCTAACTTAAATAGATCTTCGGCAAATTTTGGAAGTTGGCCAGTACCGTATAAAGAATCTGCATTCACGATAAAGGGAACGTATATCTCTCTATAACCATGATCTTCTATATGAATATCCAACATAAATTGGATCAAGGCCCGGTGCAGTCTGGCGACACCATCTCGCATAACTGCAAACCGGGAGCCGGTAAGCTTTGCGGCCGTTCCAAAATCCAATTGGTCTAATGCATTGCCTAGATCTACATGGTCTTTAACTTCAAAGTCAAACTTACGGGGCTCTCCCCAGCGTCGGATTTCAACGTTGTCATCTTCAGATTTGCCATCGGGGACTTCATCATCGGGAATATTGGGAACTTCGGATAGTAATTCTTCGAGGGCAAGCTGCACTGCATCCAAATCAGCCTTGGCTTCGCTTAACTTATCACCTAAGTCAGTTACCGCTTCCAACAAGGGGGCAATGTCTTGACCAGCAGCTTTGGCCTTGCCGATTGATTTAGATCGCGCGTTCCGCTCAGCTTGCAGAGTTTCAGTTAATACCTGCGCCTCTTTACGTTTTTCTTCTAACGCAGTTAGCTGGTCCAGATCGAAATGGAATCCGCGTTTTGCCAGTTTGGCTGCAACTAACTCGGGCTCTCGTCGCACCAGTCGGGGGTCAAGCATTTACACTCCTAAAAGATTACATCTAATATAAATAATTACAGGGCTCGGGTCACTTGTAAGCCCGAAAAGGCGGCCAGAATACAGAAAACTATACTGAACACAACATAGCTGATAGCCATTTGCCAGCGGCCTTCCTCGAATAGATACACAGACTCCAATGAAAAGGCACTAAAGGTTGTTAGGCCACCTAGAAATCCAGCCATCAAAACGGGCCGCCAAAGCTCGGAGAGCATTGCCTTCTCCATAATAAGCACATAGCAAACGCCGATTAGAAAGGACCCAAGCACATTCACTAAAAGAGTAGCTAGCGGGAACCCTGAAGAAGTCTCAACCAGTTGCACGGCCAAATACCTGAGGCTTGCGCCGAGAGCTCCGCCTAGCGCGACTCCAAGAAAAACCGAAAGACTCATGCAACCCCCCAGAGACCGAAAGTATTAGTTTTCATAAATGACTTCAGCTCCCTGAGGGATTTCAAAAATAAAAATTTCTGGAGCCAGCTCTAAGTCTAACTCAAGGTTGCTAAATCGAATCTCGGTTATTTGACCGGTCGTGTCTAGAAGTCTAAGTATTTCAGGAAACTGCCCCGTCATAACCAGCTCGATTTCCAATATTGAAGAATAGCCATCCAGAGGAGTAAGCTTCATGCCCTGCCCCGAAATCTCGACGACTGCCCAGTCTTCTAGCTGTATATCGTCAAGCAGTATTGCCGCCGGATTAATTGTCGGATCAGAACTCCAATCACGAACAATGACCTGCTCAAATAATTCGTCGTATAAATACATTTGTTCGCCGTCACTAACCAACAGCTGATCTAATTCGGCTATCCGCCAACTTAATTTCCGCGGTCGCTGAAGCGCAAACTCGCCTGTTTGGCGATCTAAAAGATAACCGTCTTGCTCTCGAATAATCTGATCAAAATGTCCCTTCGCAGATTGCAATTGGCCTATAGCCTGAGTGATCTCTGCGATTGTCTCTTCATCTTGGGCATATAGAGTTGGAGAGAACAGGCAGGCTGTAGCAAGAACATAGGGAGCAAAGCGTACTTCAATATTCACAATATTAATCTCTAGGTGCCGGCGCAAGAACCTCACGGTTGCCGTTAGACTGCATTTCTGTGACCACACCAGCAGCTTCCATAGCTTCGATTATTCGAGCAGCCCGATTGTAGCCCACTCTCAGGCGACGCTGAACCGCCGATATTGACGCTTTGCGCGACTGGGTAACAAACTCTAAAGCTTCATCGTATAAAGGGTCAGACTCTTCTGCATTGCCGTCTCCAGATTCATCTGGCAATCCCGAAACCGGGTTCATTCGCGTTACATCTTCATCGGTAATGCCATCAACAAATTCTGGCTCCCCCAACTTACGCCAGGCTTCTACTACTTGGTGGACTTCATGATCATCCACAAAAGCCCCATGCACACGAATGGTATTGCTTTGACCCGGAGGTAAAAACAACATATCACCGTGACCTAGAAGCTGCTCTGCACCGCCCTGATCCAATATTGTTCGAGAATCTATTCGTGAACTAACCTGAAACGCGATTCGCGAGGGAATATTCGCCTTAATAAGACCTGTAATTACGTCCACTGATGGCCGTTGTGTTGCCAGTATCAGATGAATTCCGGCTGCCCGAGCCTTTTGCGCGATGCGGGCAATAAGCTGCTCCACTTTCTTCTTATCGACAATCATCATCATGTCGGCAAACTCGTCTATGACAACTACTATAAATGGAAGTTTTGTCAGTTCTGGAGACTCTTCGTAGCCTTCTCCAGCGATTGTCTGATCAAGGTCTACCGTCTCTTCCGGCTTCCAGGTAGGGTCCTTTAAAGGGGCTCCAGCAGCAATGGCATCTTCAACCTTGCGGTTATAGCCGGCTAAGTTTCTCACGCCCAATTTGGCCATTAGCTTGTAGCGGCGTTCCATTTCACCAACGCACCAGCGCAAGCCGTTGGCTGCATCTTTCATATCGGTAATTACTGGCGTCAGCAAATGGGGGATACCCTCATATACGGCAAGTTCGAGCATCTTCGGGTCAACTAAGATCAGCCGGACATCTTCGGGCGTGGATTTATAGAGAAGGCTTAGTAGCATCACATTTACTGCTACAGACTTACCAGAACCGGTTGTACCGGCTACCAGCAAATGCGGCATACGCGCCAAATCAGCGACTACCGTAGATCCGGAGATATCGTGACCCAAAGCTATAGTAAGTTTGGACTTCGAGTCCTCGTATTCTCTGGCTGATACCACCTGACTAAGCCTGACAATTTCTCGGTTCTCGTTCGGAATTTCGATACCTATAACCGATTTTCCGCTAATTACTTCAACCACACGCACACTAACCACTGCCAAGGACCTGGCTAGGTCACGTGACAAATTTGTGATTTTGCTAGCTTTAGTACCAGCCGCTGGTTGAATTTCAAAGCGAGTCACCACAGGCCCGGGCAATACCGCAGTAACTTCTGCCTCAACACCAAAATCCAACAGCTTGAGTTCAAGTAGTCTAGACATTGCTTCCAATGACTCTGCGGAAAAGCCTCTCTTATCTTCTTCTCGTGCCTGATCTAGTAAGCCTATTGCAGGCAAACTACCAGGAGAGGACTCGGTGAATAAAGATGACTGTTTCTCTTTTTGCACTCGTTCAGAGGCAGCAGGTTTGGGAGTGGGAGCCTGGATTTTTGGAGCGACGCGTTTAGCCGCTTTCTGTTTGTGAGTCTCTAATGACTTCTCGCGCTTAGTCTCAGAAATTTTGCGCTCACGTTTTTCTTTTAAGCGGCCACGAATAATTTGTACCAGGAAGCAAGACCGATTCCAGAGGTGGACAACTATCTTTCCGGTGGAATCGAAAAGTTTTAACCAAGACAGGCCTGTAAATACGGTAATACCGAATAATGTAGCTGCGAGTAATACCAAGTTCGACCCGTAAAAACCCAGTAGCTCAACTGAAGCACTTCCGACCATATCGCCGACAACCCCAGAAACTCCCTGAGGCAGAGAGCCTCTGGCCGCATGGTTTAAATAAGCCAAACCACATCCGGCACCCATGATAAGAACAAAACCGAGAGCTCGAAGCCCCACCAACATCCAATCAAAGGCTTTGTTCGAAACGGCATGGTCCTTAAATACTTTCCAAACGCGTTGCGCCAATAGGAAGGGTAATAAGTAAGCCAAAACACCAAATACAACAAATAGGAAATCCGCTAGCCAGGCGCCGAGAGAGCCACCAGCATTTTGAATCGTTTCATCGGCAATGGTTCTGGACCATCCGGGGTCTTGTGCGTCGTAGGAGAGCAGAGCTACAAGCAAAAATATTGCTAGAACCGCCCAAAGAATAAGGGATCCCTCTCGAAGAATTCGATTAGCCCGCTCCTCGCTAGCAGCCGTGTTTTGCGCTTTGTCTGATTTTCTCAAAGGAATCCCGAGTTATACGATTTATCTAATCTAGTTATTATCGCCGTCTATGGCCTGATTTGCATCTTCAATACTTTAAATAGACTATCGCAATTGTTACTTTCCGCTCTAACCCCATATCATTCGCATTCGATTCACTTAAATTTTTCTGGAAAATACTCAATGACCACCAAGCATCACCGACTCATCATTCTTGGATCAGGCCCAGCCGGTTATACCGCTGCAGTTTATGCGGCACGAGCTAACCTTAACCCGATTGTTATAACTGGCATGCAGCAAGGCGGCCAACTTACAACCACCACAGAGGTTGATAACTGGCCTGGCGATGCAGAGGGATTACAGGGGCCGGATTTAATGGTACGCATGCAAACTCACGCAGAGAGATTTGGTACTGAGATTATTTTTGACCATATAGAAGAAGTCGACCTCAATCAGAAGCCCTTCTTGCTAAAGGGTGCAGAAAACTACAGCTGTGACGCCCTTATCATCGCCACTGGCGCTTCAGCAATGTATCTAGGCATGGAATCAGAAGAGGCTTTCCAAGGCCGAGGGGTGAGTGCCTGCGCCACCTGTGATGGTTTTTTTTACCGAGATCAGAAAGTTTCGGTGATTGGTGGCGGTAATACCGCGGTCGAAGAAGCGCTTTACCTTTCAAATCTAGCCAGCGAAGTTGTGCTTATCCACCGGCGAGATAGCCTACGAGCAGAAAAAATTCTGCAAGACCGACTTTTCGAAAAAGAAAAAAATGGGAATATCACCATCCTTTGGAACTCAGAACTCGATGAGGTTCTCGGCGATGATGCAGGAGTTACTGGTATCCGAGTAAAAAGCCGAGAAGATGGATCCACTAAAGAAATAGATCTTCAGGGTGTCTTTATCGCCATTGGGCACAAACCAAATACCGATATATTCGCCGGACAGCTAGACATGAAGGACGGATACCTTAAAATTAATAGCGGCTTAGATGGTAATGCCACACAGGCCAGCCTAGAAGGCGTATTTGCCGCTGGCGACGTTAGTGACCATGTCTATAGACAAGCTATTACATCAGCGGGATTTGGCTGTATGGCGGCCCTAGACGCTGAGAAGTATCTAGACAGCTAATAACAGCATACAAATGGCTTCTTCCTTCGCAGTTCTTGATTCAAATGCACCGGAGTTTCCAGGCATTGAAGCCGCCGCAACCAATCCCAATGGCCTTTTGGCCATTGGCGGCAACCTGGACACAGACACTTTACTTTTAGCCTACCGTTCCGGTATTTTTCCCTGGTACGACCAAGATAGCCAGATAATGTGGTGGTCTCCAGACCCACGTGAAATACTTCTTCCGGACGATCAACACTGGTCACGGACTATGCGTCGGAGTTTTCGCGATGCTAGATTTAGAATTAGCACCGATACAAACTTTGAGGCGGTTGTAGAAGCCTGCTCAAGAAATGAAGAGGCGGGTGTGTGGATCACCGACGAAATGCGCAGCGCCTACCTGGAACTCAATAGGCTAGGAATAGCTCACTCATTGGAAGTATGGCAGGAAGATACCATTATAGGTGGCTTGTATGGTGTAGCCATTGGCTCGGCATTTTGCGGTGAATCTATGTTTCATCGAGTAAGTAATAGTTCAAAACTCGCATTTCTCTGCTTAGCCGACCAGCTTTTTGCCCAAGGTTTTGAGTTTATCGATTGTCAGTTTGAAACGGATCACCTTCGATCCCTCGGTACTCGATCCGTTAGCCGAGCGCTCTATCGCAAATATCTCGACAAAGCGCTGTTAAGGGAACCTGCGTGGCCTTCTACATTTGGCAGAAATATAAGTTAGCATCCGGATTATGTTTTTACTCCCTTCTTTATTCTTATAATTCGATGAACAAACCCATCACTCTCAACTTACTGCGCACTGAAGCCCATAGCTGTAGCTACTTAGACAATCTTCTTGCTATCACAGAGTTTGTTTCTCCTGAGCATGAAGTTGATCTGAAAACCTATCAAGCAATCAACGATGCAGGCTTTCGCAGAAGCGGGCAGCATTTCTATAGACCAAATTGTGATTCATGCAGCCAGTGCAAACCATTGAGGGTGCTATCAAAGGAATTTATTCCTACTAAATCACAAAAGCGGATACTCAGGCTGAATACAAATATAGAAATTAGCGTTCAGGAAAAACCTGATGCCGATATCTACTTTGATCTTTACAAGAGTTACATTTTGGAACGACATCAGGATGGCGATATGTGCCCACCAGATCGCGAACAATTTGATAACTTTATTTGCGCAGCACCTGGCTGCACCCGATTTCTAGAGTTTCGCTCTAACTCAAATAAATTACTTATGGTTGCAGTCTGCGATTTTCTGCCATATGGCTTGTCCGCCATCTACAGTTTTTTTGATCCTCAGGAAGAGCAGCGAAGTTTGGGAAGCTATGCAATTTTGGCGCAAATCAATATTGCCAAAAAAATGGGTCTACCCTACCTATTTCTGGGCTACTGGATCGAAGAATCACCGAAAATGAACTATAAAAGTCGTTTCAGGCCATGTGAAGTGCTCGAAAATGGAGATTGGTCACCGATTTGCTTTTGATTCGGCGCAACTGATGGCAAAATGCGCCACCTTCTAACAAGTGTCAGGTTATTTACTGAATGGCAAAAGACGATGTAATTGAATTCGAAGGAGAGGTTATCGACTCCCTTCCAAATACTACCTTCCGCGTAAAGCTGGAAAACGATCATGTAATTACAGCGCATATCTCCGGAAAAATGCGTAAAAACTACATTCGAATTCTTACCGGGGATAAGGTAAAGGTGGAAATGACGCCTTATGACCTAAGCAAGGGCCGGATCACCTTCCGTTCTCGCTGATTTGTGGCTAGAGAAACTCTCTGGGGACGAATGGCAAAAAAGGGTCAGATCAATCAGATCTGCCCCTTTAAGTCTGCAGAAAGCACAGCAAATGATTACTGAACTTCTACTAACTCCTTCTTGCTTTGATGCGACTCATAGCTGATTTTTAGTTCGTCTTGCTCTAGAGAAACGTTAACTATTCCTCCACCATCAGCTAACTCCCCAAATAGCAACTGTTCTGCTAGGGGCTTTTTAATTTTCTCACTTATTAAACGAGCCATTGGGCGAGCGCCCATTTTGTCGTCATAGCCCTGCTCTGCCAGCCAGGCGCGGGCTTCTTCATCTATTTCAATTTGAACCTGCTTCTCGTCTAACTGAGCCTGTAGTTCCACTAAGAATTTATCGACGACAGTTTTAATAACTTCCAGCTGCAAAGGAGCGAATTGCACTATCGCATCCAAACGGTTTCGAAATTCAGGTGTAAATGACTTTTTAATTGCCTCCATTCCATCGGTTTGATGATCTTGCTGAATGAATCCGATTGAAGCTCTAGCCATAAGTTCCGCCCCAGCATTGGTAGTCATCACCAAAATAACGGAGCGAAAATCAGCTTTGCGGCCGTTGTTATCCGTCAAAGTGCCATGATCCATAACCTGCAACAGCAGATTAAAGACTTCAGGATGGGCTTTTTCTACTTCATCAAGAAGCACAACGCAGTGGGGGTGCTTGGTCACTGCATCAGTAAGCAATCCGCCTTGATCGAAACCGACATAACCAGGAGGCGCACCAATAAGACGCGAAACCGTATGTCGCTCCATATATTCCGACATATCAAAGCGTTGCAGTTCAATACCCAACACATTGGCTAATTGCTTAGTTACTTCAGTTTTACCAACTCCAGTCGGCCCCGAAAATAAGAAAGAACCGATAGGTTTGTCGTTGCCCTTTAAACCCGCTCGAGAAAGTTTGATCGCAGTAGCTAAAGAGTCGATTGCGGCATCTTGACCGAAAACCACCATCTTCAGCTTATCGCCTAAATTACGAAGTTGTTCTTTGTCCGAACTGGAAACACTTTTTTCCGGTATACGCGCTATCTTGCTCACCACTCGTTCAACATCGATGGCCTCAATAACTTCTTTGCGTTCTTCTGCCGGCTGCAAAGACTGGTATGCACCAGCTTCGTCAACAACATCGATAGCCTTATCCGGCAGGAACCTATCAGTAATATGTCGTGAAGATAATTTTGCGGCGCTCTCTAGAGCAGAATCTGCGTACTTGAGGTTGTAATGATCTTCATACCGAGACCTTAGCCCCTTGAGAATCGCTATGGTGTCTTCGACCGAAGGTTCAGGCACGTCGACCTTTTGGAATCGTCGCGATAAAGCACGGTCTTTATCAAATATGCCACGGTACTCCTGATATGTGGTAGAACCAATAATTCGAACCTTTCCGGAAGTCAAAACCGGTTTAAGTAGATTAGAGGCATCCATCACTCCACCAGATGCTGCACCAGCCCCAATAATTGTATGAATTTCGTCGATAAACAATATTGCACCTGGCTCTTCTATCAGATCGGAAAGAACTCCTTTAAAGCGCTTTTCAAAATCGCCACGATACTTAGTTCCGGCCAATAGCGCCCCCAGATCCAGGGAATAAACCGAGCTAGCTTTCAATAGCTCAGGTACTTTATCGTCGACAATAAGTCGGGCAAGTCCCTCCGCAATCGCGGTCTTGCCGACACCAGACTCGCCTACTAATAAAGGATTGTTTTTACGCCGCCTAGCTAGTATCTGTGACACGCGCTCTACTTCTTCCAGCCTACCGATAAGCGGATCAATCTGATCTGCTTTTGCCTGCTCGTTCAGATTAAGAGCAAACTCATCCAAGGGCCTTTTTGCTGGAGCGTCACTTGATTCTTCTTCTATTTTGCTAGATTCAGACAGACTATCCTCGCCAGTAACTGCCCCGCCGTGGCTAATAAAATTCACGATATCTATGCGATTAATATCTTGGGCCTTTAAAAAATAGGCCGCTTGGCTATCGGATTCGCTATAAATAGCTACCAATACATTTGCTCCGGTGCACTCTTCTCTGCCTGAGGACTGCACATGAAATATTGCTCGTTGCAGCACTCTCTGAAATCCAAGTGTTGGCTGAACTTGATGATCAACCTGATCCTCACTCACTACTGGAGTAGTAACGCCGATATATTCGCTAAGTTGATCCCTTAGAGAGAACAAATCGCCGCCAACGCCGCGCAGAACATCTATGGCTGCTTGATTATCAAGCAACGCAAGAAGTAAGTGCTCGACGGTCATAAATTCGTGGCCCCGATTACGGGCGTCTTGAAACGCCATGTTTAGTGATAATTCCAGATCTCTGCTCAGCACAGCTAGCTACTCCTCATCATCATCTGATACCGGCTCAATATCCGACAGCAAAGGATGTTCGTGTTCTTTCGCATATTGATTTACCAAATGCGATTTAGTTTCAGCAATGTCTCTCGGGTAGATACCAACAACGGCCTTACCCTGAGTATGAATCGCCAGCATTATTTGTGTCGCCTTTTCTCTATTCATAGAAAAGAACTGCTCTAGTATTTCAATTACAAACTCCATTGGAGTGTAATCATCATTCAGTATCACGACCTTAAATAAAGGCGGCCTTTTTAACTTCGGCTTCTCTTCTTCAAGCAGCAAACCGCTATCGGAATTAAATTCTTTCTGGTCTTCTTCGTCGGACATTAATACCTGCACCTCTGTTCCCAATTTTAACCTATTCCAAACTATTTTCTGCATTATTGGACTGACAAAACTCACTGAATTAAGAATCTCTCTATTCGAAAGAAATTCTGACAAAGTTTTTAGTTATCTGTTCTTGATCTATTAGTGCACCTAAAATACCTAAATACCAAACAAAGGATATGGAGACAAAGTCTTGACATAAAAGTCTTTGTGGTTCATTTTTTCATGTACGCGATTACAAATGCCATGTGAAATCGCCGACAAAGCAATAATATGGCATACCGGAATGGGAGGGGTTTATGCCTACCGGAACAGTAAAATGGTTCAATAACGCAAAGGGATATGGATTTATTCTGCCGTCAGATAGTGAAGTGGATGTGTTTGCTCACTACTCTGCCATCAGCATGGATGGGTATCGTACTTTGAAAGCCGGACAAATGGTTTCCTTTGATTTAGTGGACGGAGACAAGGGACAGCTCGCAGAAAATATTGCGCCAGTACTTGATCCCGACGTGAAAGCCTCCGCTAGCGAAATTGGGGAAGAAGGTTCTGGCTCCGATTCTGATTCAGAAGAGCCACCAACGGGCTCCGAATCGGCACTCGTTGATGCAGAATCCTAGATATACTTCAAGTGTAATCTCAGCTTTGCGAATTAAATGAGGCTTTCAAGGGCCTCATTTAACGTATTACTTGGGCGCATTGCTTCTGATACTAATTTTTCATCCATCAAGTAATAACCGCCTAGACTGACAGATTGCCCCTGCGTTGCGTTAATCTCTTGCATAATTATTTCTTCTTTTGCAGCGAGAGCTTCTGCCAATGGAGCAAATTTCTTCTGCATATCCATGTCGTCCGATTGAGCTGCCAGAGCTTGTGACCAGTAAAGCCCCAAATAGAAATGGCTGCCACGATTGTCTAGCTCACCAACTTTACGCAGCGGCGATTTTCCTGATTCCAGGAGTTTCCCCGTAGCTTGATCTAGAGTATCTGCCAAAATCTGAGCACTTGTATTTTCTTCGGTAATGGCAACATGCTCTAAAGATACTGCTAGAGCCAAAAACTCGCCCAGAGAATCCCAACGCAAATGCCCTTCTTCCAAAAACTGCTGGATATGTTTTGGCGCAGAACCTCCAGCCCCTGTTTCAAAAAGACCGCCACCAGCCATCAAGGGAACTATTGATAGCATTTTGGCACTGGTTCCCAATTCAATTATTGGGAACAGGTCAGTTAAATAGTCACGTAACACATTGCCGGTTGCAGAAATTGTATCCAGTCCCTTGATAGCTCTTTGCATGGAGAAACGAATTGCATCGATCGGAGCTTCAATTGATATTTCAAGTCCCGAAGTATCATGGTCCTCTAAATATTCATGAACCTTGGTACTTATGTTTGCGTCGTGGGCTCGCTCAGAATCCAACCAAAAAACTACGGGCATACCCGACTGACGTGATCGAGTTACCGCCAGTTTCACCCAATCTCGAATAGGCGCATCTTTAGTTTGACACATGCGCCAAATATCGCCCTGCTCGACCTCGTGCTGCATGAATACTTGGTTATCATCGCCGACTACTCTCATAGTGCCGGTTGCAGCCACTTCGAAAGTTTTATCGTGGGAACCATACTCTTCTGCTTTTTGGGCCATCAACCCAACATTCGGCACAGTTCCCATCGTAGTAGGATCAAAGGCGCCATGTTCTTTACAGAAATCGATTGCCGCCTGATATATCGACGCGTAGGTGCTATCTGGAATTACCGCCTTTGTATCCGCTAGCTCACCACCTGGGCCCCACATACGACCTGACTCACGAATCATAGCTGGCATAGATGCATCTACTATGACGTCACTCGGCACATGCAGGTTAGTTATACCCTTGTCCGAATTAACCATCGCAATTGCAGGGCGGCTCTCATAGCAAGCGGCGATATCAGCTTCGATCTCCTGCTGCTTATCTGCAGGCAGGCCGGCTAATTTCTCATATAAATTTCCGAATCCATTATTTGCATTTACTCCAAGATCTTCAAATAGTGCAGCATGTTTTGTAAAAACTTCCTTAAAAAATGTCTTAACTGCGTGTCCAAACACAATGGGATCAGACACTTTCATCATGGTAGCTTTAAGATGCAGGGACCAGAGCAATCTTTTTTGCTTCGCATCCTCAATTTCTGATTCAAAAAAACTGCAAAGCGCCTTAGTACTCATAAAGGTGCTATCAATCACTTCACCAGCAAGCAATGGAATACTATCTTTTAAAATTGTTACTTCACCATCTTTTGCCACTAATTCGATACGCACACTGCCAGCCCTTTGCATAACAACAGACTGTTCATTGGAAAAGAAATCTCCGTTGCCATTCATTGAAGCAACCTCAGTGGCGGAATCAGAGTTCCAAATGCCCATGCGATGCGGGTTATTACGAACATAATTCTTAACCGCAGCTGGAGCTCGGCGGTCTGAGTTGCCTTGTCGAAGCACTGGATTTACGGCGCTACCTAGAGCCTTCCCATAGCATTCCCGAATTGATTGCTCTTCCTCAGAACTTGGAACATCCGGGAAGTTTGGTACTAAGTAGCCTTTTGACTGCAATTCTTCAATCACGGCTTTAAGCTGAGGGATAGACGCGCTGATATTCGGTAGCTTGATAATATTAGCTTCAGGTACAAGGCTGAGATCACCCAAATTTGAAAGCGCATCCTCAACTTTCTGTTCGTAAGATAAATATCCCGGAAAATTTGCCAAAACTCGTCCGGCTAAAGAAATATCACTTGTCTCAATTTCAATATCTGCTGTCGCAGTGAAGGCCTTAACTATAGGCAGCAAAGAATAAGAAGCCAAAGCGGGTGCTTCGTCAGTTTTGGTATATATAATCTTCGACTTTGACACAGTTTTTCTTAACCTCAATAGTTAGTCGGAATTCCGATCTTGTTTTAGATTGCTAGCAATTATGTAGCTGGATTCATGAGATAGAGATATCCTCAGTACTTTATCCAGACAATTTGAGCGCGTGGATTCTACAGCAGATTGGGCGTCGAATGAACTCCAAAAGCCGCGTCAACAATGATTTACAAGCGGAATTATAGATTTTTTTCATCAATACAGAGGTAACAACAGAGAACAAATGCCAAATCAAATTCACCTTACCGTAGCCACCCTTTGTCATCGAGATGGTCAGCTTCTGATGGTAGAAGAGAAAGTTAACGGGAACCTGGTTATTAATCAGCCTGCAGGGCATGTGGAAGCAGGGGAAAGTCTCAAATCGGCAGCCCTAAGGGAAACACTTGAAGAAACTGGCTATTTAGTTCAACTGGAGTCGTTTTTGGGTATCTCGGTACTTCGTGCGGAGAATGAAATTACCTATTACCGGGTCAGCTTCTTAGCGTCCTGCCCCGATCAACTACCCTCATCCAATCTAGACCCTGATATTGAGCGCGCAATTTGGATGCATCCGGATGATATTTTGGATAAACACAACCTGCGGAGCGAACTAGTATCTCTAGACGTAAAAAGATTTCTCTCCGGAACCAGATATCCCTTAGAAATGATTGAGGAAAAGCCCTAGAATATCGCGCCTCTTCCTCTTCAATGCGAATACTTCATAAACAAACGGCTCTCTGAAAGATAATGACCTCGAAAACCAGCGGATCAAAAGTAATAGTCGGCATGTCCGGCGGAGTAGATTCGTCTGTATCTGCTCGCTTGTTACTTGATCAAGGCTATCAGGTAGAAGGTTTGTTTATGAAAAACTGGGATGAGGATGACGGAACCGAATATTGCACTGCCATCCAAGACTTGGAAGACGCCTCTCGGGTATGTCACAAATTAGACATTAAACTACACACTGCTAATTTCGCAGCTGAATACTGGGATAATGTTTTCGAGTACTTTCTGGAAGAATATCGAGCACTGCGTACTCCGAATCCTGATGTACTCTGCAATAGTGAAATTAAATTCAAAGTATTTCTCGAGTATGCCGAGGCTCTGGGCGGCGACCACATAGCCACAGGCCATTACACTCGAATTCAAAGAGATACGGAAGGTAATGCGCAGTTACATAAAGGTCTAGATATACTGAAAGACCAAAGCTATTTTTTACATGCCGTTAGTCAATCTGCTTTTGAGAAAACTATATTCCCTTTGGGCGATATAGAAAAACCCAAAGTTCGCGAAATTGCACGCAATAACCATTTCGGCAACAGCGCCAAAAAGGACAGCACCGGTATTTGCTTTATCGGAGAGAGACGTTTTCGCGATTTTTTAAAAACCTACATTCCAGCACAGCCGGGAGACATTGAAACCATTGAAGGTTTGCGCGTTGGCAGGCATGAAGGCCTAATGTATTACACTTTTGGGCAGCGTCAAGGTTTAGGTGTGGGCGGTGTTGCCAATCACCCTGATGAGCCTTGGTACGTAGCTGCCAAGGAGGTTGACCGCAACGTTCTGGTTATTGCCCAAGGCGAACATCCCTCTCTTTTTAACTCCAAGCTCGAATGTGAGGACTTTTATTTCATCGACGGGAAAATTCCTGACCAGGATGAGATTCTCGGCTGCAAAACACGATATCGACAAGCTGACCAAAACTGCAGTATCGAAAGATCATCCGATGGTGGGTGGCTAATCGCTTTTGAACAGGCTCAGCGCGCTATGACTCCCGGACAATATGCCGTCCTATACCGAGGTAGCCATTGCCTAGGGGGCGGCGTCATAAACAGGATCTCTTCCTAATGCTCGGCAGCCACTATTCATCTGAACGAACTTGCGCTCTAGCGGGAATAGCTAGCTGCTGTATATTGGTTGACGAACTGTCAACATCAGGCAGTGCCGACCAAGAGCACCTGCATTTTTTTACTGAGGCTTTTCTGGACACAGACCCAAGTAATATTACTTCGGCCTTTAGGCCTCAAAATGCTTTGGCTTCAGGGTTGCAGCTATTGAGAGGAATGGGGGCAGGCACTTCAAATGAATCAGACCGCCGCCGACTTTCCTATACAGTTCAGTCAATACAGCTAATGCAGCAATTTATGAGGCGTGATGATTTGTTGAAAATGCTGGCTGATGGAATCCCACAAATCAAAGCATGGGCAAGCTTGGATGAGCGATTGCTTGCCATGGGAGAGCTATACGAACGCAGTGCAAGCACCCTAAGCTTTCGCATACAAATACAAGGCAGCCAGGGTTACCTTAGACAGCCGGAAGTTGCTCAAAAGATTAGAGCCTTGCTTTTTTGCGCTCTTCGATTTGCTTTGTTATGGCGGCAAAGTGGCGGTTCCAAATTTGACTTTATAATACGTAAAAGAAACATTGGCTTATTGGCTCAAGATATCTTGAGTAATACACTTACTAACCACCCTTCTTCGGGTAACTAATAACAGAGAATCTGCATGCAACTCTCAGAAATCACCGCTCTTTCACCCTTAGATGGCCGATACGCCGGAAAAACTCAGGCACTGCGCCCAATTTTCAGTGAATACGGTTTGATATTGGCCCGCGTTAAAGTTGAGGTTCGCTGGCTTCAATCACTGGCAAATAATCCGAATATTCAGGATCTGCCGCCTTTAAGTGACTCCGCGAATGAATTTCTAGACGCCTTGATTTCTGATTTTAATATTAGCGCAGCAGAACGTGTTAAAGAAATTGAGAGAACAACAAATCACGATGTGAAAGCCGTCGAGTACTACATTCGCGAACGCATAACCGAAGTTGAAGAACTTAAAAATGCCAGTGAATTTATCCACTTCGCCTGCACATCTGAAGATATAAATAACCTTTCGTACGGCCTTATGGTCAGTCACGCCAGAGATCTACTTTCTGACGTACTGAACAGAATTGAAACTATTTTGGTTGAGCAAGCGCATCAATATGCCGAAATACCGATGCTTTCGCGAACCCATGGACAGGCTGCTTCTCCCACTACCATGGGGAAGGAGCTTGCCAATGTGGTATTCCGACTTAGACGACAAATGCAGCAGCTGCAAAATACCGAGATACTGGGAAAGATTAATGGCGCTGTTGGAAACTATAACGCGCATCTATCGGCCTACCCTGAGGTAGATTGGCCCGATCACGCAAAAAATCTGGTCAAAAGCCTTGGTCTGACATGGCTGCCCTATTCCACCCAGATCGAGCCCCACGATGCCGTTGCCGAACTCTGTCAAAACCTCTGTCGAATAAATACTATCTTGATGGACCTGGATAAGGACATTTGGTCATATATCTCTATCGGCTATTTCAAACAGCGCGTAATTGCTGGCGAAGTAGGCTCTTCAACCATGCCTCACAAGGTTAATCCCATAGACTTTGAAAATTCGGAGGGAAACCTTGGGCTGGGTAATGCTCTTCTTAATCACTTGGCCGAAAAATTGCCGATCTCTCGATGGCAGCGAGACCTCACTGATTCAACGGTGTTACGTAATCAGGGTGCCGCCTTTGGGTATTGCTTGATAGGCTGGGAGTCTTTGATCAAAGGCTTGAGTAAGTTAGAAGCAAACCCTGACAAAATGCTCGAAGATCTCGACAATAATTGGGAGGTGCTAGCGGAACCTATCCAAACGGTGATGCGCCGATATCAAATTGATGGCGCTTACGAAAAGCTGAAAGAGCTAAGCCGCGGAAATAGGATAGATGCAGCCCAAGTAAAAAGCTTTGTTGAAACTCTGGATATTCCGGATGAAGCCAAACAGCTTTTAATAGAACTAACGCCAGCCAGCTATATCGGAAACGCTATTGAGCAGGCCAAAAATATATAAAGATCTATTGGGATGCGGCGCCGCTACCGGGCCATCGTGGATCAACACCGCTATTTAGGTATCCATTACTAAAAGATATCGTTTCTGCCTTACCCCAAACACGCGAATTAGCGTCAAAGATATGGCCCATCGCCTCCATTACAGCCCTTGTGTCTGCAGAAATACCAGGCTGCCAGCGTATGCTATCCGGTTGCCACTGATGGTGAATGCGCGGAACCGACACTGCCTCAGTTGGGTTCATTTCAAACTCCAACATATTTAAAAGCACCTGAACCACTATCGATATTATTGAGCTTCCACCTGGACTACCAGTAACAATTATTGGTTTTCCATCTTGCAACACAATTGTGGGTGTCATGCTAGATAGCGGTCGTTTACCAGGAGCGATGCTATTTGCGCGGCCGCCGATTAAACCATAACCATTTGAAGCACCGACAAGGGATGTAAAATCATCCATCTCATTATTTAGTAGAAATCCGGCACCCTCAACAGCTATGCCGTTACCGTAGGAAAAATTAAGCGTATAGGTATTACTGACAACATTCCCTTGCCCATCCCAAGTACTAAAATGGGTTGTCTCATTGCTCTCAAACAGTAGCTCTTGGTCAGGCGCAATTTGTGAGGATGGCGTTGCCCTGTTCGGGTAAATTTTAGAAGCAATATTTTGCAGATAAGTATCGTTGGTTAGCTCAGTAACTGGAATCTGAACATAATCAGGATCGCCTAAATAGAGGCTACGGTCCGCATAAGCATATTTCATCGACTCTACTAACCCATGCAAATAGGCTGCACTATTGTGTTCGAACTGACCAATATCCAATTCTTCCAATATCTTCAGTATCTGTATTAGGTGCACACCACCAGATGATGGGGGAGGCATCGAAACGATCTCATACTCGCCATAGGTCCCCTTTACTGGATACCGCAAAACGGTCTGGTAACCGGCCAAGTCATCCATACTTATCAACCCACCATGCCGAGCACTTTCCGCAACGATTTTTAATGCTGTATCTCCCGCATAAAATCCCGCTTTGCCCTGAGAAGCTATGGCTTCTAGCGTGTCCGCCAAATCGGATTGAATCCATAGATCGCCAGCTTGGGAAGTTTCCAAATTTTCATCGAGGAAGTACTTAATGCTGCTTGGGAAAGCCAGAAACTTATTTTTGGCCTGAATCAAGGACCAGGCCAATGAATCGCTAACAGTTATCCCGCTTCTAGCAAGCTCAATGGCTGGTTGCATTACTTCAGACAAACTAAGTTCGCCGTACATTTCCTGGGCATCAATCAAACCGGCAACGGTGCCCGGCACACCGGAAGATAGTGCAGAAGAACGGGAAAGCCTGGGATCAGGCTTTCCGGATTCATCCAAAAACATGTCGGCGCGCGAAAGGCTTGGAGCCACTTCACGATAATCTATAGCTACCGTTTCCTGAGTATCGGCAAGATAGATCAACATAAAACCTCCGCCGCCAAGGTTTCCGGCTTGAGGGAATGTGACTGCGAGTGCAAAACCAGTAGCTACTGCGGCATCTACTGCATTTCCGCCCGAATCTAGTATCTTGGCGCCAACCTCTGCAGCCAATCGATCTTGCGCCACCACCATTCCTTCGCTGGCCGGGACACGAAGTGGATGAAATGTGGAACCGCGATCGAATATTGGCTGTGCGTTTAAAGCAGTAGCCACCATCAGGAAAGCAAAAGGAAGTATCTTAATTTTCATTTGATTCATTTATTGCAAATCTACTGCGCCCATACGCATAGTTTCGACGACGGCTTGAAAGCGCTTATTATCGTCAAGCTTACGGTATATATTTCTCAAATGAAATTTAACTGTGCGTTCTGAAATATTTAATATTTTTGGGGCTTCTCAATTACACTTTCCAGTTGTCGCCCCATCTAAGGACCTCTGTCTCCCTTTCGGAAGGAATCGGAGAAACAGTGAATTCTTGCCTAATCAGGGTTTCGTTCAGATGAGGTAAAAGGATATTAAGCAATAGGTGTTGATACTGGCTAATGGACCGCCTACCAGTTGAGGCTAATTATCTCCAGCAGTAGCTCTAAATCAGTTTTAGATAGGAACCGACCGCGAGCCTGGTCAAGTCCAATCTCCATGTTTTTATAGGCCCATTAAGGCACAGAGCTTGTTTTGCTAAAGGCTACTACTATACCTTTACTAAAGGACAGGCGCGGTAACTTGAAGGGATAAGTAAATTGGCAAGGTCTACAAGGCCTGTCGATGGAAATCGGTATGGGTACTGCTGAACAGGAACGCAGCAATACCCGACTCCCAGAAGGGTCTGGGAGTCGGGCTTCTTTTTTGAATTTTTTTACTCTGGAGTTATAGAAGTTTCAACGGATTCAATAGTTTCCATAGTCTGTTCAGCCTGAACATTCTCGATTTGCTTATCTTCTACTGGCCCATCTGGAACAATTCCCATGGCTTCATCCTTAATTTGCTTCTGAAGGGATTCCATCAACTCGGTATTTTCCAAGATATAGGCACCAGCATTCGCTTTACCCTGACCAATTTTATTGCCCTTATAGGCATACCAAGAGCCAGACTTATCTATAAAGCCATACTTAACACCTAGATCAATGATCTCACCCGTTCTGTTGATTCCCGAGCCATAAAGAATCTGAAATTCAACCTGTTTGAACGGAGGTGCAACTTTGTTTTTGACAACCTTAACTCTTGTCTCATTCCCGATAATCTCTTCTCCCTCTTTAACTGCCCCTATACGGCGTATATCAAGACGTACTGAAGAGTAGAATTTAAGTGCATTACCTCCTGTCGTGGTCTCCGGGCTACCAAACATTACACCAATCTTCATACGAATCTGATTAATGAAAATACAGAGGCAACCTGTTTGCTTAATGGTCCCTGTGAGCTTACGTAGTGCTTGAGACATCAATCGAGCCTGCAGTCCAACATGGTGGTCGCCCATATCGCCTTCAATTTCAGCCTTAGGTACCAATGCGGCAACCGAATCGATCACAACAACATCTACGGCACCGGAGCGCACTAGCATCTCAGTAACTTCTAGGGCCTGCTCTCCCGTATCGGGCTGGGAAATAATGAGGTCATCAACATTTACACCAAGCTTTTCAGCATAAAGTGGATCAAGTGCGTGCTCGGCATCAATAAATGCACAGGTAGCTCCCGTTTTTTGAGCTTGGGCAATCGCGCTTAAAGTCAGAGTAGTCTTACCGGAACTTTCGGGTCCGTATATTTCAACCACTCGGCCCTGGGGCAAACCGCCAATTCCAAGTGCAATATCCAGCCCCAAAGAACCAGTAGAGTAAAAGGGGATTTTGTCTCGCAGTCCGTCGCCCATGCGCATCACCGTGCCCTTACCAAACTGTCGTTCAATTTGTCCGAGAGCTGCTTCTAACGCTTTTTCTTTATTTGCATCCATTTTGAATATCCTCTTAAATCAAAAGTACTGTATAAACGAACAGTAATTGATTTTTATCCGCTTGACTAGTCCTGATGTGGAAAATCTTTCATTATTTTTACTGCCGCTGTCAGAGCATGCCGTATTGTCTGGTTACGGACTTCCGCCCTGTTTCCCGGAAAAATTAGGGTTTCCGAATACAAATGCCCGGCCAAGAACCAGCCGAAACAGACGGTACCAATAGGTTTATCCGAAGTTCCACCATCTGGCCCAGCAATGCCAGTCACGGCAATTGCGAGCTCGCTATTCACCTTATTTGCGCAACCAAGTGCCATTTTTTCGGCAATCTCTTCCGAGACAGCTCCAAAATTTTTCAAGTCTTCAGGCTTAACATATAGATCGCGAACTTTTGCGGCATTCGAGTAAGTGATAAACCCACCCAGATACCAAGCCGAACTACCTGACTGAGAGGTCAACCAATGACCGATGCCTCCCCCAGTGCAGGATTCTGCAGTGGAAAGGGTAATTTTATTCTCCAATAAGAGCCCGGCCAGTTTTTGTATTATCGCAGCATCAGATGAGCGCTTGCTTGGTTCTTGCGGCAACTCAAATCCCGGTACCATTTCCTAACCTACTCCCACTCAATAGTAGTCGTAAAATAACCCTTGTAAGAACAATGGTTTGCGAGTGCTAAAATAGGGTTTACAAGTAGTTTACAAGTTTTTGGTTTTATTTCTGTGTGCCCCACT